>Ga0105096_10000120_pt1 | contig 20233 bp, 14 predicted proteins | sample PPLLak3cmMay2015_FD_87036 | JGI IMG/M metagenome (GOLD analysis project Ga0105096, IMG submission 87036) | Freshwater sediment microbial communities from Prairie Pothole Lake near Jamestown, North Dakota, USA - PPLs Lake P7 Core (1) Depth... | ecosystem: Environmental > Aquatic > Freshwater >... | reverse complement strand
GCGCCTTTTGTACGTGCATCCCAAGCTTCGTATACATGCTTAGGAATTTCAAACGGTGGGTAGTTCCAGCCGATATGTGCGCGTGTCGCGGCTACTTCAGCATCGCCCAGTGCGGCACCGTGTACATCGTGTGTGCCTTCCTTGTTTGGAGAACCAGCGCCAATCACTGTTTTGCAGCAGATCAATGTAGGCTTGTCAGTTACTGATGTGGCTTCTTTGATAGCGGCATCATTGGTGGCTGAATCATGACCTTGAACGTCAGCAACAACGTGCCAACCGTAGGCTTCAAAGCGCTTTGGTGTGTTGTCAGTAAACCAGCCACCTACGTGACCGTCGATAGAGATGTCATTGTCATCCCAGAATGCTATCAACTTGCCCAGACCCCAAGTACCTGCCAAAGCGCAGGCTTCGTGGGAAATACCTTCCATCAGGCAACCGTCACCCATGAACACATATGTGTAGTGGTTTACGATTTCATGACCAGGTTTGTTGAATTCATTCGCCAGCAATTTTTCAGCCATCGCCATACCTACGGCGTTGGTGATACCCTGACCTAATGGGCCTGTTGTTGTTTCTACACCTACGGTGTAACCGTATTCTGGATGACCCGGTGTTTTGGAGTGCATCTGGCGGAAGCGCTTTAGCTCATCCATCGGCAAGTCATAGCCTGTCAGATGCAACAGTGCGTAAATCAGCATAGAGCCGTGGCCGTTCGATTGCACGAAACGGTCGCGGTCTGCCCATTTTGGATTTGCCGGATTGTGACGCAGATGATGATTCCACAGAACATCTGCAATTTCAGCCATACCCATAGGGGCACCAGGGTGTCCAGAATTGGCTTTTTGCACAGCATCCATCGCTAAAGCGCGAATGGCACCAGTCGTATCGTTAAACTTGGGGGGTTTTACATTTCGCGCCACAGCCATTTTACTGCCTCCTAAGAACTTCCCAGAATGGGTTAAATTGTATTTTTATTGCACTAATTTTTAATTATGCCGTACCACTACGATTTGGGCAACTGTCGCCGACTATTAAAAACTGATTAATGCAAGAAAATTTTCTCTTCTACGATCCGCTTCCTACGTCCCGTTTATGCATTTTAATGCCTAATTGCTTTAGTTTACGGTATAAATGCGTACGTTCTATTCCCATATTATCTGCCACTCGCGTAACGTTGCCATTCTCTTTATCCATCTGATAAATGAAGTATAGCTTGTCAAAATGCTCACGTGCTTCGCGTAAAGTTAAATCAAGTGGCAAAGAAAATTGCCTGATCTCTTTTGTTTCCAACGGTTCATCAGGCTCAATTTTTTGCTTTTCGGGTTTGATACCCAGTTGCATTACCGTTGCTACCGTTTTAAGCAATTTTTGCAGTGCAATAGGCTTTTCCAAAAAATCCGCGGCACCTATTCTCGTTGCTTCTAATGCAGTTTCTATTGTGCCATGTCCTGACATCATCACAACCGGCATAGTCAACAAATCCTTTGCAACCCACTCCTTAAGCAAGGACAGACCATCAGTGTCAGGCATCCATATATCGAGCAATACCAAATCTGGGGTTTGTTTCAGGCGAAACTCACGCGCTTGCAAAGCATTTTCAGCCAAATGTACACGATATCCTTCATCAAACAAAATTTCGGAGAGTAATTCGCGTATGCCAATTTCATCGTCTACCACTAATATTTCCTTGGTTGTCATTATCCTGCCACCTCTTCCTCTGCCAACAGTGGGAAATTAATAACGACAGCGGTGCCGCCTGTCGTTCTATTATCAATATTAATTGAGCCACCGTGCTCTTCCACAATTTTTTTTACGATTGGCAACCCCAGTCCCGTCCCCTTATCCTTGGTCGTCATATAGGGCTCAAATGCACGCGCTACCATTTGCTCTGAAAAGCCACTGCCGTTGTCCAGCACACTTAATTTAATCATATTCATACTATTTTCTGTATGCAGAACAATTTGCGGGTGCGCCACATTTTTTAGCGCATCATGTGCGTTATGCAGCAAATTGTGGATTACCTGGCGCAAACGAGTTGCATCTCCGCTAATACGTGCATGTTTCGCATTTAATTGCAGTTCAATCGGGCTGCTGTTTGCTTCATACAATCCCATTACTTCATTCAATAATTGATGCATATCCAACGCCATCAACTGGACTGCAGGTGCACGTGCATAGTCAGCGAATTCCATCACCATTTTTTTCATTGCCGCCACTTGGCTGACAATGGTTTGCGTTGCTCGCAGTAATAACTTTGCATCCTCTACGCTCAGTTTTTCGCTTAATTTATACTGCAAACGTTCTGCTGATAGCTGAATTGGTGTTAGTGGATTTTTAATTTCATGGGCGAGACGGCGCGCCACCTCGCCCCAGGCTGCCTGCCGTTCTGCCTGCAACAAATGTGTTATATCGTCAAACACTACGACATATCCTGTTTCCTCGAATGAGGATAATCGTGTGCCACGCATCAGTAACATCTGATTCCCATTTTTACTCATACGTTCGATTTGTCGCTGCCATTCATTATCGGTTGTCTCAGTAAACGCCTGTAACACCGCCTCTGTGAACGGGCGCAACAATTTATATTGCTGGCTTATCGTCTGTAATGGCACACCACGCAACTCAATCAATGAAACACCCAGAATTTGTTCTGCACTGGTGTTTGCCGAGCGCAAACGAAACTGTTCATCTACCACCAGAACACCGGAAGATAAGTGAGTGATCACACTTTCCAGGTATGCCTTGGATTTATTCACCAGACGTTGCTGGTGCTCGCTCAATTTTTGGGCATCGGATAATTGCAAAGTCATTTGGTTAAACAACCCCGTTAAAGCACCAAGCTCGTCCTGACTTTGCACCGGATAGTTACCACTGAAATCTCCCTGTGCTACAGCTCGCGTACCCTCGGCCAATGCCGCCAAGGGAGAGCTCAAGCGCGCACTCAAGAAAAATGCTGCAGACACTGCACTAAGCAACACTATCAACAACGATAACGTAAGAGTTATGCTGTATAGCCTCCTTAAACCCAGTCTGGAAAGTGATAATTCCTGATAGTCGCGGTACACCGACTGTACTGTTTCGGTATCTACAGCCAGTTGGCTGGATATCTGCTGAGTCAACTGCAACAGAAGAACCTCTCGTGATGGTGTGGTCAATTTAACAGGCACCAGCACCCTGAGTACAAGGCTATTATCTGGCAGCGTATCTACCACATTAAACTGACCCTGCTTCAAAGCTTGTTGCAATGCTTGAGCATTGGGAATATCTGGTAATAAATTTGAACTTGCAACATGCGCTAAAATTTTGCCCTTCATGCTGAACAACGCAGCCTCTTGTACCGCTCCCTCACCAATCAATCTACCCAGTGTCTCATCGTGACGCGCAGCTGGCTGCTCCGCCAACATCAACGCAATTAAATTACCCTTCTTGGCAAGCTCATTCAGTCCGTTCTCCAACGAACTTCGGCCCAGATTCAAACCACCTTCCAATGCTTTTTCAACCCTTACGTCAAACCATGACTCTATACTTTTACCAAGGAATTGCACTGAAACGGCGTATACCAGCAAGCCGGGTAAAATTGCTATCAGTGAAAAAAATAAAGCGAGACGTAATGTTAATTTGGCGCCAAAAATCTGCGCTTTTATCTTTGCCCGCAACTGCCAAAGCTGGTATCCCACAAGGGCACTCAGGCACAATGCCAATAATCCCGCCAATGCAAGCAAAGTATAATAATTACGGGAGAACAGGTCTGTATTTGCGCTGGCACTCGATAGCAAGTAAAGCAAAAATGCGCCAATTACCCCGCTAATGAATATTAAATATTTCATTGCATGACTTTCCTGGCCTGTGCAATCTCTTCCGGCGTTAACACCCAGCTATATCCTTCGGAATCTATCTTCCACTCATCACTGGTTAATGCATTTACCTGTAATGGTTTGGGTAGCTGTGACACGTCCAGCCGCATCCTGGCATATGCAGTGTAATTTGGGTTGCTCGTCAGGAGTGACTTAATATAGCCGCCACTTTTGTTTAATAACTCAAAAGGAACAGGGTTGGAAGACTGATTTCCAAGTACACGCAGTGCCTCTTCAAGGCTGGCAAAGTTTTGAAATAGCGTGCCACGCTTGATGCGGTACTGGCGTGTCAGTGCACTATAGGAAAGCTTCGTCGTTTCCTCCGTTCTTGTGGCTTCTTCATCAAACCAATACCAGCGCGAACGCGTCAAAGTAAATTCGCTTACAAAATTCAATGTGATCCCGTGTGTAAGCGCCTGCTCCACTAAAAGGGTCAATCTGATATCGAAATTTGCAGCAAGTTGGTATCCATCTTCACTCAAACGAATTTCTGCTTTGCGCACAACAATACCGTCCGCAATCGCACTGGACGAATTCAGCATCATGATTGTCAAGACAACCAACATGCTGTACAAAAATTTATATTTTCTTGTGCAATAAGGCATAGAAAAAACCGTCATGCTGATCATTGGGCAATAATTGACCTTGCTTCATGCCAGTTGCAGCAAGGGGGATCTGAGATGCATCTGATTGACCAGCAATAAAGTCGGTGATGACCTGCTGGTTCTCACGGCCAAATATTGAGCATGTCACATACAGCAACTTACCCCCGCCCTCCAGCAAAGGCCACAAGGCATTCAAAATTTGCTGCTGCTGCAGCGCAAAATTTTCAATATCCGATGCCCTGCGCAACCACTTGATATCTGGGTGGCGACGCACCACACCTGTTGCAGAGCAGGGAACATCTGCCAATATACGCTGATATTGTTTTCCATCCCACCAGTCAGATGGTGTTGCCGCATCGCCTTGCAGCAAAGTTGCATTAAGATGCAGACGCAGCATGTTTTCGCGTACACGCTCAAGCCTTAACTCATCTTTATCCAGAGCAATAAGGTCTATTTGAGCGGACTCAAGCAGATGCGCACTCTTGCCACCAGGCGCTGCACAGGCATCCAGCACACGCATGCCGTCTTTAACATCAAGAAAACAGACCGCATATTGCGCCCCCGCATCTTGCACCGAAACCATTCCATCCATAAATCCAGGCAACTTATCTACCGCTTCCGGGTGTTCCAATAAAATGGCATCAGGTTCAATCAGACTCGCTTTAATGCTGTTTTGCGTTAACAGATTTAAATATTCTGCCGATGTTGTTTGCCTGTGATTCACGCGTAAAGTCATTGGCGGTCGCTGGTTACCCGCAAGCAAGACGACCTCTGCATTTTCTCCATACTGCGACTTGATTAAATTTATCCACCATTGCTGATAAGAATAACGCCCCTCTTCGGTACGCCCGGCATCTGCAATCAACTGTTCTTGTTTACGTAAAAAATTCCTTAAAATTGCATTCACCAACCCGCTGGCAGCCGGATTGCGTTTGCGTACCGCATTTACCGCAAAATCAACCACGGCATGCTGCGCGGCTTTACTGTAATGCAATTGATATAGCGCTACCAGTAGCAGAAAACGTATTTGAATATCCTGTAAGGGTCTGGTTAATAAAGCGTCCAGTACTTTGCTCAACTGTCCATAATAACGCAGGGTACCAAAGCTTAAGTCCTGCAGGGCACCGCGTTGTTGCGAGGTAATCTCAGGGATGGTTCTTATTACCTCGCTCAAAACCTGATTGAGATTACGTCCATTATTCAATACCTGGCTAATAACTGAAACTGCGGCAAGTTGTATGGTATCCATATCAGATTACAGTAAAGCGGTCGCCTGCCTTGATCATAAAACCCTGGATAAATTGCGCAGCCGGCATAGCTTTGCCATTGGGTCTTTGCATAATTTGCAAATTTAATATTCCCTGTCCGCAAGCTACTTGGATACCGTATTTGTTAACTTCCAGTATTGATCCCGCCTCCCCCTCCCCCTCAATTGCTTCAGCCTGCCAGATTTTAATAGTTGTATTATTCAGCGAAGAATAGGCACCAGGAGCAGGGTTGTAAGCGCGTACTGCACGTCCCAATTGCACGGCGCTTTGTGTCCATTCAAGCCGTGCTTCAGATTTGTTTAACTTTGTAGCGTAAGTCGCTTCTGTTGCATCTTGCTGCACTCCGGGAAAGCTGCCCTTGCCCAGCTTTTGCAAAACCTCAATAATTGCCTCTGCCCCGAGCTTCGCCAGCTTGTCATGTAAAGTTTGTGCCGTATCGAGGACAGTAATTGGACAAACTTTTTTTAACATCATGGCCCCGGTATCAAGCCCTTCATCCATCTGCATAATGGTAATGCCGGTCTCACTATCACCGGCTAAAATCGCACGTTGAATAGGTGCAGCACCGCGCCAGCGCGGCAATAATGAAGCGTGTATATTCAGACAGCCAAGGCGAGGCATTTGCAATACCGGATTTGGCAATATCAAGCCATACGCAGCAACAACCATTACATCTGCCTTCAATGTAGCAAGCTGCTGCTGTACCTCGATAGCTTTCAGTGTAAGCGGTTGCAACACTGGAATCCCATGCTGTATCGCCAACTGTTTTACAGAGCTGGGGAGCAGTTGCATACCTCGCCCCGCAGGACGATCTGGCTGGGTTAAGACGGCTACCACCTCATTATGGCTGCTGAGCAATGCTGCAAGCGCGCTTGCAGCAAAATCGGGGGTGCCCGCGAAGATTATTTTCAATTATTTTCCATTTACATCGTTTCGCGTAGGCGCTTTTTCAATTTTGCACGTATTCGAGTTTGCTTTAATGGAGACAGGTATTCTACAAATACCTTGCCCAACAGATGATCCATCTCATGCTGAATACAAACTGACAGCAATCCAGCCGCTTCCAGCATAAATGAAACACCCGTCGCATTTTGTGCTTTCACCGTTATACGTTCTGCTCGCCGTACTTTGTCATATATACCCGGAACAGACAAACAACCCTCCTCGTAGTCGCTCTCACCGCTCATACTGGTAATTTCAGGATTAATAAAAACCAACAAGTTGTTGTTTGTTTCAGAAGTGTCCACCACAATAATACGCTGATGTGCATCCACCTGGGTAGCAGCCAACCCAACGCCAGGCGCTGCATACATGGTTTCCGCCATATCATTTATTAATTTTCGAGTTTGGTCTGTGACCGTATCTACTTTTACCGCGACCTTGTGTAGACGCTCATCCGGATATTGAAGTATTTTTAGAATTGCCATAATAACTTGCTAATTTAATAGACTAGATGCAAAATTTAAACTGTTGTGCGAACATCGCACCGCATTTCTTTACTTTGATGGGGTTTTTCATGCGCAAGATTATATCGCTGATTTGCATTCTTTTGCCGATTCTCGCCTACGCGGACGAATTAGTCGTACGGGAAAATGCGCCTGATCGTTACATTGTCGTTAAAGGCGACACACTCTGGGATATTTCCAATAAATTTTTCAAAGATCCGTGGAAGTGGCCACAAATTTGGGGATTAAACAAGGACTCGATTAAGGATCCACACTGGATATATCCGGGCAACTTAATTATCCTTGATCCTGCCACAAAAACTTTACATTTCGGTGAGCTGCCAAAATCGCCTGAAACTGCTACCGGCGAAATTGCTCTGGTACCCGATTTACCTCCAAGCACCGAGACTGTTGCAGCGCCTCCAAGCCCTGAGCGTGTTGCAGAAGCTTCTGATTCCAAAATTCAAAAATTACATCCTAAAATCCGTATAGCAAATGGTGAGCATGATGCCATAGCCAGCATTCCCGCCAGTGTAATTGGCCCCTTCCTGAATAAGCCATTAGTTATTGAAAATGATGCGATTGACGGCGCACCGACACTGATCGGCTCTATTGAAAATCGTTCGTTGCTTAGTTTTGGCGATACTGGTTTTGCGGTAGGCTTACCTGGTGACAAGGGGCAATTGTGGCAGCTTTATCGCCCAGGCAGGGCTTTTAAAGATCCCGACACTGATGAAATATTAGGTTATGAGGCAATATACCTGGGTGATGCAAATGTCCAAAAGTTTGATGAGGTCTCTACCCTAAAGATTACAAAATCTGTTCTGGATATTCAAAAAGGCGATAACCTCATTCAATCTGCCATTGGATTGTCCAATAGCTATATTCCACGCGCTCCAAGTAACAGCATTAGAGCCCGCGTTATTTCTATTTACGGTGGCGTGGATCAGGGTGGGCAAAATTCTGTTATAACCCTGAATAAAGGCAAGCGAGATGGACTGGAAAATGGACATGTACTTGCTTTATATAAAGAAAGTGAAGTGTCTAAATATAAAGGAGAAAAATACAAACTGCCGGCTTTACGTTATGGCTTGGTGTTTGTCTTCCGCACCTTCGACAAGGTCTCTTACGCATTGGTGATGCAAGTACAGCGCACCGTGCAAATACTGGATAGTGTAGAAACCCCTTGATATTATGCCTATAGACGCAGAACTGGCGTCATGGCTTACTTTGAGCCAAATCCCAGGCCTTGGCAATGAAAGCTTGCGCAGGCTATTACAAGCCTTCGGATCGCCATCAGCAATATTAGCCACTCCGGCTGCAACATTAAAACAACATGTCAGACCGGCCGTTGCAAACGCCATTGTAATTGACCACAGTGTAACCCCCCTTGAAGCAGTATCGATTTGGCTGGAAGACCCACTTAACCATATAGTCACCCTGGCTGATGCTGATTATCCACAGGCGCTGCTAAATATCCCCGATCCTCCCCTTATTCTGTATGTTAAAGGCCGGCTCGATTTACTTAATCATTCTTCACTCGCCGTAGTGGGTAGCCGAAACGCAACCACACAAGGATTACTCAATGCAGAGTCTTTTGCTCTTGCTGTAAGTGAAACGGATTTATGTGTAGTGAGCGGTATGGCTCATGGAATTGACACCGCCGCACATTTAGGCGGGCTAGGTGGCAGAGGCTCCAGTATTGCGGTCGTTGGCACAGGGCTGGACAAAGTTTACCCGGCGGCCAACCGTGATTTGGCACATAAACTGGCCATTGATGGAACAATAGTTTCTGAATTCCCCTTAGGCACACCGCCACTTGCGCATAACTTTCCGCGTCGCAACCGCATCATTAGCGGCTTAAGCCTCGGCTGTCTGGTTGTAGAAGCGTCTTTGCAAAGCGGTTCGCTTATAACAGCGCGCATGGCACTTGAGCAGGGCCGAGAGGTGTTTGCTATTCCCGGCTCCATTCATATGCCGCAAGCCAAGGGTTGCCACGCACTTATCAAGCAGGGGGCCAAATTAGTTGAAAATCCACGTGACATACTGGATGACCTCGGATGGTATTCTGCAACTGCAAATGCAACATCAGATAAACAGGAAGGGCATCCTGTATTCGACCATTTAGGCTTTGATCCACTGGATATAGACAGCTTGAGCCAACGCAGCGGCTTGACGATTGAAGCGCTATCCGCCATCCTATTGCAACTAGAGCTAGACGGGCAGGTTACGACCTTGGCCGGAGGCATGTACCAACGTATTGTTTAAAGGCTCCCTTTAACAGTGATTATTTTGAGGCGCCATGTTTGATATCCTGATGTATTTATTTGAAAGTTACTTTAATGCCGGCAGTTATCCTGACCCAGATAAGTTGTCTATTAAACTGAGTGCAGCCGGTTTTGAGGATGACGATATCAGTCGGGCTCTTACTTGGCTGTCTGGCCTGAATCAGTTAACCCAAGCTGATTATCCTGACGGTATTAATCAAAGCGGCTTACGCAGTTTTGCAAAGCTTGAGATTCAATGCATCAGCCCGGAAGGTTTGCACTTTATATCCTTCTGGGAGCAAAACAAATTGATTACCCCAGTAGAACGTGAAATGATTATCGACCGTGCAGTCGCATTTGGCCGTGATGGCTTGCCACTGGACAGGGTAAAACTGATCGCGCTTATGGTTTTGTGGAACCAACACGAGGAAATTGACCCGCTGCTAGTCGAAGACCTGCTTACTCCGGCTAATTCAGCCCAACTACACTAACTCGCTCGGCGGACCGTTATACATGGCATCTAATCTCCTCATCGTCGAGTCACCGGCCAAAGCCAAGACGCTTAAAAAATATCTCGGTTCTGATTTCGAGGTGCTTGCCACCTTTGGTCACGTGCGTGATTTAATCCCCAAAACAGGGGCTATAGATACTGAAAATGGCTTTGCCATGCAATATGAAACGATTGCACGCAATAGCAAACATGTCGATGCCATTGCCAAAGCCGCTGCTGCAGCAGACCATATCTATCTGGCGACCGACCCGGATAGAGAGGGTGAAGCGATTGCCTGGCATGTTGCAGAACTGCTTAAAGCAAAACGAAACCTGAAGAGCAAGCCAATGCAACGTGTTGTTTTCTATGAAATAACTCAGAATGCAGTACGCGAAGCAGTCGCCAATCCCAGAGAAATTGCTATTCCGTTGGTCAATGCGCAACAAGCACGCCGTGCACTGGATTACTTGGTAGGTTTCAATCTTTCGCCGCTTTTGTGGCGCAAAATCCGCCCTGGTTTGTCTGCTGGACGGGTCCAAAGCCCTGCATTACGTTTGATAGTCGAGCGCGAACTGGAAATCGAAGCGTTTCGTTCGCAGGAATACTGGACCGTTCATCTGGAGAGCCAAAAGAACAAGCTTCCTTTCGGCGCAAAACTGTTTCAATATCAAGGCAAGAAACTGGAACAGCTCAGTATCGCTGGCGAGGCTGAATACCAAAAAATTTATGACAATCTGAAAGCTGCTAAATTACCACCGCGCGTTGTGCGTGTGGATAAAAAGGGCAAGCAACGCTACGCTGCTGCCCCGTTTACGACGTCAACCCTGCAGCAGGAGGGGGTGCGCAAACTTGGCATGTCAGCAGATCGTGTCATGCGTATCGCGCAACAACTTTACGAAGGTATCGATATTGGCGGGCAAACTGTCGGTTTGATCAGCTATATGCGTACCGACTCCGTTAACCTGGCGCAGGAAGCGATAGAAGAAATTCGCGGCTATATCGGCTCAAATTTTTCTGCCGACTATCTTCCCCGCACTGTGCCGGTATATAAGAGCAAAGCAAAAAATGCCCAGGAAGCTCACGAAGCGATTCGGCCAACGTCCATCGCACGTTCACCGGATAGCATACGCGATGCGCTAACTGTGGATCAGGCGCGCCTGTATGAGATGATCTGGAAACGAACACTGGCCAGCCAAATGACACCCGCGCGCTTTGACACCGTCAGCGTGGATATACGTCTGGGTGGAGACGACACTTTATTCCGAGCCAGTGGGCAGACTCTCGTTTTTCCTGGATTTATTGCGGTGTATCAGGAAGATACCGACGATAGCACGGAAGAAGAAGGGGGCAAGCTGCCGCCGCTGGAAGAAGGGGATATTTTGCCCCTGGACAAGCTCTTCGGTGAACAGCATTTTACTCAGCCTCCACCCCGGTTTACCGAAGCAAGTCTGGTTAAAACCCTGGAAGAGCACGGCATAGGACGTCCATCGACCTATGCGAGCATTATTTCCACCCTGCAAGCACGTGAATATGCATTGTTGGATAAAAAACGCTTCACCCCTACTGACGTTGGCCGGGTAGTTAATCGTTTTCTGTCTGAGCATTTCACCCGCTATGTTGATTATGGATTTACCGCGCAGATGGAAGACGAGCTCGACGAGATCTCAGAAGGCAAGCGTGACTGGATTCCCGTATTGGAATCATTCTGGATTGATTTTGACAAACTTGTTCAGGAAAAGAAAAATATTAAACGCAAGGACGTCTCCCAGGAATTACTCGATGAGGCTTGTCCCAAGTGCGGCAAGCCTTTAGCTACCCGACTTGGAAAACGCGGTAGCTTTGTCGGTTGTACCGCTTATCCGGAATGCGATTACACGCGCAGCACCACAGGTGAAATTGATCCCGCTGATGCTCGCAGAGAACTTGGCAATGACCCTGTAACGAGCTTGCCCGTTTTATTGTTGCGTGGCCCTTATGGCTATTATGTGCAACTCGGCGAAGTTGTAGAAGGTGAGAAGAAAAAACCGCGACGCATGTCCTGGCCCAAGGAAGTGCTTCCGGAAAATGCTGATCTTGCTGCAGCCCTAAAACTATTGGAACTACCCAAAGAGCTGGGTAACCACCCGGAAAGCGGCAAAAAGATCATCGTCAATATTGGCCGTTTTGGGCCCTATATTGGACATGATGGAAAATTCAAATCCATCCCCAAGACCGAAAGTGTTTTCACCATAGAATTAGATCGTGCGGTTGCGTTACTGGCTGAGGCCAGAACCTCCAATACCGTATTGCGTGAACTAGGCGTGCATCCAGAAGACAAAAAACCCATCGATGTCTGCAATGGTCGTTACGGGCCTTATGTACGACATGGAAAAGTAAATGCTACCCTGCCTAAAGATGTTTCGCCAGACGAAATAACATTGGAGGAAGCATTGCCCTTACTAGCTGCGCGAGTTGCAAAAGGACCCGTAACTGGTAAAAAGAAAGCTGTAACGAAAAAAGCTGCGCCTGCCAAGAAAGAGCCAGCTGTAAAGAAGGAGGGTGTAAAAAAGCCCCCTGCCACCAAGAAAAAAGTGGTCGCTAAAAAACCCACTACAACAAAAAGGACTGTTGCCTCTATAACGGAGCCTTTTACCAAGAAAGTAGCCAGCACCAAGAAAAAAGCTGTAGTGAAAAAGAAGGTTGTAACGAAGAAAACCAAAGAATGAAATTAGTAATCAATGTGCTTGCCAAATATCAGTCAACACATTGATTATATTGACTATTTTCTATGTATATTATACGTCCAGATTCTGGGCACCCAGAGCGTTTTGCTCGATAAATGCGCGGCGCGGCTCCACAATATCCCCCATCAAAGTGGTAAATATTTCATCGGTTGAAATAAGATCCTCAATACAAACTCGGAGTAATACGCGGTTTGTAACATCCATCGTTGTTTCCCATAGTTGAGAAGGATTCATTTCTCCCAATCCTTTATAACGCTGAATTCCAACGCCGCGTTTGGCTTCTTCCAGCAACCATTCTATGGCCTGTTTAAAGTCTTTGACCGGCTTACGATTATCGCCTCGTTTAATAAAGGCATCGTCACTCAATAGATTGCCTACAGTCAATGCGGTTTTCTTGATTTGCTGGTAATCCCCACTACGCATGAAATTCTGGTCTAAATAACTAACCGACTCATTTCCATAGAGTTTCTTGCCAAGATGCAGGCGGTACTCTTCACTGACTGAATCGAATTCAGCTCTTATAGTAAGCTCCTTGCCACATACTTTTTGCAGAAGTTCGGCGCTTTCTTTAGCTTGTGCTTCGCTATCAAGGTTTAAATCTGCTGCTTTAAGCAGGGCATGCAGCGCTTCAGGCGCAATGATTCTTGAAAGACGGCTAATGATTGCTTCAGCAAGGAAATACTCCTTTGCCATATTTTCCAGGACTTCAATTTTCATCGGCGCCGTTCCAACAGCTGTATATAACTCTGCATCAGCCAATGCAGAACTCAGCATATATGATTTTAATGCATGATCATCTTTTAAATAGCGCTCATCTTTTCCCTGTTTGACTTTGTACAAAGGAGGTTGTGCAATATAGATGTGGCCTCTCTCAACCAGTTCAGGCATTTGGCGATAGAAAAATGTGAGTAACAACGTCCGGATATGAGCTCCGTCTACGTCCGCATCCGTCATGATGATGATACGGTGGTAACGTAATTTTTCTGGGTTGTATTCGTCTTTTCCAATACTTGTACCCAGGACTGTTATAAGCGTCGCAATTTCCTGGGATGATATCAATTTTTCAAAACGTGCTCTTTCCACGTTTAAAATTTTACCTTTCAACGGCAAAATTGCCTGGAATTTTCGATCTCTGCCCTGTTTTGCCGAACCGCCCGCAGAATCGCCCTCTACCAGGTACAGCTCTGATTTGGCGGGATCCTTTTCCTGACAATCTGCCAACTTTCCAGGTAATCCCATACCATCTAGCACTCCCTTACGGCGGGTGATTTCGCGTGCCTTGCGTGCAGCCTCTCTGGCTCTCGCTGCATCGATTATTTTTCCCACAATTATTTTTGCATCAGTGGGTCTTTCTAGCAGAAAGGTCATTAACTGCTGAGAAACGATCTCTTCTACTATTGGGCGAACTTCCGATGAAACCAATTTATCTTTAGTCTGTGATGAAAATTTTGGGTCAGACAGCTTTACCGACAGAACGGCTGTTAAGCCTTCGCGCATATCGTCACCCGTTGTTTCAACCTTTTCTTTCTTGGCCAAGCCTTCTGTTTCTATGTACTGATTTAATGTACGGGTCATTGCTGTACGCAGTGCTGTAAGATGTGTTCCACCATCACGTTGAGGTATGTTATTGGTAAAACACTGCACCGTTTCCTGGTAAGAATCATTCCATTGCATTGCAACTTCGGCAGTTATGCCTTCTTTTTCAATACAGGTATAGAACACGTTGGGGTGTAGAACACTCTTGTTTCTATTCATGTATTCTACAAAACCCTTTACCCCGCCTGTAAATGAAAAGTTTTCAACTTTTCCATCGCGTTTATCTATAAGCGCAATCTTTACACCATTATTCAGGAACGATAATTCACGTAATCTTTTAGCTAAAATATCAAAATGGTATTCAACCAGGCCAAATGTCTCTTTGCTCGCCATAAAATGGATTTCTGATCCACGATGATCCGTATCTCCAATGACTGCAAGTGGAGCAACGGGGTCACCATTATGGAATTCCATGAAATGTTTTTTACCATTTCTGCATATAGTTAGTTTTAACCATTCCGAAAGCGCATTCACTACAGATACACCTACGCCGTGTAATCCACCTGAAACCTTATATGAATTACTGTCAAATTTACCGCCCGCATGCAAAATAGTCATAATAACTTCAGCGGCTGATCTATTTTCTTCAGCATGAATATCCGTAGGAATTCCACGCCCGTTATCAGTCACACTAATTGAATTATCTATATGAATAGTAACGTTAATTTCATTACAATGTCCGGCCAGAGCTTCATCAATAGCGTTGTCTACAACCTCAAAAACCATGTGATGCAAACCACTTCCATCACTTGTATCTCCAATGTACATACCTGGACGTTTACGTACTGCTTCTAGTCCTTTAAGTACTTTTATGCTTTCAGAAGTATATTCGGTCATATTTTTCTTTCAATTTGTTTCACGTGAAACAGTAATAATTTAGTATTAAATTCGCATTGGCATGACTACATATTTGAAGTCTTCATTACCAGGTACGGTAATTAGAATACTGCTATTTGAGTCGCCAAAAGAAAATGTCACATCCTGAGTGCTTGTATTGGTTAAACCATCCAAAAGATAATTAACATTAAAACCAATATCTAACGCTGGGCCATGATATTCATTTTCAATATCTTCCTGTGCCTCTTCTTGCTCTGTGTTACTGCTTATTATGCGCATGTTCTTTTCAGTCATAACGAATCGAACGCCCCTGAATTTTTCATTTGATAATATTGCCGCACGCTGTAACGCTTGAAGTATTGTTTGACGATCTAAAGTAAGGTGATTTGAGTAGTTGGGAATGACGCGATCATAATCTGGAAATTTTCCATCTATTACTTTAGAAGTTAATGTTATATCCGAAAAAGCTATCTTTACTTGTTTTTCCGCAAGTTCAAGACTGATTTGTTCATCAGATTCAGTTAAAAGTTTAAATAATTCATTAACTGTTTTTCTGGATAAAATTACTTCTCGCTTAGTATTATTAGATGCAAGTTTGGCACTAGTATAGGCTAACCTGTGACCATCAGTGGCGATTAGTTTTATTAAATCGCCATCTATTACAAGTAATACTCCGTTTAGATAATAACGGATATCTTGTTGCGCCATCGCATAATGTACAGCACCCAATAATTTTTTTAGTAATTTTTGCTCAATTTTGATAATTGTAGAATTTTGTAATTGTTCACTTACTCTTGGAAAATCCTGAGAAGGCAAAGTTTGCAGTGTGAATTTACTTTTTAATACTTTAACCAATAGACGTGAATCTTGAATATCCAAGCTTACTTTACTGTTATCTGGTAAAACTTTTAATATTTCCTGTAATTTTTTAGCAGCTACTGTAATAGATTCATTATTACCAGCAAGTTCGCCATCAATAATGTCGGTAGTAATTTGAATTTCCAAATCTGTTGCTATAAAGCGGATTCCTGTTGCATTTTTTTCAATTAACACATTTGATAATATCGGCAATGGTTGTTTACGCTCAACTATTCCAACAACTGTTTGTAAGGGCTTTAGTAAAATCTCTTTATTAATCTTTTCAATAAACATTCTTTATATATCCTTAATAATAATAATAATAGAGTATTAAATTGTTTATAACTGTAAAAATGTATTATTTACAATCGGTTAAAACTGATTGTAAATATGTATAAATGTGTTTAACAGTGTTTATTAATTGTTTATAACTTATCTTACACAGTAAATATATCTACTTATCCACAAAAACTAACTTAGTTATTATGTTGTTGTTAATTTCTTAATGTTTGATTTAATAAATTGAAATCTGAATTTAGTGCATGATCCAAATTTCTTAAATTTTCTATTGTTTTACAAGCGTGTAAAACAGTTGAATGATCCCTACCACCAAATGCATTGCCAATTTCTGGAAGGCTTAATTGAGTAAGCTCTCTAGCTAGACACATCGCAATTTGTCTTGGTCTGGCAATAGCTCTTGTCCTCTTTTTGGATAATAGTTCAACCAGTTTAAGTCTGTAGAAATCAGCCACTGTCTTTTGTATGTTTTCGATTGATACTTGTTTATTTTGTGCTGAAAGTAAATCTTTCAGTGCTTCTTTGGCTGATTCTACGGTTATATTCTCTTTGTGAAATTTAGCATAAGCCAATATTCTATTCAATGCGCCTTCAAGCTCTCTAATATTTGAACGAACATGTTTTGCTATGAAAAAAGCAACATCTTCTTTTATTGGATGATTAACCGCTGTTGCTTTTTGCAATAATATTGCTACACGCATTTCTAATCCGGGAGGCTCTACTGCCACTGTTAAACCACAACCAAATCGAGACGTTAAACGCGCTTCAATTCCTGTAATTTCTTTTGGAAAGGTATCGCAAGTAATAACTACTTGTTTATTTGTATCAATTAGAGAATTTAATGTATAAAAGAACTCCTGCTGCGTACCTGGTTTATCAGCAATAAATTGAATATCATCAATCAATAATAAGTCAAGCGAGTTATAAAACTGTTTAAATTCATCAAACTTTTTAGTTTGAAATGCCCGTACAACATCAGAAATATAATTAGTTGCATGTACATAGCAAATTTTAGCTGCTGGGTTGTCTTTTTTTATTAAATTGCCAATTGATTGTAATAAATGAGTTTTTCCTAATCCAACTCCACCATATATATACAAGGGGTTGTAAATTGTTCCTGGAAAATTAGCAACTTGCATGGCAGCTGCATGAGCAAGTTGGTTGGCTTTTCCAGTTACAAAATTTTCAAATGCTAACGTTCCATTAAGTTTGCTATGATTTCTCGGGCTTTTAATACCGGCAGGTTCCTTATTTTCAACATACAATTGGGATGGAATGGATACTGTTGGTGTAACGTTTCCTTTTCCAATTTTCAATTCAATCTGAGGTGAAAAATTTAAAATAGACTTAGCTATTTTTGTTATTTCTGGTAAAAAGCGATCCTGAATTACTTTTAAAATAAACGTGTTTGGGGCAGTTATACTGATCGAATCACCATTAATTTCACAGACTAATGGTTTAATCCAGGAGTTAAACTGTTGAGGAGGAAGGCTTTCTTCAAATGCTCTAAGGCAGGACTCCCACAATGCTGTATCAGACATAATCTTAATGCAACTAGTTATTTATTAATTGCGTATTCTACAGTCTAGCAGTTAAGTTATCCACAGCTAATAAATTGTTCTTGACATGGGTCCTGCAAAGTATTGTAATTGCAGGCTTTCGAAAACCTACACAGGACCAATATCATGAAACGTACTTATCAACCATCAGTCATCAAAAGAAAGCGTACCCACGGATTTTTAGTACGTATGAAAACCAAGGGTGGTCGCGCAGTAATAGCAGCGCGCAGGGGTAAAGGTCGTGCTCGTCTTGCTGTATAAATCCAGCTATTGAGTTTTGCGTTAAGGTTGTGAGTCTGATATTTCCTTCAAGCTACCGAATCAGGCAAAGCAAGGATTTTGAACATGCATTTCGTCATAAAAGCTTGGTTAATAAATGGTTTGCGATCCATTTGGTTGCAAGCAATCGTGCATTCGCTAGACTAGGAATGGTAGTAAGCAAGCGTACTATGGCTAAATCAGTCAGCAGAAATTATGCAAAACGCCTTATTCGCGAGACATTTAGATTAAATTTAACGGACTTACCCCCACTGGATTTTGTTGTTCGAATTAGGCGAAGTTTAACAAAAGAATCCTCCAACGAAGCGAGAATTGCATTGTTGGAGTTAATGCTGAGCGCAAAAAAAACATGATACAGTCGGCATTGATTCGAATTATAAAGACGTATCGATATTTAGTTAGTCCACTGCTGACCCCATCTTGCCGATTTACGCCCAGTTGTTCTCAATATGCACATGAGGTAATTGTTAAGCATGGTGCGCTGCGAGGTGGTTGGTTAAGTATCAAACGCATTTTGCGCTGCAATCCCTGGCATCCTGGCGGTTACGATCCTGCTCCTTAGTCCTCAAATATAGGCGAAAACTCCAATGGATTTTCAACGGTTATTCCTTTTTCTCATATTTTCATTCTCAATTTTCTTGCTATGGGAAGGCTGGCAACGTGAGCAGAACCCCGTACCGCAAGTATTTTCTGCTGCTTCTACCCCAGTGGCCAGTCAATCCCTAAGTGGCGCGGAAAAGCATGTTGCAGAGCAAGCAGCGGCACCTACGCAAAAATTGGCACAAAATGGCCAGAAGATTATTGTTAAAACTGACTTTTTTCATGCTGAAATCAATACAGTAGGTGGGGATGTTCGACGTATCGAATTACTAAAGCATTTTGATACGGTAGACAAAGATAAGCCCTTCGTGCTCTTTCAAAATGATGAGGGACACACATATATCGCGCAATCAGGGCTGCTGGGAACGGGGTTACCCACACACAATACGGTGTTTAATAGTCAAGCTACTTCATATGAGCTGGCACAAGGCAATGACTCTGTTGAGGTGCGTCTTACGGCTGTTACGGAATCCGGGGTTAAAATAGCAAAGATATATACTTTACATCGAAGCAGTTACCTCATTGATGTAAAGTACGAGATCGAGAATAAGAGTGGGGCATCTCTGGTATCTTCAGCCTATTATCAATTGGTACGAGATGATGTTGTGCCGGTGGGTGGCACCATGTTCGTTCCAACCTATACAGGACCAGCACTTTACACAGAAGTTGATAAGTACCAGAAGATTGATTTTGATAGCATCGCGAACAACAAAGCCACTTTACCAAAATCTTCTGATAATGGTTGGGCAGGCATGTTGCAGCATTATTTCGTGTCCGCCTGGGTGCCTAAAGATAATACCCAGCGTGAGTTTTATGCAAAGAAGCTAGACAACAATCTGTACTCTGTGGGCTTGATATTGCCTGTATCAACAATTGAGCCTGGAAAAACAGGTGCTATATCTGTTCCCTTGTATGTGGGCCCCGCCCAAAGCAACCTGGATAATGTGTCTCCTGGACTGGGTTTAACCGTTGATTACGGTTTTCTGACTATTATTTCCAAACCACTTTTCTGGTTGCTTACCGTTATTCATGGATGGGTACAGAACTGGGGCTTGGCGATCATCATTTTGACAATAGTGATTAAGCTGGTCTTTTTCCCCCTGTCCGCAGCCAGTTATCGCTCGATGGCAAAAATGCGGGTAGTTGCGCCGAAGCTGGCCAAAATCAAAGAACAATATGGCGATAATCGTGAAGGCCTCAATCGTGCGATGATGGATCTGTACAAGACTGAGAAAATCAACCCTCTGGGTGGTTGTTTGCCGGTGTTGATTCAGATTCCAGTATTTATTGGTTTGTATTGGGCGATATTAGCAAGCGTGGAGATGCGTTACGCACCATTTTATGGATGGATAACTGACTTGTCCCGTGCGGATCCTTACTACATTTTGCCTATTATCATGGGCATCAGCATGGTGATACAGGGGAAGCTTAATCCAACACCGCCGGATCCTATGCAGGCAAAATTGATGCAAATTATGCCTGTTGCATTCAGTATCGTATTTTTCTTTTTCCCTGCGGGACTGGTATTGTATTCTGTTGTGAATAACGTACTGTC
>Ga0105096_10000119_pt1 | contig 20240 bp, 15 predicted proteins | sample PPLLak3cmMay2015_FD_87036 | JGI IMG/M metagenome (GOLD analysis project Ga0105096, IMG submission 87036) | Freshwater sediment microbial communities from Prairie Pothole Lake near Jamestown, North Dakota, USA - PPLs Lake P7 Core (1) Depth... | ecosystem: Environmental > Aquatic > Freshwater >... | reverse complement strand
GGTTTTTCCATAATCACACGTGTATCCGGAGGAACGGATTCAGTGATCCAGACATTTCCGCCGATAACCGATCTTGCCCCGATTATCGTATCCCCACCCAGAATTGTGGCTCCGGAATAAATGATCACATCATCTTCGATTGTCGGATGGCGTTTTTTGCCACGGAGTTGTTTACCCGCATCTTTGGGAAGAGATAAAGCTCCGAGGGTTACCCCTTGATAAATACGAACATTTTTGCCGATGGTTGTTGTTTCTCCGATAACAACACCGGTTCCATGATCTATGACAAAGCTTTCATCAATATGGGCTCCTGGATGTATATCTATTCCTGTTTTGCTGTGAGCATATTCCGTCATGATTCTCGGAAGCAAAGGGACCTCGAAATGATAGAGTTCATGTGCTATCCGATAAACCGTAATAGCATAAATCCCGGGGTAGCTAAAAATAATTTCATCATAACTCTTGGCGGCAGGGTCTCCTTCGAAAGCCGCTCGAACATCCGTTGCCAAAATTTTTCGAATCAAAGGCACGCTTTCCAGCACTTTTAAGGAAATCTCATGACCCTTTTCATTACACTCCTGGCAGGACTGTTCGTAGCGAAAGCAGTCGTGTCGAATGCTGCTGACAACTTGTTCCGAGAGCATGCTAAAAAGCTGGGTGACGCATTGCCCCATATTGAATGTCAAATTCACAGGGTCAAGTTTTTCAAGGTTGAAATATCCGGGAAAAAGAATTTCCAGAAATTTATTGATAATTTTGACGACGGCATCTTTGGATGGTATCGGTTCGTAATCCACATGGTTGTAACATTCTTCGCTACTGCAGTTTTCGATAATTTTTTGTGCAATTTGCGGAAGCCTGTCCCGATATCCTGCCAAGACTTCCGCATCAAGCTTGCAAGAAGCATCCAGTGTTTGACGATGATTCTCCATAAATCCCCCAAATAGCTATAATTCGATTGACCTGAAAATACCATTGAAATAATAGAAACGATACCAAAATAAGACATATGAACAACATTGACAAGATCATCGGCGAGATTTGAAAATAGATCTTCGGATAGGAACTTATAAGCATTATTTTTTAAAAAACAACCCAATTATTTTTATAAATCGTGATTTTTTAAAATCCAAATCATTATAACTATTTGTATTAATTACATAAAAAAAATATAAAAAATTGTTTGTCAAAACAAATTCGATATGATACTTTCTCGACCTAATTGGTAGGGATTAATTCCAGATAAAAAAAGTCGAGAAAGAATTATATATGCTGGTAACCCAAAAAAATCAATATGCACTTCGCGCAATATTCGAGCTTGCCAAATATCGTGGACAAGGTCCCATAAAAATTTATGAGATAGCCGAAGCGCAAAATATCCCTCTTAGATTTTTGGAAGTCATTTTAAGCCGTCTGAAAAGAAGCGGATTAGTGGAATCAAAACGCGGTTATACGGGTGGATATAGATTGATTCGTGATCCGATGGAAATAACCGTGGCGGATATTTTTCGATTCATGGATGAATCATTGGGTCCCATCGAATGCGTGGCTTGTGTCTCGGAAAAAAGCAATTGCCCTTACCAGGGCCAATGTGCCTTTTTTCCAATGTGGCAAAAGGTCCAGGATGCTATTCGGGATGTTTTTGATAAGACCACGATTCATGATTTGCTTGAGGTCAATAATAGCGAAGGAGTCCACTGTTGCATTTAGTGGGCGTTTAAACAAACCACTCACTTTTGCTTTGGAAGGTAAAGGATGAAGATTTTGGACAAGGGAAAGTCGCTTTTGCGATGGACCGCATGCCTTGGGCTTTTAACCGTGGTGATTATTTACGGGATGGAAGCCGAAAGCGTAACAGGTCCGTGGACGGAACCGGAGGGAAAAAGACCCGATGTGATAACCATTGATGCCATGAAAGTATTTGGTGATCTCGAAAGGCCGGCGGTCATTTTTCTGCATGATCGGCACACGGAAGCGTTATCTTCAAAGGGGCAGGATTGTAGTGCCTGTCATTTAAAGGAAACCGATACCCGTGGTCAGGAAAGGTTGTCGATCAAATACAAGCGCCTACAGGATACTGACAGAAATGAAGTTATGGGCGTCTATCACAACAACTGTATCTCGTGCCATACTGATGTGGCTTCGGAAGGTGAAAAATCCGGGCCTTTGGTTTGTGGAGAGTGCCATCGTGAAAAGCCCGACATAATCTCATCCGGTCAACCCATGGGAATGGACAAATCCCTTCATTTTCGCCATGCAAAGGCCCATGAAAATAAATGCGAGCAATGCCATCATGAATATGATGAGAAATCAAAAGCGCTCTTTTATGCCAAGGGGCGTGAGGGAACCTGCCGTTATTGCCATATGGAGGAAACTCAGGAAAACCGCATTTCCATGAGAAATGCTTCACATATTGCCTGTGTTGATTGTCACCTTAAAACAAAGGCCAAGGAGTCGGCCTCCGGGCCGGTTGATTGTCGGGGATGCCATGATCTCTCAGTTCGTGAAAAAATTGAAGTTGTCAAGGATATACCCCGGATGGAACGAGGTCAGCCTGATATCGTATTTGTCAAGCGGGAGCAACCCGATCCTTACATAGATCCTGAATTCAAAAAAGAAATCAGTGAAAATTTGATGGACCAGGTACCTTTTTCTCATCTGTCTCATGAAAACGCCAACGACTCTTGCAGGGTTTGCCACCATGCCGGCATGGAATCCTGTGTGACATGCCACAGCCTCAAAGGTTCCAAGGAAGGCAAGTTCGTCAGGCTGGAAACTTCCATGCATAAAATTGACAGCGATATGAGTTGCCTGGGGTGCCATGAGACCAAGAAAGATGACAAAAATTGCGTGGGGTGCCATGAACCTATGGCTACCGGAATGAAACAAAGAGATCCGTCTTCATGTGTCACTTGCCATATGAAGCCCTTGGAAAATATTCAGGATTCGGCACAATCGCCGGTTCTTGCAGAAAACTCACCGAATAATGAACCCACTGAAAATGGCTCTGTGCACAAGTCCGACCCTCTTGCCCAAATGGTTCTTGAATCCAGAATGCCTATAACGGCTACTTATGATGAGCAGGATATTCCTGAGAAAGTGATTATCCAAAAACTATCCAAAAAATATGAGCCGACAGAACTTCCCCATCGTAAGATTGTCAATACCTTGATGAAAAACATCCAGGACAGCAAAATCACGCAGTATTTTCACCAAGATCCGGGAACGCTGTGCCAGGGATGCCATCACAACAGCCCTGTGTCAAAAAAGCCGCCCAGTTGTGAAAGTTGTCATGGAGAAGTCTCCGAGGGTGGTTATCCTTATAAGCCTGGATTGATGGCGGCTTATCACAACCAGTGTATGGGGTGCCATGATCGAATGGGCATTGAAAAGCCGGCAACCAATGATTGCACCGGATGTCATAAGGAAAAAAATAAATAGGCTGATAAAAATATATTTTAGTAAACTCAGATAAGTGTTGAGGTAGACTTATGTCCATATCACGAAGACAGTTTCTAGGCTGGCTCGGTGCTGCGGGGACCGCGGGAGCCGGCGCTGCTGTGGGTAAAAAGGCCCATGCAGCCGCAACCAAACGCTTTGAGGGATATCCTGATAGCAATGGTGTGCTCTTTGATTCTACTCGCTGTATCGGGTGTCGGAAGTGTGAAGAGGGCTGCCGGAAAGTTAATGAGCTTCCTGAACCGGAGCGCCCGTTTGATGACCTGACGGTTTTAGAAAATAAGCGGCGCACCCGAGCCGGTGTCTATATGGTTGTCAACAAATACGAGACCGGAGAAAACGGAAAAGGACCGGTATTTCGAAAAATCCAGTGCAACCACTGCTTGGAGCCCGCGTGTGCATCAGCCTGTTTTGTAGCCGCCTTTACCAAGACCCCGACGGGTGCTGTGACTTACAATGAATCCGTATGTGTTGGTTGCCGGTATTGCATGATTGCATGTCCTTTTGAAATTCCTACTTATGAATATGATCAGCCCCTAACCCCCAGGGTTGAAAAATGTACCATGTGCTATCCGAGAATCACCCAGGGGCTTTTACCGGGCTGTGTTGAAATATGTCCCGTTGAAGCACTTTCATTTGGTAAACGAAATGATCTTCTTCGTGAGGCCAGAGACAGGATTCAAAAACATCCCAAACGTTATGTGGATCATATCTACGGTGAAAAAGAGATGGGCGGTACTAATTGGTTGTATCTATCGGGTGTGGAATTCGAAAAAATGGGAATGCGTGAAGATCTGGGAACGACTCCGGCGCCTGATTTAACCCATGGTGCCCTATCTATTGTTCCAATGGTTGTGGGTTTATGGCCGGTACTGCTTACCGGTGTTTATGCCATTAATAAGCGTAAGGAAAAAATCAACAAAGAAGAAAAGGAAAGGGCTGTTGCCGAAGCATTGGAAAAAGCAACCCTCGAGGCACAGGCAAAGCTATCTCAAGTTATGGAAAAAGCGGAAAATGATAAAAAGACGGCAATTGACACGGCTGTAAAAAAGGCGTTGGAAGAAGCCGCTAAGAAAGAATCTGATGATAAGGAGACCTCATAATGTCAGATACAACCGCACACGTGGGCAGCCCAAGATATTCGGCATTTAATGTCATTGCCGGTATCATTCTTGCCCTTGGTCTTGTAGTGACCGTATTAAGATTTACCGGAGGTTTATCCGCCGTAACCAATTTGGACGATCACAACCCATGGGGGATTTGGATCGGATTTGATCTTATGGTCGGTGTAGCTCTTGCAGCCGGTGGATATGTGACTTCCGCGGCTGTTTACATTTTCGGGATGAAAAAATTTCACTCAGCGGTCCGCCCCGCGGTTTTGACCGGTTTTTTGGGCTATACCCTGGTGGTTATTGCTTTGCATTACGATGTCGGACGTCCCTGGAGACTTCCATACCCGTTTATTATGCAACAGGGGACTACTTCGCTACTTTTTGAAGTGGCCGCTTGTGTCGCCCTTTATTTGACAGTGCTGTTTCTGGAGTTTTCACCCGCGGCACTGGAATGGCTGGGATTGGAACGTGCTAGAAACTGGGCTGTCAAGCTGACGCTGGTCTTGACCATATTCGGTGTTATATTATCCACATTGCATCAATCTTCACTCGGGGCTTTGTTTTTGATTGCGCCATCCAAGCTTCATCCGCTGTGGTATTCGACTTATATACCTTTATACTTCTTTGTATCCAGTGTCATCGCGGGGCTTTCCATGGTTATTTGCGAAAGCAGCATGTCTTATAGGTATTTTAAAAATAAGATGGATGAAACACATATGAGAGAAAAAGAAAGTGTGACCCTGGGTTTCGGTAAAGCGGCATCATTGGTTCTGGCGGGATATTTTGTCATCAAAGTTATTGGTATTGCCGCCGATAACAACTGGAGCCTGCTGGCAACCGGATACGGCGCTTGGTATCTTGTAGAGCTTATCGGATTTGTCGCCCTTCCATGCCTCCTGTATGCTGTTGGTGTTAGAGAAAAAAATATCAATTTAATTAAATGGACTGCTGCATGGACTGTTCTGGGAATTGTCATCAACCGTCTCAATGTGTCCTGGATAGCATTCAACTATCATTTGCCATCCAGTGAACGGTATTTTCCCCATATAGCAGAAATTGTCATTTCCATATTTCTGGTAACTATCGGTATTCTGATTTTTAGATTCATTGTCACCAGGATGCCTATTTTGTATGAAGACCCGGATTATCCGCAGCACTGAATAAATGGAGAAAACCATGGAAATACATACACTTCATGACTTTTTTAGTCATACCAAGGGAATTATTTATATATTGATCGTGGCAATTCTGATCGGAATGACCGCCTTTTGGAAGTTTCTGACAGGAGGAGACGGGGATTAGGTCTTTGTCTTATAAATGCCGAAGAAATAACCGCTTTTTCTATGAAGCGTTAATTTTTAACCACCAAACGGATTGGAACGAGGAGAAGTCTCATGTACCAATTTGTCACCGGCCCGCTGGCGTGGGTGGCTTTTACCGTATTTTTCGTAGGGATCATTGTCCGAATTGTCCTCTATGTCAGAGGGTTGGATTGGCAGCTTGATCGTGTTGCTTACAGGCCGCATCTGAAATATGGGATCAAAGGCGCTTTAAGATCCATATTTTTCTGGCTTGTGCCATTTGCCACCCGAAGTTGGCGATATTACAAAGGCATGACCATTTTGGTGTTTGTCTTTCATATCGGGCTGATTTTTACTCCGATTTTTCTGAAAGCGCATAACATTATTCTGGAGGAAAGATGGGGGTTCAGTTTTCCGACCATCTCTGAAAAAACCGCGGACCTTTTGACTATTGCAGTGATTATTTCCGGATTTATCCTGCTGCTGAGACGAATTGCCTTTCCTGAGGTGAGAATCCTCACCACAGCCTATGATATTTTAGTCTGGGCCATTGCCATGGCGCCCTTTGTAACGGGTTTTATGGCATATCATCAGATGGGGGGGAATTATCAATTCTGGTTAATTTTACATATCTTATCTGGTGAAATTATGTTGATGGCGATTCCGTTTACCAAACTGAGCCATTTTATCCTGTTTTTCATGTCAAGGATGCAATTAGGAATGGATTTCGGTATCAAGCGAGGTGGAATGAAAAATAAAGGCTTTGCCTGGTAAGTTAGTATTTGAGAGCGTCAAAAAGAATAACCGTTAAACCCGAATTATAGGAAGTGAAAAAAATGCCTGAAGGGATTCTTTGCAATAAAATACCATGTAAAACAAAGGAAATGCTTAACGCGCTTCTTTCTGATAAGAGCGGCAAGCAGTATTACCAGGAAATGAATTATCTGCAAATCGATACCGAGGCACTTGCCGCCACAATTAAAAAAACCTTTAAGTCCAGAATGAAAACATGGTTGGAAATATGTGCTCATTGCGGCCTTTGTGCAGACAGTTGCTTTTTGTATCTGGCCAACAATAAAGACCCGAAGCAAGTTCCTTCGTATAAAATACAATCGACTCTCGGGCAAATTGTTCGTCGCAAAGGTGACGTGGACAACGCTTTCATGCAAATGTGCATGGATGTTGCCTGGTCAAAATGCACGTGCTGCAACCGGTGTGGAAGTTTTTGCCCGTTTGGTATCGACATGGGGGTTATGTTCGGATATTTACGGGGTCTTTGTTTTTCACAAGGCTTTGTTCCGTGGGAACTGAAAATTGGTTCGGGAATGCATCGCATTTTCAATGCACAGATGGATGTCACTACTGAAGACTGGGTGGAGACCTGTGAATGGATGGCCGAAGAGTACTCGGAGGAATGGCCTGGATTAAAAATTCCGGTGGATGTTGAAAATGCGGATATTATGTATACGGTCAATGCCCGTGAGCCAAAACATTACCCCGAGGACCTTGCCGAGGCCGCCATACTTTTTCATATAGCCGGGGAAAACTGGACGGTTCCAAGTGAGGGCTGGGAAGAAACCAGCCTGGCAATGTTTGCCGGAGACTGGGAAGCTTGTAAGATTCAGGTTAATTCGGTATATGATGCCATGAGAAGGTTAAAACCCAAGAGAATGGTGGTTACCGAATGCGGCCACGCCTATCGGGCTACGGTGATCGAGGGCCCCTACTGGGCCGGCTTAAAAGACGGTAAAACCCCTGTACCGAGTTTTCACTATGTGGAATGGGTGGCCGAGGCGTTAAGGACCGGAAAACTCAAAATTGATCCGTCCAAAAGAATCAAGGAGCCGGTGACGTATCAGGATTCCTGTAACTATATCAGAAATGCCGGTCTTGCTGATTGTGCTCGTGAAATAATGAGCTATATTGCTGAAGATTTTCGTGAAATGAGCCCTTGCCGTGAGCACAATTTCTGTTGTGGCGGCGGCGGTGGGTTCAACGGTCTTGGAAGATATCGTGAACAAAGAAATATCGGTTTAAAAATAAAAAGAGACCAGATTCTTGCCACTGAAGCCAAGCTGGTAATTGCGCCATGCCATAACTGTTGGGATGCAATCCGTGACCTGGAAGAAATCTTTAAGGTCGGTATCCGATGGAGTTTTTTGAAACCGCTGTTACTCAAAATGGTTGTGGTACCGGAACATCTGAAACCACTCGAGGAGTAATTGAAGCAAATAGTTTTGGGACAGCAATGAATATCGTGACACTCCAGCCTGACGGTTCGGTTTTTGAAAGTCACAGACATCTGTCTGAGGATCCCCTTGAATTTTTGGGATACAAGGTGGAAATCGCCAAAGGGGTGACTTTGAGAGCCTTTTTTGAAATGATCAAAAAGTATCCTCTGCTGGCGCGGCTCAATCCGTTTTTACCCACATATCTTAAGCACTATGGTTTGTGTGCGGAAAAAGATTGTTTATATCCGAATATGAATTATCTGGAATTGGATAAAACGGTGGAAATGATTGGTTTTCCGGGAGAACCTCGACTGGAGATTTATATAACGCTTCATGGGGTAAAAGAAAACAAAAAAATCGATTTAAAGGATATCGGATTAGACAGCCTGCTGGATATGCCTTTAATCCTTGGAAAATTAAAACATGTGGTTATGGGAGACAAAGTAGATATTTTTGAATTTGATACGGTATTTACTTTCTTTGAGTTTATCGATGGAATTGTATGGGAACTTAGTTTTCTCGGAACCCTCACCGGATGCCCACTAAGGAGGTAATGATGTTCAATAAGATTTTGTTTGCGACGACCGCTTCACCTACCTGTGACAGCGCGGCCCACGTTGCTTTTGATTTAGCTAAAAAATATAATTCGGATCTTTATGTCTATCATGTCCTGGGGCTTCCCTCACGTGGTTTTGGTCACTTTGCCATGGATGCCCGGACCGGGGAAACGGAACATGTGGGGCCTGATTATGAGGCATGGGTAATAGATGAAATCCATAATACATATGCCAAGCAGTTGGCCGAATTCAAGACTGCTTTCGTCGAAACTCTGGCGGGCGTGCCTCACACTGAAATTTTACGGAAGGCGCGTAAGGAAAATGTGGACTTGATTGTTATGGGTGCGCATTCCAGGGAAGAAGACAAAGGGGCGATGCGCTATCGATCAATCGTAGGCAGCACTATGCAAAAAGTGGCTAAAAGCGCACGCTGCCCTGTTCTTATTGTGGCACGACCATGTACTACCTGCTTGTGGTATTTTTCCAATATCATTTTTGGAACCGATTTTTCCAAAGCCTCTGATTCTGCTTTTACCTTCGCCTTCCATATGGCAAGACATATCGGGAGCAAACTTTGGATTTTTCATGCTATGGATATGAGTTCCATGCATGCGGGCAAGGTTCATTCTCAAAACGAGATTGAAGATAAAATCAAAGAGGCCAGGAAAAAGATCGATGAAAAATATGTTTCAAAAATGGGGGATTACGACAACTATGAGGTGGAAGTTTGGGAAGGTATTCCTTATGTTGAAATCCTGAAATTTGCCCGTGAGAAAAACGGCGACCTGATCGTCATGGCGCATCACACCCGAGATATCGATCCTGATGAAGCTTTGCTGGGAAGTACCGTGGAACAGGTAGTGTTACGATCCAATTGTCCGGTAGCCAGTGTTAACCGACCAGACCATGCGGACCTCAATATTTAATAAAGGCTGATTCGGTAGTTAACTAATATGGAGAAAGAAAAGCGCAAGATCCTTGTTGTGGATGATGAGCTGGACATGCGGGTCTATATCTCCACTGTCCTGGAAACCAGCGGATACCGGGCTATTGTGACTAAAAACGGTAGGGAGGGAGTGGAAAAGGCCATTGAAACCGAGCCGGACCTGATTGTTTTGGATGTCATGATGCCCGGCGAAGGTGGTGTGCTCATGTACCGGACATTAAAAACCGATCCGAAACTGAAAAAAATTCCGGTGGTGATGTTATCGGCGGTGAAAAAGGAGATTTTTTTTCATTATTTAAAGATGCTGAATGTCAAAATTGAAAACAATATCTCAGAGCCTGAAGCATATTTGGAAAAACCACCGGATCATGAAGATTTGCTAAAAGTCATAAAAAAGCTTCTTAAATAAGCAAAAGTTGCTCGCTCCGCCCGCCTGCACTTTTTCTTCCCCTTTGAAAAATCATTTGGAAGATTGTTAAAAAGCGCAATGGAAGAGAAGATATTACTTGTTGATGATGAAGAAGGTATCCGCAAAGTACTCGGAATCTCGCTTGTCGATAGCGGATATCAAGTTTTTACGGCAGAAAATGGCGCAGAAGCCCTAAAAATTATCAGTGCCGAAAAACCTTCCATTGTTCTTTCAGATATCAAAATGCCGGTGATGGACGGCCTCACGCTCTTAAGAAAAATCAGAAGCGATTACCCTGAAACGGAAGTCATTATGATCACCGCTCATGGTGATATGGATTCTGCTATCCAGAGCCTTAAGCTTAGCGCTGCTGATTTTATCACCAAACCGATTGATCCGGAAATCCTTGAAATTGCTCTCAAAAGAGCTTTTGAAAAAATCACCATGCGTCGCCGGTTAAAGGAATATACTGAAAACCTGGAGGATTTGGTGAGAGAAAAATCCGAACGTCTGATAGAGGTCGAGCGTCTGGCCGCGGTAGGTCAGACGCTCGAAGGCCTTTCTTCAGCCCTACAAGACATTGCTGGAAATTTGGAAGGTGGGATCAAATACTTTAATGAGATGCCATGTTTTGTGGCTGTCCATAATAGACTTTTAAAAGTTGTCGCAACAAACGAGTTATACAAAAAACGACTGGGAAATAAGATTGGTTTGGACAGCTGGCATATTTATCCGGATTGCCGGCATCGGTCCAGGGCGGAATTATCCGAGATGTGTCCGGTGGCTAAAACTTTTAAACGGGGCACAGGACAAAGATGCCATAAAAACATTGAATATCTGGACGGATCTGTTTTACCGGTCATGGTACATACAGCTCCCATAAGAAACAGTGATGGTAATTTAGATCTGGTTTTGGAAATTTCAGCGGACATGTCGGAAATCAAGCGACTTCAGGAAAAACTGCGCACAACAGAACAACGCTATCAGCAACTTTTCGACGAAGCCCCTTGCTATATAACCGTACAGGATAGGTTCCTTAAACTTCAGGCCGTCAACAGGAGATTCCAGGAGGATTTCGGGGATGGCAGGGGTTTTTGTTGTTATGAAGCCTACAAAAACCGGGAGCAACCTTGTGAGAATTGTCCTGTGGTTAAAACTTTCGAGGATGGAAAATCCCATCAGTCAGAGATGGTCGTCACATCAAGATCCAACGAAAAAATTCATGTCCTGATTACCACCGCACCACTTCAAAATTCTTTTGGAGAGATTACCCAGGTTATGGAGATGTCTACAAACATCACCAAGATTCGTCAGTTACAAGACCATTTGTCTTCACTGGGTTTTCTGATCAGTTCCATTTCCCATGGGATCAAGGGGCTTCTGACCGGTCTCGACGGTGGTATGTACCTTGTGGAATCAGGGTTTTCCAAGGAAAATGAAGGGCAGGTGAGAGAGGGTTGGGAAGTTGTCAAGCTTATGGTGGAACGTATCCGAAATATGGTTTTGGATATTCTCTATTACGCCAAGGATCGTGAACTGAAATGGGAGCGGGTGGATATTTTAAGTTTTGCGGAAGAACTGGTGTTCATGATTGAAGCCAAAATGACGGGGAAAAATATTGAGTTTATGAAACATTTCAGTAATTCTGTGGGGGAATTTGAAATTGATCCTGGGGTAGTCAGGTCTGCTTTGATTAATATTTTGGAAAATGCCGTGGAAGCTTGCATGGATGACATAACGAAAAATACTCATCAAATTGCCTTTGGAGTATGTGAGGAAGGAAAACACATTCGTTTCGATGTATGGGACAATGGTGTCGGCATGGACCGGGATACCCGTGAAAAAATATTCACTTTATTTTTTTCTTCAAAGGGCCATATGGGAACGGGTTTAGGTCTTTTCATCTCCAATAAAATCATCCGCCAGCATGGCGGAGAAATTATTGTGGAGTCATCCCCAGGTGAGGGGTCCCATTTTACCGTCAGGATGCCCAAGCAACGAACCCTGGCCAATGCGGTTTCATAAAATACAGCATTGGAAAATCCGGGATTAATTCGTGGCAAACGAGGTATTGCATGATAAAAATCATTAGGCAGAGTATGGTTTACCGGTTAATATTAACCGTGGATATTCTTTTGTTACTGAGTATTTCCACCTGGGCCTACTTTAATATCAAGTATCAGAAAGAAAAGTTCATGGAACATGTCGTGGCCGGATCCGACCGTTTCAGCAATACCATCAAGCTGGGAACTCATTATGCCATGATGTTGAACAGCCGCGATGACATTACCCAAATTATCAACAACATCGGGAAACAAAAAGAGGTTGAAAATATCCGAATTTACAACAAAGACGGACAGATTAAATTTTCCAACCGTGGCGATGAAGTGGATACGGTCACAAATATTAAAGATGAAGCTTGTTACATATGCCACAGAAGTGAACCCCCGGCTGTAAGCCTTGATCTTTCCGAAAGAATTCGGATGATCAAATCCGAAAACGGGGAATTGCTTTTAGGTATTATAAGTCCGATTTATAATGAATCGGGTTGTTCCACGGACGCATGCCATGTCCATCCCGAAGATAAAGAAATTTTGGGGGCTTTGGATGTTGTAGTATCCCTAAAGGGAACCGATGCCGAGATTGTTCGGTATGAGAAAGGCATTATCGGACTGGCTGTTTTTGTATTCTTAATGACTTCTTGTATCATTTTTTTATTTATTTTCAAATTCGTTCGTCAACCCATCAACAAAATGATCAATGGGACGAGGCGTCTTGCCATGGGAGACTATTCCACCAGGTTAACCATTGAACGAAATGATGAAATCGGTGAGCTTGCAGAGGCTATCAATCGGATGGGTAAAAGAATCGGGGAAAAACAAATCGAACTCAATAAGCAGCGGGACGAATACCAGAATCTATTTGAGCTGGTACCTTGCATTATTACAGTGCAGGATAAAAATTATCGATTGATCAAATACAACAGAGAATTTGCGGAAAAATTTGCTCCCAGGCCGGGTGATTTCTGTTATTGTGCCTATAAAGGGCGCACCGAAAAATGTGTTGTCTGTCCGGTGGAGAAGACTTTCGAAGACGGCCACTCCCATTACAGCGAGGAGAAGGGCATTAATAAGGATGGCACGGAAACACATTGGCTTGTTCGAACATCTCCCATAAGGGATTCGGAAGGAAACATTATTGCCGCCATGGAAATGAGTCTGGATATTACCAGGCGGAAGCAGTTGGAAGAGAAGCTTGAAAAATCAGAAAAAAAATATTATGCCATTTTTAATAATATTCCCAACCCGGTATTTGTTCTCGATGTCGATACGCTTGACATACTTGATTGCAATGAAAGTGTAAAAGCAGTTTACGGGTATAGTAAAGCTGAAATTATTAACCGATCGTTTTTGGATCTTTTTCAAGAAAAAGAAAAAACCTTGTTTGGTCATCAAATAAGAGCAATTCCGATCATTAACCAAATCAAGCATGTGCATAAAAACGGCAAGACGATTTTTGTGAACATGCGTGTTTCTCCCTCGGAATACCCCGGAAAGAGAGTGCTTCTTGTGACTACAAGTGATATCACCAAGCGGCTCGAAACCGAACAGCAACTTATCCAGACAAGTAAAATGGCTACTTTGGGTGAGATGGCTACCGGTGTCGCTCATGAGTTGAATCAGCCGTTATCGGTGATTAAAACCGCCAGCAATTATTTGATGAAAAAGGTACGAAAGAAAGAAAAAATAAAGGATGAAATCCTAAACACAATGGCCGAAGAAATAGATGGACACGTGGATCGTGCCACAAAAATTATCAACCACATGCGTCAGTTCGGCCGAAAATCAGAATTGGAGTTGGAAAAAATCCAGATTAACAAAGTTCTTAAAAGTGCCTTTGAAATTTTCAGTCAACAGCTAAAAATCAGAGGTATTGATGTGGAGTGGAATATCAAGGAAAATATTCCGGAGATTATGGCAGATCCAAACCGTTTGGAGCAGGTTTTTATCAATCTTTTAATCAACGCCCGCGATGCTATCGAAGAGCGTTGGGGAAATATGGAATATAAACCGGGTGATAAAAAGATATCCCTGACCACCGAATGTGCGGACAATAAAGTATCTGTAAAAGTCTGTGATACCGGAACGGGTATTCCCAAAGCCATATCGGATAAAATTTTCGATCCGTTCTTTACGACCAAAAAAGTCGGGGAAGGTACCGGGCTGGGGCTTTCCATCAGCTATGGAATCATCAAGGATTGTGGTGGAAATATCACGGCCCGATCAGCTGATGAAGATGCAGGCGCATGTTTTGTTATCACCTTTCCGGTCCAGGATACTATGTAAAGATGTGCAATCAAATTTTACTTGTGGATGATGAGGAAGGTATTTGTAAAATACTGAGCATTTCCCTTCAAGATAGTGGATACGAAGTGTTTACCGCTTGCAATGGTGAAGATGCATTGGAGATTTTTTTTAAAAAAATGCCCCCCATCGTGCTCACGGATATCAAAATGCCGGGTATGGACGGTATCGAGTTGCTTCGTAGAATAAAACGGGAGAATTCTGAAACCGAAGTGATTATGATTACCGGTCACGGAGACATGAATCTGGCCATTAAAAGTTTAAAACACGAAGCCACTGATTTTGTCACCAAACCGATCAACGATGACGTACTCGAAATTGCACTGAAACGCGCCAAAGAGCGTATCCTGATGCGAAGACAACTTCGGGAATATACCGAAAATCTCGAGCGGCTGGTAGAAGAAAAAACCCGAAAACTCCTCGATGCGGAACGTATGGCTGCTGTGGGTGAAACAGTTTCCGGCCTTGCCCATGCCATCAAAAATATCGCCGGAAGCCTGAAAGGCGGCGTATTTGTTTTGGATAAAGGACTGGAACTTGATAACAAGGAGTACCTCCGGGAAGGTTGGCGGATGGTCAAGGGAAATGTGGATAAAATCAGAAACCTTTCCATGGATTTGTTAAACTACGGAAAATCCGCTGAAATTCATCTGCAAATGAGCGATCCGAATCATCCTCCGCAAGAGGTTTTTAAATTACTCGCATCCCAGGCAAAAGAACACGAAATTTTTATGGAGGCAAAACTTGATCCGAACCTCAAGCCGTTCCTTTTTGATCCTGAGGGCATTTATCGATGTCTGCTGACCATTGTTTCCAATGCTTTGGATTCATTCAAATCCACAAGCCTGATGACCGAAAATGGTGATCCCATAGAACGAGCGGAAATAGAAAAGAGGGTGGTGATTGAATCTCGCAAAATTGATGGATGGGCGGTTGAATACCGAATATCAGACACCGGGGCCGGCATGACCGAAAAGGTTAGGGACAAGATTTTCCAAAGTTTTTTCAGCACCAAAGGTGCTGAAGGTACCGGTATTGGGCTGATGATGACACAAAAAATTATTAAGCAGCACCGGGGATCAATTGAGGTAATGTCTGAACTGGGAAAAGGCGCTACCTTTATCATTCGCCTTCCGAATGCCCCTAATCCGTTATGATCAATAGAAATAAATAATATTAAAATAAATAATAAAAAAAGGAGTAACCTTATCGGGGTTACTCCTTTTTTTATTATTTTTAATCTACTTTAATATCTAAGTGATTATTTTTTTTCGTCACCTGTTGCGGCTCCGTGAAGTTTAATCTCCACTTTTTCAGTCAGACCTTCATAGTATTCGCGAAGAACCACGACAACCTCGTCTCGTCCAAAATGATCGGGCAACTGGCCGCCTTCGGACAACATCTTGCGAAGCATGGTTCCGGAAAGAAGCACTCGGTCTTCCTTGCCATGGGGGCAGGTTCTCAAAGAAGCCATTCCGTCACATTTGAAGCAATAGAATGTCCAGTCGATCTTAAGCGGTGTGCAGAGCAACTTTTTGCCGGGTTCCGGACAGAGCTCCTCTACATAAGGAATTTTGTCGAAGATGGTTTGTGCTTCGAACATGCCGTAAAAATCACCCACACCGGCGTGGTCGCGACCGATGATCATCTTGGAGCATCCGTAGTTCTGGCGGAATGTCGCATGGAGCAGGGCTTCACGAGGACCGGCATATCGCATATCAAGGGGATATCCACCCTGTACGACATTATCTTCAACAAAATAGTTTTTAACCAGAACGTCGATACATTTTACACGGACATCCGCGGGAATATCGCCGGCTTTCAGATTTCCAACCAGTGAGTGAATGTAAACGCCATCACATACTTCAACGGCGATCTTGCAAAGATATTCATGAGAACGGTGCATGGGATTTCTCAACTGAAGGGCGGCGACTTCTTTCCATCCGCGATCATCGAAAATCTTACGGGACTCTTCAGGTCGCATATAGATGCCGGCATACTTGGTTGGGAAGTCGCCCTCACTAAGTACTTTGACAGGACCCGCAAGGTTGAAATCACCCTGGTTCATAACCATTTGCACGCCGGGATGATCGTCTTTGGCGATTTTCCAAAATTCTTCGGGAGTCGGGGTTCCTTCACCCATATAAACTTTTTCACATTCAAATTTTTTGTCGGCTTCGGTCATCTCGTATTTTTCGGTGACCTTCATGGTGCCCATAATTTGTTGATGCTCGGGATCATACAGGGCGATTTCTTCACCCTCTTTGATGCCGCCGGCCACATCTTTGGTGGTGGAAAGCGTTACGGGGATAGGCCAGAAAGTGCCGTCTTCGAGCAAGTATTTTTCGCAGGTGCCTTTCCAGTCGGCCTTGGTCATAAAACCGGTCAGCGGGCTGAAACCTCCGATACCCAGCATGATCAAATCACCTACTTCACGTGGTGACAAATTGACTTTTTTAAGGGTTTCGGCTTTTTTCTTTTCGGCTTCAAGCTCAGCGCCTTCCAGTAAGCAGCAGGTCAAGCCTTTTCCGCCATGAGGAGGTACTAATTGTGACATTCTTCATTCTCCTTTCAATTAATTTTTTTTATTCCCTATCTTTTCGAGGGCAACATTCCTTTCGGTATTCTAAAAATGCAATGATTATAAGGGAAAATGGGTTTTGTCAAGACAATTTATGCCTAATATTTGAAGGGAAGCTAAAATTTCCTTTGCCAGAATGCTCTGGATAACGTATAAATAGACAATTGCGCTTAACATTTTGAATTATCATGATAAATGGATTCATTAAACCTGATGACGTGCCGGGCCGCTTTGGCGGTTGCAATATTTGACCTTTTCACCCAATTTATTTTATGAATTGAAGACCAACCATGATGAAAGACGGTATTTTTGTCGAAAAGGAAAAACCTTTTCGACTGGTTAAATATTTTACCTTTTCCAGTTTGATTATTATATTTATTGGAAGCATCGCTCTTTCTATGTTGAACTCTCACTGGGCCAGGACCAAACAGAAAGACGACAGCGAAGATTACGCTCGTCTTTTAATTGAAAATTTAAACCATCAAATATTTCTGCAGTTTGCTCTTCCGGTAGCCTTGAAATACGGAAAAATTCAGCTCAGAAACCAGGATCAATTTGAACACTTGGATCAGGTTGTCCGAAGTACGCTGCATAGTTTCCATGTCGAAACAGTTAATATTTTTGATATGGATAATACGGTATCATACAGTTTCGACGAGGAGTTAATCGGAAAAACAGATTTAGGTGGTTCTGCCTACCAAAAAGCCGTTCAGGGAAAATTTGCCACCGAATTGATTCAAACCGGTAATTTTTGGGAAATCCTGATCGGGTTTCCATCAGAAAGCAAGCTGGTTACTTTTGCTCCGCTTAGGGCGGAAAAACCCATGGCCAGGTTGTCAGGGCCGATTTTAGGAGTTATTGAAATCGTGCAGGATATGTCCGAGGACACAAAAAAAATATTCAAGTTCCAGATGCAGATTATAATTTCCTGCATGATGGTGATGGGAATATTGTTCGTGGTGCTCATCTTTGTCGTCAAAAAAGGAGAGGCCATCAATCAAAAAAGAGCCCTGGAACAAATTCGCCTCAAAGAAGAACTGAGTCGCGCACAAAGGTTATCTTCGCTGGGTGAGATGGTAGCGGGTGTTTCTCACGAGATTCGAAACCCACTGGGTATAATCAGGAGTTCAGCAGGTCTTTTAATGAAAAAAATGGACAAGCTTGATCCGACAAATACCATTCCCGACATTATTGTTGAGGAAGCCGAGCGCTTGAATAATATTATCACGGATTTTTTAAATTATGCCGGGCCAAGGGAACCGAACCTGTCAATGTGTAAGGTCGAGGAGGTTATTGATAAAAACATTACCTATCTTGCCGCTCAATTGGCCGAAAACGGATGCAAAGTGGATACTCAGGTGGGGGATAACCTGCCCGAAATTATGGCCGATTCGGAAATGTTATATCAGGCGTTTTTAAATATTTTCATCAATGCCATGCAGGCTATGCCGGATGGCGGCAAAATTTCGGTGAATATTTTCCCTCTCAACGGCAGTGTTGCTGTCCGAATTGAGGATGACGGCAATGGAATCGAAACGGAAATTATGGAAAAAATCTGGGACCCGTTTTTTACGACCAAGGAAAAAGGAACAGGTTTAGGTCTTGGAATCGTAAAAAACCTTATCGAAGCACACGGTGGATGCCTGAATATTGAAAACCGCCCTGAGCGAGGTGCTTGTGTGACGATTCAATTGCCTGCGAAATTGGAGGCTTAAACATGGAAACCATTCTCATCGTAGATGATGAAAAAAATTATCCTCTGATTCTGAGCGCTATATTGGAAGAGGAAGGATACGAAACGCTAATGGCCAATAGCGGGCGGGAGGCTTTGGAGAAATTAAGTAATTCCGATGTGGATCTTGTATTGACCGACATGAAAATGCCTTCCATGGATGGAATTGAGCTTCTGGAAAAAATTAAAACGATCGACTCCGAATTGCCGGTGATCATGATGACCGCATACGGCACTGTGGAAAAAGCCGTGGAGGCCATGCAGAAAGGCGCATATAATTATATTTTAAAGCCTTTTGATAACGACAGCCTTGTCCTGTATGTCAAAAAAGCCATTGCCATGTACCGGGTTATCAAGGAGAATCGGCGGCTTCGCGATGCGGTGACCTCACAGTATCGTTTCGACAATATCATCGGCAAAAGCAAGCCCATGCAGAATGTGTTTGAAACAATCAGGAAAGTTGCACCCGCTACAGCCAACGTTTTAATAGAAGGAGAGAGCGGCACCGGAAAAGAGTTGGTGGCAAAATCCATTCATTTCAATAGCCTCAGAAAAGATAATGATTTTGTGGCGGTCAACTGTTCCGCGCTTTCAGAAAGTCTTTTGGAAAGTGAATTGTTCGGCCATGAAAAAGGTGCATTTACAGGTGCTGTTTCCATGAAAAAAGGACGATTTGAATTGGCCGATGGCGGAACCTTGTTTCTCGATGAAATCGGTGAACTCTCCCAAACCCTTCAGGTAAAGTTACTTCGTGTCATTCAGGAAAAAGCCTTTGAAAGAGTCGGTGGTGAAAAATCGGTTTCGGTCAATATTCGATTAATCGCGGCTACTAACAAGGATCTGAAAAAAGAAATGGAGGCCGGAAGATTCAGAGAAGATCTTTTTTATCGTCTCAATGTGATTCGTATCCAATTACCTCCATTGAGAAAGCGGCGCGAGGATATCCATCTGCTCACCCAGCACTTTATTGAAAAATACGCCCATGAGCGCATCTCCAAAATCCCTGTTAAAGGCATTGATCAAGAGGTAAAACGGCTTTTTTATGATTATGGCTGGCCCGGAAATGTTCGGGAATTTGAAAATGTTATCGAACGGGCCATGATCCTCTGTCCGTCCGAGATCATACAGGTATCGGACCTTCCAAAAGATTTTACCGATAATGCCTATAACAGACTTCATTTTGAAGACATTGCATACAATGCCCAACTGAACGAAACACTGGCCCTGGTGGAAAAAAAAATGATTGAAAGGGCTTTGAAAATGGCCAACAATGTTCAATCCCACGCAGCGGAAATACTGGGTATTGGAAAAAGCGGGTTGAACCAGAAGATTAAAAAATTTAAACTCGATTCGGGTTCAAAAAATTAAACCTTCGGAAATTTTAATAAATACCATTAAAAACAAGACAATACGAATATGTCCTGCGAAAGGGTTCAAAAAAATGAACATCAAAATCATTTTTTTGAATCTGAAAAAATTTTAAAGGAAAAAAATGTGGGAACAATAATTCTTTAACATCTTGAAATGATTTAAAAAGTGGTTTTTTTG
>Ga0105096_10000118_pt1 | contig 20247 bp, 26 predicted proteins | sample PPLLak3cmMay2015_FD_87036 | JGI IMG/M metagenome (GOLD analysis project Ga0105096, IMG submission 87036) | Freshwater sediment microbial communities from Prairie Pothole Lake near Jamestown, North Dakota, USA - PPLs Lake P7 Core (1) Depth... | ecosystem: Environmental > Aquatic > Freshwater >... | reverse complement strand
TTTATATTATTACCATATATTTTAGAAGATGGAGAACTAGTTTGGACAAAAGATAAATTAACATTTGAAAATATTAAACAGTTGCATAATTTTTGTGAAGCATTAAATATTGAAAATGTTCAACTTGTTACGGAGTAAAGATTGATTATTTCTACATCCTTATCTAGTACACCGTTTGTTAGCTCAACTGATTCTACCCGGTTACAAATGGCTTCCAAACAAGTACAACAAACAGTTACCCATTTTAATTGTAAAAGACCATATATAATTGGTAAAGATTGGCCGTATTTAACAAATACTACAAGATTATTTAGATTACAAGCTCATTTAGATGGTTCTATTTTATATTCAAATGATAAAATAATGATTATATTATATGATGAAGCTCAAGAAATTAGAACCATTAGTGTACCAGAGTATTTTCATACATCTTATAATTTCGCTACAAGAATTCGATATAAACGACCAGTTGGGGACTTTTTAAAAGGGGATATCATTTACGAATATGATAATTTTATAGATGGAGTACCAAGTTATGGATATAATGTCAATACTGCATATTTCCCATTTTTTGGAATAAATTTTGAAGATTGTGTTGTAATTTCTGAAAATTTAAGTAATTCATTAAGATCACAAAAAATAGAAAAAATTATCATTCCAATTTATGTGTACTCATTATTCAAAAATCAATATCCAGATAGTAGATATGGATTTATACCAGAAATAAATCAACCAATACATAAAAATGTAGTTGCTACTAATGCTCAACCGATTTATAATTCAAGTAGTCCTAACAAAATAAAATCAACTTTAAGATCATTTAATATATATGATTTTTCTTCAGTAATAAATGATTCTATAAATTTCGATAAAACACCAATTATTTCAAAATTGTTTGATGCTAAAGTTCGAGATATTAAGCTCCATGTTATTTCCAATCAGATGTTGATAGATAAAAATCTTCAACAAAAAATTGAAATAATTAAAAAAGAATATATAGGAAAAGTTGCTGAAGCAGCAAGAGATATTGCTTCATTATTTGGAGGAGAATTTACTAAAACATTAATAGAAAATAATTACATACTAACTAATCCTAAAAATGAATTAGGTGATATTTATTCTATTAGTGATTTGTGTTATCTAATCGAATTAGAATTAATTAAAGATGAAGGTACTAAAATCGGGGATAAAATTTCTAATCGGTATGCAGGAAAAGGAGTAGTAGGACTTATAATACCTGACGATTTAAGACCCTATAATATGCATACTAAAGAACCTATTGATTTAATATTAGGTCCATTATCAATCTATGCTAGATCTAATTTTAGTACAGTATTAGAGGGATTATTTGCTAAAACAATTAACTACTGTGAAAAACAGATTTTAGATAAGTTTAATCCAGAATTTACACATAGTATTTTAGATAAATTATCAGGATTAGCTGAATTAGTACATGATGATACGTATAAGAATGAATTATTGAAACTTTCTAATACTGTTAAAACCGATCATGATTTTCATAGAAAATTTATTGATTCTATTTTAAACGGCGGAATGTATTTTGAAGTTCCTAATTTCTGTAATATTAATATTTATGATTTACAACATTATATAAAAGATAAATTCGATATTACTACCAATGATTCGATTGTTATAAAAAAAGAATTATTTGAATATATTAAACATGTTGTGAAACTAGAAAATATTGAAATTCCATCCGAAGATATTATTTATAATAACATCTTCAATTCCCCTATGTATATTTTAAAATTGCAACAACTAGCGACTGGAAAATTTAGCGCGAGAGATTTAGGAAATTATTCAAAAGCATCTAAGCAGCCAACCCAAGATATTTATAAACAAAATAGGGGTAGTCATTTAGGATCGATGGAATTTGACGCACTCATCGCGCATAATAATTTAAATACAATTCGAGAATTTCATACAGTAAAATCGGATTGTATTGACATGAAACATCATTTATTGTCAGAAATAATGTTAAATAATCAATATGAAGTTCCATTCCATAAAACTGAATCTTATACTAAATTAATTATCGATTCGCTTATGACATTTTTAAGTAAAAACTGAAAAACACACCAATGAACTACGCTAATTTTGCTGATTTAGTAACTAAAATTACATATTATAGAGATCGATATTGGATACATAACGATTCAGAAATTAGTGATGAAGAATATGATTTATTAATAGAACAATTAAAAATCATAATGCCAAATCATTCATTATTAACTGATATCGAACATAACGCTTCAATAAGCGATGATAAAAAAATTAAACATCCAGTCCCATTATTATCATTAGAAAAAGTATTCTCATATACTAGCATTAAAGACTGGATGAAAAAAATAGCTAGAAATATAGAAGAAGAGTTTATTATTTCTCCAAAATATGATGGAATTAGTGCTAAGTATTATGTTAATCAAAATATTTTAGCATCTAGAGGAGATGGCGAATTTGGAGAAGATTTAACTAATAAATTTCCAATACTTGAAGTCGAATCCGAAAATTTAAATAAAATTAAAAATATTAGCGGCGAGATTGTAATTAAATATGATAGATTCGCAACATGTCAGTTAAAAAGAAAAGATGGGAGAAGCTATGCTACTCCTAGAAATTTAGCTGCCGGAATTATGAATTTAAAAGATGTTACAGATTTAATTGGTAAAATTAAATTAACATTTATTGATCATAAGCGAATAACAACTGCTGTTAAATATAAAGAATTTAATGACGAGTTTTGGAAAAAAATCGTTAATAGAATTGATCAATTAAAAACTACATACCCTCTAGATGGAATAGTTATAGAACTATCCGATTCTGAATATTCTGAGTCATTAGGAGTAACTGCCCATCATCCTAGAGGTAAAGTAGCATTTAAATTTGAAAACATATTTGCATATTCATTATTAGAAGAAGTAACGTTTCAAATAGGTAAGCACAAATTAACTCCTGTTGCACATATTAAACCTATTACATTAAATGGAGTAACTATAAAAAGAGTTACATTACATAATGCAAAAATGTTAATTGATAATGATATACATATCGGGGATCAATTAAAAATCATTAGATCTGGTGACGTGATACCATATGTTGCCGGAATCGAAAAAGGTGAAAAACGAACCAAAATAAATATAGAAGCTTGCCCATATTGCAATTCCCCATTGAATTACATGGAGCCAGAATTATATTGTAGTAATACTACATGTTCTGGTATTTCAGCAAAACAATTATACGAGTCCATCAGATCACTAGGAATTGATGGAATTGGGCAAACAACTGTTGAAAAATTTATAGACTATTTAGATATAAAAACAATATTAGATGTTCTTACTTTAGAAAAAGAAGATATTGAAGATTTGCCGGATTTTGGTGAAACTTCAGCAACAAATATTATAGAAAACATTAATAAAGTTGTTAAACAAGTAGATGATTTTAAAGTATTAGCCTCATTAAATATTAAAAATATTGGAACTACTTTAAGTAAACAAATATTAACTAAATACACATTAACTGAATTAATGAATTTGTCTACTTTTGAATTAGAAGAAATCCCAGGATTAGGAGTAGTTAGAGCAGACGAATTAATTCGAGGACTGTCAAATTCTGCTAATTTATTAGCAGATCTTATGGAAATATTAAATATTAAAAATACAAAAGACAATGTTACTATTAAATTAGGCAACATATGTTTTTCTGGAACATTTCCTAAACCCAAAGAATTCTATAAAGACTTAGCATTACGAGCAAATTATAACGTAATCGAATCAGTCACTAAAGATTTAACTTATTTAGTAACTGCTGGAGCTTCAACATCTAAAGTTAATAAAGCTAAGCAATATCATATACCAATACTAAAATTAGAAGAGTTTATGAATTTAATTAAATAAAAAACTGATTGGAGCAAGGGATACGTTCCTTGCTCCAATTTCTATTTTAATTAGACATATCCTAATAGATGTAACATCAATCCAACTATTATAAATAATGCAAGCCACATTCCTTCTTTTTCTTTTTTACTTAATGTTTGCCATTTTAACTTAAGTTCGGAAGGTTTGGGGGGTATTTCCTCCCCATTTTCATTAACTACGATTATAGTTTTCTTTTTTGGGAAAAACCCTTCCCACAGGGCCTCCCCAACACTTGCTCCCATTTTTCCTACTATGTTCATAATTAAAATTAAGATAATAATAAAAACTAGGAATTCTAACATGTTGATGTCCTCTGGGGGGTGAATGGTATTAGTATATATACATATTAAATAAAAATAAATACAATTAATCACAGATAAATTTCAATGCCAATTATACATTTTAAACAAATAGATTTAACACAAAAACATAAAGAACAACTTTATTTACAAAAAGTTCAACAATTGGGATATTTTATTATTGGTATTGAAATATCAGATAAAGACATATCTCAATTTTGTCATTTAAATTTTGATCCGCAACATAGTAGTACAAACTATAAAAGTACTGCATTAGAAACTGTATTTAATTTAAAATTTGATTTAAAAGAAATTGCTTACGATTTTGATAATGTTATATTGTTAACAATACGATCTGATTTAGATTCAATATCATCAATTTCATTAATAAGCATGGTATTAAAAAATAATTTTGAATTAAATGGAGATTTGATTTTAAGATTAAAAGCTCTATCATTATCAGACAAACATGGAATAGAATCTGATTGGAAGCCAAATCTTAAATATGATAGTTTCGATTTACCACATTATACTAAATATGGATTACCTATAGCATTAATAACATTAATAGGCGATATTAATTTAAATATCAATTATAAAGTAAAAATTATGACGGATTATTTGCTAAATGGAGTTTTTGAAAATGAAGAAAAATATAAAATTCGCGCCATAGAAAAATTACATAATGTTAAAAATTTTACTACACACAAAATTATAATTCCAAATAAAGTAGTTTGTGTGGAATCAACATATAGAGGCGCAATAGGGTTCGGATATAAAACAGCTCCAATCGTTATTGCTAAAAATAGCAGATATGCGTTTGGAAGAAAAAATGGTAGAACATTTGGAATTAAATATACTATTGCTCAATATAATGAAAGCTATATTGATTTAAAATCAATTAAAAATGAAATTCTTACAATTGAAGAGGGTTGGGGAGGAAGTGTAGTTATAATTGGTAGTCCTCAAACCAACCCATCTGAAATGACAACCAATAAATTAATTGAAATAGTAAAAAAATATGCCATTATTTAATACAAATGAATCCCAATTATTACGCAAAATTGCATACGAACCAGAAGTAATAGTTAAAAGTGCTAATTGTTCACGACAATTCGAATTTGAAAATGATTTAAATTGTTGGATGTTTGCTACAAATGCAATAAATTCATTTTATGTATATAGAATGCCTATTATGAAAATTGCTTCATTTTCCATTGTAACATTTACAATGCCTCCAGACTATTATTTTAAAATAGATGCTGATTTACAACAAAATTTATTTCCAGATATACGGGTTCAATTTAATTTAGCAGATCTAGATAGTCCTATAGATAACAAAAGTTTTGAGAAATTACCAGCAGGTATTACATTTAACGGTAAAGTGTTACATGCTGTACCCAGAGTTGGATTTACTAGTCAAACCAAGTTAGTCCCAGTAACATTATATTTGGCACAAACAATTGTCTATCATATGTCATATGGAAATAGTTTTAATAAGATATATGAGAATATAACTTCATATGAAGCATTACAAAATTTCGAACGAGGTATGGCAAATCGATACGGATCGAACAATATTGGATTTGATCATAAATTAACAGAACATAATAGTTTTAAATATGAAAATATTTTATTAAAGAGTGCAAATGATATAACAATACCCTCGGTATTACATACTACATATAAACCTGTAAATAAATTCACTTATTACTTTTTTGATGATTTCGATCATTCACCAAAATCAAAACCCGTAATGGGCCGATTTTATGACTTAACTAGTCATACTCAATATGAAGCTTGGAATATATTTGAAGATGAAAATCTATATGACATTCCTAGATCATTGCGATTTAAAGGTAAAGTTCAAATCGCCGATAGGCAAGAATCATTTAAACCATTTAATGAAAGTTCGACATATGTTAGAGATAATAGATCTAGAATAGAATTTAATAAAAATGATAGTTCTGAAGAAATACCCGCATTAAGTCCAAAACCTGAGACGGGGTATGTGTATGATAGAAAACAAACAAGAGAAACATTAAATCAAAAATCACAATTAATAAAAAAACAAGGCGATAGCCATAAGCACGTTAGCGTATATACTCCAGATAATATCGGATTTGCTCAAACACGAAATAATAACTTCATGAATTTCTTAAAAACTATAACAGAATCTATATATAAATATGAACTATTCGAATCACATATAGATACGATTCAATTATATAGGAAATACACTTTTGACCAAACTGATTTAAAATCATATTATATACCAATAAATATAGTAAATATATTTTCGAGGATAAATCCTCACGAAACGCCAGTTAGTCATACGTCACAATTTCAAACAATTAAATTTCCAGCGAGTTAACCAAATAATTATGCCCAATATTATCGATCCCGTTGAAATCAAATTACTCCATGAGAATTTTAAAAATGGAACATGGGAATTACCAAACTATGCAACATCCGGTTCCGCTGCTTTTGATTTACTTGCAGCAATAGACGAATCACTTAAAATTGATCCGCTTGAAACCTTGTTTATTCCATCCGGATTATCAATTTGGATTAACAATCCGGATTTTGTATTAGTTATGGCCCCTAGATCTGGGAAAGGATGTAAAGAAGGAAAAGTATTAGCAAATACTATTGGAGTCATAGATTCAGATTATCAAGGCCCATTAATTATGTGCATTTATAATAGAACTCGAAATATAGTCAATATTAATCCCGGAGAATATTTAGCTCAAGCTCTTATTATTCCAAAATATCACATGAAATATCAAATAGTAACTGAATTTTCAAATAGTACAGAGCGTGGACATAACGGATTTGGATCTACAAAATAATTTAATTAAATTACAAATATGTATATATAATTAACACCCGTTTTTTTGGAGCATTATTCATTGCCTGTAATAAGACCGGAATCATTAAATAATAATATTGAACTGCGAAAAATATTTAATCGCAAAGATATCGATAGCTATGTTTTTATTAAGGACATATTTGAAATTAAAATTAGTAATGAAATTATCCAAAAATTTGATTCCTTAAATAATATCAATATATTTTTGAACACGGTTAATCTCAAATGTTCAAACAGATTGATTTATATTATTACGCAATTAGTAAATAGTCAATATTCTAATAAAAAAAGATTAGTTATAGAATTTGACAATTTTGTGAAATTAGTGAATGTTGTTCGAAATATAACAATTGCCAAATTTAATGAACTTGAAATTTCAAAAGATGATTTATTTAAATTAAAAAAAATTGAGTCATTGATACCTACAAACGGTCACTTTGATTATAAATTAATAAGAATTATGAAATCGATTAATGGGAAAATCAGTTATAAATTATTATTAATACATGGTATAGCAGAAATACGAAATCAATATGCATTATTAAAATATTTTAAATCATTTGATAATGATATGGAACATATAATTGATGCATGTCAGATTAAAGCATTAACAAATTTATAATTTAAATAGTTATAATCTCCCTCCTTTAAAAAAGGAGGGGGATTTCATATTATTAAAGTCGAATATTTCAATGATTTTTAAAAAAAGCGAATTAATAAATAACGAATTAAATTGTCTTGCATTATGTATTTATTCAGAAGCTCGGGGAGAACCGATTGAAGGGCAATATTGGGTTGGACATGTTGTTTTAAATAGATTAAAACATTCATCATTTCCAGATACTATATATGAAGTTGTTTTTCAAAAATATCAATTTAGCTGGACAATTAATAAAAGGTCTTTCATTGTTAATGAAATGGAAGCTTGGAAAAATTGTTTAAAAATTGCTAGTGAATTATTAAATGGAAAACCTGACCCAACTAATAACGCATTACATTTTTTAACAAAAAATTTAAACACATACTGGTCAAAAAAATTAAAACTTAGAAAAGTTATAGGTAATCATAAATTTCTAGGTAATTAATTCTTTTTTTTATATGTATATATAAATACGCCTTATATTTTTAAAAAAGGTATATAATTTGCAAACTATAAAAATTACAACTTCTAAAAATATAACAAGTTATTATATAGTTCAATATTCTCGATATATTAATAATCAGAGAATTGCAATTTTATTAATCAATGATATTCTAATACATGATTCTGGATTAATAGCTACAATAAACATAGCACATATCCCATTAAGTTATAATGAAGTTGCAATAAAAAATTGGGGAGAAAATGAAGGCATATTAGATGCGCTTATAAATGAAAGTATTGTCACCAAACCCCACAAACAAATATCAATGAATTATGTAACTATTAATATTTGTTATTTAATCGATAGCTTAATAGTATTACAAAATTTAACAAATCGAATGCCAACTGATGAAGTACTTAAAATACAAAATTCCATATGATTTAATAAATCAAATAATCACATCATATAAAAATTTAGTAATTTTTATAGATTTAAATTCAATCGCTCGTGGATTTTATAATAGAGACGTTATACTTTCAGAACTTAATGATTATGTTGAACATAAAAAATTACCAACATTGCTAATAGAAGAACTAAAATTATTTTTAAATAATTTATATAGAGGATATAGACAATATAATCCTAAGTTTTGTATATTTTACGATTTAGGAATACATGGTCAAAACAAATCAGTTTCTAATAGTTATAAATCTAATAGAACTAATGAAAGTAAAACTTATTTTATAGATGATCAAGAACGTGAATTATATTATAAAATAAAAAACTATTATTTTGAAGAAATTTATAAACAATTCAATAAACCGAACCTTTCTAAAGTAATATTTTTACAAGATTATGAAAGTGATTTTGTACCATATTATTTTATTAAAAAATACGAATTTAATAGACAACCAGACACTCTAAACTTGATATTATCAGTAGATAAAGATTTACTACAATGTTGTCAATTTAAAAACACATATCAAGCAATCAGCGTGTACATTCCATCCCAAAGTAGAATAGAATCTGTATTATATGACGATTTAAATGCTATCAAATATATAGCTAAAAGTTTTAATCCGGATGGTAAAATAACAAGTAAATACGTTCCATTATTATTAGCTTTAGCTGGTGATAAAAATGATGGTATTACCGGTATTAAAAGAGGATTAGGTGTTGTCAATGCTATTAAGATGATTAAATTATATGATTTCCCTGATGATTTTAATAGCACATTTCCGCTTCCTAGCGATATAGCTCCTTATAAATTAAAGCTTCAGACAAATTTATCATTAACTTCTTTTGAACGGCAAATTTCTAGAACCCCATTATCAGTTTTGAATTCTATATGATTTTTGAATTTAAAATAAAGTCTATATACAAATATCACATTACAACTTTGGAGTTAGTGTTAATGAATTACATTGAAATCAATGAACAATTGAAAGCAATGATCAGCGACTTAGTTGATCTTGGTTATAAAAAAACAGTAATAGGAAAATTATTATTAGGTTCTAGCGGATATGCTCCAATAATTAAATATTTAGAAAATGATGCAAACATAGATCTTAATCTTGGCGTTAAGCCTTTAACAAAAGTGGGAAATGCTGTTAATTATGATTTAAGATTGGTATATGTTAAACAAGATAATCATGACATGATAAATGGAATTCAAGAAGTCAATAATGCATTTTTCGAAGATTTAAGAAATGGAATTATTAAATATATGAATAGCGACGAATACAATACTCGAAAACCATATACTGTTAAAAATAGAAGAACTAATCAATTTGATGCAGTATTAAATGACATATTATTTTCTGACATTATTAGCGACGAGGACACCAGTGGCCCAAAATTGGAATAACATAATTAATTTCATAAAAGCAAATTTAGGGACTAAACACAGTAGTATAGAATTAGATGATGACGAGTTTGTTTCATATTTTAAAGAACAATCGTTATCCGTGTTTTCGCAGATAATTCCATTACAACATTGGATTTTATTAACAAACTCAAATTTAGTAACAACGCCAAATTTATATAGCAATTATACATACAAATTGCCAAACTTACAGAATATAACATTAATTGATGTATCTAGTGTGTATATGAGCCGATCTAATACGCTATTTACTAGCGAGTTTAATATGAATCCGGCAGATATTGCTATGTCAAATACTTTTAATGATATGTCGCAATTCTTACAGACTGTAAATGATTATCAATTTATAAAACCGGATTTATTACGATTTAATGATAATCCACATATAAGTGATTTTATTGTAGAATTAAATGTAGAGCATTCGACATTAGATACTATCCCTGGTGACATGTATCATAAATTATTTAAAAATATTTGCTTATTAGATGCATTTGAACTTGTCATTAATAATAGAAATAAATATAATAACTTAACAACTCCATTTGGTCAAATAGATTTGAATATTGATTACATATCTCAAAGGGCACAAGAACTTCGTCAAAAAATAGACGAAATAGTAGACAACCTTCCTCATCGAGAATACTTGGAAATTTTTTAAACCAATGATGTCATCACTTGAAAAAATCGCAAACTTTTCATTTACAGCAAATCACTTATTAAATTTTCAATTAATGAGAGATTTAGAAAAAACACAAACTAATAGACCAGAATACTTTTTCTTTGTGAGTTTTATTCCTGGTATTCAAGGAGCAGACGGTAATAGAACTTATGATTTTTCCAATAACGTAAGTATAAAATATATAGTTTATGAAATAGCTGCCCTATCATTTGCATTAAAACAATACGCACAAGGGCATGGAAAGCATATTAATTATATTAAATTTAGTAAATCAGAAACTGGTCAAAAATCAGTTATCTTAGAAGAAATTGCTAAATCAACAACTGGTAAAAATAGCGAGCAGTATATGCAGCGCCAAATATTATTCAAAGTTACAATTAATGGTAATACCAAAGCCATAACATTGAATATTGAACAAGCATATGCTATTGGCGAAACATTAGATATATTATTTAAAAAAGCAGCAAACTTAGAGTTCAATAGAACAATTCATAATGTATCATTTGCTTCAAATAAAGCAATTACTAAACCAGATAATCAATTTAATTCTACTCAACCTCCTGTCATTCAACCTCCAGTTATCGAATCGGAACCGCCGTTTAAATTTAATATTGGTACCGACAACAACGCTAATTTTTTAAATAGTGGATTTACCAATACATTTGATGATGATATTCCGTTTTAATTAATATTAATTGAGATTAAAAAATAATGCCAAATGATAACCTTTTATCGCTTTCAGAAATTACCAAAATTATAATTTCTGAATTTATTGATAGTCCAGATTTGTTAGTTATTGAAGAAAAAACCGGCAATTCTTCAGTAATCATTGGAATATCTAGTATCGAAAAAGATGATATTGCTCAAATTATTGGGCGTAATGGCAGTATGATTACTGCTATCAAAAAAATTCTAGAACGCATTGCACATAAACGCGGGTTACGGTGTACAGTGTATGTTGTAGATTAATTACATTTCCTATTTTAAGGGGAGTTTTATACTCCCCTTACTTTTTATTTGGACCATACTCATGACAGACGAATTCATTTTTTCTACAATATTTGAAAAAATAAATTATGCAATTGACGATGACGTAAAACAACAATTAAAATCTCAAAAAGTGCGACAAGAGATGTTAAAGAAATATGGAAATAATGCATTTCTTGATTCAAAAGATTTAAAATTTCCAGTAATTAATCCTAAAACTGGAGGATATGATTGTAAGCTTATTTATGCTTGTATTTTACGATCCGCCGTTCATAGTGCAAAAGGAGGATCATCGAAAAATCCTAAATCGTATTATGATAATGTAAAAGAAAAAGCAACTAATTTATATAAATCTCAAAATTGTTCAGAAAAATTAAAAGTAAAATTATCAGCAGAATCAACCGAAGAAGTAGACATTTTAGTATTAAATGATATTTTTAGTATTATTGAAACAGAATACAATTCAATAATAGAATCTACTAATTTTATGGATTAAGCAATTAAAATGATATTACAATTACTTAACATTGAACGATACATAAATGAAAATAAATTATTAGAAGTAAAATCTTATAAAATTCCATTTAAATCTTATGATGAGAATGGATTATGGTCTGAACAAATATTTGGACCTTTAGGATCTAAAACTAGATCTGAGAGATTTGGTTATATTGATTTAAAAGGATCATTTATTCATCCTATTGTTTTCAATATGCTGGAAACAGTTTCTGATGAAACTAGTAGAATTATTAAAGAAAAATCAAAATTTATTGTTCGTGATTATAAGTATATTGAAGATATTAACGGCGAAACTGGAATCAGTTTCTTAATTAGAACATTACCCGAAGTTAAATTATCATCATTTTGTCATTCTCATAAGCTCGAAAATGCCAAATACATAGACTCACATTTAAATTTTATTTTAATTAATAAATTTTTAGTTACACCAGCATCCAATAGGGATATTGATATTCATTCTAAAATCAATAAAATAGAAATGGAAGAAATTAATAATTTATATATTAAATTAATAGTTTATGTCCAACAACTTATTGGAATTCCTGATTTAGATGCAATTACTAACAAAAAAATTCAATTACAGTTAAATGCATTAGTAAGTCATATTAAAAAAATTAAATTAACTGGTAAAAAGGGATTATTTCGAGGCACTATGCTTAAAAAATCCATGGATTATAGTACTAGATTAGTACTTACTAATGATCCTAATATTAAATTAGGAACTATTGGTTTACCATGGCATACATTAGTTGCAATTTTTGAACCGTTTGTAATGCATTATTTATTTAAGAAAGAACAAAATTTAGAAATAAAATTAAACCTTCAATCATATATTAATTCTGAGAATTTCGATTATAATAATTTTTCTAAATTTGTTAAAGATTTAATTGTTAACCCCGATATAGTACCTTTAAATATTAAATCTGGGTTGATATCGGTATTAAATCAATTTTTACCAGAACAGATAGTAATGTGTAAACGTGATCCAGTAGTGCAAAGAAAATCATGGTTTTCGGCAGTACCGGTAATTACAGAAGGTCGTGTCGCGTATGTAAACAGCATGGATTTAGGCCCGTTAGGAGGAGATTGCGTCAAAGGATTCATAGTTACATTTGTTAAAAATCATAAGGATCTATATATGCAACGTATAGAATCAATTGATACTTTTTATAAAAATCATAATTTATCACTAATTGAAAAAAGAGTAGTGAATGGTAAAGAAATTTATGATTTTTCAGTTAATGATGAAATTTATTCATTAGGCATGAATGAAAAAAATGGAAGATTGCAATACTCTAGAATTCAAAGATGGTCGGTACATAATAATATTAAACTAAATCAAATGTTAATAAATGATATACCTATTACAATTTCTGAAAATAATTCATGTTTTGTATATAACGAACTAGATTCAACTTATGAAAAACTTAGTGTGTCAGATGTTAATAATAATGCTAATTACTCCTTTATTAAAGTTAATTTTGAATTCGATGGATCGTTAAACAAAAAATATCGAGCATTAAAAATTAATAGTACTAATGTGCATTTTATTAAAGAATATGTCAATACTAATAAAGTTCATATTAAAATTAACGAAACCGAAATTGAAACTACAGAAGATAAGGTTGGATATGATCTGACAATGGCAGATACTCATGTACGAAGCTTTCTTCATACTTCCATGATCCTTCAATGTAATTCTGATGGAGATACTGTTGCGGTACTTCCAGTTTTTACCAATGAAGCAAAAGAAGAAATCAAAAATAAGATGGACCCTACTAAAAATAAATCTAAATGGAAAGATTTATCATCATATAATGGTGTAGTGTATTCTCCGTCATTAGATGCAATTTCAACAATATATTCGGCCACCCTCCAATGAGCAAACATATACTTGAAAGTTTATATGGTATAGGTGGAAATGATGAAGGACATCCACCTAGTATAATAAACACTACTAGAGATCGAGTTGATCAAAATGCAATAAGGCGAGATCCGGATGACGGAATTGAATTAGCAAAATCTAGAGATTTCGATGACGAATATGTAAAAAATACCGACTTATTTACTACTAATGATGAAATTAGGTTAAACGAAAATCAACTTCAAATATTACAGTATTTTCAAAATCGAAAAGATGCATTTGTAAGTTATCCGCCCTCTGCTGGAAAAACTGCGCCTATACTCAAAGGATTAAAATCTATGTTTTATAATAGATTAATTAATCCATTAGCTATAACTCCTCATATATTGTATGTAGTTCCACGCAAACAATTAGCAGCACAGATGGCAGATGAATTCAGAGAAGCCGTATTTGATAAACAATTGAAAAAAGCATTTAGAGATACTAATGCGCGTACTACTCAGATACCAACACAATTATTAGAAAGGCAAGCATACCAATGTGTAGCAGAACAAACGGGCGGACAAAAAGATAGTATTGGGATTAATTTTTATGACGGGTATGTTCCAATGGTAGTTGCAACATATGACACAGCGAAAGGATTAATTTCAAATTCACAATTTGCTAGAAGATTAACCCATATTATTGTAGATGAAGTGCAAGAATTGGTGCCTCATCCAGGACAAGGACCTAGTGCAAAATTAGATAATGATTATTCCAGCTTAACAACAATTTTAGCCAATGCTCCTTCTATGGGAAGATCATGTATAATATTAATGACTGGATCAATTAATCAAACTTCTATTAAATATTTATCAGATTATTTTAATAAGACGTATAATAGAAGGTTCGATATTATTCCGAGATTTAATCCCAATATAGCCCCACAACCTTATGGTTCTCAAACTGATAATCATGAAGGTCAATTATTAAATAGATCTAAAATTTCATTACAGCCATTAAAACCATTATCGGGATTTCCAACCAGTACAATTCCGGCAAGATTAAATTTAATTAAAGATGTTGTCGTAAATAAACAATTTGAATCAGTAATGATTATATTTTCTAAACAAAGAACTGGACAGGGCATTTTTAGGATGCTTGAAGAATCAATTAAAATGCTCCCTGCATATCCTAGTAATTACTTTTTTGAAGAAGATAATGATCATGTAAAACAAGTAATTCAAAATAATGGTCAAGGGATGAATCTATCGGATAAGATGAATATAGAATATTTAAAATATTTTGATTTAAATAACGTACTATCTAATAATCAAGAATCAGCAAATACCGGAACTATTAAAGATGAAAACAACATACTGTATCAATCTGTCAGAAGAGGTGTAGCTCCATTAGTTGGAAGTATGAATCAGTTACATAAAAAAATAGTTCAATATTATTTTTCTGATCGAAAAAAAATCCATATGATTTTAGGAACAGATGCGCTGGGTTAACTAAATAGCCCCTTTAAATAGTAATATTTATCGATAATTTTATAAATTCGGTGAAATTCTATGTATATAGATAATACCGAGCCAAATATCGAATAAAATCGATAAAGGTGTAACGACTAAACATAAAAACGCTAATTTAGTGTAAGATATAGTCTATTCTTTATAGTGATATAAAGTTTTTTAAGATCGGCGCAAATGTGAAATGTAGACACTTATATCTACCAACAGTTTATAAATTTAATGGAAGAAGTTTAGAGAGAATTGACGAATCATCATTGGTACAATTAGTACATAGAGCAGGTAGAGGAAGTAGTGGTATTGCAACCGCTACAGTTTATTGTGCTATTGAAGATTATGATTATATTAAAACATTATTATTTAATGATCCTAGATCAAGTATTCCTGAATTGAATATTAACACTTTAGAAGGATTAAATCAATTACACCAGACTCATGGGCATAAAGGACTATTAACAATATTCCGAAATGCTTTTAATTTGTGAGCTAAAATTCATGATTTTAAATGACATATATAAAGAATTAAAAACTAAAAATATAAATGATAAAGTACCATTTGATCATAAATATAAAACTAAAAATAAAGTTATATCTATGTCATTAGGTAGAATATGGTTTAATTTATTAACACCAGACACATACCCACTAATAGATGAAACTATTAATAGTAAAAAAATTCATAGTATTATAGAAGATATTTATGATAAATATCCAGTAGATGTAAGTTCAAATTTTGTAGATAATTTAAATAAAGAATCCTACAAATTAGGTACTATTATTCCATCTACATTTGATATAAATTCATTGATTGTTCCTCAATTTATATTGGATAAGAAAAAAGAACTACTTTTAGATAATCCAAATTTAAATCCAGATGAAGTAAATAAAATTTCAGAAAAATTAGCGACAGAATATTTAGAATACGTAAAAACCCAATTTAATTCAGGCATATATAATGTGTTAATGTCTGGCGCAAAAGGTTCTCCAAAAGATTGGGCTATGTTAATGATATCAAAAGGTGCGCAATTAGATATAGAAGGTTCTATATCTAAACCAATTTTACATTCATTAGATGACGGATTGAGTGTTGAGGAATTTTATTCTTCAGCAGCAGAAGCTAGATACGTTCAATTTTACAAATCTAAAGGTGCCGCTGATCCTGGATATTTAAATACTCAAACTGTATTTGCAAATTCTGGTATTTTATTAAAAGGTGATGATTGTGGAACTACTAAATATTTTAAATTATTAGTAACTCCATCATTAGCATCTAGTATTACTGGTCGCTTTTATTTAGATGAAAGAACAAATGCATTAAAATTTATTGAAAATATTAATCAATCAAAAAAATTAATAAACTCAATTATAAAATTGCGTAGTCCGCTGTATTGTATTCAACCAGATGGAATATGTAAAACGTGTTATGGTAAATTAAGTGAGGTATTAGGAACTGATAAAATAGGATTGCTCACAGCAGCAACTATAAATGACCAGGGTGTTAATAAAGCAATGAAAGTTAGACATGAGTCTAGTCAGATTAGTATCCAAAAAGCCAATTTCATAAAAGATATTATTATATCATAAAATATATTCGAGAAAAAAATGCCAATTGAAAAATTACATGTAATGCCTACTCACGAAAAAGTCGAAGACGGGTATGCGTATAATCCTAAATATGTAGGTAATATATATCAATTAAATGACAATTTAGTTTATTTTAAAGAAAAATCAACTGTGGAGTATCCATTAAAGCTTGCGCAAATTATCAAAGAAGATACGTTAGCAGCAGTCGAATCTAATTTGCAAGTTATATACGAAGCACTATCAAATCTAGAAAAACAAACTAGTAATGAAGAATTGAAAGTTTTTGTTGCTTTGGAAATTGCAAAAATAAAAAATCAAGTAATTACTAAAGAAGTATTAACAGAAACAATAAATGGTATAGTTGATACTAAACTAACTGAAGTATATAACAACTTCAATGCAGTAACCAAACAACTTGTTCGAGAAGCAGTTAGCAATGAATTAAAAGACTCGAAGCGAGATCAAGCCGGAAAATTAAAAATCACAACATTAATGATGTTAAAAGAAATGGGATTAACCCCAGATGAAATTATTAAATATACTGAAAATGGATTAATTTAAAAAATAATGAGTATAATTTTATGTTTAAACGGCTTAAATATCGTATTATAAATTCAAATAGCTTTGTCTTAGGAATAATCGTTCTAATCTCGATTATAACAGGAACTATTGCATTTCACACATTCATTAAATAATTATGTTAAATATCTTTGAAGTACTAGATATAAAGGAACAAGAAATTTTTACAAAAATTCCTTGTATTATATCTATAAATAAATCAGAATATAAAGACGTAATGGTTGAGTATGAAGATAGATATAGAATTCCAGGCGTAATTGATATTTATTTTCCAGATTTAGATGATTATACTCAATTAATTACTAGTTATGACGGAATTGGCGTTTTAAAAACATCATCATGTGAAGAAACTAAACAAGATATCAATATTAAATACGAAAGTGGTGATAAGATAATTCAACAAGATTATGTTAATTCAGACATAAATTTGCCGTTAATCAGAAGAATGCTAAATGGTAAATTAGAATATATTAAAACCCCCGAAGCTTTAGTAATTCTACTTCATACTGCATTACCTAAATCAGATATAGTTCATTTAGAAGTTATTTTGTCTAATACATTCAGAGATAATAGTTCTGGAGAACCAGCTAGATTTACTGGTAGTTATTCAAATTCAACTCAAATTGGAGTAATGCAATTAGCTAAAACTGATAGTTGGTTATCAGCAATTGCATTTCAAAATATTGATCAAGGAATTAATAGAGCATTAGTTTCTAATAAACCAGCTAAAATGAACCCAATTGAATTAGTTTTAAATGAACAATTCCAATCTTTGTAAAAAGGCACCCTATATGTTTATAAATTTAAAAATACTTACATTAATTGTTATTTTATTAACATTAACTGGTTGTGCAAATCTAAGTAATTCTGAACAACGCATGGTTTCTGGTGCTGCAATTGGTGGGACTCTTGCCGGTCCTATTGGAGCAGGATTAGGAGCAGGTGTAGGTTACATCATTCATCAAGCTAACAAATAATATAGAAACAAATAAAATGATCATAAAGCAATATAAATTAATTACAAGTGAAGTTATAGTTTGTCCTCCTTTCGAAAATCATCCATTAAGCGATGAACATTATGTGGCAACAAAACCGCTACAATTGCTAATAAGTCCGGCTCCAGATGGTTTTAGAATGGCATTGATCCCATTTATGAATCAAGAAGTTCAAATTAAAAAAGCTTCAGTTATTGCAATTGCCGATGTTCCTCCTCCAGTAGAGCAGGAGTATATTAAAATGACAACGGGTATTCAATTAGCAACTAATAACAATAGTCCTCCTAATATTAAATTAGTCAGATGATTTATGATATTCTAGTAATTGTTATATTTTCGGCAATATCAGTGTTAGTTATAGAATCTATGGTTATTTATTATAAAAATTTTATAAATGATTATAAAAATTGGAATAATGGAATTAGTCCTTTTACTAACAAGTGTTGGATACTTATAGGAAAGGATGCTCACAATATTAAACATTATCGAGATGAATTAAACAATTCAATTTCAATTAAAACTGTTGTTGATATATTGTTTTAAAAATAAACTAAAAAACCGAATAGAGTTTTATGTATTTTAACATAACTCTCTATTCGGTATTTTTTATTAATTAATAAACACTTATTACAAAAAATGCGACTGAAATTACTAGCAATATCCCAATCCATCTATTTGTTTTTCGATTATTTTCTTCAATTTTACGTTCAAGCCTCTCAATAGCATGATGCAATTCAGCTTGCACTTTTAATTCTCCGGTGTTATATGGAAAACCAGTAGACTTTTTAGATATTTGAGTGAACTCAAACATAGGTGGTTTATTAGTAACCATTTAATTGTTTTAAAACCTCAGAGTGTACATTCCAATAAAATTTATGAGCAGATGTTGGAAATTTATAAAATTTATCAAATTTTTGATGTAATAATTTATTTCCATTTAATAATTTAACATGTGGAATACAAAATGGAACAATATACGATTTGACATGATTTTCATAAAATGGCGCTATTTTTGATGTCCTATTGATATATCTCATATAATCACTCATTATTTAAAACTCCCGTTAAAAGTATATGATTAATTGGTTTAACCCATATTGATCTACAATTTGGACAATAAGTGTTGCAACCAAGAGGTAATCCAAATTCAGAATGATCATAGATATATTTAGGATCACAATCGCATGGTTGATTTAATATTTTAATACCAGTATCTATCATGTATTAAATCTCAATAATTTTAGGTATAAATGATTCATAAACATTTTTGAATTGCTCATGCGAATATCCTCGTTGGTTACTTATGATTTTACAACTACCAACTTCGTATTCAATTGAATTATGAGTATGTCCATGAAACCAATATTTAATCTGTGGATTATTTAAAATCAAATCACTTAAATCACTAGCAAATGCATAATCGCCTTGATTATTATAACATCCCATTAATGTT
>Ga0105096_10000117_pt1 | contig 20320 bp, 17 predicted proteins | sample PPLLak3cmMay2015_FD_87036 | JGI IMG/M metagenome (GOLD analysis project Ga0105096, IMG submission 87036) | Freshwater sediment microbial communities from Prairie Pothole Lake near Jamestown, North Dakota, USA - PPLs Lake P7 Core (1) Depth... | ecosystem: Environmental > Aquatic > Freshwater >... | reverse complement strand
TAATATTCCTCAAAAGCCTACTTATAGTACTAATTTAAAATCTTAAATAATAGGATATTTATATAATATAAATTAGTATATGGCCGACGATCCACAAAAAAATCAACTAGCTAGTTCTAAAGAACTTGTAAAATCATTAAAAGAAGCTCTTAAAGATCAAGGAGACTATAATGATTTAGTTGCTAATTCTGTAAGTAGTCTTCAAAGATTAAATAAAGAACTTGAAAAACAAAACAACTACATTTCAGATAGTGCTAGCGGTCAATTATCCTATAAAAAAATAAACGATCAAATATTAGAAGCTAAAAAGAAAGAAAAAATAGCTCAGCAAAATTTAAATGATTTATCAAAAAACATAAGTGATCAATCAAAAGCTAATGCTGAATCTTTAGTTAATAATATTAATAAAAAAATTAAAGCCGAACAGTTATATCATGCTGCTGTAAAATCTGGAAATGCAAATCAAATACAAAATGCAGATAAACTTATTTCTGATCTAGAAAATCAAATATCTCTTCAGGAAAAAAGTTTAAATGTAGAAGAGCTTGAATATGCAGCTGCATTAAAAATTGCTGAAGCCCGAAAACAAGGTCTAAAAGATGCGAAAGATCAACTAACTCTTAGCGCTAGATTAAAAGCATATAGTGAAGTTGGTAGTCCACTTGTTAAAGGAGCTATGGGTGCATTAACAGGAAAAGGTGAAGGTCTTGGATCATTAATAGATAAAAGTCTAGATATGATGAAGATGCTACCGGGTATAGGAGGTTTGATAGGAGGATTATTAAGTGGATTTAAGTCATTAGTAGAATTTGTTCTAGAAATAGATGATAAAATTATAAAATTCGGTAGAAATTTAGGTTTTTCTAAACAAGAATCGTACGAAGTATATAAAAACTTCACTAGAATACAGGAATCATCCGGAAAATTGCTTACTACAACAGCAAATTTAATGGAAGTTCAAACCGATCTATCTCAGCAATTAGGAGTAAATAATATTCTTACTGCAGAAATGCTAGAAACGCAGATCGAGTTAAAGAAAATAATGGGGTTATCTACTGAAGAGATGGGATCTTTAGCTCAGGCGTCCATCATATCAGGTAAATCTCAAAAAGAAGTAGTAACTGGAGTATTAGCTCAAGTAGAAGGGTTAAAACAAGCAACTGGAATTTCATTTAACTATAAGCAAATTATAGGTGAGGCAAGTAAATTAGGTGGAGTATTAGGATTACAATTTGCAAAATATCCGGATAAATTAGCTAAATCTTTAACTATTACTAAGGCTTTAGGAATGGATCTTGCTAAAGTTGATCAAATAGCAGGGTCTTTATTAGATTTTGAATCAGCAATACAAAATCAATTAGAAGCACAGTTACTAACAGGTAAAGATATTAATCTTTCAAGAGCTCAGCAATTAGCATTAGAAGGAGATACAGCAGGAGTTGCAATGGAAATATCTAAGCAATTCGGTTCAGCTAACGAATTCTTAGAAATGAATAGGATTCAGCAAGAAGCTATTGCTAAGTCTGTTGGTATGACGAGAGAGGATTTAGCTGATACTCTTAAAAATCAAGAAATGCTAACTAAACTTGGAGCAAAAGATACAGATAATGCTCAAAAAAGATTAGAGTTAGCATTAGCAAAATATAAAACTGAAGAAGAAATAAATGAAGCATTAGGTGAAGGTGCATATCAAAATCTAACCCAATTATCAGCACAAGAAAAAATTGCTGAATTAATAGAAAAAGTCAAATCTTCAATTCAAGGATTTATTGTTAATTCAGGAATAGTAGAATATATTACAAACGCAATTGATTATTTAACTAATCCAGATAACGTAAAGGCTTTAATATCTACTTTAAGAGAAGGATTCGCCGATGTTGCTGACATAGTAGTGCAGATTACAGCAGCAATTTTAAATGTAGCAGACTTTATTTCTTTCGGTAGTATAGATAATGATCTTATAGATAAAATAGAAAACTCCAATATTGGTGATAGAATTAGAGGAACATCTAGTATGGGTTCCGGAAAAGTAATACAAGGTGAGCAAGCAGTTGGTGACTTCGTATTAAAACCATTGCCTCAAGATACAATATCTACTAACGGAGTAACTATAGAAGGTGGAACAAGATTAGGTAGAACAGATGAAATGGTAGATTTACTAAAACAGCTTCTATCAGAAACAAGACAAGGTAAAGTTATGTCATTAAGTATAGATGGAGCTCCTATTGCTACTGCAGTTGCAAGAAATGCATCATTAACTCCATCAGCAAGTAGTTTAGGACCAAGACCTTTAAGATAATAAAATGGCATTAATTGATTTATTAAATAACGATCCAAAATTTTTCTACTATAGCGGTCAAGGAAACTTTACTCAAAAATCTATTTCATATGGAGATAGTAGTCAAACTCCTTTAGTTCAATTTCCTTTACCGGAGAATGCATCTCCTGATACTAAAAACTATTATGAATTAAATAGAACAGGTAATGATTATCCTTTAAGAGGAGGAAGCAGTCTTAATATTTCATTAACCGGACCCACTGTTCCTCAAGCAGCAGAAATTGATAGAAGAAGAATTCAAAGCTTTTTAAAAACTTCAAAAGGTAATATCTTTTTAATTAAACAAAAAGAATTACAATTTGCTAATCCTAAAATAGAAGCAGGAGAAGCCGCTCAGCCTTTTAACCAGCAGGTTGGAAGACTTGCCCAAGGAGGAATAGAATATACTAGAATATATAACAACGGAGCAAATACTTTAAAACAAGTAGGAGTACAAGGATCTGGATTTCATTATGATAGACATGGAAATGTTCCTGTTAATCCTTACCAATTAAGTTATTTCTATACTGTTAAAAATAAAAGCGAAGACTTAAATAGATTAGTTTTCTTATTAAGATCTAAAATACAGCAAGATCCTTTCCTTAATTTTAATAATTTTAGTAATTTAGGAGTATCTACTTCTAATAACTTATTATTTGAATATCAAGGAGGTCCTGATTCATTAGGAGGTAGAGGATTTACTACTATAGAAAGAACAGTATATACTGATCAATCTGATATAGATATTACTAAAGGTGATGTAAATGCTGGTGTAAATGTTTTAAGTTACGCTCAAATTAGCGAACTTGGAACAGAAAATATAAGAGGAAAAATAAAAGCAGATTTTAGAAGCATTATACCAGGCATTATATCATCAGATTATGAACTGAATAGTGTAGAAAATAGATTAAAAATAGGAGCACCTGGTTCAGTAGATAGACCAAGAGTAAACTATCTAGATAACTCAGAATATGGATTAGATATAGTAAATGCTAACCCTGCATTTAACACTCTTGCAGGAACTGATCCTTGGCAACAAGGATTCGCTATTCCTGGAGTATCATATGAAGATATAGATATTATTAAGTTCGGATTTGAAGCTATAAATTATGATGATCCAACTACCAGTACTTTTGTTCAATTTAGAGCATTTTTAGATTCTTTTAGTGATGTTCATAATGCAGCTTATAATGAAGTAAAATATGTAGGTAGAGGAGAAACTTTTTATGCTTATGATGGATTTACTAGAAAAATAAATTTTGGATTCTTAGTTGCTGCACAAACTAGACAAGAACTATTGCCTTTGTATGATAAATTAAATATATTTATCTCACAAATATATCCTGATTATGGAGATAATAGTTTTATGAGAACACCTGTTATAAGAATGACTATAGGTGATTATATTTACAGACAGCCTGGATTTTTAAACTCTGCTAATTTAAGTATTGAGGCTGATTACCCATGGGAAATTAAATTAGAAAAAGGAGACACTACAGTTGCACAACTGCCTCAAGTTATTAAAGTAGATTGTGAATTTACTCCAATACATAATTTCTTACCTGAAAAATCTAAATTTAGCAAAAACGGTTCTATTACTCCATTAATAAATCAATATGATAAAATAAGACCTAATGCAGAAAGTATTAGTAATGCATCATCTGTTGGAGTAACTCAAAATAATACAATCAATACTCCTACAACATTACCTACTAATAATATCAATAGACCTACTAATGCTCAGGCTCAAGTAGCAACAGTTCAAACTAGAACAAATTCAACTAGAAGACAATCGACTGTAAATGCTCAGGCATCAACAGGTAGAACTTCTGGTATTCCAAGACAGCAGCAAATAACAGCAGTTCAAGATAAAACTAAAGTGGTAGCTAAGTATAATAAAGTACAACAAAATGTTGTAAGTACTCCTGATCCGAATTACGTAAGATCTAGATTAACAGGTAAATAATATGTCAAGTAGATATCAATATATTAAAATATTAAAGAACGATCAAGGTAAAAGATTTTATGCTAATAATATCTACCCTGACATTCCTGCAGATATAAATGATGTATATATAATTACTACTATTACAGATAGATTAGATGTTCTAGCACAGGATTTTTATGGAGATTCTACTTTATACTGGATAATAGCATGTGCAAATAATTTAACTGGAGACTCATTAGTCCCAGAACCAGGCTCTCAGCTTAGAATCCCAACCAATATACAAAATGTTATTAATTTGTATAATAATATAAATCAAAATAGATAGTTATGAGTGAAAAGATTACCAATATAGTTGGAGTCCCTTTCAAAAGATATGTAAAAGATCAAATTTTTACTAGGGCATATCAAAGTTCTACGTTTGATAGAAACGAAGATCAAGTTATGTATCTAGCTAATAAAAATTGCTGGATTAGAATGGCTTCTTTTGTTAGCGTAGTAGATCCTATTGGTCAATCTAGTGATGAATTAGCTAGAAATTGGGTATTAATGGGAGGAACATCTTATTATACTCCTGATGATCAAGGAATATATACCAAAAATAATCTTAGATCCGGCATAGAATTATCAAATCCTGTAAATATAACTAATAATTCAGCATATGGATTAGGAGGAACTAGTCAGCAAGGTTTCAGACCAATGCCAGGTATTACTTCAGCTACCATAGAGCATGCCGGAACAGCTGGATCTTTAAGAATAGCTAATATTAAATTTAAGGTTTGGAATAGAGAGCAATTAGATATTATAGACACTCTTTATTTTAGATTAGGGTATTCTTGCTTGATTGAATGGGGACATACTTCATATATAGATAATAAAACTAAAAAACTACAGAATTTAATTTTTCCTTTAGATATTTTTAATACTAAAGATGAAACTTTAAAAACTAAGGAAGGAATAGTTAGAAAAATTAATGAAAAAAGAATAGAGACTTCCGGTAACTATGACGGAATGTATGGTTTAATATCTAACTATGAATGGAACCAAACATCAGATGGGGGATACGATTGTAATGTTAAATTAACAGGTCTAGGAAGTGTAATTGATTCTTTAAAAATTAATCAATCTTATAGTATGCCTGGAGATGCATATCAGGCAGCCGCACAATCTTCTAATAATAATGTTGTTCAAGCAGCAGGAACTACTCCTGCACCTCAGCAATATCCTAAAGATCCTTTTGTTACAAAAGATAATAAATTTATTTTATATCCAAACGAAGGAAGAAAAATAGTAATAGGGTCAGACCCAATTATTTTTAATTGGAATTATGCTTTTACAAATAAACCTGTATTAATACAATATTCCTTTATAACAGATGATAACCAAAAAATAGTAGGAATAGATCCTAATACACAAAAATTAGCATTTGGTAGAACTAATCTGTCTTTAGTTAGAGTAACAGAAAATGGTAAACAATATTTAGCACTAAAAGATAATTCAGGAGATTATATTAATAGAGATTTTACTCAAATAGATTTTATTGCACAAATAGGTGATGGATTTATACCAACTTTAACTAAATTTAAAGATCAAGATACAATTTCTTTTATCCAGAGATTTACTCTTAAAGAAAAAGAAGAGTTTGAATATTTTACTGGAGAAAATAAAGATCCTTTAGATACAGCAACTTGTGCATCTATAGAAGTAGAAATAACAGTTCCTAGATCAGATCTAAAATATATAAATTTAACAATAATATCACAAGCAGAACTATCTAATTATGATAAAGATGCTAAAAATATTACTCAGCCAGTTTTAAGAGAATTTTATTACAAATATCTTACTACTCAATTTAATGATACATCAAAAAGACAGACAGTAGGTGATAATGAAAAAACTAAAGGAATTACTGTAACTGTATCTGATGTTATTCCGGTTCAAAAAGATAATACTTTAAATATATCGGCTAATTTTAAAATAACAGATAAACAAACTGGAAATAGAGGAGGAGCAAGAGTTCAAGTATTAGAAAAAGCAATACAAGAACTTTACACAAGTTTAGAAATTTCCAAAGATAGTTTACAAGCAAGAGACGCTTTAAGTATTACTAAATTAGAAAATGATATTACTTCTTTAGCATCAAATAATTTTAATACTATAAAAGCTAGCGGATATGGTCCGTTTAATATTGCATCAGTAAACTATGTATTTGATTTACAAAAAATAATTAATCCTTCTAATGTTGATCCTGATGCAGCACAAAATGCATTAGATGTTCCTCAAGATACATTACCTAAAGTGGTAATGTCTAATATCGATAAATTCTTAATAGAATTAAGAGATAAAGCTAATGAATTAGGAAGCACAAGTGGAGGTGAAGTAAACTTAAAAGAGTTTATAGAAAATCAATTAAAGAATGGTGTATTAGATACTACTAGAATTAAAACTGCAGGAAATATTTTACCTCAAACATCTAAAGAATTAACATTATTATCAAAAGAAGATGTTTTAGGAGCATATATTAGAAAAGGTTTTAATAGTGAATTATTATCTGGAGAAATAGAATTTACAAATAAAGTTCCTGATGTAAACTTTGATAAATTATTTACAGCTTATATTTCTGGCATTATTGATATTGATGGTCAAGGAACTACTTCAAAGTTTACCTATATTAAACTAGGACTATTATTATATTATATTAACAATTCTAGTTTATTATACGAAACAGATACTCAAGATAATCCGTCAGGAACTGAAAATACAACTGCTAAACAAGTTAAAAAACCAATAGTATATCTAGATTTTAATCCAGAAACTAACTTCTGTTTAACTACTAAATATCATTTCTCTGTTGACCCAGGAGTTTGTTTGGTTCAAGTAAATATTAGTCAAGAAGGATATGATGCGTTATTCCCTAATATTAAATTAGGTGATGCAAATAAATTTCAAGTAAGCTTAGATAACGTTTCTAGATTTATTAAAACAGACTTTAATGAAGGATCTGGAGTTAAAGAATCTAGAGCTAAGTTAATGAACTTAGGAGTAAACATTGATTATGTTATAAATTTATTACAGTCTCAAGCTAGTAGTAATCCTAATTCTGATGTTTATTTAAGATCATTCTTAGAAATATTAATGGAAGATATTAATAAATCTTTAGGAAATATTAATAAATTTAGAGTAGGTTATTATGATGACGGCAATACTGTTAGAATTTATGATGATCAAGTAATAGCTCCACCATTAGATCAAACATTGATAAACGGTAAACCTGATCCTAAAAATCCTTTAGAAGACTCATCAGGTGCGTTATTACCTATAGGACTTCCAGTATTTGGTAGAACTTCTATTATAAGATCTTTAAATATTAAAACCGAGGTAAGCACTGCAATGAGCCGTCAAATAGCCATAGGTGCTCAGGCAGGTAATTTTGGGGCATTAAATACTGATTCTTCAGCATTTGGTAATTTAAATGTAAAATTAATCGACAGGATAATGCCAGCTAAAGAAGAATCTGCAAATCCTGATAAAAAGACAGAAAAATCTACTGCAGATGAAAGCTCAGCTGAAATATTTAATGATCACCTAATAACAATATATAATAAACAAAATTATAATAAAGCTAATGTAGATATAGCTAAAAATTATTATTCTACTGCTGCTAATAAATTAAAAGCAAGTAGAAATTCTACTAAATCTAGAGCAGTATTACCTATTAGTGTTAATTTAAGTTTAGATGGAATTAGCGGACTTTCATTATTAGAAGGATTTACTATTCCTAACGATGTATTGCCTAAACAGTATCTAGACGAGCAAGGAAACACTAGAGTAGGTTTTGCGATTGCTGGATTAAATCATTCTATAGATAATAATCAATGGACAACTAGTATTAGAGGTCAAATGATCAACCTACTTAATCCAGTAAATGTAACAAGTAGTGAATTTGGAGAGACAAGTGTTGGTGCAGGCGGTGCTCCTCCAAGAGGAAGTTATAGTGAAGTTCCTTCAGGTCCACCAGTACCGATTGGAGCTAATACTTTATTAAAAAATCAAGAATTTTTAAATAGAGTAGGTAGATTAGCTGCAAAGTATGGATTTAAACCAGAAGATGTACTAAAATGCTTCCATGCTGAATCTGGCATATCAACTACAGCAGCTAATAGACAAGAAGGAAGATTAATTGCTGCCGGAATAATGCAGTGGACTATAGCTTCCGGAGTATTAAATTATAGAACAACTAGAAGCTATGGTGTAACTAGTTTAGAGCAAATACTAAGACTATCTCCATTACAGCAATTAGAAATGGCTGATGAATATTTTTCAAATGCACCTGTTAGAAAGCTAACACAACAAGAAAGAGGATCATTCTTTGGATTGTATTTATTAGTATTCTTCCCTGCATTTGCAGGATTATCTGATAGTGCTATAGCTCGAACAAGTAAAGTATCTGCAGAAAAAATATCAAAACAGAATGCCGGTATTGCAATAGCAGCAGGTAAAACACCTGGTCAACCATTAACTAAAGGAGATTTTAGAACCTATTGTGCTAAAAAATTCAATATTAAATTACCAGCTGGTTTAAAATTTAATGCATAATTATGATAAAGTATTTTCCTAAAAATAGAATAACTACTAATCTTTATACTAAGGGTAATGAGTATTTTGTTAATGGTAAATCATATACAGGAGCTTATTATATGACATATAACGGAAAAGTTTATGCAGGTAAGAACCCAATTGAAGGTTCATCTAAAGAACTTACTCCAAAATCTACAATATCTTCAGAAGAATTTCCTACCTTAATAAATAACGGTGGAGGACTAGCTTTAAATGATTTTACTAAACAATACCTTAATAATCCTAACATCCAAAATACACAAACTTTTCTTACACCAATTCTTTTCTACCCAAAGCCTACAGATCAGGATTATCAGAGAGGATTTATAATGAGATATTTTGCTAAAAAAAGAAATGAAATTGGATTTGTAATAGAAATAAATAAAGAAACTTATGATTCATTATTAAGAGAAGATAGTGAATATGATTATATTACTTATCAAGTAACAGATTTATTTTGGCAATTAACTGGTCCTTTAAGGGATACTAGAGAGAATAGACAATATAAAGTTGCCGGAATTATAGATACAAATAAAAGATTAGTAGAAGAAAAAGATAAAAACTTTAGAGGACTAATTGAATATATAGGAGATAAATACGATAAATACGCTAGACCAACTCAAAGTTGATTTTATGAAAGTAATTTCCTATCTTATAAACAAATTAAGGTTATATGTTTTACATAGTAGAGACAAGAGAGCAATTATTACAACTTCATACAGATGAAAAATCTTTTATCCAACTTATATCTGGCAATAGTAATTTTCATCCTGCTATTAATGATATATGCTTATTATATTATAAGAATAGCGATAAAGGTTATATTTTACCCATTGACCATAGTGAAGCGTTTTCTCTGGAAAAAGAAGACGTTATAGAATTTTTATCAAAGCATAATAAATTATATTGTTTAGATAAAAAATTTCATTCTTACTTTATTCCTTCAAATAATCTTATTGATATAAATTTTACTATTCTTGATCAGGAAAATAAATTAATTGATCTAGAATGCGATACTCTAGTTCATAGAGATTACTATAGAAAATATTATCCAGATTCAAATCTTAATAAAATTATTCCTATATCTAAGCATTATGAAAAATGTGAATGCTTGTATGATTTGGTAAAAGATTATATTGGAAAAGAAAACGAAAATACTTTATTAGATGATTTAGTATCTGAATATAAAAAAGTAGAAGAAAAAGGATTATTAGTAGATCAAAAAGTATTAGATAAGCATTTCGAACCTAATTGGAGACCTTATTCTATTCAGGATAATCTAATATACACCTACTATAATTTATATAATCTTACTGGAAGACCTACTAATAAATTTAATAACATTAATTTTCTGGCGTTAAATAAGGATAATGGATGTAGAGAAAGTTTTTATCCATTAAACGATATGTTTATTGAATTTGACTTTGATGGATATCACTTAAGATTAATTGCTAACTTAATAGGATTTAAATTAGATAATAACGATTCTATTCATAATATTTTAGGAAGATATTATTTTAATAAAGAAGAAATATCAGAAGAAGAATATCAGCAATCTAAAGCAATTACATTTAAGCAGATATACGGAGGAATTGATAAAGAATATGAAAGCATAGAGTTCTTTCAGAAGATTAAGGGATTTATTAAATTAATGTGGGATAAATATAATACTGAAGGATATATAAAATTACCTACCGGAAGAATATTGCATAAGGATAAAATGGAGAACTTTTATCCGCAAAAATTATTCAATTATGCTATACAAAATTTGGAAACTAAAAGTAATATTATTATATTAAAAGAACTTAATAAATTATTAGAAAATAAAAAAAGCTTTATATCTTTAATCGTATATGACTCATTCTTAATCGACTTCTCAGTAGAAGATAAAAAAGATGTTTTGGTAGGAGTTAAAGAAATTATTAATAAACATAATCTAACAGCAAAAATTAAATACGGTAAGAATTACGAGTCTTTAGTGAAAACGAACTATTTATGATAAATAACAACAACTATACGTTACAAGATATAATGAATAAGTTATTCTGTACTTTTACTTCAGAAGAAGGTCTAGAAGATACTCTAAATACTATTAAATCACATTATTCTATTCTATATAATAAAATTTTTATTTTAGAGGCTAAGGATAGTGACGAGCTAATGTGTACTTATAATATCGACCCGAATAACTCTAATTCAAAAATTATTCCTAATACGATATTATTACATCGTAAAAAAGAAAGCAACACCCTTTATACTATAAACGCTTTAAATCTTTTAATCAAAGAATTAAATGAAGGTGTTGTTGATCCGAATTATAAAATAGAATGGAATGACTTCAAAAATACTATTCTATTAACTCAAGGATCTGATCTAAGAAAACTCCAAACCAAGATCAACAGAATCATCTCAGCTTAACTTTTTTCAAAAAAAGTTGGAACCTATAGTATTTTTTACTATATTATGGCATTAGTATTAATTAAAAGTTACGAAAATGGATTTAAACTTAATCAAAAACAAGCTCGCTGCATTGCAGCAAAAACCAGGTGGTAGCGGAAATAAACTTTCTGAAATTATCTGGAAACCAGCAATTGGTAAGCATTCAGTACGAATGGTTCCTTCTGCTTACAACAAACAATGGCCTTTCAAGGAAATCTTTTTCCACTACGGAGTAGGCAGCCGTACTATGATCTCTTTAGTTAATTTTGAAGAGAAAGATCCTATCGTAGAATTTGCTACTCAAATTAGCAAAACTAATGATAAGGAAAACTGGCAGTTAGCTAAAAAACTGCAACCTAAGATGCGCGTCTTCGCACCTGTAGTAGTAAGAGGTGAAGAAGAAAAAGGAGTGCGTTTATGGGAGTTCGGAAAGGAGGTATATATGGAGTTATTAGCGATCTTAGAAGACGAAGATGTAGGTGATTTTACTGATCCAGTTGAAGGTCGTGATTTAACTATCGATACTGTTGGTCCAGATCAATCAGGTCGTGCATATAACAAAACCTCAGTTCGCGTTCGTACTAAGATTACTCCTTTATCTAGTAACGCACAAGAAGTTCAAGAATGGTTAGAAAAACAACCAGAGCCTTTAGCTATCTTCAAAAAGTATACTTACGACGAGATGAAAGAGGCTTTATTACAATGGTTAAACCCAAGTGAGGAAGCAGGAGAAACTCCACAAGCTCCAGCACCAGTAAAAGAATCTACTCCTGAAGTAGTTAGTGCAGGAGCAGGTAAATATTCGATTGCTGCAAAGAAAAACGTTGATGATGAATTTGATAAATTATTCAATGACGTTTCAGATAATGCTGAAGGAGATGAGCCTTCAGATCTACCATGGGAAAATAACTAATTGTAAATATGGCAAAATTAAAAAGCGAATCTTTGAATGCTAGTGTATCGAGTGCGATAAACGGTAAGCATGATTTAGATAAATTTAAAAAAGGTAAAAACCTAGGAGGTGCAAGTGTTAAATTTAAAGAACAAGCTTGGATACCTTTATCCAACGCTTTTAGAGAAGCTGTATCAGTTCCAGGTATTCCTCAGGGGCATATTACCTTACTAAGAGGTCACTCAGATACTGGTAAAACTACTGCTTTATTAGAAGCAGCAGTAAATGCTCAGAAAATGGGCATCCTACCAGTATTCATTATTACTGAGATGAAATGGTCTTGGGAACATGCTAAGATGATGGGACTTGAAGTAGAAGATGTTGTTGACGAATCAACAGGTGAAGTAACCGATTATAAAGGATTCTTCATTTATACTGATAGAAGCAGCATGACTACTATTGAAGATGTTGCAGCATTTATTAATGATTTATTAGATGAGCAGAAAAAAGGTAACTTACCTTATGATTTATGCTTCTTCTGGGATTCAATAGGTTCAGTACCTTGTAAGATGTCAGTAGAGAAATCATCTAATAATAATGAGTGGAATGCAGGTGCAATGTCGGTTCAATTCGGTAACTTTATCAATCAGCGTATTCTATTATCTAGAAAATCTAATTCACCTTATACTAATACTTTAGTTGCTATTAATAAGGTGTGGGTTGCAAAACCTAATATGCCGATGGAGCAGCCAAGGATGAAGAATAAGGGCGGTGATACGATGTGGTTTGATGCTACGATAATTATTACTTTTGGTAATATTACAAACCAAGGCACTTCTAAGATCAAAGCGATTAAAGGAGGTAAGGATGTAACGTTTGCTAAACGTACTAAAGTCCACGTAGAAAAGAATCACATCTCAGGAGTAGATACTAAAGGTAATATCATTATGACTCCTCACGGTTTTATTCAGGATGATAAAAAAGCTTTAGATAAATACAAAAAAGAACATTCAGATGAGTGGTTAAAAATACTCGGTGGAGGAGATTTCGAAGTAGTGATCGAATCAGAGATGAAAGAAGATATTAGAGATATTTTTGACAATTCAGATGAATAAGGACTTTAGAGCAATTTTTGATAGTTTAAAAGAATCCAAACAGGAGGCCTTGCATACTAATGACAAGGTCCTCCTTGTTGATTCTCTTAATACTTTCCTGAGAAGCTTTGTAATGATTAATCATATTAATCAGCAGGGCAATCATATCGGTGGATTAACCGGTTATTTAAAATCTATAGGCTTTGCAATCAAGCTTATCAAACCAACCAGAGTAATTTTAGTATTTGATGGATTAGGAGGTTCTACTAATAAGCAGTACCTTTATCCTGAATATAAAGCAAATCGTAAGCTTAATAAAATTACTAACTGGGAAGGTTTTGAAACCAGAGAAGAAGAAGCAGAATCAATTACTAATCAAATCGTTAGATTAATCGATTATTTAAAATGCCTTCCGGTAGATCTTTTATGTATAGATAAGATTGAAGCAGATGATGTTATTGGATATTTAGCAAATACTTTAGAAGGAGAAGTACATATTATGTCTTCCGATAAAGATTATATTCAATTAGTATCAGATAGAGTAACTGTATACTCTCCAGTTAAAAAGAAATTCTATACTCCCAAAGAAGTTAAAGAAGAACTAAAAGTACCAGCGATTAATTATCTTAACTATAAAGTACTATTAGGAGATCCTTCTGATAATGTTCCCGGAGTTAGAGGATTAGGTCCGAAAGGAGCTATAAAACTATTTCCTCAATTACAAGAAGAGCGTAAAGTTCCTCTAAAAGAAATAATTGATATGAGTTTAAATAAGGCTGGTGAAAAGAAAGCATATCAGTCAGTATATAACTTCCGTAATCAATTAGAGATTAATGAAAAGCTAATGGATCTCCATAACCCCAATGTGCCTGAAGAAGATATAGTAGTTATCGAAAAGATTGTGGCAGACCCAAGCAAAACATTAAACAGACAATCCTTCTTAGAAATGTATAATGAGGATAATTTAGGTAATTCAATTCCTAATACATCAATGTGGTTATTTGATGTTTTTGATTACTTAAAAAATATTAAAAACAAATAGTTGTTTTTACAATAAAAGTTACTAAATTAAGGATATGACAGCGTTAAATCAGTTATCGGCGTACGGATCGAGTTTTCAAATAAAAGTATTATCATCATTATTAAAGCATAAGCAATTTCTACAGAATATAAACGATGTTTTAGATCCTGAATACTTTGATAATCCTGCTCATAAATGGTTAGTAGAGGAAATTTTAAGGTATTATCAAAAATATCATACTGTAGCAACGTTAGATTCTTTACAAATTCAGGTTAAAAAGATTAATAATGAAGTTTTAAAAGTATCTGTAATTGAGCAGCTAAAAGAAGCTTTTAAAACTATTAATGAAGATCAAGAATATATCGAGCAGGAGTTTGCTAACTTCTGTAAAAATCAGCAATTAAAGAAAGCATTATTAACCTCAGTAGATTTATTAGGAAACGGAATGTATGATGATATTAGAAGAATCATCGATTCAGCCTTAAAATCTGGACAAGATAAAAATATTGGCCATGAGTATGTTAATGATATAGAAACACGATATCGTACAGAAGAACGTAACGCTATACCAACAGGATGGGATCATATTGATGAATTACTTCAAGGAGGATTAGGAAACGGAGATTTAGGATTAATATTCGGTAATCCTGGAGGAGGTAAATCATGGTGCTTAACTGCATTAGGAGTAAATGCTATTAAACTAGGATATAATGTATTGCATTATACTTTAGAATTATCAGAAGCTTATGTAGGTAAAAGATACGATGCTACCTTTTCCGGAATACCTATTGATAGATTAGAATTAGATAGAGGAACATTAGAGCAGACTATCAGTGATTTACCTGGTAATCTTATTATTAAGGAATATCCTATGAAAAAAGCTTCTGTATCTACTATTGAAGCTCACGTTCAAAAATGTACTGATTTAGGAATTAAACCTGATTTAATTATTATTGACTATCTAGATTTATTAAAATCTAATCGCAAAAGTATTGAAAGAAAAGACGAAATTGATGATGTATATTCATCAGCAAAAGCTCTAGCAAGAGAATTACATATTCCAATATGGACTGTATCTCAGGTAAATAGAGCAGGTGCTAAAGATGATATTATTGAAGGAGATAAAGCAGCTGGATCATATGATAAAATAATGATTGCAGATTTTGCAATGTCTTTATCTAGAAAACGTCAGGATAAAGTTAACGGTACAGGTAGATTCCACATTATGAAAAATAGATATGGAATCGATGGAATGTCATATGGAGCTTTATTAGATACAACAATCGGTAAAATTGTTATCGATAATTCAGTATTTGATGAATCAAATATTGAGCAAGGAAGTGAACAGCAAACAAGGCCTGGAAACTTCAATAAAGACGAAAGAGAATTATTAAGTAAAAAGTTTTTTGAATTGGGTGGGCTTTAGTAAGGGTTTGATATTTATTTAAAATAAAGAATTTATGGCAATTTTAAATCAAGAAACCCAAAGTCAGTTAAGTAGTAAAAACAATAATGGTGGAATTTTTACCAATAGAGTTAATATTACCAACTATGACAATACTTTAATTGCTACCGCAGGAAAGGGTCAGGTTATAAGTCAGATTGATCCATTAAATCAATCTAATCTAGCACCAGCTCCAAATGCTGCAACCGATCAAAGCTATCTTGAACAAAGCTTTGAGCAATCAATTAGATAACTAACTTTTTTAGTAATTTTTTTTAAACTTAGGAAACTAGGTCTGGGATAACTATCTTTTATATTTTAATTTTTTAAACCAATGGATGTAACACAAGAAGTATTAAGCGACATTACAGTATACATGAAGTATGCTAGATTTAACAAAGATTTACAAAGAAGAGAAACGTGGGATGAGATTACTACCCGCAATAAAAACATGCATATCTCCAAGTTCCCAGACTTAAAAGAAGAGATAGAAAAAGCTTACCAATTTGTTTACGATAAAAAAGTATTACCTTCAATGCGTTCTTTGCAGTTCGGTGGTACTCCCATTGAATTAAATAACGCTAGAATATTTAACTGTTCATTTTTACCTATCGATGATTATAGATCATTCTCAGAAGCAATGTTCTTACTATTATCAGGTTGCGGAGTAGGGTTTAGTGTTCAGCAGCATCATATTGAAAAACTTCCTGAAATTAAAATTCCTAGCAAGACTAAAAGATTTTTAATTAACGATAGCATTGAAGGATGGTCAGATGCAGTAAGAATGTTATGTAAATCATATTTTACTGGATCTCCTCTTCCTAAATTTGATTTTAGAGATATTCGTCCTAAAGGAGCTCAGTTAATTACTTCAGGAGGTAAAGCACCAGGTCCAGAGCCTTTAAAAGAATGCTTATTCCAACTACAGAAATTATTTGATAGAAAACAAACTGGCGATAAATTAACTTCATTAGAATGCCACGATATCGTTTGCTTTTTAGCTGACGCAGTATTATCAGGTGGTATTCGTAGAGCAGCATTGATTTCGTTGTTTAACTTAGATGATGAAGATATGTTAACCTGTAAATTCGGCAATTGGTGGGAAGAAAATCCTCAACGCGGTAGAGCTAATAACTCAGCTGTTATTATCCGTCATAAAATTAACGAAGAGGAATTCTTTAAATTATGGAAGAAAATCGAATTAAGCGGGTCAGGTGAACCGGGATTATATTTCTCTAATGATAAAGATTGGGGAACTAATCCATGCTGTGAGATTGCTTTACGTCCTTATCAGTTTTGTAACTTATGTGAAGTAAATGTATCTGATATTGAATCACAAGAAGACTTAAATGAAAGAGTAAAAGCAGCAGCATTTATTGGATCTCTACAAGCCTCTTATACTGATTTCCATTATTTAAGAGATATCTGGAAGAAAACAACAGAGAAAGATGCTTTATTAGGAGTAGGTATGACCGGAATCGGTTCTGGAGTTATTTTAAACTACGATTTAAAACAATCTGCAGATATTGCTAAAGAAGAAAATGCTAGAGTTGCAGCATTAATTGGAATTAATAAAGCAGCACGCGTTACTACAGTTAAGCCTTCAGGTACCTCTTCATTAGTATTAGGAACTTCTTCAGGTATTCACGCATGGCATAATGATTATTATATCCGCCGCATTCGTGTAGGTAAGAACGAAGCAATCTACAATTATCTAGCTATTAATCATCCAGAATTAGTAGAAGACGATTTCTTTAAACCAACTATCCAGGCTGTAATTTCAGTACCTCAAAGAGCACCGGAAGGTTCTATCTTAAGATCTGAGGATGTAATGGATATGTTAGAAAGAGTAAAGCATTTTAATACTAAATGGGTTAAGAAAGGTCATAGAAAAGGTAATAATACAAATAACGTATCTGCTACAGTATCTATTCAAGAAGGTGAATGGGAAAAAGTAGGAGAATGGATGTGGGAGAATAAAGATACATTTAACGGATTATCAGTATTACCTTACTTTGGAGGAACTTATACTCAGGCTCCTTTCGAAGATATTACTGAAGAACAATTTAATGAATTAGCATCTCACTTGCATGCTATTGATCTAACAAAGGTTGTTGAATTACAAGATAATACAGATCTATCTGATCAAGCAGCATGTGCAGGCGGTGCTTGTGAGATAGTATAATGGAAAAGAAGGAATTCGAGCAAGGTAGACACTATTATCTGGAAAACGGAAAAATAGTGTTTACCGAGCTTTATCATAAACAAAGAGGTTATTGCTGCGGGAATGGATGTAAGCATTGTCCTTATATTCCTAAACATCAAAAGGATAATAAAGTTTTAAAATAGAATATTTTTTACTATATTTAGGTATGGTAAGAATTCAATCTAGAGAATTTATAGAAGAGAAATTATCTCATCTAAGTCCAATAAAGTACAACAGGTTTCAATAGTGGAGAAACTACGATTCTAAAAGTGAACTAACTAAGTATCACCCTCTACTACAGCGTATAAGAAACGGAGATTTTGATTTTTCTCATTATTACTGGCAGGCACAAAATGCTATTCTCCAGTTAAATGATAATGTCAAGAATAAAAATGACTTTGAAGAACTTCAGAGTAAGAGCGGACTATATATGGAGAAGTATAGAAGGCTTATTGAAGACTTTGAAAAAGACGAAAAGAAAAGATTGCTAGAATTTAAAAGAGCAGTAAGACAAGTATTTAAAATATCTTCTGAAGAATATGATGAAGTATTTGAAAATTTTGTTGGAACTCTGGAAGAATTTTACTATTTTATGGAATCAAGATATAAATAGGATTTGCCTATATCCTTTATAATACCTGGCATAATTTAAAATTAATTAATAATGTCTAAAAAACACGTTGTAGTATCCCTATCAGGAGGGATGGATTCAAGTACATTATTGTTACGTTGCTTAAAAGAGTATGATACCGTAACAGCAATTTCATTTGATTACGGTCAAAAACACAGAGTAGAGCTTGAAAGAGCGGAATCATTGGTAGATTATATTAATTCTACATTTGAAAAACCTATTGAAGTTAATGGAGAAACAGTATACACTACCATTAGATATCGCCAAATCCAATTAAATGGATTAGTTGATCTATTAGATTCAGCTTTAGTATCAGGCGGCGAAGATGTACCTGAAGGTCACTATGCTGAAGATAATATGAAAGCAACCGTAGTACCTAATCGTAACAAAATATTTGCTTCAATTACTCAAGCAGTAGCATTATCTGTAGCACAGAAAACAGGCGAAACTTGTGATATCGCTTTAGGTATCCATGCTGGAGATCATGCAATTTATCCAGATTGCCGTCAAGAATTCCGTGATGCTGATGATGAAGCATTTAGATTAGGAAACTGGGGTTCTGAAAAAGTTGGATACTTTACACCATACTTAGAAGGTGATAAATTTAATATTTTACAAGATGGTGAAAAACTATGTCAAAAATTAGGTTTAAATTTTGATGAAGTTTATTCAAGAACTAATACTTCTTACAAGCCGATCAAATCAGATAATAAATGGTATTCAGATTTTAAATCAGCATCTTCAGTAGAACGAGTAGAAGCCTTTATTAAATTAGGACGTCCAGATCCGGTAGATTATGCTTATGTTAATGATAAAGGAGAAGTAGTTCCTGTATCTTGGCATTATGTAGTATCAGCAGTAGAAAAAGTTTTAAACGATTATAATAAATAATATGTCACTAATATCACACGAGATTCCAAAACAATTATTTCCTATTCACGATATTATTAATGATTATCCATACGTATTAGGTCACTTATTAAATTTAGATAAAGAGTATGCAGCTTTTTATAAGAAAAAATTAGAAACTGCTCCATTCTCAATTCTAGATAATTCAGCTTTTGAATTAGGTGAATCTATTGGGTTTGAGGAATTATATAATTTATCTAAAGAATATAAACCAACCCACCTGGTTTTACCTGATGTAGTTAATGATTACGAGAGAACTAAATCAAATGCTATTGAATATCTAAAAGAATATAGAGATGACGACGATACTTTAAAATATATCGGAGTATGTCAAGGTGATTCTTTTGAAGATATTGCAGATTGTATTGACTTATATACTATTCAAAAAGTAGATATTATTGCTTTACCTTTTGACTTAATTAAAGATTCAGAATGGGTAACAGTAAGATTTAGATTCTTAAAATGGTGGATTAAAAAGTATTATAATACCTCTCCAGGTTTTTATGATAATATTAAATTCCATTTATTAGGATGTCAAAATCCAATCGAATTTGCTTTATTTAAAGATAATCCGATTATGGAAAAATTAATATTCTCTTTAGATACTAGCTCTCCAATTATTAACGGATGGGTAGGAAATAAATTCTTAGAAGATGGATTAGTAGGAGAGAAACCTAAAGCTAAATTAGCAGATAATTTAGATATTAAACTTAACGACGAACAATTAGAATTAATATCTTATAACATTAGAAAATTTAAATCATATGTCAGATAAAATTTCAATTAATGATATTGCAGCAAAAAG
>Ga0105096_10000116_pt1 | contig 20348 bp, 18 predicted proteins | sample PPLLak3cmMay2015_FD_87036 | JGI IMG/M metagenome (GOLD analysis project Ga0105096, IMG submission 87036) | Freshwater sediment microbial communities from Prairie Pothole Lake near Jamestown, North Dakota, USA - PPLs Lake P7 Core (1) Depth... | ecosystem: Environmental > Aquatic > Freshwater >... | reverse complement strand
ATTGACAACCACAGTCGGCTTTGCAGTTCTGACTTCCTTGCTTGCTTCTAGTTGACGACTTGCAGAGTCAACCATATCTGTGCGACGAGAGATTGCAGCAGAAGGAGCGGCGAGCGCAGAGTCCTTTCCACCACTAGCCATACGCGCCTTCTCAGCAGGAGATTCATCAGGCATCAACTGATTCTTTGGAATCATGTTTGGGACTAGGTCTGTCGTCTCCATCGTTTTTCTTGGCTGCACTGGCTTGTTGTCAGTGCCGAGAACCGTTACATTCTCGTTGACTTTGGCCGCAGACACATCAACGCCCTGTCCTTTCCAGAATGCAACCTGCTTGGAAGTCATCTCACCACCTTGCAGTTTCAGCAACTCACCGAAGCGTTTTGTTGATGCCTTCACTTCGTCGTCCTTCTGTTGCATTGCAGACGACTTGCCTAGCAGACCACCCGCCTTCTCTTGAAGCTTGTCAACACCAGCGACGATTGCAGATTGTGCAGTCTCTCCTTCTCGTCCTGTGATCTTCTCTGAGACCCAGTTTGCAGCATCATTGATCTTGCCACCAACATAGTAACCAGCCGCAGCAGCGCCTGCGACAGCAGCAGCACCACCAAGAAGTGGAAGTGCCTTTGCCAAAATACCCATCAACGGACCGAATGCCAAAGCAAGCTTGCCCAAGGTACCCATGAACATGGCACCAAAAGAGGTGAACAGACCACCCAATGATCCCAAGAATCCCTTCAATAGACCGAAGATATTGACCTTCTCGCCTTTCTTGATATCGTTAGCCTCCTTACCCACTCGGTCTGCCAACGATTCTTTGCCATCACCACCAGGCTTTCCTGTTACCTCCAGCTTTCCTACTACGATGCGCTCAACATGCATATCCGCCGCAGGGCGCTTTGTTCCTTGGAATGGATTGAAGCTGTCGCCACGCGCAACGATTCTATCAGACGTTCCACGACGACCACGGCGGCTCTTCTTACCATGACGCATTGCGATAGGCTCGCCGTCAATTTCCATGAAGTCATCAGACTCACCCATAAGCATCTTCTCGCGAATGGCTGTGATCTTGTCTTGTTCGTAACTGTACTTCGCCTTGGCATACAACTCACGCTTCGAATTGCCGAACGAATTCTTGAGCCCACTAAAAGCTGCCTCACCAATGATGCGAAGTGGCATGGGAACGTTTTGCTCCCATATGTTCCTTGCAGTATTCTTGACAGCGGTCTTGCCCCAATCGGCTAGCTGCGCGCCGACACCTGGACCACGCAATGCTGGCTCAACAGCCTTTTCATATTGTTTCATGTGATAGCCAAAAGCACGACGACCAGGACCACGATCTGGGTCATCTGCAATCGCCTTACCACGGCCCATCAGCCCAACTAGTTGCTTGCGATATTCGTGCCTTTCAGACAACGGCGCCTGGCCCATTGCCTTGAGTGTGTCGTTTATTCGCGCCAGCAACTCAAGCATATCCTTGTCATACTTGTCCTTCTGTTCGATAGACTCCTTGTCTGCCTTACCAATCAGTTCTAGCGCCTTGCTAGATTTCTCATGCATGACCTTTGATTGAATATCGCCCTTGGCAATTTCCTTGTTGTACAGCTCGCGTTGCTTCATTTCCAGATCAACCAGTTTGCCACGCAAGGCAAACTGTCTCTCGTCAACACCCATCAACTTCTCGCGTTTCACGATAAGCTCATCTGCCTTCTTCTGATGCGCCTTCGCCTGCTTTTGTAGATCCTCTTCACGCTTGACCAACTTCTCCTTACGTTCTAGCTCATGCGAATTCTTGCTGTCATTGGCGATTTTCTCTACCCGCGTGACGATCTTTTCGGTGCGTTCGGTTACCTTTTGCTTTCGCATCTCCGCCTGAACCTGCCCTAGACGGTCGATCATGATCTTCATACCTTCGACAACACCCGAAGGAAGTGCGTGGCCTTTATTCTTGACCTCCTTCGCCATATCAGTTCTGACACCAGAAATGAAGTCCTTGAACTCTTTAGTGTCTGGCTTGAGGTTCATTAACTGAACGGCTTCCATGATGCCTGCAGCAAATCGTTCAGCCACAACATCTGGCTGCGTCTGCCCGCTTTGAATCTCAGCCTGCAGCTTGAAGAAGTCAGCAGCCCTCACCGAACCGCTCTTTCCCATACCCGAGCCAGGCTTACTCGCCCTACGGGCCGCCATGGCCTCACGGTCGATGCCCGATATGTTTTCGATCTTAGGTCTTGGTGTTTCGTCAGCCATGTGATATTCCTGCCTGTGATTGGAGCATTTGTTCTTGTTTTCGTTTGTCTTCCAAATACTGCATCAGCAGAGCCAGATAGATTTCTCGCTCCCAGGGCAGCATGTTCTCTAGTTCTTCAAGCCTGTACCCATGATGCTGCATTAAGGCGAAATTCATCCGATAGTATTCGAACAAATCCTCATGAGACAGGCTCAGCCAAAAAAACTGTCTAGTCCCTCTACATGAAGATGGTTCTCGGCCTTGCACTTCGAACACACGAAATCTAGATCATACGAAATCTGCGGAAGCTTGTCGAAATGCGCCTGTATCTTTTCAAACTCCAGCGCACCGAACGCTTCGAATACCTCATCCTTTTCGTCTTCCGTCGAATCGGTGGAAGAGTAGAAGTCCTCTCCCTGATAGACGCCTTTCAGGCACTTCTTGGCAAGGCGGTAGTAGAAGTCAACTGCATCAATCTCCCCGTCTTCCTTTAGCTGCGTTGCTTCTGCCATGTCAAGCACGTTCGGAAAGCGAAAGATCAACCCGTAGTCAGGCTTCAATTCCAACTTGCCGAATTTGTTGTCGGTGTTCGTTACCTGCATCCCGTCGATCAACTTAACGTCTAGCGGGTTGTACTCACCGCAGCCATCACACTTGACATTGATTGGAACTTCCTCACCAACCGACTTTGCGCGAATGTTCAAGAACAGACGCTCAAGATCAAACGTCGGCAACTCTGTAACATCGATCTCACCAAATGTACACGCCGCCGCGCAATCGATGATTGCCTTCAATGCATCCTTTCGGCCGCCAGTCTGTAGAGCCTGCATCAGAATCTTCTGCTCTTTGACCAAGAACGGGCGATAGGAAACTTTCTTGTTCGTTGACAGCAATTCAAGATCATACTTAGGTACTTGTAGAATAGGCAAAGACATAATGACTCCTCGTTATTGGGATGTGACTCCCACAAAATCTTCTGCACCATAATTGAATTCAGGCTCACCTTCTCCATACACTGGCACCCAAAGTCTATAGGTGAAAGTAACCGACAGTCTGTGCATTTCGCGGTCACCACCGTTCACGGTCATTGGAACAACAAACTTTGGGTATGCGTCAATGAGTCTGACCGAATAGACCCCAATATCTCCACTGTCTTGCAACGCAATATCGCGGTGCTTCAACTGGGTGATTACAATGCCCGAAGAAAGGTACTTATCTGGGTAGTTGAATTGGTACTTTATTGGATCGGCAATCAATCCGACCCACGAATCAAAATACTGTTTCACGCTAAACTCTTGGTCAACGAGAAACTGCAATGTCATGTTCTCGCCACCATAGCTTATGCTAGTTGGTCGCTCAAACGTCGGACCATACACACGGAAAGCCTGGGTGTTGAACGAGATTCCAGGCAACTCTGCGTGTTCGCAAAATAAGGATATGGTCTGTGGATCCATCGTACCAGTCAAAAGCTGCGTTGGTGAACTGATGCCCACAGACGATGGCAGCGTGACTTTGTACTTGGACTTGAACGCGAAATCTCTGTTTCGTACCTCGGCAATGAACTTCGTCAACGAGTTGTTTTGTAGCCCTGCAGGCTGTCGCATTGGAGACGGCGGAATGCTCGGTCTCTCTGCTGGGATTTGTGGCATCGGATACCGAATACCATACGTCGAAGGTACTCTTGAGGTGAAGTTGCTAGGCAGCGGGATTCTAGCCAGAAGAGCCAATGCCTGTGCGGGGATAGTGAACGCCGGCAGATTGATGTATGGACTCGCCTGCGACCAAATTTCACCCATTAGCGTCGGGTTGTTTAGACTCAACGAACTAGTAAACGAACTAGTCGGGGTTCCAAAAAAGGAAGACAGATCAACGTTGCCTGTCACCATGCCCGCAAATTGTGATAGCGGATCTGGATTAGATAGGTTGAAAAATCCCTGCGCGATATTGATTGGTAGTGGCATTAGGTCATCTTCCTTCTAGAGTCGGCCCAAACTTGGTTTGCGGTTGCTTTCTCAAACGTTTCAACAGGAAGCATGATCGCAGTTGCCCACTCGTCTGCATAGACCGAAAGGAATCTGCTCTTAACGTGATTGTATAGGTATCGTTTTACTGCTGGTTGCACGAATGAACTTGTCGATGCATTTTGCAGTATGCTCCAACTAGCTGCAATCCGCGTCTTGTCGTTCATCTTGGTATCTGTTGCGTATTCCATTAGCTTGTTCAAGAGTGCGGTACGAGCCATGTAAGGCAGGTAGTGGAAGTTCAGCCCAATGAACCCGTCTGGCATTGCACGAAACGGCAAGACTAGCGGGAAAGTGTCATAGAACGGTAGTTTGTCTTTGAGCTTGGGATCATAGAAAAACATATACATCTTGCCAGGCTCAATCTTGGTCGTAAGACGATCTACGTTTTTCATTAGGTCTTTGGATGAGACCTTACCGTAAATAGCCTTTACATTGTCTCGGTACCATTGAACGGATCTGATCGTGCCCTGTCGGGTGATCTGACCGTCAAGCTTCGGGAAGAGGCTCTTTGCCATTAGAGTGTAATAATGCCTAGTTGTTTGAGATGATCCTCATCCCAAATTTGGAAGTCCCACCCCCGATCCTTAGCATACCGATCAGCATGTACCCACTTGGAGGTGTTGCGGGTATAGGTCAAAACCTCAGCTAAATACTGCTTTGAGATTCGTGATTTCTTGACTGGGGGCTGAACCTGTTTCTTGGGCTTGATTTCGACCAACAACGTTTTACCGTTTGCAAACTTGATCCACAGATCAACAAAATAGCGGTGGCCCTTTCCGTCAGTTTTGCAGATATAGGGCACGACGACAGTCTCACTAGACCATTGCTCCACATCCGACGACGTATCACACCACCGAAATGCATTCCGTTCCCAGAGAGAGCGGTAGATCACATCGGTAGGGTCTCCCCTGTACTTGTGGGGATTCTTTGGGGTGTATCGTCCTTTGTATGCCATGAAGCTATTTATACTGACCAGCATAAATAGACGGACCACCATAGAGGACAAACAATGGCTGATTTACCAGAAACCGACCGTCGCCCAGAATCACTTGATAGCGACAAATATACGCTAGATTATCTGGCGTATCCCAAAGACTTGGGCTGGTCAAAAGAAAACGCAAACTATGTGGTGTTCTATGTGAACATCCCACAAGAGTCGAAACTCAAGAATCAAGGCACAACGATCGGTACCCTGTCCCCTATTCCTGGTATGGTTGGAACATCAAGCAAGATGGTTGACGTAAAGCCATACAAGCGACTGAAATCTGCTATCGCACTACCTATCCAATCTCGTCCATCTGCAAAGTATGGTGCCGACTGGGACATGACCTCATTGGGCCCTGTCTTGGGCTGGGCGCTGACCGAATCGCTCGACACTTCAAGCAATGAAGATTCGTATTGGAAAAAGGCAGCAGATGCAGGCAGAAGTGCCCTTAACGTCGGTGGCAATGTAATGAAGGCAGTGGGCCTGAGTGCATTGAATGCAGCATCGGGAATGGTTGGACTTGGTGGTGAGGCTGGCACACGGGACATATTCAGTATCCTTTCCCGCACAGCAATCAACGAACACAGAACCCAGTTGTTCAAGAGTATGCGTTTCCGAAGCTTCTCTTTTGAATATCACTTCTACCCACGCAACCCAGACGAAGCACAGCAGATTCGGAACATCATCATGATGTTCAAGTACCACATGCATCCAGAAACAGGTGGAAGCAATCTGTTCTTGACATACCCTTCTGAGTTTGACATTGTGTTTTACTTTGGCACACAAGAAAATGCCGCAGCAGGTGATGCAAACTCCGACCAACCGTCTAGCGCAAGGCAGAATCTGTTCAAGATTTCGACCTGTGCATTGACCGACTTCGAAGTGGATTATGGTGGAGATCAGTTCTACACTTTCACAGACGGTATGCCGACTGAAATCAGTATGCGTATGGGCTTCATGGAACTAGAGCTACTGACAGCAGACCGAATCAAAGAGGGCTTCTAATGTACTTCACCCTATTCCCCACGTTGTTGTACTCGTTCGCGAACGAGAATAACGGGCGCTATGTCACAGATATCATGCGCCGTGTAAAGGTGCGCGACCGCTTGCTAGACGAAGCTACGCTATATGACCTGTACTTTGTGCGTGATGGAGAGACGCCTGACGTATTGGCTGCTAAGATGTATGGCAATGCAGAGCTGCATTGGATTCTTATGCACACCAACAAGATCATTGATCCATTCTTTGAATGGCCTATCTCGTCCGTGAACCTGAACCACTTCGTTGAGAACAAATACGGTGTGGATAAGAACAACATCCATCATTATGAACTGTCGTCACCTAAACCATGGCGCAATGGCATGTTCATGCCTACTCCAGCAGAGTTTGCTACATTTGACCCAGAGTACACAGCAAAGGTGTGGGACCCAACGACAGAGGAAATCAACCCAATCACCAATGCAGAGTATGAGGAAAAGCTCAACGATGACAAGCGAGAAATCCGCATCTTCAAGAAAGAGCTTATCAGCGACTTTATGCGTGAGCTTCAAGCATTGATCGTAACATGACCGACGAAACCATCAAGATTACCTCGGCTGGCGAGATCCAGATTGACGAGGTATCCCTAATCGCCAACGTACAGGGCGGTGGCGGAACAGAGATTCGTGAGGTCGATCTGAGGAGAGTCTTTGCGGAAATCAACCTCTATGAGGACATTTTCTCCAACTCCCTGTACGGCAACATCCTAATCTCTGACTCAAACAACCTGATTGAGGACTTCTCAATCTTTGGGCTTGAGGGACTGCGAATCGATGTTCGCACGCCTGGTCTTAGCGACAAGCAACGCATTCGCAAGACGTTTGGCATCTATGCCATCACAGAGCAGGAGACTATCCACAACGACCGTCTGCAAATCTATCGGTTGCATTTCTGCTCTCTAGAGCTACTGTCTGACGCATTCACCAAGCCACTCAATCGTCCTATCCCAGCGTCAAACGATTCAGTTACGCCTAGCGCAGCAGACTTGGTGCCGTTTCTGTTCAATACCTATGTCACAAAGACAGGTGCAAATGCAATACCACGCAATCTAGTTGTCAGACAAGGTAGTGGAACAACCAAAGAAGGGGTATCTGATCTTGTGCTAGGCTATGCTCCATATGACTACCAAGAACTAGAAAAGGGTCGTTACCCAAACGTCTACAACGGTGAGGACTACGCTACAAGCAACAAGATCAAGTTCATTGCGCCTAATTGGACGCCAATGAAGTGTATCAATTGGATCTGCAATAGAGCGGTGCCGAACGAAAAAGGAAAAGGCGGTACATTCCTTTTCTTTGAGTCAAACAAAGCATTCCACTTTGCGACTATCGATTCCCTGATTAACTTCAGCCACCTTGATAAGTTCCAATACGAGTACACACCACCTAATCTACAGGCAGCAGACACCGATGCTGATTCCTATTCGCTAGACACAGCAAAGGCAATGAAGCGCGTTTTGAAGTTTGAGTTCAACAACGCCTTCAACATCCTAGATCAGCAGAACAAAGGATACTTTGGGCAGGAAATTCGTTCGATTGATCCTATCATGAAGCGGTACCGTGAGCATCAATACTCGCACGACGACCATTATGATGACTTCAAGCATACGAGTAGTGACGGCAAGATGTTCCCTAACTCACCAGACTTTCTGTTAGGATCAAAGGATGCTGTCATCGATCCAAGACGGCACGTTGTTCGCAGATTCAGGCAACCGTACTTCTTGTTTGACGACGAAATCTCCCCACTTGCTAATCACAAGCAATGGTTGGCACAACGGGCAGCGCGTTTGTCCTCACTCACTAACTTCTCCATCAATCTATTGGTCTACGGACGAACAGACATTCGCGTAGGTTCCATGATCACCTTCTTGTATCCGAACATGCAAGCAAAGAAGGTGACAGATGAAGGCACCGACATTTACCTGACCGGCGCATACCTAGTCACAGCAATCAAGCACTACATTTCGCCTATTCAGCATAAGATGACCCTTGAAGCAATGAAGGACGCCTTCAACGTCAAGGTTCCAGATACTGAATCAACTTCACCAGACTTATCCTATCCGACGTTAAATCCATGATACCTCTACGAGAAGACCTCATCTTTTGGACTGGCGTTGTTGAAGATCGCAACGACCCGTTGTTCCTTGGCCGTTGTCGTGTTCGCATACACGGGTTCCACAGCAAGTTCAAAGTTCCTGTAGCATCGTCTGCGCTAGACAATCCTAGCTCAGACTACATCCCGATTGAGGAATTGCCTTGGGCATATCCATTGCAGCCGATCACATCAGGCGCAATGACAGGCATCGGTCATACACCGTTAGGTCCTGTAGAAGGAACGTGGGTCTTTGGTTTCTTCTTCGATGGTTCAGACATGCAACAGCCTATCATGATTGGCACGCTAGGCGGCATCGAACTGAAAGATGACGAGCAGAAGCCAGGAGTTTCAGGCGAAACCCCAGACTCTGGTGGTTCTGCCCCTACGTCGTCATCTGAATCAACCCCCTCGACGACGCCTACTCCAGAGAAGGTGCAGACAGCATCTGGTGGAGTTCTAGGTCCGCTATCACAGGCGGATGTAGATGCATTGAAGGACGCATTAGGTCAACGCGAAAGCTCCGACAACTATAGTGCTGTCAATCAATTCAACTACGTCGGCAAGTACCAATTCGGTGCAGCAGCCCTTAAAGATATGGGCTATGTGTCAACAGCCAAGAACTCAGAGCTAGACACAGACGCCAACTGGAAGGGTAAGAACGGGGTCAACAGCAAGACGGACTTCCTGCAGAACCACGACGCGCAGGAAGATGCCATGAATCGCCTGCTAAAACAGAACTATCAAACCTTGTTGTCTAAGGGTGTAGTAACCCCTGATTCGACAAAAGGCGAGGTTGCGGGCTATCTTGCGTCTGCCCACCTTGTGGGTCCAGGCGGTGCAGCGGCACTAAAGAACGGCATCAACAAGGGTGATGCAAACGGCACAAAAGCCTCGTCATACTATTCGACAGGTTCGAACGCAGTAGGTGGTGGGTCTGCGACACCAGGACTACCTCCATCACAACCAGGGGTCGGGGCACCTACATCGAATTTACCTAACACCCCAGGCACCTCGTCGTCTAATCCATCCAGCTTTTCAGACTCTCTCGGGTTCAAGGATCCGAACAAGGTCTATCCTAAGTTTGATGATCAGGACAAGCGCCCAGACACCAATTATCTCGCATATCACGATCACATTGACAAGACGCATGTCAAGAAGAAGGAAGACGCACAGGTTACAGGTGTCGAGACTGCGCTTGATGGTGAATCGTGGGATCAACCGCTATCACCATATAACGCAAAGTACCCATTCAACCATGTGTTCGAAAGCGAGAGTGGCCACGTTCTAGAGTTCGATGATACGGCGGAGAACGAGCGCATCAATCTATGGCACAAGAAGGGTACGTTCCAAGAAATAGACAAGAACGGCACGATGGTCACAAGGATCATCGGTGATGGCTATTGGGTCCTTGACCGTCATGGCAAAATCTACATGGGTGGGGATATCTCCCTGACCGTAGATGGTGACGCAAACATCTACATCAAGAACGATGCCAAGATTCAGGTAGACGGCGACGTTGAAGCCAAATACTATGGTGATGTGAAGCAAGAGGTTAGCGGCAAATACAATCTCTCTGTGCGTGAAGGCTTCCATGTGCGTGCCGAATCATTCCATGTCGAGACAGACAAGGAGAGCGGCGAAGCTATGTCGTTCAAGAATAAGGCTGAGTCTGCTATTCGCATCGAAAGCATTGGCAACATCGATATTTTCTCCGACGAGAACCTGCGACTGTGGGCAGACAAGAAATTGAGTATCAAGGCGACTAAGCCTACAGGCATCATTGCAATGGATGCTAAGTTGCTCCTTATGCAACGTCGTCAATCAACTACCGCAGACTTTGTAGACAAGAGCCTGCCAGGTGATGAGGAGATGTTTGAGCCAGATCCAAAGAAGAATCCGACGAAGCCAGACTTCCCTAAGCTAGAGACTCCATACCGTAAAGACAAGCCTGCATTCTTCTACGATGAGCCAGGCTATCCTACAGATGAGGTCGATGAGCATATTCGCAAGCAAATCGACAACGGTAACTACACACAAGAACAGATTGACAAGACGCCACCTGAAGTCAGGTTGGACGAGACTCCTCCGCCAGACGTAAAGGAAGAACTAGAGAAGTGCCCAGACGGTTTCGAATTGACGAAGGACTTCTCGCCAGCATTGCAGCTATCCTCCAGCTTCAAGCTAGGCAATGTGTCTACAGGTGCCGCAGTTACGCATGATGCTGTGCGCGATCAGCACGGGCTAAAGAAGGGCCAAATTGTCTGCAATCTACGCAAGCTATGCAACCACACGCTTGACAAGATCAAGGCTAAGTATCCAAACATGACCGTGACGAGTGGCTTTAGAGCAGGTGGTTCGGGTAAGAGCCAGCACGAAAAGGGACAAGCAGCGGACATGCAGTTCCCTGGTGTGGCAAAGAGGGAATACTACGATATCGCCGTCTGGATCCGAGACAACTGTACCTTCGATCAACTGATCCTTGAGTACAAGACAACAGGCACAGGCAATCCATGGATCCACGTTTCATTGTCTGACCAACAGCAAAAGCAAGTATTGACCATGATGAACCACAAAGTTGTTGCTGGTTCGCTAAACAATTTGGGATAAGCTATGGCAAGAGGAAAACCTGGATTACTAGAGATTGTTGAACCTACTGCGCTTCCTGCACCACCAAAGCCGGTAGACAATGGACCAGCAGTAGACACTACTGATGCGCCAAGCCTACCACAGTTTGGTCTAGACTCTCTAAGTCCAAGATTGATTATCACGCCTGAGAAGGAGGTGCCTGATAGCGGCATTATCACGCTACAGATGAATCAGGCCTTTACTTCATTGACCCCAACAACGTTGGTGATTGATCAGACTGACGAAACGGATATCAAGTTCTCGGTTACTGGCGGTGGTGGTGGCAATGTCGGTAACTTGTTCGGTCAGGCCCACGCGCTAATGGTCCGTGGTGTTGGTGCGGCTGCCGCACCAGGCTATTTCATAGGCGGCACACAAGAACGGGCACACCCCTACATCACCTATAATTCTACAACAGGGGAATTGTCGTTCAGCAAAGCCGGTGCCTATATGCTCTACTTTAGCGGGCTATTCCCAACAGCAGGCGCGGGGGCGAGCAACAGCATCCTCGTAACCTTCACGACGTCCACTTCAATCCTTTCAACAGGCTATCCACCAAACCTTATCAATAGAGTTGATTTTGATTCATCTGGGCTTGCTGGCTCAAGCGTGTACGTCAACGAAAGTGCAGTTGTGTTCGTGGCAAATGGTACTGTGCTGCGCCCATCGTTCTATCCTGGTTGGTCAGGAACATGGGGCAACAGAACGTTGATTGTCACCTCATTGTACGGTCCAGGTTCTGCTACAGAGACCCAATGGGAATTGACCAAGCAATATGCATACCAATATGTCGATTATTTTGGTGATGGAACTGGCATGTATCAGTGGGTTGGTTTTGAGGGGGCGCCATATGGTACAAATGGTGCGGTACCTGCACACCAATTCAGCAGCCTTGACCCATACCCTGGAGATGCAGCAACTCCTATTTGGTACCCAGACGGACCGATGTATATGACTTTCAACATCAGCCCATTCCCAAATCTATTGCCAGGGGATATTACTGCAACTGTTGCCTCATTTGAGGGCAGCATTCCAAATGATATTGAGATAGGTATTAACCGATTCAACGTTGGCAGTGGTATTGCCGAGCAAGGTATTTGGCTGCGGCTACCACATAAGGATGGTTCCTATTCAGGCACCTCATTCAAGATTTTGTTCACAGCCGAAGGAATCGTAACCAATCACCCAATCTTCTTCAAAATGTGCCAAGATGGACAGAACGGTTGTGTAACAACAGGCCCGTACACACTTGTACCACAACTATATGCTTCACAAGCAAATGGCCTTGCACCACAGTATCCCGTGTATTTGGATCAAAGCTATTATTGGTATGAAAATGATGGAATGACTAGACTAGTTGCCGACACAGACGCGCAAAACTCGGCAGCCATGCATGTGACGTTCCAGCAAGGTACGATATGGAAAAACCCGCAAAGCCTTACCACACAATTAACGTTCGTGGGGCTTGTCCAAAAGGGGATTGGTGGGGGCTATACTATATTAGAAACATACCAATATCATACAATCCTAGAACCAGCATCCCCTCCAATCATCGATTGGCGTGACGAAACTACAACGAATCTTACTGATTGGGTGTTAACCCCTGTAGGTCATTGGAGAATACGTTATGCCATTAACCAAGACTATTGGCAGACTGATCCCGATTGGCAAGGCGGGGCAGCCCCATTAGAAATTCCGGCTCTGTATAAACTAGAGTGGTTTGATGGGGCCACTATAGTGGCCGAAATGTACTTTGCTATGGGAAGTGCCGTATAATTGGCATAAATACTCCTTATGACAACGATCAAACGCCAAGTACGGCACTTCAAAGACATTGACCTGATGTTTCAGGCAAATCCCCTTACTGGGGATATCGTCAAGAAATATGACGACGATGCAGTAAAGGCCAGCATCAAGAATCTGATCCTAACCATGAACTATGAACGGCCGTTCCATCCTGAGATTGGCAGTCCGATCTACGGGCTGCTATTCGAACTGGCCTCACCGATTACGGCTTCAATCATAGAAAAAGCCGTCACTTACACCATCAGTAACTTCGAACCTAGAGCCAAGCTAAACTATGTCGATGTTAAGCCGAGCCCAGACATGAATTCATATGAGGTGACCGTCAACTTCTCACTCGTCAACTACTACGAGCCGTTCCAAGTCACCGTAATCCTTCAGAGACTAAGGTAATCTATGTCAGCTAACAACACCAGAATAACTGAGCTGGACTTTGATACCATTAAGGCGAATCTTAGGGCCTATCTAGAAGCCAACCCAGAATTCACCGACTACAACTTTGAAGGGTCAGGACTATCGTTGATCCTTGATATGCTGGCAATGAACACCCACTACCTGGGTTACTACGCCAACATGGCCCACAACGAAAGCTTCCTTGACTCTGCGGTAAAGCGAGCATCTGTCGTTTCGCGAGCAAAGGAGCTAGGCTATACCCCACGTTCGGCTATAGGGGCGACAGCCACAGTAGACGTTGAGGTGCTAGTTGGTGGTGATACGCCTGCAGGCGTCGAGCTACCTGAGTACACCGTATTCGGAGCAGGTGGTATCAGCACGAATAGTTCGTTCACCTTCTACAATTCAGAAAGTGCCATTGCCACGATTGACAACGAGAATCGCTATTGGATTCGCAATTTGAGCATTAAGGAAGGTTCTCTGAATCGCACGCGATTTGTGGCAACAGGGGACTATGACGAACGATTCATTATCCCTAACACCAACATCGACACTACCACATTGCGTGTGACTGTTCAAACATCAAACGTTGACACCACTATTACTGCATTCAACTATGCAACAAACTACACCACAGTAACCGCAAACGATCCTGTCTACTTCCTTCAAGAGGTGGATGGTGAGCGTTTCGAAATCTACTTTGGTGATGGCAACATTGGTCGTTCTATCGTTGCTGGTAACATCATCGTGTGTGAATATTTCGTTGTCGCAGGCGTCGAAGCAAATGGCTTGCGAGAGTTCTCAATTGACGGCGTGCTGCCTGCAATTGACAGCAACGACACCTACAATGCTCGCGTTGATACACTTGAAGCAGCGGCAGGTGGCAATGCAGTAGAAACCACCAACAGTATTCGGTTCTATGCTCCTAAAGCCTGGACGAGTCAGAATAGGCTCGTCACAAAGGACGACTACACCCACTATATCCAAAACTTGATTCCTAACGTGGAATCTGTTACAGTATGGGGTGGTGAGGAGAACGAGCCGCCTCAGTACGGTAAGGTGTTTATTAGCCTTAAGCCGCTATCAGGTGTCAAGTTTTCAGACACAGCAAAGAACAACATCGCCAACGATTTCCTCAAGACTAAGGCAATCGTTTCGATCATTCCTGAGTTCGTTGATCCTGACTACATCTATCTCGGTGTTGACTGTGCGGTGAAGTACAATCCGAACAAGACTACCAAGACTGCAACGGCAATTGGTATATTGGTCACGAACACCATCAACAACTATTTCGATAGCAACCTTGAGAAGTTCAGCAGCAACTTCTACTACAGCAAATTCTTGCGGGCTATCGATGATGCGGATGCATCTATCGTCGGCAACATCACCACGATCAGAATGCAGAAGCGCCTAGAGCCTGCTCTATTCAGAGACATTGGCTACAATCTAAGCTTTTCACCAAACAAAATTCGTCCTAGCTCGCTGACTACTAGCCTATTCTCATGCGTTATTAACGGCGTACAGTATGACGATGTTCGCTTTGTAGATCAGCCAGACGAATTGAATTTCAGCACATCCTACGATGGTGCTGGTATGCTGCGCCTTGCATCGGAAGAAGGCAGAATCCTTCTCAACAACGTAGGCACGATCAACTATGCAGATGGTAGGCTGGTCATTAGCCCACTTGAGTTCATTGACTCCAAGACTAACGATGGTCTTGTGCGATTCACCTGCGAGCTACAAGAGGATTCGACTGACGTTATTGTGTTGCGTAACAACATCGTGATCCTTGATGACACACAAGCCGATCCGCTTGCAGGCATTGACGTTAATGGTCTGACCGTAGAGGTGTCCGTAGCATGATCAACTACAAGCAATTGTGGTTGCTGGCGCAGTATCAACTGCCCGACTACCTACGACACGACAAGAACTACGATAAGCTCGTAGCGTTCTTGGAAGCCTACTTCGCCTTCCTTCAAGAGGAAAATGAGCTATATGGTGCGGAGATCATTAGCAACATGGATCTCAATAGATCCATCGACACCACACTAGACGCATTCGTTGATCATTTCACGAAAGAGTTCCTTGAGAACTTTCCTATCATCCTTGATCCTGATGAGACTGATCCACAGATCAAGGAGCAGCAACGCAAACAGATCAATCGTGTAGTCAAACACGCGAGCGATATCTACACCTCCAAGAGTGTTGAAGATGCCTACAAGGCATTGTTCCGTATCCTCTACGATGAGGAAATTGAATTCTTCTACCCAAAGACAGTCATTCTAAAGCCGTCAGACGGCAAATGGCGCACCCCGATCACCGTCAAAATCTACAATCTGTCAGGGGCTGATATCGGTGACTTCGATTTGACATACGGCAGCGCAACAGCAACAGACCTTACACCTACAGATGTTGCGACTGGTGCCAGAGCAACAGTCGAATCTATCATTGCAGCAACGACAGGGCTAGGACTGACATACGAGCTATTCCTGACTCCAGATTCAATCGTTAAGCCTACTCGCGAATATAGCGATTCCCCTGCAGGCTTTGCATACCCATTCAAGCCTGGCAATAAGGTGAAACTGCAACTGGGCGATCTGATTGTGTATGGTACTGTAGTACCTGTTACCTCATTGCTGACTGTCAACGATACATTCGAAGGGCATACAGCAGGTGAGGCATTATTTGCTGGCGACGATATCAACCCGAACAATGCGAGCGTAGTCCTTGAAGTGAAGTCTGTTGATGCTAATGGCAGAATCAAGGCAGTCAACGTGATTGATTCGGGCTACAACCTCACAACTGCACAGGACAAGATCATTGACGGCAATGGAGATGTTGTAGGCTCCATCATACGCGGTGGTCTAACATACTATCCTGGCACCTACACGGATATTGATGGCTTCCTTAGCGATCAGATCAAGCTACGCGGCCCACTGCCCAACAAAGCATATCCGAGCGGGCATATCCCACAAGAATACTATCAGGAGTTTTCGTATGTGATCAGGACTTCTGTCGCTATGTCTGATTGGAGCGATGCAGTACGGAAGATTCTGCACCCAATCGGCTATGAGGTATTCGGTGATGTGATGATTCGCCCATCCGTTGAGAGTGGTGGGCGATCATTGCTAGGCATGTACACCTACAACACCAACGACGTAGATGATCTTGATGTAGCCCATGGTGGCTATCTGTATCACCTTCTGACCATCATGATCGTGCATTGGCTACAAGTCAAAGCAACGCTGTGGTCGCAGTCTGATGTTGAGGTGAGTCTGAATCTGATGTTGGTGCCTAGTGCGAGCAATCTGTTAGGCCCAACGTTGGAGTCTATCAACAAGTTCAAGTTTGTAATCCCACCATATACAGCAGGCAGTCAATACTATGGTGCAACGATTGCGGCTTCTAATGCAGCAATGCCAGGCAACTTAGCAGTTCCTGCATGGGATGCAGATACCAATAGCAACTCGCAGATCATCCACTTCAGGTCATTGCGTGTGGGCGACTTCTTTGATGGCAAGGCAAAGGTAACCAAGTCTAACTTCTGCCCCGAAACCTACGTCAAAATCACCCCATAAATAGTAACAATCAATAACGGAGCAAACGATGGCATCCATTATCACTAACGAATTTCGGCTAGAGAATCTAAAAGCCTTCAAGGCGGCTCTTGCTGATACAGTCAACAATTCCTTCTACCTATTCATTGGGCGTATCTCTGAATGGACGAACGAGGCTGTGCCGCCTACACCTGTAGACTCAGGGGAAATGATTCGCGATACCCATGACGAATTGCTGGCAGGCAAGAAGGTCACAGATACAAATGTCCGTCAGGGCATCTATCTGCGCCCATGGACGACTGGCGAGTTTTACGATATGTACCGCCACGACTATGACGGGTCTGTTACTGGTACCAGCCTTGTGGGTGCGGCAACTACACCTGATCACCTATTCGAGGCAAACTACTATGTGATCGATCCTACATCGTTGCGCGTCTACAAGTGCCTATACAATCGCAGCCACACAACAAACGCGATTGTTGCTTCGACAGTCATGCCAACCACAACTGCTACTGCCCCACAAGCAACGGCGGACGGCTATGTGTGGAAGTATATGTTCGAAGTGCAGTCGGGTGATGCAGCAGACTACAACACACCTTCGTTTGTTCCTGCTCCTACAACCGACGTTGATTCGGTATCTGGTGCTGATGGTGGCATCTATGCGTGCGTCATTACCAACGTAGGCTCAGGTTACTCAACCGATCCTACTGTAGTGATTGAAGGCGACGGCACGGGTGCAACGGCAACGGTTGTGCGTACAACGAACACCGTTACCTACATCACCATGACTAACGTAGGCTCTGGCTACACACATGCCACGATTAGCTTCACGGGCGGTGGTGGTACTAATGCTGCGGCTAAGGCAATTCTTTCGCCTGCAGGTGGCCATGCTACAGCACCCGCAGACGAGCTAGGCGGCATCTATATGATTGTCGCCCGTAAGCTTATCGGTGACGAAGGTGGCGACTTCACAGTAGAAAACTCACCACGACAGTTGGGCCTTCTAAAGAACCCAACGCTTTCGGCAGTCCTAGTGACCAGCAACACAGTACAATTCTGCCGTGAACTAGTGTTCCAGAACCCGATCACAGGCGGTCCGTTTACGGCTAACGAAATCATCGATGGTGCTACATCATTGGCACAAGGCCGTGTGGTTGACTATGATGCTGGTACCCGTGTCCTACGCTATGTGCTGTTGGTGAACGGCGACAACGAACGTCCAGAGTTTGTTGATAGTGAAGTGGTTACAGGTGCAGATTCCTCTGCATCAGGCACGACGCTAGTATCAGGTGGTGCATTGATGGGTGAGACCGACGAATATACTGGCAAGATCATCTACTTTGAGAATCGCCGTGCAATCGCCCGTGATGCTGCTCAAACTGAGGACTATCGCCTAGTAGTAGAATTCTAAAACAACAATAGGTTCGTTATGTATATTGTATGTGCCCGTGACCCTGAGAACAAACCTTTTGTCTTTCTAGCAAAGACATTGGCAATTGATTGGCCGTCCCTATCTCAGGGGGACGGCCCCTTTGCCAGAGCATTGCGTAAGCATGGCATCGATGCCTTTCATGTCTTTCTCCTTGAAGAGGTAGAGGATGTGTATGGTCTTGCATGGATTGAGCAATGCAAGAATGTCCATATCACCAAACTCAAGGCAGACACGGCAGGCTACAATGTCTCGGTGTTTGACCATCGCGAGTCTAAGCTGGCAAGACAGAGGGATGGTGAGGGCGCATCAATGGAAACAAGACAGAGGCAATCTGAGGGTCAGAAAAAAGCCGTTGCGGAGCGTGGTGAGTGGCGTGAGTACCACCCATTCAAGTCTGAGGAGACTCGCGCTATTCACGCAAAGAAACAATCGGTTCTAAAGAACCGAGCAGGTGACTATATTGCGACTGACCCGCAAGGCAATACACACAAGGTGACTAATCTAAAAATGTTCTGCGAACAGCACAAACTGAACGTAGGCCATATGTCATCGGTGGCTGGTGGGAAGCGGAAGCATCATAAAGGATGGACTTGTATCAAAGACGAAGGAGCAAAACATGAAAGCAAGAGTATGGAAAAGGGCTGACGGTGAGTGGCATTGGAGATTCGAAAGTAAGGGGCGTATCACAGCAGATTCAGAGTCATTTCCCACCAAGGCAAATGCAATGCGTGCCTGTAAGGGCGTGATCACCGCTGTCTTCAAGGCGACACAGTATCGTCAGGCATCGGGGACAATGACCCGCCTAGAGCCACAGTACGAGGTGTCTAAGGAAGAAGATGGTGTTGTCTGGGTAACGTGGTATCTGTAAGGACTACATCATGAACAGTGATTATGCCGCCTACAAAATGCAGACAGATAGGGTAACCGAGCTAGAGCAACAGCTAGAGTCCTATGTCAAAGAGAACGAACGGTTCCGCAAGCTATTCTGGCTTGCTCGGGAAGACCTGATTTTCTTCTCCTCCTATAATGAGGAGATCGAAGATTGGGACGACGATTGGCACCCATGCCTCAACGTCAATGATTTCTTTGCGCCTGCCGCAGATGCAGAACGCATCCCTGATAAGGACATTGACAGGCACCTTGACACTCTGATAGAGCTAGGCAAGCGGTTCGGTTATATGGGCCATCTGGCATGGACTTCAATGCGCCGTAAGGAAATGGGACCGTGGAAGGGCCTAGAATACTACAAGCCCGAAGACGTTGCCAAATTCGAAGCGGCGAAAGCATGGCTCAAAGAGACAGGTCTATTCACCGATTGAAAAGACTACTGGTCCCCACTTTAACCGACTTAGTGTTGCATATAACAGTCTTTATGTCGGTTAATGTTGCATATATGAAACATGCCAGAGATGTACACTATTCTAGTCAAAACACGATCAAATGTATAGTATTCTAGACATTCCAATAGGCGGATTTAATTGCATTGCCCGTTAGGGTATGCTATACTATGACTTCATTGATTGGCCAATTGGAGATTCTCTGTGGAACGACTCGACCAGCTAGACCATGATTTCGCCGATTTCAATCGGGCGTTGAGGGCGGTCAAGAAGGAGTCCTTGAGGGACTCACGGGTATTCAAGAACACCCCTGTCGGTGACGGCATTGAGCGGCTTCTGGCAATGTGTACTCAGCTAGAGCACCAGCGCGATATCTACAAAGAAGTCCTTGACCAGATGGAGTTTCAGCACACTGGCGCAATCGGTATGAGTACATTAGCCGATGCCACCAAGATTGGTACGGTCGCGCAGGAACGTGCCGCCGCATTATCCAATACGACCAGACTCGGGGCGGCGCTCGCCAACATCGTCAAGATGGGGCCTTAAACACATGGATGATTGGTGGTCGGTGCGTGATACCTATGCCCTTTCGATGTGGGTCTGGTTTTTGTTCCTGCTATGGGGTTCGGCGAAGATCATTAGCTGGACTGTCTTCGCAAAGAAACGAAAGCAGCAATTCTACACAGCACAGAGCAAAAAGAAGCGGGCACCGATCATGAGAGCATTCTTCGGTGAACCCGCTCGACGCGCCTCGGCAGATCAACGCGATTGGGAAAAGGTCGATGACACCAGAACGATTCCGGATTGAAAAATACAGCATGACAGGCTGGGGT
>Ga0105096_10000114_pt1 | contig 20396 bp, 16 predicted proteins | sample PPLLak3cmMay2015_FD_87036 | JGI IMG/M metagenome (GOLD analysis project Ga0105096, IMG submission 87036) | Freshwater sediment microbial communities from Prairie Pothole Lake near Jamestown, North Dakota, USA - PPLs Lake P7 Core (1) Depth... | ecosystem: Environmental > Aquatic > Freshwater >... | reverse complement strand
TTCGCCGGAGTATTGGATTGGAATTATCAGTTGATAATGTTTGCCAACTGATTATTGAACATCTTTTACCTGCCATGCAATACCCAGATCACGCTTATGTCATGATTGAACTCGATGGAAGGCGAATCACTTCTCTAAATCAAAACCAAAATTTAGTGCATAAACTGGAATCGAATATTGTCGTCAATGGTAAGGTTTGTGGTCATTTAAGCGTTTTCTACCCTGAAGATAAATCCTTTCTTGTGATGGAAGAACAAAGGCTTATTGATGCCATCACGGATGATTTGGCCAGATGGCTGGAGCGCAAACAAGTTGATGAATTATTGCGCGAACGTTTAAAGGAAATCATCTGTCTCTATGAAATTCGCCGTGGGATCGGGGTGGAATCAACGATAGATAATGTTTGTCAGAATATTTTTGAGCATTTAATACCCGCTATGCAGTTCCCGGAAATTGCCACCGCCGTCATCGAGCTGGATGGCTGGCGATTCACCTCCGGGAAATATAATCAAGATCTTATACCTCAATTGCAATCAAAAACGAAAATCATCAATAAGACTCGTGATCAATGGCGTGCAGAACGTGATCCCGCATGCACTTGTTGGTCTGCAATTAATGTCAACGGTAGGGTCTGTGGTCAATTACGGGTATTTTATCCCATCGGCAAGCCATGGCTATTAGCGGAAGAACAAAAACTCATTAATGCGGTCGCAAGTGATCTGGAAAGCTGGCTCGAACGCAAACGTTTAGAGAGAGCGCTGGTATTTGTAGCAGAAGAACAAGCGCACACAATTGGTCAAGAATTACACGATAATCTTGGTCAACAAATCGCTGCAATCGGTTATCAAGCCAGAGCGCTGGAAAAAAAATTATTTGCCGCAGGAAATGAAGGTATGGCTCCAGTAGCAGCGTCCATTGCTTCGCAAGCACAGATCTCTGTCATACAAATCAAGCAGCTCGCTCAAGGACTGTTACCATTTGAACTGGAAGCAAATGGCTTGATACCTGCTTTACAAACATTTGCAGCGAGAATAGCAACGACTTACAACATTATTTGTAATTTCTCATGTAAAAATGGCATCTTTATTAATGATGATAACCTGGCGCTTAATTTGTATCGAATTGCCCAAGAGGCTGCCAATAATGCAATACGTCACGGTAAAGCACAGCATATCGCTATATCATTGACTTCCGATGAAGGAATACTGTGTTTATCAATTTGCGATGATGGCAGCGGTTTCGTTGGGATTGATACCAATCATAAAGAAAAATCGGGGATGGGTATTAAAATTATGCAATATCGTGCAAAACAATTAGGTGCGAAGCTAGAATTTCTGTCGCGCAACGAAGGTGGTACGGAAGTTCGTTTAGAAATGCGGATGGCTTAGTATGTCAACTGTGAAAGCTAAAGTAATGCTGGTAGATGATCACGCAATGTTACGACACGGCATGGCAATGCTCATCAATATGGAGTCAGACATGGAGGTGTTTGCTGAAGCGGGTGACGGTAACGAAGCGCTGGCAATACTCAAGAAAAATGGTCCTGTCGATATCGTTTTATTAGACGTTACTCTTAAGACAGTATCTGGCTTCGAAGTAATAAAAAGTATGCATGCATTGATTCCTACACTCCCGGTACTTTTTATTTCCATGCATGATGAATCAGTTTATGCTGAACGTGCACTTCGGGCCGGAGCCCGTGGCTATGTCATGAAACAAGAACCTGGAGAAGTGTTGCTAACCGCTATCCGTGAAGTATTGAAGGGTAACGTTTATTTAAGCAAGCAAATGCACGAGAAACTACTGAAACGAATTGCCGGAGGTTCAGATCCGGAACAATTAATTAATACACTCACTCCCAGTGAGTTTGAGGTACTACACTTGGTTGGACAAGGACATAGTAGTCAGGAAATCGCCAACTTACTTTGCCGCAGTATTAAAACCATTGAAACACATCGTTTCAATATTAGAGTCAAATTGAATTTAAAAGATGGCGCTGATTTAATACGTTACGCCACGCGATGGATCTCTGAGGAGCACTGAGAAATCTAACCGATGCTTTCGAAACGACAGTTCTTTTCTACGATTACGTGATGGCCTAGTGGTTTCCCTTAGTAATAAATCATGGTTTCCCTAATATACATTGTGGTATTGATTCAGTAGGATGCGCACTTGTGTTGTGCTACTTGGAGTTATTACTATCATGAATATAAAATTGGGCAAATATCTTGCAGTTCTACCTATCCTTTCCTTATTGGTTGCTTGTGCGCAGATGGGTCAACTGGGGACACAAGATGCGGATAATAGAAAGATGGTACAGAACGCCAAAACGCATAGCGATCATAATAATTTGTCAAATTACTATGACAATTTAGCCAAAGAAATGGCGGCAAAGGCTGCAGAAAAAATGGAATCGCTAGAAGAATACGAGGATCATAGTTATTACTATGGCAGGCAAGGTCAAGATTTTAAATCTCATGCTCAAGCGAATATTCGCCATTATGAACAAGCTGCAATGGATGCCTCTAAACAAGCCGATTTTCACCGGAAAATAGCAGCAGAATTGCTGCAAGGTAATTATGCAGGGTCAGCAGAAATACCTGCGCAAGAGGGCAATTATAAAATCAAAGCCAAACTAAATTCAGACTCTGGACTACCTATCAAGACTCAATAAAGATACTTTTTAAAAATTGATGACCTATAACACAATTACTGATTCTTTTTTTCATGTTGGCTTGTTCTTCATAGAAGAACAAAAAATTAAACTCATGAATTAAGAAAGCTCCAGGAAATTCCAAAAGCATTAAGATTCTGTTTCTTCGTAACAGAATCTTAATGCTTTTGGCGTATTTATTTACTTGTGAACAAATCTTTACCGTCACCAAAAGATGAAATGCTCAAAATGGTTGTTAATTGTCATCACAATAAGCAATATATTTTTGTTCGTTACGTATTCAGTTACTCTTCACGCAAGCAAGCTAATAAATTTTGCTAAAGAAAACAGGATAGGATTAGGTGGTTGGATTAATGGCGGCGCAACCTTTAATCCCAGTCAGAATAACGGTTTCAATGGCCCGGTCATTTTTGCTGATCAGGCTAACCGGTTTCAATTGAATCAATTGAATCTATTTATGCAGCGCTCAGTGGTCTCCGAAGGGAATGCATGGGATTTTGGTGGGCGCTTTGATTTTATGTTTGGAACAGATGCGATATTTACTCAAGCTTTTGGTGTTCCAGCTTATGACGTAAATTCAGGAGAACCTTTAAAAAGAAGTAACTGGGATCTTAATTTATGCTGTTCTTCCTCCCGCACTTACGGCATAGCGCTTCCGCAAGCCTACCTGGAAACGTATGTGCCAGTTGGCAATGGGCTCAACATCAAGTTGGGCCATTTCTATACCCCAACGGGTTTTGAAACTGTTCCAGCACCAGATAACTTTTTTTATACGCGTGCTTATACCCTGAATGTCGGTGAACCTTTTACGCATACGGGCATGCTGGCAAACTACAAAATCAACTCAAACTGGTTAGTTCTAGCAGGTCCTCTTACTGGCAGTGCGAATGGTGGTTGGGACGGCGGATGGGACAAGCAACTGGGAAATTGGAGTGGAATTGCTGGCTTTACTTGGACTAGCGATAATCATGCTACCTCATTCCATTTCTCCGGAACTTACGGCGAGACTTCCACGCGAAGTACCGAACCTTGGGGATTTTATAATATTGTGCTGCAGCACAGAATTAATCCTAAAACCCTATTAGTTTTGCACCATGTTTATGGGCATGCAGGTGGAGTTTTGTTAAACAATCTGAAATATACCAATATTACAAAAGACGCCGAATGGTTTAGTGCCATCGCACATTTATACTATGATTTAACGGATAATCTGTCAGCGGGTGTCAGAGCTGAATGGTATCGTGATGAAGCTGGCTTTCGTAATCCATCCCCGTTCCGGATTGCTGCTGCTACTAATAATGTTAACGGTACACCAGTCAGTTATGCGGGCAATCTCAGTAGTGTCACTATTGCGCCAGCAGACTATTATGCAGCGACTGTCGGTTTAAATTGGAAAGCCGCTAAGACACTAAAGCTTAAATGGGATTCTTTAAAGAAACTCAATATCCGTCCCAATATTCGTTACGATAGAGTCGATGCCTATCATGCAGCGGCTTATAGGCCATTTGCAGGCAACAAAGATCAGATTTTATTTTCACTTGATTTCTTGCTACCTTTCTAAAATTTAAGTGAATACTGCTGAATCAATACAGCTCAGGCTCTACTCCGTGATAACTTACATTAAAATCACATCATATTGTTCTTGGGTATAGGATTCCTCAACCTGTAGGCTTATCGGCTTTGCTATAAAATCACCCAATTGTGCTAAGCTCTGAGATTCTTCATCAAGAAACAAATCAATTACTTGCTGTGATGCAAGAATACGGAATTCATTGGCTTCGAACTGTCTGGATTCTCGTAGCAGTTCACGTAAGATTTCGTAACAAATTGTTTGTGCAGTTCTGATTTCTCCTCGTCCTTGACAGGTCGGACAGGATTCGCACAATATATGCGCGAGACTTTCCCGAGTCCGCTTACGCGTCATCTCAACCAATCCAAGTGCGCTAAATCCATTGACTGTAATGCGCGTACGATCTTTCAGCAAAGCTTTATTGAATTCAGTCAATACCGCATTTTTATGTTCTTCAGAATCCATATCGATAAAATCAATAATGATAATGCCACCCAGATTACGCAACCGAAGCTGCCTTGCGATTACCTGGGCGGCTTCAAGATTCGTTTTAAAGATGGTGTCGTCGAAATTTCTAACACCGATAAATCCGCCTGTGTTAACGTCCATGGTGGTCAGCGCCTCGGTCTGATCAATAATCAGGTATCCACCGGATTTTAAATTAACGCGCTTGGCCAAAGATTTCTCAATTTCTTCTTCAACGCCATACAAATCAAATAATGGGCGATCCCCGGTATATAAAGTTATACGTTCAGCGATAAACGTCATATAGCTTTGCGCGAATTTCAAAAGTTTTTGATAATTCTCACGAGAATCTACCAGTATCAGGGCAGTATTTTCATTCACATAATCTCGTAATACTCGGTGACTTAAATCCAGATCTTGATAAAGCAAAATGGGCGCTGTGTTAATCACTGATTGCTGTTGGATGTCGTGCCACAACTTGTGCAAATACTCGAGATCAGCAAGTAAATCAATTTCATCCGCAGTTTCGGCCATTGTTCTAATGATGTAACCGCCTTTTTCATCCGCAGGTAGAATTTGTTGTAATTTCTCGCGTAACAACTCACGTTCACTGTCATCTTCAATGCGTTGAGATATACCGATGTGAGATTCTTGGGGCAGATAAACCAATAGGCGGCCTGCCAAGCTGATTTGCGTGGATAGTCGCGCGCCTTTTGTCCCGATCGCATCCTTGATCACTTGCACCAAGATGCTATTGCCCTCGTATAACAGTTTCTCAATTGGCTTGTTGGTATCTCCCTCTTGATTCGAAGTCCGTATATCAGCAACATGTAAAAATGCCGCCCGGTCAAGGCCTATGTCGACAAAAGCAGATTGCATTCCCGGCAGAACGCGACTGACACATCCATTATAAATATTGCCTACAATGCCACGGCCGCTCGTCCGCTCAATATGTAACTCTTGTGTCACACCTTGTTCTAGTATGGCTACTCTGGTTTCTTGCGGGGTGATATTTACAAGAATTTCATTGCTCATATTGCGTATGAACTATACATATAAAATAAGTCTGATTTCTGCAGTTGAAAGCTAACAATGCAATGCTTAAGACAATACTTGCTATAACAACTTGTGCAATACTACATCCTAATTTCAATAGCTTAGGGCCACAATTGACTGACAATTATTGAAAAATCTCTATACCAGTTTCTTCTAATAATTGTGCTGTTTCATAGAGGGGCAATCCCATGATTCCGCTATAGCTGCCGGATATCTCAACAATAAATGCAGCAGCCATGCCTTGAATAGCGTAAGCACCCGCTTTATCCAGGATATTATTATTTGCTAGGTAATTACGAATCTCTCGCTCGCTGATCTGACGGAATCTTACTGTTGATGTCGATAATCTCACTTGGATATTATCTTTGACCCCCACACCAATGGCTGTTAAAACTTGATGAGAGCGACCTGACAATGTTTTTAGCATTTCTTCTGCATGTTTATTATCTTGTGGCTTACCTAAAATACAACCATCAATAGTAACAATCGTGTCAGCCACCAATACGGGTAATATCGGCAATCGGCGCTGGATCACTCGCCTCCAACCTTCATTAGCTTTAGATTGAGTAATACGATAGATATAATCAGTCGGTGTTTCATCAACAAGCGGCTGCTCATCAATATCAATTTCACGGCCAAGCGTTTCCCGCATCATTAATAGATTACATTTCACACCGATTTGTCTTAACAATTCACGTCTTCTTGGACTTCTTGAAGCAAGATATATTTGGTTTTCTGAAAACATCGCAATCAATACTCTTTAATTCAAATACGCTTAATTTTTATCCCTATTGTTTTATCCATCATATCTTAACCCGGATATTGCATGAATTGCACACGCCCTCACTTGTCTCTTGATTCCACAAGGAATTTATCTCAGTCAGGTGTATGAATCACTACACCGCTTCTTCGAAAAATCCAATGTGCAACCAATATCATGCGTGATCATCGTGCGAATTCATGCAATATCCGGGTTATAAGAGAAATGGAAGGTGATGCCAGTCATGTCTTCATGATTTCACTTAACTCCTATGATATGGATGATTCTTGATAATCGATATGGCGCGATATAGTTGTTCGGCCAGCAAAACACGTACAAGGCCATGGGGTAAGGTAAGCTTCGACAAGGCGAGCATTTCACTTGCTGTATGCTTGATATCTACATGCAACCCATCCGCACCCCCAATAACAAATGCAACAGAATCACCCTCAATCGCCCACTCTTTTATTACATTTGCAAATTTTACTGTTGCCCATTGTTGGCCACCTTCATCAAGAGCCACAATATGACAATTGGGTGGCAGAGCAGCACGAATCCGCTGAGACTCTGCAAGTAGCAGTTGCCCAGTTTGTTTTCCACTAACACGCTTCTCGGGCTTAATTTCAATTAAATTAACCGTTATTTCGCGCGGCAAACGTTTGATATACTCAAAATAGCCAGTCCTGACCCAATCCGGCATTTTGTTTCCAACCGCGAGTATAAAAATTTTCATGATCAGGAGAAATCAGAAGATTTTAAGTTCACATCCTATTGCACAAGGTAGCTTGTTTAATTCTGTCCTGACCATAATGCCTTCAGATTATAGTATTCGCGTGCAGCCGGCAGCATGATATGCACAATCACATCTCCTAAATCAACAAGTACCCATTCTCCCGTCTGTTCTCCTTCCACACTGTAAACTCTTCCTCCAGCAGCTTTGACTTTTTCTTGTACATTGTTTGCCAGCGATTTTGTCTGGCGGGAAGAATCTGCACTCGCAATAATTATATATTCAAACATTGATGTTATTTTTGAAACATTAATTACATCAATTTCATAAGCTTTAATATCCTCCAGTGCATCGACAACGATTTTTACCAGCTTTTCTGAATTCATATTTTCTCGATGTATAAGCAATTGGACTTAATATAATCAGAGACGTTTTCAGGAAGCAGGTAACGTATGCTTCTTCCGGCGTATATCAATGATCGTATATGTGAAGCAGATATTTCCAACAATGATGTTCGTGCCGTATAGATAAAACCGCTGGTTTGAAGCCCTAGATCGTTGGCATCCAACACACGACGGGAAAAAAATTCTTTTTTGATATCTGCCGGAAGTAGTTGATAATCATTGATGGATGTATAACCTGGACGTGCGACAATTATCATATGACATTGGTTGAACAGCTCATGCCAATTATGCCACTGATTTATTTTTACAAATGCATCCATCCCAAGGATAAAACAAAGTGCTGTGCTATCCCCCAATTCGCATTGGTACTCGCGGAGTGACTCGATCGTTGTGCTTATTCCAGGACGATTGACTTCACGTTCATCAAGCGAAAACATACTGTTATCCCGAATGGCCAGATGTACCATATTAGAACGATGATTTCTTGCTGCAACAGGAGTAGCACGTAAACGAGGAGCGCCAGAAGGCACAAAAATGATACGCTTTAAACTGATCATATCAAGCAATTCTTCAGCAATACGGAGATGGCCATAATGGATAGGATCAAATGTTCCACCATAAATGCCAATGAGAGGAAATTTATCGATAGCCACCACCTGTGCAAGCATAGAAACCCATTGATATCAGAATCTTTCTTCTTGAAATATCACTCATATCTTCTTATAATAAAGCCAAACGCATATCCGTCAACACTTCCGTCAAATGAGTCGTAAAACGCGCCGCAGTTGCACCATCAATGACTCGATGATCATAGGAAAGTGACAAGGGAAGCATTAAACGTGGAATAAACTGATTGTCGCGATAAACAGGTTTAATACTCGCCTTTGAAATACCCAGAATGGCAACTTCAGGTGCGTTGATAATCGGTGTAAAAGCCGTGCCGCCAATTCCACCCAAGCTGGAAATAGTAAAACTTGCGCCTTGCATATCGGTTGGTTTTAATCTACCTTCACGTGCCAGTAAAGACAGTCTCGTTAATTCTTCGGCGATAGTTATGATTCCCTTCTGGTCAACATCCTTAATAACAGGAACAACCAAACCATTATTCGTATCTACGGCAAATCCGATATGATAAAAATGCTTAATGATCAAATTAGCTTCGCCATTTACATTAATATCGAGGGATGCATTGAATTCTGGAAACTTTTTCAAAGGCGCAATTAATGCCTTCATCAAAAAAGCCAATAATGTCAGCTTCACTTTATTTTCTTTATCACTTTCATTGGATTCTTTTCGTAAAGCCTCTAAATCAGTGATATCAGCTTCGTCAAACTGGGTCACATGCGGAATCATTACCCAATTCCGGTGCAAGTTGGCACCAGAAATTTGTTTAATACGTGTTAAAGAGTTTAGCTCAATCGGGCCAAATTTGGCAAAATTAACCTGTGGCCACGGCAATAAATTAAGCGCTAGTCCGGTTCCATTGCTGCGAACTTTAGATAATTCGGTTTTCACATAAGCCTGAACATCTTCTTTGAGAATGCGATGTTTAGGGCCACTCCCCGTGATCAAATCGAGATTGGCACCGAGTTCCCGTGCGAAACGGCGTATTGATGGACTGGCATGTGTTTTAGGAAAAGCATTATTGACTGATGAGCCATTTTTCTGTGGTAATTTCAGTATTTGTTGAACGGCGTCTTGCTTTACTGGAGCTTCAGTCTGCGTTGCGACATCTTTCTGAACTGGTGTAATTTCAGAAGCCTGATTAGGAACAACCGCATGATCACTATCTGAAACTTCAATGATTAGAACCGCCGTACCTTCAGATACTTTATCGCCTGCTTTGACAAAAATTTCCTTAATCAGGCCAGAGTATGGAGATGGGATTTCTATAGTAGCTTTATCGGACTCCAGTATAATCAATGAATCTTCAGCTTTAACTTCATCGCCAGCTTTTATCAGTACTTCAATTACTGGAACATCTTTGAAATCACCGATATCAGGAATTAATACTTTCTTTAATTCAGCCACATGCTTTCCTCAAAATGCTTCAATACGAAAAGACACTGATGCAGTCATTTTACTTAGGTTATCGAATCTTATAATTTACAAAACAAATTCTGATTTAACTTGTTGCAGGATTAGGTCTTTCTGGATCAATGCCATATCTTTCTATCGCTTGGATAATCTGTTGGTTTGAGATTTTCCCCTCTTCAGATAATGCTTTGAGTGCTGCAACCGTAATATAGAATCGATCGACTTCAAAGAAGTGACGCAATTTCTCACGCGTATCCGAACGCCCAAAGCCATCCGTACCTAAAACACGGTATCTTCCAGGCACAAACTCACGAATCTGATCCGCATAAATTTTCATGTAATCCGTGGCAGCCACTACAGGTCCTTCCCGCTCTTTGAAACAATTTTCCACATGAGATACTTTCGCTGGCTGAGTTGGGTGCAGCATATTCCAGCGCGTTATACTTAATGCTTCACGCCTTAGTTCATTAAAACTGGTCACGCTCCAGATATCAGTATTTACGTTATATTCTTTTTTGAGTATTTCTGCAGCTGCAATCACTTCACGCAAAATAGTACCAGCACCCAGCAACTGTACACGCAAATCATTATTGCTCACGCTTCCCTCACTGAATAAATACATACCTTTCAGTATATCTTTTTCAACACCATCCGGCATTTCAGGATGTGAGTAGTTTTCATTCATTACAGTAATGTAATAATAGACATCTTCTTGTTCTAGATACATGCGGCGCAATCCATCTTGAATAATGACGGCCAATTCATATGCAAACGCCGGATCGTACGAGACACAATTGGGAATCGTTGAAGCAACAATATGACTGTGACCATCTTCATGCTGCAACCCTTCGCCATTCAATGTCGTGCGCCCTGCCGTTCCTCCTAGCAAAAATCCCCGGCAGCGCATGTCTCCCGCAGCCCAAGCTAAATCGCCGATACGCTGAAAACCAAACATCGAATAAAAGATAAAAAATGGAATCATCTGAATACTATGAGTACTATATGATGTCGCCGCAGCTATCCAGGATGACATGGCGCCTGCTTCGTTAATCCCTTCCTGTAGAATCTGTCCGTGCTTGTCTTCCTTGTAGTACATTAGCTGATCAGCATCCTGCGGTGTATATAATTGACCTACGGATGACCAGATACCCAGCTGACGGAACATACCTTCCATACCAAAAGTACGCGACTCATCAGCGACGATCGGGACAATATGCTTACCAATCTGCTTATCTTTAACTAGGATATTGAGAATACGCACAAAGGCCATGGTTGTTGAGGACTCGCGTCCCTCGCCGCTGGCTTTCAGCAAAGACTCAAAAGCTGACAATGGTGGTATCTCTAGTGCTTTAGCGCTTGTTTTGCGACAATGAAATGTACCGCCTAAAGCTTTACGCCGCTCTTGCATATAAGAAAATTCAGGAGAATCCTCAGCGAAGGTAAGGTAAGGCACTTTGTCGATCTCATCATCCGGAATATCCAGACCGAAACGATTCCGGAAGGCTTTTAATGAAGTTGTTCCCATTTTCTTTTGCTGATGGGTAATATTCTGTGCTTCACCGGCTTCTCCCATCCCATAACCTTTGATGGTTTTGGCAAGTATTACTGTCGGTTGACCGGTATGTTTTACTGCAGCTGCATAGGCAGCATAAACTTTATAAGGATCGTGCCCGCCCCTGTTTAAGCGCCAGATATCATCATCAGACATATTGGCAACCATTTCCAGTAACTCAGGATATTTACCAAAAAAGTGTTCACGAACATATGCCCCATCTCTGGCTTTAAAATTCTGATATTCACCATCAACGCATTCCATCATGCGTTTCTGCAGTAATCCTTTGGTATCTCTAGCTAATAATGGATCCCAGTAAGAACCCCAGATCACTTTAATCACGTTCCATCCAGCGCCACGAAAAGCACCTTCCAATTCCTGAATAATTTTTCCATTTCCCCGTACCGGGCCATCCAAACGCTGTAGATTACAATTGACAACAAAAATTAAATTATCAAGATTCTCGCGAGATGCTAATGAAATTGCACCCAATGACTCTGGCTCATCCATTTCACCATCGCCCATAAAAGCCCAGATTTTACGGCCTTCAGTATTTGCGAGTCCTCGACTATCTAAATACTTCATGAATCTTGCTTGGTAAATGGCCATCAGAGGCCCTAATCCCATCGAGACTGTAGGAAATTTCCAGAAAGTCGGCATCAACCAAGGATGCGGATAAGACGATAAACCATTACCGCCTGTTTCTTGGCGAAAATGGTCGAGTTGTTCTTGACTTAACTGCCCGAAAAGAAATGCATAGGCATAGACACCCGGGGAAGAATGTCCCTGTATATATACCAAATCCCCGCCGTGCGTTTCACTAGGTGTATGCCAGAAATGGTTATAACCTACATCATAGAGTGTGGCAGCGGAAGCAAAACTGGCAATATGGCCGCCCACATTGGTATTTCTGTTGGCACGCAATACCATAGCCATAGCGTTCCATCGTACATAGGAACGGATGCGATGCTCTATCGCATTGTTGCCAGGTGAGCGTTCTTCTTTGCCGGTTGGGATTGTATTGATATAGGCTGTTGTGGCGCTGTAGGGCAGGTAAGCGCCTGAACGGCGAGCTTTTTCAATCAGTTTTTCTAGCAGAAAATGCGCACGCTCTCCACCCTCATTAAAGATGACTGAATCGAGAGCATCCAGCCATTCTTGTGTTTCCTGGGGATCTATATCAGGTTGCGAATCCATGTTCTAGCACACTCATTAAAATTTAACTTGCTTATCTATTTTTAGCACTGGCTTGTGCGCGTTCAGCTGCCAGAATGGTATTACATAGCAGCATAGTGATGGTCATCGGCCCTACCCCTCCAGGAACTGGAGAAATATAACCTGCAACATCCTTAACAGACTCATAATCAACATCACCACAAAGTTTCCCATCAGGCAGCCGATTAATACCCACATCAATCACTACCGCACCAGGCTTTACCATCTCTGCCGTAATCATGCGAGGTTTTCCCGTAGCCACCACCAAAATATCAGCAGTTCTTGTAAATTGATGTAAATCAATCGTTTTTGATGTGCAAATAGTAACAGTAGCTCCCCTCTCCAACAACATCAATGCCATTGGTTTACCCACAATGTTGCTCCGTCCTACCACTACAGCATGTTGGCCTTCAATCGGAATATGATTTCTTTCCAGCATCACCATGACACCAAAAGGCGTACAAGGTGAGAATATTGTATTTCCGGTGACCAATGCGCCGACATTGTAAAGATGAAAACCATCCACATCTTTCTCAACAGCAATGGACGTAATTACGCGATCATTTTCAAAATGCGGAGGTAATGGTAATTGAACCAGAATGCCATGAATATTTGGATTCTCATTGAGCGATTGAATACAATTCAACACCTCATACTGTTGCGTATTCCCTGGAAAACTATGCACTTCCGAGTAAATACCAATTTCACTGCAAGCTTTAATTTTATTCCTGACATAAATACCCGATGCAACATTGTCTCCAACGATAATAACTGCCAATCCGGGCTGAATACCGGATTGAATCAGTTTCTCAACCCTTAATTTCCATTCAGCACGCACCAACTCGGCTATTTTCTTGCCATCTATAATATGAGCGCTCATTTTTACGCCAGCAACCGATTTAATCAGTTAATCTTAATTTCTCGTTATATGCTAGATAGCATCGAACATATCTATAATACGCGCAAAAATTAACCCGCTTGTTTTTCCTTCTTAATTTTTTTATGATAAATAAATATACCAACTAAGAATACTGGTATTACAAAAAGTGCCGCTGAAATTAGTCCGGCAGCGAGAATCGCAATCGCACTATTCCCTGGCATAAATAATGTTACAAACCAGATCACGACAAACGCGATAAATAAACCACCATACAGCATGATTTTTCTACCGCGATCATACAATCGCCAAAAAGCACCTGAAACTTGCATGTCATCTATGTAATGATCAAAAACTTCTGCCAGACTATTATCGCCAGGTTCAGATTCATACCCGATAGCTACAGCCAATGCATTATGATCATCTTCAATTTTAGACATCTTTCTCAGAAACTCAATTCGTTTGGCTATTTTCTGTTTCTGCAGCCCATCTTGGACTAGCATGGCTCTTAAAGCTGCAAAGGCTAATTCACGCGCATCATTTACATTTCCCAAACTTTCAGCAAATTTCCACATAACTCCAAATAAATAAAGCTGAATAGACATATCTTTAAATTCTGGCGCAAAATCATAATTTTTGCTTTTGATGCGCTCAAGCTGTTCAGTCATTATTTCTCTTGCATGCGCAATACAAGCATCCATTGTTGAAACATCGGTAGTAGTTATCTCCGGAATGGATGCTTCGGCATTAGTTTTATCTGGATCAGTTATTACTTCTTTCATTTCGAAACCTCGTGCTTTTTTATTTTAATCAGAGTATTCGTGCGCATTATATACTGGCTAGAGAATTCAGGAAAAAGATCATATTGCCTACTGATCATACTGCTTGCACTGGGTCAGAATAATAAATAGAAACAAGTAAGCTTATATTAAACGGTATTTCCTTTAAGATTGAGGCGCTGCCATATCGTTGAGGTCAGATCGGCTGAATTTAACGTATAGAAATGTAATCCGGGCGCACCTGCTTGCAATAAACGCTCGCAAAGATCGGTGACAATATCCAACCCAAAAGCCTGGATAGATGCACTATCATCACTATAACCCTCAAGCTTCTTACGAATCCAGCGAGGGATTTCTGCGCCACAAGTATCTGAAAATCTGACCAATTGAGAGAATTTATTAATCGGCATGATTCCTGGGACGACTGGAATATTTAAACCGGCCGATTCACATAAATCAACAAAATGAAAGTAAGCATCTGCATTATAAAAATATTGAGTAATCGCTGAATTAGCGCCAATTTCAATTTTACGCTTGAAATTTTCAAAATCCGTTTGCGCAGATCGAGCTTGCGGATGATATTCCGGGTAAGCCGCGACTTCGACATGAAACGAGGCTCCAAATTCCTGACGAATAAAAGCGACGAGTTCACTGGCATAACGAAATTCTCCAGCTTGCGCCATACCCGATGGCAAATCTCCTCGTAACGCAACAATATGCCGAATCCCCGCTTGGTGATATTTTTCCAGAATAGCTCGGATATTCTGTTGGGTCGAGCCAATACACGAAAGGTGAGGTGCAACAACATGCCCTTCCGCTTGTATTTCTAATGCTGTTTCAAGAGTTCTATCACGAGTTGACCCGCCTGCACCAAAGGTTACAGAAAAGAATTTTGGATTACATTGAGCCAATTGCTTGCGTGTTAACCGGAGCTTCTCAATACCCTGGGGGGTCTGAGGCGGAAAAAGTTCAAAGCTGAACGTAGGAGAAAATTTTTTTTGTGATTCCATCTTTGCGAGTCTCTAAATGCAGAATTATCACAGTCGATCTCATTATTAATGACTTTGGTAGTATCACAAGCTTTTTAATGGAAGGATCATTGAATATTGATACAAATTCAAATGACCCTTACCGCTTAAAATAGAAGGAACTTACGCTTAATATCGATACATTTCCGGCTTAAATGGGCCATTCTTGCTAAGTCCTAAGTATTTCGCCTGTTCATCGGTCAATTCAGTAAGCTTTACTCCCAGCTTCCCTATGTGCAAACGCGCCACTTTCTCATCAAGATGTTTTGGTAAAACATAAACATTCTTTTGGTAATTGGCTCCATTCTGCCATAACTCCAACTGTGCCAAAACCTGATTAGTAAAGGAACTAGACATTACAAAGGAAGGATGCCCAGTTGCACATCCCAGATTAACCAATCTACCTTGCGCTAGAACTATGATGCGCCGTCCTGTCGGAAATATGACATGATCAACCTGTGGTTTGATATTTTCCCATTGATATTTCTGAATCGATGCAATATCAATTTCTGAGTCGAAGTGTCCAATATTACAAACAATCGCTTGATCCTTCATTTTTAACATGTGATCATGCGTTATTACTCTCAGATTACCGGTTGCGGTAACAAATATATCCGCTTGATCACAAGCATCATCCATAGTTACAACACGATATCCTTCCATAGCTGCTTGAAGTGCACAAATTGGATCAATTTCGGTAATCCAAACGGTTGCACCCAGGCCGCGTAATGATTGTGCACAACCTTTGCCTACATCGCCATACCCGCAAACCAATGCAATTTTTCCAGCAATCATGACATCTGTTGCTCGTTTTATGCCGTCAACTAGCGATTCTCTGCAGCCATAAAGATTGTCAAACTTTGATTTAGTCACAGAGTCATTGACATTGAATGCTGGGAACGGAAGTTCTCCATTCTTATGCATTTCATATAAACGATGAACACCTGTGGTAGTCTCTTCAGTAACTCCTCGTATTCTTGCAAGATTGCTTGAATACCAATTGGACTGAGAAGACAATTTATTTCTGATAGAGGCAAATAATACAGTCTCTTCTTCATTAGTAGGGTTTGCAATAACAGTAGGATTTTTCTCGGCCTTAGCACCTAGAATGAGCAGTAATGTAGCATCACCGCCATCATCCAGGATCATATTGGCTCCACTGGGTTGTCCAGCAATAGTCCATTCGAAGATTTGGTGAGCATATTCCCAGTAATCTTCCAGAGATTCTCCTTTATAGGCAAATACTGGAATATTTTTGGCGGCAATGGCTGAAGCGGCGTGGTCCTGGGTAGAGAAAATATTACATGAAGCCCAGCGTACTTCCGCGCCTAATGACACTAATGTTTCAATCAGCACGGCGGTTTGTATCGTCATATGCAAAGAACCCGCGATACGTGCGCCCGCCAGTGGTTTCTGATTTGCATACTCTTTACGCAATGCCATTAAACCGGGCATTTCTGTTTCAGCAATGGCTATTTCTTTACGTCCCCACTCAGCCAATGAAATATCAGCAACTTTATAGTCAGTAAAAAGACCACCATTTGGATTAAGCACAGCGTTCATAATCTTCTCCTCAAAATATGAACGAGCGCCGTTGTAACAATACCCGCCTATGTTGAGCCTCACGGAACAAACCGCTGCAGCGCTCCTCAGCACAGGGGAAAAATCGATTAAAACCTATTTATAGCGGCAAATGCCACAAAAATTTATAGACCAGCATCGGCACGCAATTGAGCAGCCTTATCCGTACCTTCCCAGGTAAATTCAGGAAGCTCACGTCCAAAGTGTCCATAGGCTGCTGTTTTTGCGTAAATAGGGCGTAACAAATTAAGTGCATGAATGATGCCGCGGGGACGTAAATCAAAATGTCTTTCAATTAATTCGACAATCTTTTCATCAGCAATTTTGCCTGTGCCGAATGTGTTGACCATCAATGAAACAGGTCTTGCAACACCAATGGCATAGGCAACCTGTACTTCACATTTGCTGGCAATCCCAGCCGCTACAATATTCTTTGCAACATAGCGCCCAGCATAAGTTGCTGATCGATCGACTTTAGAAGGATCTTTACCAGAAAAAGCACCGCCACCATGATGTGCAGAACCGCCATAACTATCGACAATAATTTTACGGCCAGTCAAACCACAATCACCCATTGGACCACCTACAACAAAACGACCTGTTGGATTTACCAGGTACTTAATTCGATTGCTGATCAATTCGGAAGGCAATACTGGCTTAATAATTTCTTCAATAACCGCTTCGGTCAATGCCTGATGTGAAATATCAGGATCGTGTTGTGTCGAAATCACAACCGTCTCAATACATTGCGGTTTACCATTCAAGTATCGCACTGAAACTTGCGATTTGGCATCAGGACGCAACCATGCTAATTTCCCTTTTTTCCTAAGTTCAGCTTGGCGTTCAACCAAACGATGTGCATAAAAAATTGGCATAGGCATCAGTTGGGGTGTTTCGTCGCAAGCATATCCGAACATAAGCCCCTGGTCTCCCGCCCCTTGCTCCATTTCTTCTTCTTTGGTGCGATCAACCCCCTGCGCAATATCGGGCGATTGTTTGTTAAAAGCCGTCAAGACCGCACACGTAGTAGAATCAAAACCGATATTAGAGCTGGTATAGCCGATATTCTTAACAGTTTCTCGTGCAATAATGTTGTAATCAACAGAAGCATGCGTTGTTATCTCACCCGATAACACAATTAAACCAGTACTGCATAATGTCTCACAAGCAACTCGCGCATTGGCATCTTGACTTAGGATTGCATCCAAAACAGCGTCAGAAATTTGATCAGCAACTTTGTCAGGATGCCCTTCAGAAACAGACTCAGAAGTAAAAAGATATTCACTCATAGTTTTATCTATCAAAATTAGGAAAAGTTTTAAAGTATACCTGATTGCGTCTTTGAAAATAGGATTCAGTCAAACTTACTATTCCTATTACAAAAATAGCCTCAGTACTGCGACGATTTATTCTTTATTCTTCGCAAAAAATATTTCACATCCTCCATGTGGGTTATAACGGTATCGCGTATCATTCAAACGCATACATTTCGGACCGAAAGGATTAGCAGTGCCAATATATAATCCATCCGGTGAAGATATCAGTGTTCGCAGACCAATGTTATAGGGATTACCCATCCCATTGGTTGTTACTGGTATCCAATTCTCGCCATCGAAACTCCTGTATAGATCAAAACCCGATTGACGTTCCAAAATAAATTGTGGATCGACATGATTTACTATCCCAGCAAAAGCTTCCGGCCATTTCTCTCTATTTGCATAGCCTAATAACGCGCTCCACTCGAAAGTACTTAGATAAAGCCAACCTTGGTGTTCACACATGCGCCAAAAATAACCGTTAAAGAAATTATCAAATCCCGGCATATACCCGGAAAGCGCTTCTTTCCAACCATCCGGAGTCTCGCGTGCATCACCGACTATTAAATCCCAATGCCCATCTGGGTAAACTCGTATCAGTTCAGGTGGTGCAGGACCAACTTTATTTTGCCGATCAACCCCCCCACCTTGTATTCCACTACCAACATACAACGCCCCCTTGAATGGATACATACTGAGCACGCACTGATTAAAAGCACCACGATACGCACCTCGATCAATGATTTTTTCCCAACGATAAGGGGGTTCACCTTCTACTGTACTACGCCAAACCTGGTAGCCTTCCAGATTAAAAGTACCAACGTATAGATAATCATCAAACCCAGCCATCTCAAAGATTGTTTTATTACCAGAATCTCCAAATCCAAAATCGCTAACTGGTCGCCATTGACCATTGGCAGGATTTTCGCTTTCGTAGACCACTGAATGTGCAGATATGTTTGGATTTCCACCACGAGAACCAGCGGGCGTTGTAAAAAGGCGCCCTTTAAACACCACCATTGTTCGTATTGTCGTTACAGGTAAACCAATTAAACCCGGTTCACAAGTAGGTGTAAAAGTGGCGCCGTCTTCAGACAGTAATATTAGCGGCCCCGGTCCCTTTGCGGGTGACCAGGTACTAACAAGCAAAACTGGTTTATCATTATTATTTCCCTGATAAACGATCATTCCACGGTAACCTATTTCTCGTGTAATGAGCTTACCGTGACTACCCGTTATGAGTGGCGCTTTATGTATCCTCTCCCAGCTTTCACTGTTTGGACTATACCGCCAAATCTCTGCCCGCATATCAAGTTCAAACGGATCTTCCGGACACTCGACTGGCCATGTATCCAACCCGATCGAAAGACGCGAACTCATAAAGGGAAAATTACCACGCGTCGTCGCTACATAAAGTTGGTTTTTAAACCAAGCCATTGAATGTGCATAAGCATTGAGGCCATCGCCAAAACCACCGTGTGCAATTAACCTAAAGTCTTCTTTTTTAAGTCCTGGTCTGATGCTCAGTTTGTTTTTTACTCGACTCACTTATCGATCATTTGAAATGATTTTTGAAAGATACGAGCCTACAAATTTTTTAGCTTCATTTAATTCAATAAATGGTCCAATTCTGGTAGATTCCCGAGTGAAAAAAAACCACTTTCCATTAGACTTAAAAAAGCGTTCGCAACGAAAATAATTTTTAAAATCTTCACCATTCCTGTATTTAGGATTGTTAGTAAGCTCACCATTAAGAAATTGATTGCATATCGTCAATACCTCATCCGATCTTGATGTCAGAAAGAAATGTCCGGCACCACGTACATGTCTAAATTCTGCACTCGGCCAGATATCTAATAATTGTTTTCCAGTTAATTTAGCCTGTGAATTTTCACCATATATTGACAGGATGGGGAAATTAAATTTCTGTAACTTTTCTAAAGTCAAACCATCTTCACTCATCAATTCTATCTCGGCAGACGTATTTGCCATTAAATTTAGCCATTGCATTGCCGTACGGTTACTGAATTTTCCTGAATATGGAATTATCAATTCTGCTAGGTTTTCTGGAATACTCTTTTCTTCTATCTGCATTTGTGCCATCAAAGTTAATAGCTTACATCCAAACTTTGAGTTGTGAATCTCAAGATCCAATCCATACTGGTGCAGGAGTGATTGAATTTTCTTGCCATATTCCCAACTTTTCTCACCTTGCAATTGACGAAAAGTATAAATATGCGTATCTGCTAAGATTAACCCCGCTACGCGCTTTGGATCGATACAAGCCAGATTAAGAGCAATTATTCCGCCAAAACTATGAACAATAAAATATGCACGTTTAATTCCAAGATG
>Ga0105096_10000113_pt1 | contig 20396 bp, 13 predicted proteins | sample PPLLak3cmMay2015_FD_87036 | JGI IMG/M metagenome (GOLD analysis project Ga0105096, IMG submission 87036) | Freshwater sediment microbial communities from Prairie Pothole Lake near Jamestown, North Dakota, USA - PPLs Lake P7 Core (1) Depth... | ecosystem: Environmental > Aquatic > Freshwater >... | reverse complement strand
GATTGCGCTTTGGATGGTGTGGTTTGCTCCGCATTAGAAGCTGTGAATTTGAGACAACAGATGGGACAGGATTTTTGCTTAGTAACCCCCGGTATTCGCCCATCTAATGATCGTGCAGATGATCAAAAAAGAGTTACAACGCCACGGCAAGCTATCCAGAATGGATCAAACTATTTAGTCATCGGTAGGCCAATCACTCAAGCCGACGATCCACTTTTCATGTGTCAGCAATTAAACTCTGAAATATCAAATTTAATTATATGATAATTTCACAAACTACATTTGTTATAGGAAGTTAATAACAATTAATACTAAAAAAACAAAATCTTAAACTACATGCAAAGCTTTTAGAATGGGCAATTGTTTTTCAAGAAAAATTATTGCTTGTTCTGTTAATTCCTTAATATTTTCTTCCCCAGTTTCCAAAGGCCTACCTTCTTTCATAATGTGTTGGCCTTGCGTTACTAATGTTTGCCAGGCAAATTGTGCGCATTCATTGGGCTTTATTTTGCCTTTACTCACTCCCAACAAAAATATTTGATCGAAACGTTTAACTGCAATTCCACCTCCCGTCACCGGGCTCGCAAGATAAGAGATGTCTCCGCTATTACCAGCTTTGCTCATAATATAGCTATTTAGTTTATCCGTATGCTTTTTTGCCTTGATGATAATATTTTCTTCTTGGGCAACACTCATCTGACCAGATCCCGTCAGTAACATGACAGCCTGTACTACTTGTGAAAATGTTATCCCTTTATTCACCATAACTTGCTCGATCTGGCCAATTGTTTTAATTTTATGATCTGCTAAAAAATCTAGAATGGGATTATAAATAGACTCACTTAACGAGGCTTCACCCAGAGAACCTGTTACTTTTAGTTCAATATCAGAACGCAGCACCGTCAAAACCACCCGAAGTGTGCGCATCACCTCAACTTTTTCTAATAGGGATATCTTACGCAATCCCTTAACCCAGTAATCACGACGAAATTGTTGATTAACCATAAAATCTCGAACAGTTTCACGAAACATTGCGTCAGGAATACCCTTGAGAAACTCTAGTTGTTCGCTGGTTAAATTTATCACATCGATGAGATCAGTCAAATGCTCTGAACATGCATAACCTAGTTTGGCTGGAGACAACCAATCCACCATGGATGAGAAATACATGGGATGCCAGTCACGATTAAAATATTCATGCGCCAAATAATTTCGATCCTGCCCCTTGATTTTATTGAATCGCTCTGCGACTTGCGGGTTAGCTCGTGAGAAGATTGGACCAACCTCTAACAGCTTTTCTGAAAATTCGAGTGCCCCATTAATTCGATTGACAATGCCGTAACCTTCGACTCCGAGAATTTCTGCGTGCTTGGTCATCAGATGACGCATTGGAGAAAATGTTGACCAACCTGGTAACGTATTATAACTAATATATAAAACTCCCCCGACTTTCAGTTTGCGGCTTACAAAATCGACGATAGCTGCACGATTCTCATCACTAATCCAACTCCAGATGCCATGCACACCAATATAATCAAAATCTGGCAAATCAATGCGATTAGCAAAACTGGAGAAAGCATCAGAAAACAACTTTGCATTAGAACCTGAGACATCTGCCATTTCCTGAGCAAATCCTGCCTGGGAGGGATTAAAATCGGTCCCATACCATTCAGTTATGGAAGCTGCCGCGTGTAAGTTGACGCTCATTCCCTGACCAAAGCCCAATTCGCAAGCAACACCCATTTCAGGACATCGCAAACCAACATATGAAAATATCTGTTTAACCCTCAGGGGATTAAGTTCAGCATAGTAGCCAAATGTGTAGCCGATATCAGCTACATAGCCCGCAGTCCAGTCACTCATAAATCCTCATTACAAAATCGGGAAATATATAAAATTTCTTGGTTTGCATATCTTCGATATTTTATTTCAGAAAATAGGATATTCCATTTTTGTTTTTTCTTTAATAATGCATTTACCGATAGGCATTGGGACATTGAACTCAATGTGATTATTGGGCCTATGAACCCATACTTTCGATTAGCTAGTTACAGAAACCACCTAAATCAATTTTATTTGAATGCTATTTATGTTCTCAAAACCATTGTAATAATCTTAATAACTACTTCACCAGCATCAACTTAAATAATTATTTGAATTTTTATTTCAATCCGATTGATTTTAAGTCTCTGTGAGACCATTCATTCAGGAAACATAGTCATAATCAAAGCGGAGTCATCTGTTCTGCGAGAACATTTTGAGTGGAATTTAGTATTACTAATTATTGTGCCGCATCAAGCAGAGTGCTTAGTAAAATTCTACCTAAAACTCAGATATCTAATTGTTGTTGCATGTTCTAACTTCAATTCAGAGAAAATAGTATAACAAATTCGATACTCATAAGTGGCAACCCGATATAATTAATTTTACCTATTATCAACTAGACCAACCTTAGTGTAATTTGTAAAAAAGCCCCGTACCTTTTAGGGTACGGGGCTTTAGAGACTGCTAAGTAACGGGGAGACTTTTTTCCCATCCCCCTATTATCTTTTTTCCTTACGCTATCACGTCTGCTGCAAATGTCGGCAGAGTCGTAACACCTGTCAGTTTAATGAACACGTCATCTGCCACCACACCACCGCTAGCACCAGTGGTTTCGTACAACGCGTAGGTGTTACCTTCATATACGGCAAAGGAGACACCCAGGTTAGTCGCATTAACGGTAGCCATTGCGGTTGCAATCTGGGTAGCCGTAGAACCGGCAGCCAAGGCAGTAACAGCGGTCTGAACAGCAGCTTGCTCACCAGATACCACATCAACAACAGTTGTGAATTGAAGCTTGTCAGTACCTGCAACGAAATCCTTAATCTCGTCGAATGTACCAAATGTAGCACCGTTAGCATTAGCACCAGCAGTTGCAGTGAAACTAAAGGTATCGGCACCGCCCCCACCTGTTAATTTATCCGCACCTGTCAAACCATTAATGGTATCCGCTTTGCTACCACCGGTAATTATATCGCCTGAACCAGTGAGGGAACTACCAGTAACGGTCAGCTTACCAGTAAATGCACTCGCATCGACCTGACTAGCTATCGCAGTACCCGCAGAGATGGCCATTGTCAAATCAGCAGCGCCTGTAACGACAAATTTAGAATTATCGCTGTTATTGATTGCTGTAATTGTATTCGCAGCTGCACCATTTGAAGAAAGGTTTACGTTGGTAAGTCCTGTCGTCACTAATGTGGTGATGGTATGTGCATTCAAATCGCCTACACCACCCAAATTAACTGTCACATCGTTAATACCTACAGCACCCGCTGTTGTCAGCGATGTCGCAGTGAAAGCAGCCAATGCACCAACACCCACATTTACTGTACTGCCGGTTGCCAATTCGTTAATTACTTGGGTCAGTGCTGTTGTATCGATATCGAATGTTTTATAGTTCGATAGCTTACTGGCATCCAATGTAATTGCAGCGTTTAGTCCAATCCTCTCGAATCCTACAGCGGCTTGTATCTTTGTAGCTTCAGCTCCTGAAACTGCCGTATCAAACAGTCCAATCTTGTCGATACCATCACCACCATTCAGCTGAGTCCCTGCTGTCAACGTACCAAATTCGTCATTGATGAATGAAATGGTATCGTCACCAGTACCGCCAGTGAAAGTAAATCCAGCTTTGCTTAAAGCCGCATTGGCCCATACAGTAACACCGCCTTTACTTGTGCTAGCGTCAATGCTGTTTAGCTGAGCCACATCAGCAGCAGCTAGCGTATATTCTAACGATTTATCACCGCTAATAACGTGGCTAGTAACTGTTGCCGGTCCAGTAAATGTAGCAACCATGTTATCACTACCTGTAGAGGCGATATTCAGCGTTGTCGCAGCTGCACCCGTCACACTCAGGTCTTGAGCCACCGCAGTCGGTGCACCTTGATAGCCATTCAAAGCCAGATTTAGAGAAGTATCAGTTGCAGAACCCGCCCAGGTCACAGCACCAGCAGTACCAACCCCAGCAACAGTAGCCAAACTCAAGGATTGTCCAGCCGATGTAGTAATTGTTTGGGCATTCAATAACGATGCATCAGCCACTTCAATCTTCTCGATGCCTGTACCGGCTCTAGTTATCGTTGAAAGATTCTGAGCAGCATTTGCCAATGTTGCCAGATACAGTGTTTCAATACTTGAAATAGAACTAGGCAAGACTGTTGTTGCAGCATTGAAAGCACCAAACACTCTAAATGTATCTGTACCACCGCCGCCATTAATTTGGTCAGAAGGTCCAATTGTTGTTAACGCTGGGGTTGCATTGAATTCACCGATAATCGTATCATTACCCGATGTACCAGCAACATTATCCGTACCGATAGTCAAAGTAAAGGTAGAAGTAGAACTACTACCACTTACGATTGCTGCAACTTCTGCAGGTGTATAGGGATGATCGCCTGTGACAGAACTCAATACATTTTGCAACGCGCTCAGATCAGTGGAAGAGAATTTCTTAGAAAAGTTCTCAGCGACCAATGCTTTATTCGCCAGCAATGTTGCTGCTGTCGCAAACTCGGGTGCTGGAGTACCTGACAAATAAGTTACTGCGTCATAATTAATTTGACCGAACCCCTGACCAGCTGAAATTTTTGCTGCAAAGTAAGTTGCAGCCTGAGTCGCTGCACTTCCAGCAACACCATCAGCCACAAAACCAAAGTTGTTCATCAATACTCCGACTTGATCATCAACCGTAACTTTGCCTGCCATAATACCGTTGGTGAATACGGAGGTAGCAGCCAAATTATCGGATAATTGACTAATGGACATTCCACCGCTAACCGAATTTGCAAACTGTGTTAGATAAGTACCACCCGGTGCAGCATCGAACAAACCCGCAACAACTTTCAGAATTTGTGTTTCTAGTTCTTTTGATATAGCCATGGGAGCTCCCTTGATAAGAAATTAAAAATAGTTACGAAAGTAAATTACTTGCAAGTTTTTCACTTTTCACTTTGTCTCTATGCAGCTTCTGTGCAGCTAACAATCCATCTACCAGAAGTTACCACAAAAGCCAAGTTAAACCACATTCTGCCGAAAACAAAACCGCTTTGCAAGTATGCGACCGAAGTTTCCACTGAGCATGTTGCTTATTTACAACATAATAACAGCATTTATTCACGTTAAAACTTTAAAATGAAGGATAAGAATGTGTTTTTTTACCTTCTCATAATCATTCCCATGTTCAAGTTAATAATAATGAGAATGATTCTTATTATATCAAATAAAAGGTAAAATACAAGACTTATTAGTTAAATTTGTTCAATTAACTATAACGGTAGACCATTATTTTTCACTTTAGTTGCATCTTATACATTTAATTTTCGGATATTGCGTTCCTGTAATAACACATGTTCTTTAATCATTTTTAGTGCAATACAATTTGTTTCGTACACCACATAGTTGGTACAGTCAATCTGTTTTTCCATTGTTATTTTTACCTCAAAATCTGCGATAATAGTCATTTAAGTGCTCTATATTCAATTTCTTGAATCTGTTCAATATTACTTTTTTAGATAGCTTCTCCGGTCTGTGGCAGCACTTCCCGCTTATCTTGCAAATGATTAAGCGGGAAGTGATTGGCCGATACAGAGGTTCATTTCTGGGATTATTATGGACATTTGTCAATCCCATTTTGATGCTGTCCATCTATACATTCGTTTTTGGCGTAGTGTTTAAAGTACGTTTAGATCCCCAGAACACGGATATATACGACGATAAGTTTACCTTTGCTTTATTATTGTTTACTGGGTTAATCCTGTTTAATTTATTCTCTGAGTGCCTTTCCCGTGCACCTGGATTGGTACTCGCGAATGTAAATTATGTCAAAAAAGTTATTTTTCCGTTGGAGATCCTGCCTCTGGTTTCTTTAGGCTCCGCGTTGTTTCATGCAGGAATTAGTTTTTTGGTGTTACTTACTTTTTTGCTGGTTATTGATCACCCCATTCACTGGACACTTATTTGTTTGCCAATAATCGTGCTGCCACTGCTTCTACTCACCATAGGACTGTCTTGGATGCTGGCATCAATCGGAGTTTTTGTTCGCGACATTGGGCAATTTATTGGTCTGGTCTTAACCATGCTGCTGTTTATGAGTCCGATTTTTTATCCTGCCTCTGCATTGCCGGAATCTGTTCGTGATTATCTATTTCTCAACCCTCTAACTTTTATCATTGAACAAGCACGTGCAGTAACATTATATGGTCAACTTCCGGATTGGATTGGCTTAGTCATATATTATATGTTTGCCTTTGTTATTGCCTGGGCCGGTTTGATGTGGTTTATGAAAACACGCAAGGGATTCGCTGATGTTCTCTAATCCTGCTATCTCTGAAACAGCCATTAGAGCTTTAAAGCTATCCAAATGTTATCAGTTGTATCAACGCCCTAAAGATCGTTTAAAACAATTCTTGTGGCCGCACAAATGGTGGGGGGCACGTCAATTTTATCGTGAATTGTGGGCATTGAACGATGTTGATTTAACTGTGATGCCCGGCGAAGTAGTTGGTATCGTAGGTCAGAACGGTTCTGGAAAGTCGACCCTGTTGCAATTGGTTTGTGGCACTTTGACACCCACCCATGGTGAAATAGAAGTAAGCGGCCGTATTGCTGCTTTGCTAGAGCTGGGTGCCGGATTTAATCCCGAATTCACCGGGCGTGAAAACGTTTTAATGAGTGCGGCGATCATGGGATTCAGTCAATCAGAGATTGCCGATCGTATAGAAGATATTATTGATTTCTCCGGTGTTCGTGATTTCATCGATCAACCAGTCAAAACTTATTCCAGTGGTATGTATGTACGCCTGGCATTTTCCGTTGCGATTAATGTCGATCCTGATATTCTGGTTATTGATGAAGCCTTGTCAGTGGGCGATGGCGCCTTCGCCCGCAAATCATTTGACCGCATCATGCACATGCGCGATGCGGGGAAAACAATTTTGTTTTGCTCACACTCGCTGTTTCAGGTTCAATCTTTATGTAGCCGCGCTGTCTGGATTAACCAGGGAAAAATTGTTTTGGATGGCGAATCGGCCGAAGTGGTATCGGCTTACCAGGCATTCCTGGATAAAAGCATACCAAATTCAACACCTGAAACACCCAATATCCACTCTGATGTTCCTGCATCTATCAGGAAGCATCCACTGGGCAGCGCCCATTTAGAGAAAGTAAAACTACTGGCGAATGAGATCAACACGCAGCATGCTATCATCCTAAGCGGTCAATCCGATATCAGGATATGGGTTTCCTTTGTTTCCGATCCCTCTTTGCCCTCCCCCAATGTTGGGATAACATTACAAACAAAAGATGGGCGCACGATCACCAGTGCAGCAACATGGGAAGACCAGTTTAGTGTGCAGCGCACTCCCGAAGGCTATGGTCAGGTTTGTCTCAGGTTGGATCAAGTGCCGCTACTAAAGGGTGACTATCAGATCAGTGTATTCCTGCTCTGTGAGCGCGGCATACATCGCTATGACGCAGCAATAGGAGTGGCAACCTTGCAGGTAAAACAAACAGGCCGTTTGCAGGGATATTTCTCAATTCCTCATCAGTGGGAAAATAACTCTATTACTACCGATAATGACCAAGACAATTAATCACAATTTGGCACAACGTTCTCGACACTATCGGCAAGCTGGTCATATCGCTTCAATTGCCACAGTATCACCTTCCCCTTTCAAGGATCTGGCTTTTCCATTGAATGTCTATGCCCACGCCTTGCTGTTACAGGAAGGCAAGGTTGACTATCTGCATTATGGATTGTTCCAAAATAACAGAACCAGCCTGCAGGCGGCACAGCAATTCTCTACGGATCTGTTGATGGCCAGACTACCGCCGCCTCCCCGCCGCATTCTGGAGGTGGGTGTCGGTCTGGGCACCACTCTTTCCCTATTAAACCAGCGCGGTTATGATGTTTATGGCATCACTCCCGATGCGCAACAGATCGCTTACATACAAAAATCCTTGGGTTCAGGCGCTTCCGTAAGTTGCCATTCGCTGCAAGATTTTACAGCTCCTTCAAAAAGCTTTGATGTTGTTTTATTCCAAGAATCAGCACAACACATTGAGCCAATAGTCATTTTTAATAAAGCAATGGATCTACTGCCCCTATCGGGTGATTTGTTCATTATCGATGAATTCGCACTAAAGTACGATAAAGCAGGAATGGCGGGACTCCCTCTGCTTAAAGATATGACAACATTGGCCGAACGATTTGGGTTTGAACTGGTCGAGCATATGGATTTATCCGCCATGGCAGCGCCGACGCTGGATTATCTACTGCACATTACCGCAACGCACCGGCGAAATCTGATCAAAGATCTCGCCTTGAATGATGAACAACTGATTCAACTGGACGAATCCAATAGGGTCTCCCGCGAAAAGTATGCGAGCGGACATTATGGTTATGCCTTGTTACATTTCAGAAAAAAAACAGTGCCCAAGTGGCGCTTGCAGATTCTAGAAAAGAATCAAATCCCGGAAATGTTCCGTTTGTTTAAAACAACATTCAATCACGATATGACTCCGGCCACATGGCAATGGAAATACGGCTCGAGTTCAGGGCGTGAAATGGGTGTTTGGCGAGAAAATAAATTAATCGGTCATTATGGTGGCGTTAGCCGGAAAATCCTGTTCTTTGGTCAGCCTCAAACCGCTGTGCAGATTGGGGATGTGATGGTGGATACAAGTGAACGCGGCACGCTCACCAGAAAAGGGCCTTTTTTCCTGATGGCAGCAACCTTTCTAGAGCGTTACATCGGCTATGGCAAACCCTATCTAATCGGCTTTGGATTTCCCAATGAGCGCGCCATGAAAGTAGCAGAACGGCTTGGGTTATATGCTGAGGTCGGGCGCATGATTGAATTCTCATGGAATACCCGGTCACAATTCCCGCTATGGGGAACACGTCTGCACTTGATTGGCCGCGAACAAACAGACTTTGTAATAACTGCTGCCGATCAATGCTGGCAACGCATGGCCGAAGATCTGCAAACAGCCATAATCGGTGTACGCGACTGGAATTATCTGCAATATCGTTACCTCGATCATCCCAATCAGCAATATCAAATCATGCTGGTGAAAAATCGTTTCAATCGACGTGCACGTGGTATTTTGGTACTGCGCTTTGATCCGGAAGGTTGTGAAATCGTTGATCTCATTGCACCGTTAGCTGAAATTCCATTGTTGATTACGCATGCAAGACGGCTGGCTGGCATGCACGGCGCTACACGGGTATTTTGTCATATTACCGGAAACTTCGCCCGCTATTTTGCAGTTGCTGGCGGCGTTCAACAAACATTGAATATTCATATACCTGCAAATGCCTGGAGCGATGGGCCGCCTCCCGAAACATTAAAAGATCACTGGTGGCTAATGAGTGGTGATAAGGACTTCCGCTGAACTGTTATCACCTGGGCCTGACTGCTTATTAGCTTGATAGGAATTCACGGAATATTCAGGTTAAAATAATAGTAGCCTTCTGTTGCGCGGGGGTCATAGCAAACAAAAACCAACCTATAACTGAGATTTTCTTGGAAAACCTACTCGTTCCTGATCAATTCATTAAAAATATCCCTTGCACACACGCACTTGTGTTTGCCCCGCATCCGGATGATGAGGTATTCGGTTGTGGCGGAGCCATTATGCGCCACGTTGAACAAGGTGTTCCAGTTCGCGTCATTGTGGTATCCGATGGTGCGCATGGTGTAAGCGAAGAGAATATAACTGAATACACGCTGCAGCGTCAGAATGAAAGCATCGCCGCCGCCCATATCCTTGGCTATGGCACGCCCATTTTCTGGCAATACCATGACCGGCAAGTCTGTTATAGCGAGAAACTAATACAGGAAATTTTAACAGCCATTTATGAAACTGGTGCCGACTTGGTTTATGCCCCATCGGTTTTCGAAATGCACCCCGACCATCGTGCGCTGGGGATGGCTGTCGTGGAAGCAATCAGGCGAATAGGCAAAGCAGCAGTGCGCGTAGCATTGTATGAAGTAGGCATCCCATTGCGTCCCAACCAATTGCTCGATATCAGTGTTCTGGTCGCACGCAAAACGGCTGCCATGGAATGCTTTGTTTCACAGAATGCAAAACAGCGTTATGACCTTCATATCGCCGCACTCAATCGTTACCGCACCTATACCCTGCCCGCCAGTGTAACTGCAGCGGAAGCCTATATTCTGCTCTCGGCTGAAGAGTTGTCCAATGATCCGCTCAAACTCTATCAATCAGAACATGCCCGTCAGAGAGCCTTAGGGTTAGTTCTTGATAGTAGTGACTTGCCGTTGGTCAGCGTGATCGTCCGTAGCATGGATCGTCAAACACTGACGAGAGCGTTGGATAGCTTAGCGCTGCAGACGTATCCCAACATTGAGGTTGTTTTGGTCAATGCAAAGGGAGGGTTGCATAAGCGGCTGTCTGACTGGTGTGGAAATTTTCCGCTTCGACTTATTAATCAGGATGGAAAACCATTATCACGTTCACAAGCAGCTAATACAGGTTTGGTTGCTTGTCGAGGCGAATACCTTAGTTTTCTAGATGATGATGATACCGTGGATCCTGATCATATTTTTAATTTAGCCGAGAAGCTTAGGTTGGTAGGCGCGAGTATTATTGCTTATGCTGGAGTTCGAGGCGAGATGATGCAAGCTGATGGACAAATGAAAGTGATTGAATTCAGGACTGACAAGATTAGTTTTGCTAGGTTATTGTTGGGAAATATTATTCCCATTCACGCAATTCTTTTTCCTAGAGAATTACTCGAACAGGGAATCTGCTTTGATGAAAAATTAGATTTGTATGAAGATTGGGATTTCTGGTTACAACTTTGCCGTAACGCTTCGTTTGCTTTTGTCGATAAGGTAACTGCTACTTATTATATAGGCGGATCTTCAGGCGTTTCTCCTTTAGGGTACGATCGAGAGAAAGTAAAGCAGGCAACCGATAAACTATATGATAAATGGCTTAAACAGCTAACGCCGACGGAATTCAAAGCGGTATCGGATCTATACCATCAAGTTTGCAATGAGCTGCAAGAAGCGCGCAATAAAGTAAATGAAATGCAATTTCTACAGCAACAGATACTGACGGAATCCAATCAAAAAACACATCGGATAATCCAACAGCAGCAAGATTTGGAAATAATCTATGCTTCTCGCTCTTGGCGAATTACAAGTCTGTTGCGTTGGAGCATGGATCGGCTTAGGAAAATAAAGTCGATTTTAAAGCGAATTTATTATCTGATCCCTTTATCACCGAAATCACGTGTTATTGTTAGGAAATTATTTCCGTTTCCTTTCTGGTTAAAAAGGGTGGATCATTCGCAAGATGGCGGTCCGTTACCCAAGGGTATCGCTGGGCAAATTTTGTTAATTGAACGGAGTGTTCCTCGCCCTAATCAGGATGCTGGTTCTATGATGATTCATAATTTTATGAAAATCTTGATTGAGTTGGGGTATGGCATCACGCTATATCCAGCAGATTTGAAGTATGATGCAACTTATACTCCGCAACTTGTACAAATGGATGTACGTTGCTTGCATAGCCCTTTCATCCAGTCACTCGAGCATCATCTCGCGGTAGCAGGTCAAGATTATGATTTTGTGCTTACTTGTCGCCCCGATTTTACGGATGCTGCGATTCCGATAATTCGGGCGCATTGCCCTACTGCACGCATAATTTATGAAACGCATGATTTGCATTTTGTCAGAGAACAGCGCCAAGCAGAGATCGAGCAAGATTCGAATCTACTTGCTGCTTCCCGTGAACGTAAAATCCAGGAATTGAATATTGCTGCTGCAGTTGACTGTACCCTTGTGGTAAGTAACCAAGAACGTGATCTCTTGTTAAAGGAAAATCCTAACTTGTCTGTTGAGGTTATTCCTGTTATTAGTGATCTATTTGAAAATAAGACTCGCTTTGAAGAGAGAGATGATTTGATTTTTATTGGTGGCTATGAGCATCGACCTAATGTTGATGCTGTTACTTATTTCTTGAACGAAATATTTCCACTCGTTTTAGAAGAATTGCCGGCAGTTAAATTTTTTATTGTAGGAAGCAAACCTCCGGAGGAGATTTTATCGCTTGCCAGCGATCATGTGATTGTTTTGGGTTTTGTGCCTGATATTTCTGATTTGATGAGTAGGGTGAAAATTTCGGTTAATCCATTGCGCTATGGGGCTGGTGTGAAAGGAAAAGTAATTACGAGTATGTCCTATGGTATTCCTTGCATTGGCACATCGATCGCTGTCGAGGGTATGGGGTTGACCAATCAAAAAAATGTTTTGATCGCAGATACACCTCAAACAAGCTTAGATGCTATTGTGCAACTATACCGTGATAAAGTGCTGTGGGAAAAAATATCTACAGAAGGACATGCATTTGTTAGGGATAATTACTCATTAAAAGTGGCTGCGGATGGGTTTAAGCGCGTTTTTAAACAACTGGAATCCTGATTTCCGGATATAACAGTTTTTTTAGTTGATTTATGAGTGAAAATCCAACAGTATCGATCATTATTCCTCTCTATAACCATGGGCAATATATCGATGAAGCGATCGATAGTTTGCTGCAGCAAACTTTTCTTCCCAGTGAAATCATTATTATCAATGATGGTTCCACTGATGATTCCTGGGAACGAATTCAAAACCGTGCGTTGCATGAACCGAGAATTATAGCTTGGTCTCAAGAAAATCAAGGTGCGCATAATACAATTAATGCAGGACTTAGACGTGCGACCGGTGACTATTTGGCTATTCTGAATTCAGATGATCGTTATCACCCACAGCGTTTAGAATTTTGCTTAAAAGCGATCGATCGGGAATCAAATACTAATGTAATCTTCACGTCTCTTGCTTTTATTAATAACAAGGGAGTGTCTTGCAGTAACAAGTGGTATCAAGAAGCTTTTCTTTTTTATCAACAAATTAATGATCTTTCTTTGGCATTGATTAATGGTAATTTTTTGATGACGACTTCGAATCTCTTTATGCATCGATCAGTATTCGAAAGCGTAGGGGATTTTGCTAATCTTCGCTACGCACATGATCTTGATTTTTTTCTAAGACTGATATTGAGCAAGCAAAAGATTGCAATTCTTTTAGATCCACTCTTATATTATAGAATCCATCCTACCAATACCATCAATGAAAGCGTACTCAAGGTTAAAATTGAGTGGGCTGCAGTTGTTGCTTACTATGTTTGGTGTGCCAAGCAGCAAAATTGGCCTTATTGGGATCAATTAGTTGAAATAACCAATCGTCATGATTTGACTCGATTGGTATTTTTCTTCTTGAAATTTTTTCAGCAACATTCGTCAGATGATCTTAAAGTAGATAGCTGGCTTAGCGATCCAAAATTCTGTCGTTTTATTGCCGACACCGTTCGATGAAAATATTGACGATTAGTAATCTGTATCCACCAAATGCCGTCGGGGGCTATGAAGTACTTTGTTTCGAAGTGATGCAGGCGCTAGCTGAGAAGGGATATGAAATTACTGTTCTTACCAGCAACTATGGGGGTAAGCAATCTGGCTTCCCAAATCAACGAGTATTGCGTCATCTAACTTTGTTAGCCAATGAAGAAAATATTTATTTGCCTTTGAATATTCCGACAACGCAGCGGAGTGCAATAAATCAAAAGAATTTGCAGTGTTGTGAACAGGCTTTGAGGGATTCTTGTCCAGATCTGATTTTTATTTGGAATTTGCATTTTTTTGATGTCTCATTGATAGAAAAGATTGAGCAATCAGATATAAAACGAGTTTATTTGCTCTCAGATAATTGGCTTATCAATTTTTACAATAGCCGCTTTATTGCTAATTATTTTTCTCAGGTAATCCATGCGCCAAATTACTCTTTACGTTCATTATTGCGTACTATTAGGAATAGCCTAACAAAGTTTAGTAGTAAAGCAAAAGTTATGCACGGATTTGCTATATTCCCGAGTGTATATATGCAAAAACTTTACACAGATGCAGGTTTTAAGTTTGCAGGAACAAAAATTATTTATCATGGCGTTACTTCTTTGAAAACAGCTGCGCCGCGTGTTGAGCGAGAAAATTTGATTTCTGCTTATAAACTGAAATTGCTGTTTGCGGGAAGGGTCGTGGATATTAAAGGTGTTCATACTGCGATCGAAGCGCTTGCGTTGCTTGTTAAAGCATTACCTAAGCTTGAGGTTAGTCTTTCTATTGTGGGAGACACCCGCGATCAGCCGTATTTAACTCGATTAAAAAATTTGATTGCACAGCTACATTTAGAGAATCACGTCTATTTTATTCCACCGATACCTGAGCAAGGATTATTCGCTCTTTTCCAAGATTACGATATTTATCTATTTCCATCGTTATACGAGCCTTTCTCTCTGACGTTAATTCATGCGTTACAGGCGGGGATTCCTACTATTGCTTCTACAGCAGGAGGTAATATTGAAATTGTTTTGCATCAGAAGACAGGATTGCTGTTTCGCCAATCCGATGCTAAGCATTTGTCTCAACAAGTCATTAAACTTGTAAACAATCCTAATTTGAGAGCTTTGTTGGGTCGTCAAGCACAAACTTATGCTGATCGGTTCACATTTGATCAAATGATTGGTCAGGTTGATGCTCATCTGAAGCGATTATCTGAACCCAGTGAATTGATATGAAGATTCTTGTTCTCGGTGCACGAGGTTTTATCGGAAAACATTTATGCACCGCTTTGGTTGCTGCAAATCATGAGGTTCATGGCTTTGATTTGCCGCCAATAGGGGGGCTCTGGCCTGATATTAGCGGTGTCAATTGGATTGCGGGCCAATTCGAGAATCAAGCAGACATTATTTCTGCTTTGGATGATATTGATCTGATTTTTCATATGATTAGTACTTCTATTCCACAAACCTCTAATGTGAGTCCTTTGCTGGATTTACAACAGAATGTCAGTAGTACTTTGAAACTCCTTGATATTATCGTTGCACAGTCAGAGATGCCTCGCATCATTTTTCTTTCTTCGGGAGGGACTGTTTATGGTATTCCAGTCACGATCCCCATTCCTGAAGGGCATCCTACCGACCCGTTAAGTGCTTACGGTGTTGCAAAATTGGCCATTGAGAAATATCTTGCTTTGTATGGATATTTGCACGGGTTAGATTATCGAATTTTGCGTCTGGCAAATCCTTATGGGGAATATCAGTCTTTTGCTTCTGGACAGGGAGTGATCGCGGCTATTATCCACAAAGCATTAAGCCGTGAGCCAGTTCATATTTGGGGCGACGGCAGTGTAATTCGCGACTATATTTATATTGGCGATGTTGTTTCTGCGATGATGGCTATGATTGACTATACTGGACCTGAAAAGCTATTCAATATTGGAAGTGGTAAAGGGTTTAGTATTTTAGATTTGCTACAGGTGGTTAGAGATTTGTTGCAACAGGATATTGCTTGCCAATACCTTTCAGGACGTGCTTGCGATGTTCCAATTAATATCTTAGATATAAATCGTGCGGTAAGTCTTTTAGGATGGAGTCCAGCGACATCTTTGACAACGGGTATTGCGCGAGTAATTGATTACCAAATTCAAGAAAGTACTATCCAGGGTTTAGGGAGGCAATGAAAGTGTAGTGGTTCCAAAATTCCCTCGGAAATTGCAACTGCCTTGTTTGATGAGTTTGTTAGGTGCCCTTCGCGATCGGAAAGATATTTTTAGCAAATTGGTGCTGGATAATCACTACTGTGGTCGCGGCATTGTGAGTTAATGTCTCTCATATCACACAATAAGAAATATTGACTAACAGTGCATTATTTCAGATAGCTCATTAATGAAAAATCCTTTTTTCTCCATCGTAATGGTCAATTATAATGCTGGTGACATGCTATTTAAGGTAATGTCAGCGCTATCACAACAAACTTACTCAAATTTTGAGGTCGTTGTAATAGATAATCACAGCATGGACAATTCTTGGCAGGTGGCCGAGAAAACAAACTTCCCATGCCACCTTGTTCATCTGGACAAAAATATCGGCTTTGCAGCAGATCATATCGCAAAACTAGTACAAACCATCGGGGAACATCCTGATATAAAAGTCATTTACAATGGCGCAAGGTGCTTGGATGAAAACAATAATCCACATTCTGCTAAATTTACCCCCTTTGATTCAACTCAACTGATAGCGGAGAACTACATTCCAATTCACACCGCTCTTTCTCTAAAGCACTACTTGATCAGGGCTGTTACGTGGACAAAGCTCCTGATCTCTATGAAGATTGGGATTTCTGGATACAAGCATCAATGTTCACAGAGTACTTTTTTGTCGAAAGGCCAAGTGCAACTTACCGCATCACGCAACAATCAGGCTTTGGCGTAAATGTAGGCAGCGAAGTAGCTGAGAAAGCCAGTTTAATAATTTCAAAAAATGGCTTCTGCGCTTTCACTACAATAATCTTATCAAAATGATGGCGGCCGTTCGACTTAATCGAATCAAGGAACAACAATTAAAAGAGCCAGGAGCAACAAATTAGAAATCAACATAAGCTGCTAACAGATCATGAAAGAACAATGCCAAGAAATAATTTCCGCTAAGAGCTGGAAAATCACTCGCCCGCTTCGATGGCTGGGCTTGAAGAACAGATGGTTACGATTACAGTACCACAAAGCTCATAGCCGTGGCAGTTTAAGGAATTTAGCTAGCAAAGCCTACTGTATTTTGAAGCAAGATGGAGTGAAGGCCTTAGCCAATAGATTAATACGATTCTTTAACTATGATTCAGTAAACTACAACGATGATTCTTATCAAGAATGGATCTGCTACTATGACACAATCACCGATAAATTACGCGCCGCAATGCTCGCACGTATCGGCAGCTTTCAGTATAAACCGCTCATTTCAGTAGTAATGCCTACCTATAATTCTAATTCAGAATGGTTGACAGAAGCCATTGAATCAGTTCGCAAACAAATTTACCCGCATTGGGAATTGTGTATTGCTGATGACGCATCCACCGACAATACTACTCGCTCCATTCTGGAACATTATGAGAAAGAAGATATGCGCATCAAAGTGGTATATCGACCCCAAAATGGTCACATATCTGCAGCCTCTAACAGCGCGCTTGAAATCGCTAATGGTGAATGGGTAGCACTATTGGACCACGATGATCTCTTGAGTGAGCACGCTTTGTTCTGGGTAGTAGATTCTCTGCAGAAGAAACCCAATATTGAACTAATTTACTCGGATGAAGATAAAATAAATTCAAATAATAGAAGAAATGCTCCTTACTTTAAGTGCGATTGGAATAAGGAGTTGTTCTACTCACATAACCTAATCACACATCTTGGAGTATATCGCACAAATCTCTTAAAAAAGATCGGTGGCTTCAGAGTAGGTTTTGAGAGCGCACAAGATTATGATCTTGCCCTACGCTGTATTGAATGCATCTCGCCAAACCTGATACACCATATTCCTCGGATACTCTATCACTGGCGAATGCACGAAGCCAGCACGGCACTATCTGCAGACACCAGATCTTATGCGATGTTAGCCGGACAAAGAGCACTCAATGATCATTTTAAGCGGCAAAAAATAACTGCTCATGCCGAGCTTATTGGTATTGGCTATCGGGTGCATTACTCATTGCCTAAACCCCAGCCAATGGTGAGCTTGATCATTCCAACCAGGAATGGGTTACATTTAATCCGTCAATGCATCAATAGCATTCTTCAAAAAACTACTTACCAAAATTATGAAATCCTTATCATTGATAATGGTTCGGATGATGCTGCCACACTTCGATATCTAAACGATTTAAATTCTGAAGTACGGGTGCGTGTAGTAAAAGACAATCGTCCTTTCAACTTTTCTGCACTAAATAACAATGCAGTAAAATTAGCGCGAGGAGAATTTGTCGGGTTACTTAATAACGATCTGGAAGTGATCGCCCCAGATTGGCTGTCTGAAATGATTTCTATTGCACTACAACCGCAAAATGGTGCAGTAGGAGCAAGGCTTTGGTACCCAAACGAAACACTGCAACATGGTGGTGTAATTTTAGGCGTAGGAGGAATTGCAGGACACTCTCATAGAAATATGCCGCGTCATGAATACGGCTATTCTGCACGCGCAAGCCTTACCCAGAATCTTTCAGCGGTAACTGCTGCCTGCCTAGTAATCCGAAAAACCATCTATGAAGAAGTCGGTGGATTGGATGAAGAAAATCTTCAGGTAGCGCTCAATGATGTTGATTTCTGTCTCCGCGTGCAAGAAGCAGGCTACACTAATGTTTGGACACCTTACGCAGAACTTTATCACCATGAATCAGCAACACGCGGTTATGAAAACACGCCAGAAAAGCAAGCACGATTTGCCAAGGAAACACAGTATATGAAACTGCGCTGGGGCGATTTGCTATCAAATGACCCCGCTTACAGCCCCAATCTAACACTAGAGCGAGAAGATTTCTCTTTTGCAAAGCCCCCAAGAGTAGAAACTTTTACTGATTGAATATACTAAAAAAACATACAATAAAACTATTATCTAGATATATGGATAACATGCATTCTTTAGGCAGTGCTTATCTGGTTAGCTCCTAAGACTGCTATCTGTAGTATGTTTCCATTTAATATTAATACTATTCCTAGTAGTCTTAGGAGACAACTCGATAAGCACGCTTTAGACTAGCAAATATATCGAGTCAGAAATTACGGTTTATTGTATCCACATTACTTGCAGGCCATAAGCTTTGGATAAACTGTGTGCAGATGTTATTCCTATAATTGTTACTTATAATCCAGATAAGACAACGCTTCTAGCCAGCCTCAGAACATTACTTTCTCAAGTCAGAATTATCGTTGTAGTCGATAACGGTTCCAGTTTTAATATCAATGAGGTTATACAAAGCTTGGAAGCGGAAAGATTTAATAGCATCAATCTCTTAGCACTAGAACATAATTTAGGATTGGGAAAGGCTTATAATGCCGGGATATCCATTGCTCGCAGTCTGAAGGCTACGTTTGTACTTCTAATGGATCATGACAGTATTCCTGAACCCGATATGTTGTCCAAGTTGCACAGTGCCTATATCAACCTTGAAGATCAAGGAAAACCAGTGGGCGCAGTTGGGCCTCGTTATCGAGACCATGTAACAGCAAAGTTATCGCAATTTATACGCGTTGCCCGATTGGGACTTGCGCGATCAAGCTGCGACAACATCACCGACTATGTACGTGCCGATTTTTTAATCTCCTCAGGCTCATTAATTTCCATAAAAACATTAAATTATATTGGCGACATGGATGAAGATCTTTTTATTGATCATATTGATACAGAATGGTGTTTTCGCGCACAATCCAAGGGACTTGAGGTTTATGGAATTTGCAATGCTGTCATGCTTCATTCCTTAGGAGATCGACAGACTCGATTCTGGTGGGGTCGTTGGCGAACCATCTCCTTTCACCAGCCCTTTCGTTATTACTATATGTTCAGAAATAGCGCGTTGCTGTGGCAACGTCCTTATATGCCTGAAACGTGGAAACGGGCAGACAAGCTGCGTATTCTGTATATGATAATTTTTTTCACGTTATTTTCACCCAATCGAATAACCAATTTGCGCATGATGCTAAAAGGTCTGAAGGATGGATTTAACCTGCGAACAGGAAAACTATAAAGAGTTACAATGGATACGGAAACGCACAATCTGCAATCAGTATCAATACTGATTGTAAATCACAATGCCGGTCAGCTATTAACCCAATGCGTTCACGCCGCGCTTGAACAAGCACGGGAAGTTATTATTGTCGACAATGCTTCGGAAGATCTAAGCATGGAACAATTAAAATATTGTTTCTCAGATAAAAATCACCTAAATTTAATTACAACCGGTAAAAATCTGGGTTTTGCCGCCGGTTGCAATACCGGCCTTTCTGTATCGACTCAACCTTATATACTATTCCTGAATCCCGACTGTATTTTGAGCGCTGGTTCATTACAACGCATGGTTCAGATACTGGAATCAGACCCTCATATTGGCATGGTCGGCGGTTATCTGATTAACCCGGATGGCTCCGAACAAGGCGGTGGGCGGCGCGCTATCCCTTCACCCTGGCGGGCATTTGTACGCGCCTTTGGCTTATATCGCCTGGAGAAATACTGGCCACAACTGTTTTTTGATTTTCATTTGGAGAAACAACCATTGCCGCAAGCCCCTATTGAAGTTGAAGCGATATCAGGCGCATTGATGCTGGTGCGGCGTGAAGCAATTGATGATGTAGGTCTCTGGGATGAAAATTATTTTCTACATTGCGAGGATCTGGATTGGTGTATGCGATTTAAGCAAAAAAACTGGAAGATTGTTTTTGTACCGGATGCCCCGGTTACCCATT
>Ga0105096_10000110_pt1 | contig 20505 bp, 20 predicted proteins | sample PPLLak3cmMay2015_FD_87036 | JGI IMG/M metagenome (GOLD analysis project Ga0105096, IMG submission 87036) | Freshwater sediment microbial communities from Prairie Pothole Lake near Jamestown, North Dakota, USA - PPLs Lake P7 Core (1) Depth... | ecosystem: Environmental > Aquatic > Freshwater >... | reverse complement strand
CGAGCAAGAAGCCGAAATCGCCGACGCGGTTCACCAGGAAGGCCTTGAGGTTGGCGTAGATCGCCGTGTCCTTCTTGTACCAGAAACCGATCAGCAGGTAGGAGACCAGGCCCACCGCCTCCCAGCCGAAGAAGAGCTGCAGGAAGTTGTTGCTCATCACCAGCATCAGCATCGAGAAGGTGAAGAGCGAGATGTAGGCGAAGAAACGCTGGTAGCCGGGGTCGTCGGCCATGTAGCCGATGGTGTAGATGTGCACCATCAGCGACACGAAGGTCACCACCAGCATCATCGTCGCGGTCAGCGAGTCGATCAGGAAGCCGACCTCGAGCTTCATGTCGCCGACCATGGCCCAGGTGTAGACGGATCCGTTGAAGGTGTTGCCGCCCATCACGTCGACGAACACCAGCAGCGAGGCGACAGTCGCCACCAGCACGCCGAGGATCGTCACGGCATGGCTGCCGGAGCGGCCGACTATCCTGCCGAGCAGCCCGGCGACGAGAGCGCCCACCAGCGGCGCCAGCGGCACCAGCAGGTAGAGCTTCTGCATCGAATTCATGAGCTCAACCTTTGAGGGAGTCGAGCTCGTCGACGTTGATCGTCGACAGGTTGCGGAACAGCGTCACAAGGATCGCCAGGCCGATTGCCGACTCGGCCGCCGCCACCGTCAGGATGAAGAACACGAACACCTGGCCGTGATAGTCGCCGAGGAAGTGCGAGAAGGCGACGAAGTTCATGTTGACGGCGAGCAGCATCAGCTCGATCGCCATCAGCAGCACGATCAGGTTGCGCCGGTTCAGGAAGATGCCGACGACGCCGATGGCGAACAGCAGCGCGCCGACTCCGAGATACCAGGACAGTGAAACCATGTTCTTCTGCGGCGCCCCCTCCGCGCCTCTACTTGCCGGCCGTCTGGCGCCGCACGTCCTGCCTGCCTTCGGCGTCGGCCGGCATCGCCACCAGCCGCACCCGGTCCTCGCGCCTGACCCGCACCTGGTCGCCTGGCCGCTGGGACTTGCTGTCCTTGCGCCGCCGCAGCGTCAGCACCACGGCCGCCACCATGCCGACCAGCAGGATGAGCCCAGCGATCTGCACCGGATAGACGTACTCGGTGAACATCAGCCGGCCCAGCGCCTCGACGTTGTCGACACCGACGATGCCGGGCCCCGGCTGCGTGCGGCTCTGCCAGGCGCCGTGCGACAGCACCAGCCACAGCTGCAGCGCAATCGCCGCGCCGACGATCGCCGCCAGCGGCAGGTGTTTCCAGAAGCCCTCGCGCATGCGGTCGATGTTGACGTCGAGCATCATCACCACGAACAGGAACAGCACCATCACCGCGCCGACGTAGACCAGCACCAGCACGATCGCCAGGAACTCGGCCCGCAGCAGCATCCACAGGCAGGCGGCGGAGAAGAAGGCCAGCACCAGCAGCAGCACCGCGTGCACCGGATTGCGCGCGGTGACGACGCCGACCGCCGCCGCCAGCAGGATGGCGGAGAAGACCAGGAACAGAACGGTGGTGACGTCCATCGGCGCGCTAGCGGTAGGCCGCGTCTTCCTGGCGCGCGGCGGCGATCTCGTTCTCGTAGCGGTCGCCGATCGCCAGCAGCATGTCCTTGGTGTAGTACAGATCGCCGCGCTTCTCGCCGTGGTACTCGTGGATGTGCGTCTCGACGATCGAATCGACCGGGCAGCTCTCCTCGCAGAAGCCGCAGAAGATGCACTTGGTGAGATCGATGTCGTAGCGCGTGGTGCGGCGGGTGTTGTCGGCGCGCTTCTCGGACTCGATGGTGATCGCCAGCGCCGGGCAGACAGCCTCGCAAAGCTTGCAGGCGATGCAGCGTTCCTCGCCGTTCGGATAGCGGCGCAGCGCATGCAGGCCGCGGAAGCGCGGGCTGGCCGGCGTCTTCTCCTCCGGATACTGGATCGTGATCTTGCGCGCGAACGCATAGCGGCCGGTCAGGGCCAGCCCCTTGAACAACTCCTTCAGGAGCAGGCTGCCGAAGAACTCGCCGATCGCTGCCATCTCGCCTCGCCCCCTAGCGCCCGGCCGCTGCCGGCGCACCGCTTGCCGCCGGCGGATGCCAGATATTGAGGGGCGTCTGCATCCACACCATCACCACCACCAGCCAGACGCCGGTCAGCGGGATGAAGACCTTCCAGCCGAGCCGCATGATCTGGTCATAGCGGTAGCGCGGGAACGAGGCCCGGCCCCAGATGAACAGCGACACGACGAAGAACACCTTGGCGAAGAGCCAGAACCAGTCCGACAGCCGGTCCACCAGCGGCGGCAGGTCGATGCCGAGCAGCAACTCGAGGTCGACCGGCGCCGCCCAGCCGCCGAGGAACATCAGCGTCGCCAGCGTCGACAGCAGGATCATGTTGGCGTATTCGCCGAGGAAGAACACCGCGAAGCTCATTCCCGAGTATTCGACCATGTGGCCGGCGACGATTTCGCTTTCGCCCTCGACCACGTCGAAGGGATGGCGGTTGGTCTCGGCGATGGCCGAGATCACGTAGATCACAAAGAGAGGCAGCAGCGGCAGCCAGTTCCACGACAGCACCGGCAGTCCCATCGAGGCGAAGATGCCGCGGTTCTGGCTGTCGACGATGCCGGTCAGGTTCAGCGTGCCGGCCACCAGCAGCACGGTGACCAGCACGAAGGCCATCGCCAGTTCGTAGCTGACCATCTGCGCCGAGGCGCGCATGGCGCCGAGGAACGAGTACTTCGAGTTCGAGGCCCAGCCGGCGATGATGACGCCGTAGACGCCGACCGAGGTCACCGCCATCACGAACAGCAGGCCGGCATTGATGTCCGCCAGCACCAGGCCGGGGCCGAAGGGAATCACCGCCCAGGCAGCGAGCGCCGGCATCATCACCAGCGCCGGCGCCAGGAAATAAAGTGGCTTGTCGGCCTGCGTCGGCGAGATCACTTCCTTGAAGATCAGCTTGACCGCATCGGCCCAGGGCTGCAGCAGGCCGCCGTAGCCGACCCGGTTCGGTCCGAGGCGGATGTGCATCCAGCCGATCAGCTTGCGCTCCCACAGCGTCAGGTAGGCGACCAGGATGAGCAGCGGCAGCACCACCGCAACGATCTTGGCCAGCGTCCACACCACGGGCCAGGCCGGTCCGAGCAGGGTGGATCCGCCGCTGACGACGCCGTCGAGCATCAGGCGCGCTCCAGGCTGAGCGAGCCGAACATCGGCCCGAGCGTGCCGGTGGCGGCATGGCCCGCCGGCACCCGCACCACGCCATCGGGCAGGCGCTCGTCGAGTGCGCATTCGAGCAGCGCCGCGGCGTCGCCCTGCCGCACCCGTGCCTTGTCGCCGGCGGAAAGGCCGAATGCGGCCAGCGTGCGCGCATTGGCGCTGGCCTTCGGCGGCCGGGCATCGGCCGTCCGCTGCAGCGACTGCGCGCGGCGGACGATGGCGTCGGAGGAATAGATCGGCACGTCGGCGATCCGCTCGGCATCGGCGGCGGCGAACGGCGCCAGCGACGGAGCGATCGTCAGCGCGTTCGAAAGGCGCGCGCCGATGTCGGCCGGGAGCGCATCGGCGCGAACTGCCTCGGGCGAGTCGTAATCAAAGCCCGCCAGCTCGAGCTGGTTGCCGAGCACACGCAGCACCTTCCAGCCCGGCCGCGCCTCGCCCAGCGGCGGCACGACGCCGTTGAAGTCCTGCGCCCGCCCTTCGCAGTTGACGAAGGTCCCGGCCGATTCGGTAAACGGCGTGATCGGCAGGATCGCATGCGCATAGTCCAGCGCGCTATTGCGATAGGCGGCGAAGGAAATCACCGCGTCGGCGCCCTTCAGCGCCGCCAGCGCCGCGGCAGGATCGGCGGTGTCGTACTCCGGCTCGCAGTTGAACAGCAGGTAGGCGCGCAGCCGCTGCCGCAGCATCGACGCGGCGTTCAGCCCGGTCGCCCCGGGCACGGCCCCGGCGAGGTAGCCGCCGACATTGTTGGCCGCTTCGCCGATCACGCCATGGCGGCCGCCGACCGCATCGGCAATCCACGCCGCCCAGGCCGCGAGCTGCGCCGCCTGCGGGTGCTGCGAGGCGGCGTTACCGAGCAGGATCGCGGCCCGCCGGCCCGAGCACAGGCTGGCGGCGATGCGCTGCGCGGCCTCGGACTCCAAGACGTCGGCCGGCGCCGCGATGCCCTTGATCGCCGCTACCGCGCTGGCGACCTCAGCCAGCGTCTGCACCCAGGCGCTCGGCCGCACGATCGCTTTTGCCGCCAGCGGCATCAGCAGGTCGTCGTCGGTGGCATGCACGACGCTCAACTGCGCGCCCTTCTTGCCGGCATGGCGGACGCGGATCGCCAGCAGCGGGTGGTCCTTGCGCAGGAAGGAGCCGACCAGCAGCAGCCGGTCGAGGGTATCGATCTCCGCCACGGGCAGGCCGAGCCAGGGCACGCCGGCGCGGCCGCCGTCGGCGGAGAAGTCGCTTTGGCGCAGGCGGAAGTCGACACTCTGCGAACCGAGCCCGCGCACAAGCTTGCCGAGCAGGAACAGTTCCTCGGCCGTGCTGTGCGGCGCGGCGAGCGCGCCGATGCTGCCGGCGCCATGCTGGCGCCGGGCGTCGGCCAGGGCCTTCGCCACGAAGGCCAGCGCATCGGGCCAGTCGACCTCCTGCCATTGCCCGGCTGTCTTGATCATCGGCCGCGTGATGCGGTCTGCGGCATAGAGTCCTTCGTAGCCGAAGCGGTCGCGGTCCGACAGCCAGCACTCGTTGACCGCCTCGTTCTCCAGCGGTACCACGCGCAGCACGCGGTCCTTCTTCACCTGCACGACCAGGTTCGCGCCGAGCGAATCGTGCGGGCTGATGCTCCTGCGCCGCGCCAGTTCCCAGGTGCGGGCGGCGAAGCGGAACGGCTTGCTGGTCAGCGCGCCGACGGGGCAGAGGTCGATCATGTTGCCGGAGACCTCGGAGTTCACCGCGCCTTCGACGAAGGACAGGATCTCCGAATGCTCGCCGCGTCCTGCCATGCCGAGTTCCATGATCCCCGCGACTTCCTGGCCGAAGCGGACGCAGCGCGTGCAGTGGATGCAGCGCGGCATCTCGTCGGCGGAGATCAGGGGCCCTAGCTGCTTGGCGAAGACGACGCGCTTCGGCTCGGCATAGCGCGAGGCCGAGCCGCCGTAGCCCACCGCGAGGTCCTGCAACTGGCACTCGCCGCCCTGGTCGCAGATCGGGCAGTCGAGCGGGTGGTTGATAAGCAGGAACTCCATCACCGACTTCTGCGCTGCCTTGGCGCGCTCGGAAGCGGTGCGCACGATCATGCCCTGCGTCGCCGGCGTGGCGCAGGCCGGCATCGGCTTCGGCGCCTTCTCGATCTCAACCAGGCACATGCGGCAGTTGGCGGCGATCGACAGCTTGCGGTGGTAGCAGAAGTGCGGCACGAAGATGCCGAGCTTCTCGGCCGCGTGCATCACCATGCTGCCCGGGGCAACCTCGACTTTCCTGCCGTCGATCTCCAGCTCAACCATCTGGCTAAGCGCTCCTCGTGTACGCGACCGCTGCGCGGTCGCACGTGCACTCGTCGCGGGGAACTTGGCGGTCGGGCTTCGGGCGGCCGCGCGCCCGACCGCATTCAAAGGACACGCAAGAGCAAACCGGTGCCGGCGTCATACGTAGTCCGGCACCAGGCAGTGGCCGTGTTCGATGTGGTGCTCGAACTCGGCGCGGAAGTGCTTGACGAAGGCGCGCACCGGCATCGCCGCGGCGTCGCCCAGCGCGCAGATGGTGCGGCCCTGGATGTTGTCGGCGACGGAGTTCAAGAGGTCGAGGTCCTCGGGCCGCCCTTCGCCGTGCTCGATCCGGTGCACGACGCGGTACAGCCAGCCGGTGCCCTCGCGGCAGGGCGTGCACTGGCCACAACTCTCCTCGTAGTAGAAGTAGGACAGCCGCTCCAGCGATCGCACCATGCAGCGCGTGTCGTCCATGACGATCACCGCGCCGGAGCCGAGCATCGAACCGGCCTTGGCGATCGAGTCGTAGTCCATGTCGCAGGCCATCATCACGTCGCCGGGCAGCACCGGCATCGACGAGCCGCCGGGAATGCAGGCCTTGAGCTTCCGCCCGCCGCGCATGCCGCCGGCGAGTTCGAGCAGCCTGGCGAACGGCGTGCCCAGCGGCACCTCGAAGTTGCCCGGCCGCTCGACGTCGCCGGAGACGGAGAAGATCTTGGTGCCACCGTTGTTCGGTTTGCCGATGGCGAGGAAGGCGTCGCCGCCGTGGTTGACGATCCACGGTACTGCGGCGAAGGTCTCCGTGTTGTTGATAGTTGTCGGCTTGCCGTACAGGCCGTAGCTCGCCGGAAAAGGCGGCTTGAAGCGCGGCTGCCCCTTCTTGCCTTCCAGCGACTCGAGCAGCGCCGTCTCCTCGCCGCAGATGTAGGCGCCGTAGCCGTGCGCAGCGTGCAGTTCGAAGTCGAAGCCGCCGCCGAGGATGTTGCGGCCGAGATAGCCGGCGGCCCGTGCTTCGTCGAGCGCCCGCTCGAAGCGCTCGTAGGTCTCCCAGATCTCGCCGTGGATGTAGTTGTAGCCCACCGTCGCGCCCATCGCGTAGCCGGCGATGATCATCCCCTCGATGACCATGTGCGGGTTGTAGCGCAGGATGTCGCGGTCCTTGAAGGTGCCGGGCTCGCCTTCGTCCGAGTTGCAGACGACGTATTTCTGTCCGGGGAACTGCCTCGGCATGAAGCTCCACTTCAGCCCGGTCGGGAAGCCGGCGCCGCCGCGGCCGCGCAGCGCCGACTTCTTGACCTCGGCGATCACCGCGTCCGGCGAGATCTTCTGCTCGACGATCCGGCGCAGTGCCGCATAGCCGCCGCGGGATTCGTAGGACTTCAGGTCCCAGTTGGTGCCGTCGAGCCCGGCGAGGATCATCGGGCTCAAGTGGCGGCCGTGGAAGCAGGTCTGGACGGTCATTCGCCTCTCCGCGCCAAGCGCGCCGTCCTTTTCCCCTCCCCTTCAAGGGGAGGGGAAAGGGGTGGGGATGGGTCACGCAGGACGTACGTCAGACGGATCACCTGGCCGCCTTGAGCTCGTCGAGCAGGCGATCGAGCTTCTCGTCGCTCATGAAGCTTTCCATCCGCTTGTTGTCGACCAGCAGCACCGGCGCGTCGCCGCAGGCGCCCATGCACTCGCCCTCCTTCAGCGTGAAGGCGCCGTCGGGTGTCGTCTCGTTGAAGCCGATGCCGAGCTTCGCCTGCAGGCGCTGCGCGGCGCGGTTGCCGCCGGACAGCGCGCAGGGCAGGTTGGTGCAGACGGTGATCTTGTGCCGGCCCACCGGCGCAGTGTTGTACATCGCGTAAAAGGTGGCCACTTCGTAGACCGCGATCGGCGGCATGCCGAGCACGGCGGCGACCGCCTCGATCACCTCCTTCGACAGCCAGCCGTGCTCGTCCTGGGCGATGGCCAGCGCCGCCATCACCGCCGACTGCTTGTGCTCGGCCGGGTACTTGGCGACCTCGCGGTCGATCCTCGCCAGCGCTGCGAGCGACAGCAGGGTCGAAGTCTTCGGGACGGCGCTCATGGTCATCGCGCCCTAGCGGTCGATCTCGCCAAAGACGATGTCCTGCGTGCCGATGATCGCCACGGCGTCGGCGATCATGTGGCCGCGCGACATCTCGTCGAGCGCCTGCAGGTGCGCAAAGCCGGCGGCGCGGATCTTCACCCGGTAGGGCTTGTTGGCGCCATCGGAGACCAGGTAGATGCCGAACTCGCCCTTCGGATGCTCCACCGCCGCATAGGCCTCGCCCTCGGGCACGTGGAAGCCCTCGGTGAAGAGCTTGAAGTGGTGGATCAGCTCTTCCATGTTCGACTTCATCTCGACCCGCGACGCCGGCGCAACCTTGTGGTTGTCGCTCATCACCGGGCCGGGGTTGTTGCGCAGCCATTCGACGCACTGTCGGATGATGCGGTTCGCCTGCCGCATCTCCTCGATCCGCACCAGGTAGCGATCGTAGGAATCGCCGTTGCGGCCGACCGGCACGTCGAAGTCGAGCAGGTCGTAGACCTCGTAGGGCTGCTTCTTGCGCAGGTCCCATTCGACGCCGGAGCCGCGCAGCATCGGCCCGGTGAAGCCCAGGTTCAGCGCCCGCTCGGGCGAGACCACGCCGATGCCGACCAGCCGCTGCTTCCAGATCCGATTGTCCGTGAGCAGCGTCTCGTATTCGTCGACGTGCTTCGGGAAGCGGTTGGTGAAGTCCTCGATGAAATCGAGCAGCGAGCCCTGCCGGTTCTCGTTCAGCCGGCGGAGGTCGCCGGGCTTGCGGAACTTCGATTCGCGATACTGCGGCATCGCCTCTGGCAGGTCGCGGTAGACGCCGCCCGGGCGGTAGTAGGCGGCATGCATGCGCGCGCCGGAGACCGCCTCGTACATGTCCATCAGGTCTTCGCGCTCGCGGAAGGCGTACAGGAACACCGCCATCGCGCCGACGTCCAGCCCATGGCCGCCGATCCACAGCAGGTGGTTGAGCAGCCGCGTGATCTCGTCGAACATCACCCGGATGTACTGCGCCCGCAGCGGCACTTCGACGCCGAGCAGTTTCTCGATCGCCATCACGTAGGCGTGCTCGTTGCACATCATCGACACGTAGTCGAGCCGATCCATGTACGGCACCGACTGGAGGAAGGTGCGCGTTTCGGCGAGCTTCTCGGTGGCCCGGTGCAGTAGCCCGATGTGCGGGTCGGCGCGCTGGATCACTTCGCCGTCGAGTTCGAGCACCAGCCGCAGCACGCCGTGCGCTGCGGGGTGCTGCGGCCCGAAGTTGAGCGTGTAGTTCTTGATCTCGGCCACGATCAGCGCCCCTGCCCGTAGCCTTCTTCGCGGATTACCCGCGGCACCACTTCGCGCGGTTCAATCGTCACCGGCTGGTAGATCACCCGCCGCTGCTCGGGGTCGTAGCGCATCTCGACGTGGCCCGAGACCGGGAAGTCCTTGCGGAACGGATGGCCGACGAAGCCGTAGTCGGTCAGGATGCGGCGCAGGTCGGCGTGGCCCTCGAAGACGATGCCGAAGAGGTCGAAAGCCTCGCGCTCGAACCAGTTGGCCGCCGACCACACCGGCGTCACCGACGCCACCAGCGGCAGGTCGTCGTCCGGGCAGAAGGTCCGCACGCGGACGCGCCAGTTGTGCGTGACCGACAGCAGGTGCAGCACCACCGCGAAGCGCCTTCCCTGCCAGCCGCCATTGCCGTAGTGCAGGTAGTCGACGCCGCAGAGGTCGATCATCTGCTCGAAGGCCAGCGCCGACTCGTCGCGCAGCAGCCTTGCCGCTTCGAGGTAGTGCTCTGCCGGCACGACGATCGTCACTTCGCCGACCGCAACCGTCGCCGACGCGAGCCTTTCTCCCAGCGTCGCGCCGAGTTGCCTGACCAGCGTATCGAGTCGGCTCATTGCAGTCCGTTCAGCGCGCGATCGTGTTGGTGCGCCGGATCTTGTTCTGCAACTGGATGATCCCGTAGATCAGCGCCTCGGCCGTCGGCGGGCAGCCCGGCACGTAGACGTCGACCGGCACGATGCGGTCGCAGCCGCGCACGACCGAGTAGCTGTAGTGGTAGTAGCCGCCGCCGTTGGCGCAGGACCCCATCGAGATCACCCAGCGCGGCTCGGCCATCTGGTCGTATACCTTGCGCAAGGCCGGCGCCATCTTGTTGCACAGGGTGCCGGCGACGATCATCACGTCACTCTGCCGCGGGCTCGGCCGGAACATGATGCCGAAGCGGTCGAGGTCGTAGCGCGCCGCGCCGGCGTGCATCATCTCCACCGCGCAACAGGCCAGGCCGAAGGTCATCGGCCACAGCGAGCCGGTCTTGCTCCAGTTGACCAGCTTGTCGACGCTGGTGGTGACGAAGCCCTCGTTCAGGATGCCTTCAACGCCCATAGTCGCGTCCTCGACCTGGTCACTCCCAGTCGATCGCCCCCTTCTTCCACTCGTAGACGAAGCCGACCGTCAGGATCGCGAGAAAGACCATGGCGGCCCAGAAGCCGACGCTCCACTGGCCGAGGCCCATCATCGCGGCGGCGAACGGAAACAGGAACGCGATCTCGAGGTCGAACAGGATGAACAGGATCGCCACCAGGTAGTAGCGGACATCGAACTTCATCCGCGCGTCTTCGAAGGCTTCGAAGCCGCATTCGTAGGGCGACAGCTTCTCCGGGTCGGGCCGGCTCGGACCGATCAGCTTGCCGACGACGATCGGCGCCACGCCGACGACCAGCCCCACCAGCAGGAACAGCAGCACCGGAAGGTAGCTTTCGAGGTTCATCGAAGTGGTGCGGAGTCGGGCCTGGCTGAGGGTCGCTTGCGGCACCGCCGGCAGGCCGCGGCGCCCGATTCACCGAAACTGAGGCTGCGCCTCGAAACTGGTGGTGCCCACGGTGAGATTCGAACTCACACAGCTTGCGCCGCCACCCCCTCAAGATGGTGTGTCTACCAATTCCACCACGTGGGCTGAAGCGCCGCGATCTTACTCGAATCGGCCGCGGCGAAGAGGCGCAGCGGCCATCGCGCGCGCCGCCGTTTCACGCTGCGAAGGACATCGGGCGCGAGTGCGCTATTTCGGAATGTCGACGGGCTTGGTGCCGCTGCCGTCTTTCGACGGTACGGCCGGCGGCGTTGGCACATCGGCAGGGCTCGCCGGCGCCGCGCCGGGGATCTCTGACGACTTCGAAGGCGGCTGCGCCGGCACCGTGCTCATCACGCCGCCGCCGCCACCGGGAGTCGGCGCGCCGCGTCCGGCAGTGCCGGTGTAGGCGAGTCCCAACGTGGCGAGGAAGAACACCGTCGCCACCGCGCCGGTCGAGCGCGACAGGAAGTTAGCTGAACCCGTGGCGCCGAAGAGGCTGCCGGAAGCGCCGCCACCAAAGGCCGCGCCCATGTCGGCGCCCTTGCCGTGCTGGAGCAGCACGAGCACGATGATCGCGATCGCGCTCAGCACCTGAACGACGATCAGCAAAGTGGTCATGTAAGCCATCGTTATCCCCGTTGTCACGCCGCAGCGGCGCAGATGGCGGCGAAATCCGCAGCCGCCAGCGATGCACCGCCGATCAGTCCACCATCGATGTCCGCCTGCGCGAACAGTTCGCCGGCATTGGCGGGCTTGACGCTGCCGCCGTACAGGAGGCGCGTCTTCGCCGCCGCCACCGCGTCGGCGACCGCGAGCTGGGCTCGGATCGCCGCATGCACTTCCTGCGCCTGTGCGGGCGTGGCGGTGCGGCCGGTGCCAATCGCCCACACCGGTTCGTAGGCGAGCGCGCCGGCGGCCAGCTGCGCCACCGTGCACTGCGCCAGCACGGCCGCCAACTGCTTCCCGACGACGTCGAGCGTGCCGCCGGCATCACGTTCGGCCAGCGTCTCGCCGATGCACACGATCGGCTTCAGCCCGAGCGCGATCGCCCGCGCCGCCTTCTTCGCCACCAGTTCGTCGTTCTCGCCGTACAGCGCCCGCCGCTCCGAATGGCCGACGATCACCCAGCGGCAGCCGACTTCGAGCAGCATCTCGCCGGCGATCTCGCCGGTGAACGCGCCCGGCGCCTGTTCGGACAGGTTCTGCGCGCCGAGTTCGGCGTCGCTTCCGGCGAGGCCGCTGCCGACCTGCGCCAGGTAGACGTAGGGCGCGCAGACCACGGCGTCGCAAGGCAGCGCCACGCCTCGCCAGGCCGCAAGCCACTGCGCATTGGCGGCGTTGGAGCCATTCATCTTCCAGTTGGCGGCAACCAGCTTGCGGCGCACGTTTTCTCTCCGGTTCTGTTCGTTCAGCCGCCGGTGCGCTGCGCGGGGACTTCACCGGCGCGCGGATCGACGTCGAGCACGATCTTGCCGACGTGTTGGCTCGACTCCATCAGCGCATGCGCGCCCGCCGCATCGGCCAGCGGGAAGCGGCGAAAGAGCACCGGCCGGATCCGGCCCGCCTCGATCAGCGGCCAGACGATCTGCCGCAGCTTCGCGGCAATCGCGCCCTTGAACGCCACCGACCGCGGCCGCAGCGTCGAGCCGGTGATTGTCAGCCGGCGGCGCAGCACGGCGGCGAGATCGACCGCGCTGCTGGCGCCGCCGAGCAGGGCGATGATCACCAGCCGGCCGTCGTCGGCCAGGCACTGCAATTCGCGCGGCACGTACTGGCCGGCGACCATGTCGAGAATCACGTCGACGCCGCGGCCGGCCGTGTGTTCTCTGACGACGGCGGCAAAGTCCTCGCTGCGATAGTTGATCGCGCGCTCCGCGCCGAGTGCGACGCAGGCGCGGCACTTCTCGTCCGAACCGGCAGTCGCCAGCACCGGATTGCCCAGCGCCACCGCCATCTGGATCGCAGTGACACCGATACCGCTCGAGCCGCCCTGGACCAGCAGCGTTTCGCCCGGCGCCAGTCGCGCCCGGTCGTAGACGTTACTCCAGACGGTGAAGTAGGTCTCGGGCAGCCCTGCAGCTTCGGCGAAGCTGACCCCCGCCGGCACCGGCAATAGCTGCGGCACCGGCACGGCGCAATGCTCGGCGTAACCGCCGCCGGCCACCAGACCGCAGACCGCATCGCCAACCGCGAAGCCGCTGTCGTCGAGATCGCCACCTTCGATGATGCCGGCGACTTCCAGTCCCGGAAGATCGGACGCGCCCGGCGGCGGCGCGTAGGCGCCCTTGCGCTGGAGCACGTCGGGCCGGTTGACGCCGGCGGCGAAGACCTTGACCAACGCCTCGCCCTTGCCGGCGCGCGGCAGCAGCCTCGCCCCGAGGTGCAGCACCTCGGGTCCGCCCGGACGGGAGATCTCGATCGCCTGCATGGCCTGCCGATGGCGGGCGCCCTGTGGGTCGCCCGCGAATTGACCCTGCCTAAGCCTGCGCCGCCGCGGCGTCGGCCGCCGCGGCCTTCATCGACAGGCGGACGCGGCCCTTCTCGTCGGCCTCGATCACCTTGACCTTCACCGCCTGGCCTTCCTTCAGGTAATCGGAGACCTGGTTGACGCGCTCGGCGGCAATCTGCGAGATGTGCAGCAGGCCGTCGCGGCCGGGCAGGATCTGCACGATGGCGCCGAAGTCGAGCAGGCGCAGCACGGTGCCGTCGTAGACCTTGCCAACCTCGACCTCGGCGGTCAGCTCGCGGATGCGGCGCTCGGCCTCGCGGCCTTTTTCCATGTCGACGCTGGCGATGATGATCGTGCCGTCGTCCTCGATGTCGATCTGCGTGCCGGTCTCTTCCGTCAGGGCGCGGATCACCGCGCCGCCCTTGCCGATCACGTCGCGGATCTTCTCCGGGTTGATCTTCATCTTGATCATCCGCGGCGCGAAGGCGGAAAGCTCACCGCGCGGCGCGTCCATCGCCCGCTGCATCTCGCCGAGGATGTGCATGCGGCCTTCCTTCGCCTGGGCAAGCGCGACCTGCATGATCTCCCTGGTGATGCCCTCGATCTTGATGTCCATCTGCAACGCGGTAACGCCGGTGGCTGTGCCGGCGACCTTGAAGTCCATGTCGCCCAGGTGATCCTCGTCGCCGAGGATGTCGGTCAGCACCGCGAACTTGTTGCCTTCCTTGATCAGGCCCATCGCCACGCCGGCGACATGCGCCTTCACGGGAACGCCGGCATCCATCATCGCAAGGCAGCCGCCGCAGACCGAGGCCATCGACGACGAGCCATTGCTCTCGGTGATCTCCGACACCAGCCGAATCGAGTACTGGAAGTCCTCCGGCGACGGCAGCACCGCCAGCAGTGAGCGCTTGGCCAGCCGGCCGTGGCCGACCTCGCGCCGCTTCGGCGTGCCCATGCGGCCCGTCTCGCCAGTGGCGAACGGCGGCATGTTGTAGTGCATCATGAAGCGCTCGCGGTACTCGCCCATCAGCGCGTCGATGATCTGCTCGTCCTGCTTGGTGCCGAGCGTGGCGGTGACCAGCGCCTGGGTCTCGCCGCGCGTGAAAAGCGCCGAGCCGTGGGTGCGCGGCAGCACGCCGAGGCGGATGGCGATCGGCCGCACGGTGCGCGTGTCGCGGCCGTCGATGCGCGGCTCGCCTTCGAGGATCTGGCTGCGCACGATCTTCGACTCGAGTTCGAACAGTATGTCGCCGACCTCGTTCTTGTCCGGCCCGGTGCCGCCGGCAGCGGCGGCCTCCTCGGCCAGTTTCGCGTTCACCAGCGAGTAGACGCCACGCAGCTTCTGCGTCCGCGCCTGCTTGCTGCGCGTCTCGTAGGCGGCGCGCAGATCGGCGCCGCCGATCTGGATCACCCTGGCGATCAGCGCCTCGTTCTTCGCCGGCGCCTTCCAGCTCCAAACGGGCTTGCCGGCGTCGCGCACCAGCTCATGGATGGCGTTGATCGCCGCCTGCATCTGCTCGTGGCCATAGACGACCGAGCCCAGCATCACCTCCTCGGGGAGCTGGTCGGCTTCGGATTCGACCATCAGCACGGCGCGTTCGGTGCCGGCCACCACCAGGTTAAGTTGCGAGGACTTCAGCTGCGTCGCTGTCGGATTCAGCACGTACTGGCCATCGATCCAGCCGACGCGGGCGGCGCCGATCGGACCCTTGAACGGGATGCCGGAGATCGACAGCGCCGCCGAGGCGCCGATCATCGCCGGGATGTCCGGATCGATCTCGGGGTTGACCGACAGCACGTGGATCACCACGTGCACCTCGTTGAAGTAGCCGTCGGGAAACAGCGGCCGGACCGGCCGGTCGATGAGGCGGCAGGTCAGCGTCTCCTTCTCCGACGGCCGGCCCTCGCGCTTGAAGAAACCGCCGGGGATGCGGCCGGCGGCGTAGGTCTTCTCGATGTAGTCGACGGTGAGCGGGAAGAAGTCCTGCCCGGGCTTGGCTTCGGTGCGGCCGACGACGGTGGCCAGAACGACGGTGTCGTCCATCGACACCAGTACGGCGCCGTTGGCCTGGCGGGCGATCTCTCCCGTTTCCAGCGTGACGGTATGCGCGCCGTATTGAAACGACTTGCTGACTTTCTCGAACACGATGTTTTCCTTTGACAAATGGTGCCGCCCGCCGCCGCTCAGCGGCGGCAACGGCACTGCGATGCGCAACCGGCGGATCGCGGTGGCCGCGTCGGCGGCCGGACGGGCGTGCAACGCCGCCTTGCGGGGCCAGCCCCAAGGCGGTGGCGCAGCAGCGGCAACAACACGTTTACTTGCGCAGCCCCAGGCTTTCGATCAGCCCCCTGTACGAATCGGGGCTCTTGCCTTTCAGGTAATCGAGGAGCTTGCGGCGGCGGCTGACCATCTTCAGCAACCCGCGCCGGGAGTGGTGATCCTTGACGTGGGTCTTGAAGTGCTCGGTCAACTCGTTGATGCGGGCGGTCAGCAGCGCGACCTGGACTTCCGGCGAACCGGTATCGCCCTTGGCGCGCTGATACTTGGCGACGATGTCGCCCTTGTTGATGCTGGCAACAGGCATGATTTTCCCTTTCGGATCAGACACGCGAACGCGGAAGGAAGGCCGCGCCGTGAGGGGCCGCAGTATAGCCCAGCGGGTGTCCGCGCCCTGCCGACGCCGATGCCGGAGCCGCGACGGCCGCCGAGCCTTCGGCCCCCTTCTGCCCGCCGGCGGGTCTGTCGCCGAACTTTTGCGGCCGGCGCTGATCGCAGGCATGCCGGGGGCAACCCGTCCGCCGGTTTGACGACGCCGGAGACTCGACCGCCCGTGGACCCCCTGACCCACGCCCTGTCCGGCGCCCTGCTGGCGCGCGCCGTCTCTCCGTCGGCCGATCGCGCAGCTTCGGATGACGCGATCTCGGGCGAGTCGCGCCTCTTCGGCCCTCGCGTCCCGCTGCACCAGGCGCTGATCGTCGGCCTGACCGCCGGTGTCTTTCCCGACGTCGACATCGTGCTGAGGCTGGTATCGGACCTCACCTATCTGCGTGGCCATCGCGGCGTCACGCACTCGCTGCTCGTGCTGCCGTTCTGGAGCCTGCTGATCGGCGGGCTGTTCGCATTGCTGTTCCGCCGCCGAGACGCCTGGCGGCGCTACAGCTGGCTTGCCGTCGGCGGCATCGCGATACACATCGCCGGCGACTGGATCACGCAGTTCGGGACCCTGCTTCTGGCGCCGCTGTCGAATGCGCGCTTCGGTCTCGGTTCGGTGTTCATCATCGACCTCGTGCTGACCGGCATCATCGTCGCCGGGCTGGCGGTATCGGCGTTGTTGCCGCGTTCGCGCCTGCCGGCATGGACCGCCCTGGCCCTGCTTTTCCTTTGGATCGGCGTCACCGTCGTCGGCAGGAACGAGGCGCTTGCAGTCGGCCGCGACTACGCCCAACGGCAGGGCATCACCGCGGTTCTCGTCGATGCCGCGCCACGGCCAGCCTCACCCTTCAACTGGACAGTGCTGGTGTTCGACGGCATCGACTATCACGTCGCGCACCTGAACACCCGCCGAACCGAGCCCCTGCTCGCAATGGCCGACGACAACTTCATCCGCCGGTACTCCGCTCCGTACGCACCCGCGGCACTGGCGCGCTGGACGCGCATGCCGATGTTCGGTGACGACGCCGTCTCCCAGCTCGCGCGCGACGCCTGGAAGCAGCCGGACTTCAGCTTCTTTCGCTGGTTCGCGATGTTCCCGCTGATTTACGACGTCGATCGCGGTCAGCAGACCTGCGTCTGGTTCCACGACCTGCGTTTCACGTTTCCCGGCCGCGAGCGCCCGCCGTTCGTCTACGGCATGTGTCACGGCAGCGGCTGGTCGGCATGGTCGCTCGACGACGCCGGCCGTCGGCCGGTGAGGCGCTGAGCGCGTCCGGCCGCTCGAAGCGCTCATCCCGAAGCGCGCAGCGCGGAGGGCAGATTCAAGGAACGCCCGCTACGGCGTCATCGACGTCTGCGGATTCAGCCTCTCCACCGTCGTGTACAGCTTGTTCAGCGCGTTCAGGTAGGCCTTCGCCGACGCGGCGACGATGTCCGGATCGGCACCGACGCCGTTGACGATCCGCCCGGCGCGGCCGAGCCGCACCGTGACCTCGCCCTGCGATTCGGTGCCGGTGGTGATGGCGTTGACCGAGTACAGCAGCAGTTCGGAACCGCTGTTGACCCTTGCCTCGATCGCTCGGAGCGAGGCATCGACCGGGCCGTTGCCGTCGGCCTCCGCGCTGACCTTCTCGTTGCCGATCGACAGCACCACGCGCGCATGCGGTCGCGCACCGGTTTCCGAGTGCTGCGCCAGCGACAGCAGCTTGAAATGCTCGTCGTGCGGCGTCACGGCCTCGTCGGAGAACAGCGACTGGATGTCCTCGTCGAAGATCTCGGCCTTGCGGTCGGCCAGTTCCTTGAACTTGGAAAAGGCGGCGTTCATCTCGCCTTCGCTCTCGACCGGGATGCCCAATTCCTGCACCCGCTGCCTGAAGGCGTTGCGCCCCGAGAGCTTGCCGAGCACGATCTTGTTGGCGCTCCAGCCCACGTCCTCGGCACGCATGATCTCGTAGGTGTCGCGCGCCTTCAGCACGCCGTCCTGGTGGATGCCGGAGGCGTGCGCGAAGGCATTGGCGCCGACCACCGCCTTGTTCGGCTGCACCACGAATCCGGTGATACCAGAGACCAGCTTCGAGGCCGGCACCAGGTGGCCGGCGTCGATGCCGACCTCGAGATTGAAGTAATCGCGCCGCGTCTTCACCGCCATCACCACCTCCTCCAGCGAGCAGTTGCCGGCACGCTCGCCCAGCCCGTTGATGGTGCACTCGACCTGCCTCGCGCCGCCGATCTTCACCCCGGCCAGCGAGTTGGCCACCGCCATGCCGAGGTCGTTATGGCAGTGCACCGACCAGACGGCCTTGTCCGAATTGGGAATGCGCCGGCGCAGGTTGGCGATGAATTCGCCATAGAGCTCGGGCACTGCGTAGCCGACCGTGTCGGGGATGTTGATCGTCGTTGCTCCCTCGTCGATCACCGTCTCCAGCACCCGGCAAAGGAAGTCGGGCTCGGAGCGGTAGCCGTCTTCGGGCGAGAACTCGATGTTGTCGGTGAATTTCCGTGCAAAGCGCACCGAGAGTTTCGCCTGCTCGTAGACCTGATCCGGCGTCATCCGCAGCTTCTTCTCCATGTGCAGCGCCGAGGTGGCGATGAAGGTGTGGATGCGCCTGTTCTCGCACGCTGCCAGCGCCTCGGCGGCGCGCCCGATGTCGCGGTCGTTGGCGCGCGCAAGCGAGCAGACGGTCGAGTCCTTCACCGCCCCGGCGATGGCCCGGACCGCCTCGAAGTCGCCGTTGCTCGACGCCGCGAAGCCGGCCTCGATCACGTCGACGCGCAGCCGCTCGAGCAGCTTGGCAATACGCAGCTTCTCCTCGCGGGTCATCGAGGCGCCGGGACTCTGTTCGCCGTCGCGCAAGGTGGTGTCGAAGATGATGAGCCGGTCCATGATGCGTCTCCGAAATGGCCAAGCCGCCGCCGGCATCGCGCGGGCGGAGGGAACTGCACAGGTTGTGGGAGGGGGTTATCTGCGCGCGAGGCGCAGCAGTAGAAGCAGCAGGTCGGAACCGGCTGCGGCAAGGCGGGATGTGATGACCTGCGAGTGCATGGCGCGGACTATATGTGCAAACCGCAGCCGGCACAACCGAGGCGACCGGAACGCATCATCGCGAGCCGGGTTCGGAAGGCACTGGACGCGCCGGATTCGGCTCGCCGCGGAACCAGCGCCAGATCCAGAAGAAGTAGCCGGAGACGGCGTAGCAGCAGAACAGCGTGAACAGCGCGATCGGCGGGTCGGAGGAGACGACGAATATCAGGGCGATCACCACCACCATCGCCCAGAAGGGCACGCTGCGGCCCACGTGGAAACTCTTGCCGCTGTAGAACGGCGCGCTCGAAACCATCGTCAGACCGGCATAGACGGTGAAGCCGAAGGCGACCCAGGGCATCGCCGCGTCCTTGATTTGGAACTTGTTGTCGATCGCCAGCCAGACGAAGCCGGCGATCAGCGCTGCCGCCGCCGGGCTCGGCAACCCCTGGAAGTAGCGCTTGTCGACCACGCCCAGGTTGGCGTTGAAGCGCGCCAGCCGCGCCGCGGCGCAGGCGCAGTAGACGAAGGCGCCGGCCCAGCCCCAGCGGCCCAGGCCGCTCAGGATCCACTCGTACATCACCAGCGCCGGTGCGACGCCGAACGACGTCATGTCCGAGAGCGAATCGAGCTGCTCGCCGAAAGCGCTCTGGGTGTTGGTCAGGCGGGCGACGCGGCCATCCATGCCGTCGAGCACCATGGCGACGAAGATGGCGATTGCCGCCGTCTCGAAGCGCTGATTCATCGCCTGCACGATGGCGAAGAAGCCGGCGAACAGCGCCGCCATCGTGAACAGGTTCGGCAGCAGGTAGATGCCGCGGCGGCGCAGCGCAGGCCGCACCACGACCTCGTCAACCACCGGCACGACGGGGCGGCCGAGAGGGCGCGGCTTGCGGCGACGGAATCGCATCGGGGCTACAACTCCGCGAGGATCGAGCTGGTCGCCGCAACGCGGTCGCCGACCGCCACGCGCGGCCGCGCCGACAGCGGCAGGTAGACATCGACGCGCGAGCCGAAGCGGATGAAACCGTAGCGCTGGCCGCGCGCAAGCTTGTCGCCCGCCTTGACGTAGCACAGGATGCGGCGGGCGATCAGCCCGGCCACCTGCACCACGGTGATCCTCTCGCCGTCGAGCCGCAGCACCATCGCGTTGCGCTCGTTCTCGGTCGAGGCCTTGTCGAGGTCGGCATTGACGAACTTGCCGGGCGAGTACTCGATCCGCTCCACCGAGGCATCGACCGGAGCGCGGTTCGAGTGGACGTTGAATACGTTCATGAAGACACTGATCAGCAGCGTGTCCCGGTCGGTGTACGGATCGCGGACCTTCTCGACCTTGACGATGCGACCATCGGCCGGCGCCAGCACCGCGTTGGCCTGTTGCGGCACCTCGCGCGGCGGATCGCGGAAAAACTGGAGCACGAAGATCGCCACCAGCCACAGGGGCAGCGACCAGGCAAGACCCGCATAGGCCCATACGGCGGCACCCGCCGCCAGCGTGGCGATGACGAAAGGCCAGCCCTCGCGGGCGATGATCGGATGCGGGTAGGCGGACACGCGGCTGCCCTCGGGCGGAACAGCCCCAATGGTATCCGCAAGGGGAGGGATTTCCCCGCCCGTTGACACGCCCGCCGGGACCGAGGCGGTGACATGCCCTAAAAGGGCGGCAGCAGGCGCGCCCTGGCAGTCACCGTCAACTGCTGCATTGTCCTGCCGGCATCGAACTGTGGCTCCTCGACCGGCGCCGAGGCGGCCATCGACTCCATGCGCATGCGAGGAGCGATGGAAATCGCCGTCGGCGTGACGCCGAAGTTCAGTTCCTCGAGGCGGACGCGGTCCGGAGGCACGTTCAGCGCCCGCGCCGCCCGCTGTACCTTTGCGTTGACGTTCTCGATCGCCTGCTCGATCAGTTCGGCCTCCACCCTGGCGCGGGTGGCGCGGGCGAGGCGGAAATCGATCCCGCCGAGCGCCAGCACCTGCTGCCCGGCCTGTACCGTGCGCGGCAGCGACGCCAGTTCAGAGGTCCTG
>Ga0105096_10000109_pt1 | contig 20561 bp, 19 predicted proteins | sample PPLLak3cmMay2015_FD_87036 | JGI IMG/M metagenome (GOLD analysis project Ga0105096, IMG submission 87036) | Freshwater sediment microbial communities from Prairie Pothole Lake near Jamestown, North Dakota, USA - PPLs Lake P7 Core (1) Depth... | ecosystem: Environmental > Aquatic > Freshwater >... | reverse complement strand
GCAAGCTGGAGGCGCTGGATCGCGATGAGGCCAGGGCCCGGCTGCAGGCACTCGGGGCAAAGGTGGCGGGCAGCGTTTCGGCGAAAACCACCTGCGTCGTGGCCGGCCCGGGCGCCGGCAGTAAACTCGGCAGGGCCCAGGAGCTCGGCGTGGAGGTCATCGACGAGGCCGCTTTCCTCGCCCTGTTGGCCTCACACGGAGTCACCCTGTGATTCAGGGCCTGGGCCGCGCGCTCAGGCGGCTGCCGCTACTGCTGCTCCTCGCCGCGCTCGCGGGCTGTACGACTTCCCCGCCCCAAGACACCGATAATATCTGCGCCATCTTCTTTGAGAAGGACGACTGGTACCGGGACGCGGCCCGGGCCCGGGACAAGTGGGACAGCGGCATCCCGGTGATGATGGCCATCATCCACCAGGAGTCGCGCTTCAAGGCCGATGCGAAGCCCCCCCGCCAGAAGATTCTCGGCATCATTCCCTGGACCCGTCCCTCCGATGCCTATGGTTACAGCCAGGCGCTGGACGCGACCTGGGATTGGTACGAGACCAGCACCGGGCGCTGGGGAGCGGACCGGGACGACTTCGGCGATTCCATCGATTTCATCGGCTGGTATAACGACCAGTCCTACCGGCGCAACGGCATCGACCGGGCGGATACCTACAGTCTCTACCTTGCGTACCACGAGGGTCATGGCGGCTACTCGCGCGCCAGTTATAACAGCAAGCCCTGGTTGACGGACGTGGCGCGCAAGGTGCAGGGCAGGGCGGCCACTTACCAGGTCCAGTTGCAGGTGTGCGAGGAAAAACTGAAGGACAAAGGCGGCTGGTTCTCCGACTGGTTCTGACTGTCGTACCGGGCCGGGTCAAGTGGAGGGAAATCGCGGTAATAGTGCGGGGGCCGGGTGTAAAGCCGGCACAGCTGTGACACAATTTCTGCGCGCCAGCTGAAGTGAAAATGACCTAAAAACAAACAGGCAGCCATAGTGAAACCGACCAATCTCAAGAATCCCGAGTATTTCCACAAGGTAGTGGACTGCCAGTACGCCTGCCCTGCCCACACCCCGGTACCCGAGTACATCCGCTTGATCGCCGCGCAGCGCTATACCGATGCGTACATGATCAACTGGTATTCCAACGTGTTCCCGGGCGTACTCGGGCGCACCTGCGACCGCCCCTGTGAGCCCGCCTGCCGCCGGGTGCGGGTCGAGGAGCAACCGGTCGCGATCTGCCGCCTGAAGCGCGTGGCGGCAGATAACAAGGATGACATCAGCGCCCGCCTGCCGACTATCCCGCAGAAAAAGAATGGCAAGCGTATTGCCCTGATCGGCGCCGGCCCGGCTTCTCTGACCGTGGCCCGCGACCTGGCACCCCTGGGTTACATCATCGATGTCTATGACAACCAGTTCGCCGGCGGCGGCATGATGCGCAGCCAGATACCCTCGTTCCGCTTACCGCTTTCGGTACTGGACGAGGAGGTGAACTACATTCTCGACATGGGCATCAACACCACCTTTGATGTGCAGGTAGACAGCCTCAAGGAAGTCCTCGACAAGGATTACGATGCCATCTTCGTCGGCACCGGCGCGCCGCGCGGCAAGGGCCTCAACCTGCCCGGCCTCGAAGATGCCCGCGACCACGTTTTCCTCGGCATCGACTGGCTGGCGAGTGTGGCCTTCGAACACACGGACAGGATCGGCAAGCGGGTACTCGTGCTCGGCGGCGGCAACACCGCCATGGATTGCTGCCGCACTGCCCGCCGCCTGGGTGGTGAAGACGTGCGGGTGGTGGTGCGCAGCCCCTTCGCGGAGATGAAGGCGTCGCCCTGGGAGAAGGAGGACGCCATGGCCGAGGGCATCCCTTTCTACAACAACCATGTGCCCAAGGAATTCGTGATCGAGGGCGGCAAGCTCAAGGGCATGCTGTTCGAGAAGGTGGAAGCCCACTACGACAGCAAGGGCAATCGCAGCCTCGTTCCAACCGGGGAGGACCTGGTGTTCATGGAAGCCGACGACGTACTGATGGCCATAGGGCAGGAGAACGCCTTCCCCTGGATCGAGCGCGACCTGGGGGTCGACTTCGACAAGTGGGACATGCCGGTGGTCGACAAGGCCACATTCCAGTCCACCAATCCGAAGGTGTTCTTTGGTGGTGATTCCGCCTTTGGTCCCGAAAATATCATCACCGCCGTGGCCCACGGCCACCAGGCGGCCATCAGTATCGACCTGCTGTGCCAGGGCAAGTCGGTGAGCAAGCGGCCGCCGCCGATCACCAACCTCGCCAGCCAGAAGATGGGTGTGCACGAATGGAGTTACGACAACGCGGTGGCTCCCGACCCGCGCTACCCTGTTCCCCATGCGCCGCTGGATAAACTGCTGAAGGATCGCAAGCTGGAAGTGGAGCTGGGGTTTGACCCGGCCACTGCCTACAAGGAGGCAGAGCGTTGCCTGAACTGCGACGTGCAGACCGTATTCGAGGAGGTGCGCTGCATCGAGTGCGATGCCTGTGTCGACATCTGTCCTACGGATTGCATCACCTTCACCGTCAATGGCCCGGAGCAGGAGTTGCGCAGCCGCCTGACGGCGCCCTCGCTCAATCTCAGCCAGGACCTGTATGTGTCCGCCGAGCTGCCGACGGCGCGGGTGATGGTGAAGGACGAGGACGTCTGCCTGCACTGCGGCCTGTGCGCCGAGCGCTGTCCCACGGGTGCCTGGGATATGCAGAAATTTCTTTATAACGTCAGCGGGACACTGGTATGAAGCGGCTGGAATCGGTCAACGATTTTGTTATCAAGTTCGCCAATGTCAACGGCACCGGCTCGGCCAGTGCCAACAACCTGTTCGCCAAGGCACTGTTCCGCATGGGCCTCCCGGTCAGCCCCAAGAATATTTTTCCCTCCAATATCCAGGGCCTGCCCACCTGGTACGAAGTGCGGGTCAGCGAGAAAGGCTACCTCGGGCGGCGCGGAGGGGTGGACATCATTCTCTCGGTCAATCCCCAGAGCATGGCCCAGGACATACGCGAAATAGAACCCGGCGGCTACTTTATCTACGACAGCACCAAGCCCCTGGACCTGCGCCTGGTGCGCAACGATATCAGCATTATCGGCCTGCCACTCACCCGCATCTGCAATGAAAAATACAAGGATCCGCGCCAGCGGCAGCTGTTCAAGAATGTCATCTACGTGGGCGCGCTGGCGGCCCTGCTGGACATGGACTTCAAGGTGCTGACCGACCTGGTGGCGGACCAGTTCAAGGGCAAGGAGAAACTTGTCCTGCCCAACATCAAGGCGTTGGAGTTGGGCCACCAGTATGCCAAGGACAATTTTGAGTGTCCCATCGGCATCCGGGTCAGGACGTCCGACAAGGTTGGCGACAGGATACTGCTCGATGGCAATACCGCGCTCGGCCTGGGCGCGATTTACGGCGGCGCAACCGTCGCCGCCTGGTACCCCATTACACCCTCAACCTCGGTGGTGGATGCCTTCGAGAAATATGCCCGGCGGGTGCGCATCGATCCGGGCACCGGTCGGCGCAACTATGCCATCGTGCAGGCAGAGGACGAGCTGGCGGCAATCGGTATGGTCATCGGCGCGAGCTGGAACGGGGCGCGTTCGTTTACCGCGACCAGCGGCCCCGGCCTGTCGCTCATGGGCGAGTTCCTGGGCCTGGCGTATTTTGCCGAAATTCCCACGGTGTTGTTCGATGTCCAGCGTGCGGGCCCCTCTACCGGTATGCCCACCCGCACCCAGCAGTCCGATGTTCTGGCGGCGGCCTATGCCAGCCACGGCGATACCAAGCACGTGTTGCTGTTTCCCTCCACCCCCAAGGAGTGTTTCGACTTCGGCGCCATGTCCTTTGATCTGGCGGAGCGGCTGCAAACCCCGATCATTCTGCTGACCGACCTGGACCTGGGTATGAACGACAACATGTCCGATCCCCTGGTCTGGGATGACACGCGCCAGTACGACCGGGGCAAGGTTCTCAACGCCGCGGATCTCGACAGGATCGAGCGCTTCGGGCGCTATCTCGATGTGGATGGCGACGCGATCTGTTACCGCACCTATCCCGGCACCCATCCCGACAAGGGCGCCTATTTCACCCGCGGCACCTCCCGTGACGAGCAGGCGGTTTACACCGAGAAGGGCGAGGAGTACGAGAACAATATGCTGCGCCTGCTGCGCAAGTGGGACACCATCAAGCACCATGTGCCGCGACCCCAGATCATCCCCTGCGGTAATCCCACCGATATGGCGGTGCTGTATTTTGGTACCACCGAGGCCTCGGCGCGGGAGGCCGTCGATCGCCTCGCGGGCGATGGCATCAACCTCGATGCGATGCGGGTGCGGGCATTCCCCTTCAACCAGGAAGTGGAGGACTTTATCGACCAGCACGAGCGGGTTTTTGTGATCGAGCAGAACCGCGATGCCCAGTTGCGCACCCTGTTGATGGCGGAGTTCGAGCTGGGTCCGGACAAACTGAAGTCCGTGTTGTGCTTTGACGGTACCCCGATCAGTGCCCGCAATATTCGCAAGCAGATCCTGGAACACCTGCCGGGAAGCAATGTCACGCCCTTGCACCGACAGAATCGCAACAGGCGCGCAGGAGATAGAGCATGAGCTACCAGATCCCGAAGTTTCGCCATCCCGAGTTGCCGGTCAACGAGCTGGGCTATACCAAGGCCGCCTACGAGGGCTCCATTTCCACCCTCTGTGCGGGCTGTGGCCACGACTCCATCAGCGGTGCGATCGTGCGCGCCTGCCATGAGCTGTCGATAGAGCCGCACAAGATCGCCAAGCTCTCGGGCATCGGTTGCTCCTCCAAGACGCCGACCTATTTCCTGGGCAAATCCCACGGCTTCAACTCGGTGCACGGGCGCATGCCCTCGGTGGTGACCGGGGCCGCGATGGCGAACCGCGACCTGTTGTACCTCGGGGTTTCCGGTGACGGCGATACCGCCTCCATCGGCATGGGGCAGTTTGCCCATGTGGTCAGGCGCAACCTGAACATGGTCTACATCGTCATGAACAATGGCTGCTACGGGCTCACCAAGGGCCAGGATTCCGCCACGGCCGATGAGGGCTCGGCCGGCAAGAAAGGAGATGCCAACCCTTTCGGTGCCATCGACCTGTGCGGCACCGCCCTGCAGATGGGCGCCACCTTTGTCGCTCGCAGCTTTTCCGGCGACAAGGAGCAGCTGGTGCCGCTGATCAAGGCGGCGATGAGCCACCGCGGCTTTGCCCTGATCGACGTGATCTCACCTTGCGTGACTTTCAATAACACCCCGGCCTCCACCAAGAGTTACGAGTTTGTCCGCCAGCATGCCGAGGCCACCGGCACCGTGGATTTCGTCCCCATGCGCCAGGAGATCACCACGCGCTCCCGGCCCGGGGCGGCCTACGAGGTCACCATGCACGACGGCTCCGTGCTGCGGCTCTACGAGGATGCGGGCGATTTCAACCCCACCGACCGCCGCTCGGCGATGATGGCGCTGATGAACCATGGCCACGACGGCAACATCCTCACCGGCCTGATCTACCTCGACAAGAATTCCCGCGACCTGCACGAGGTATTGCAGACCTCCCAGAGGCCCCTCAACCAGCTGGATGAGGGCGAACTCTGCCCGGGTAACAAGATGCTGGTCAACATCAACGCGAGCCTGCGTTAGGACGGGACAGGGGGCGCTGTCATTTATTTGTCATAATTTCATCATCTAATGGGGCAACTCAATGCTGGATGGGAATACGGCCAATGAATGAACAGACCGTGCTGGTGGTGGATGACGAAGTCGCAATTCGCGACATGCTGCGCATGGCGCTGGAGATCGCCGAGTTTCGCTGTATCGAGGCGGACAATATCCACGATGCCTACACCCTGGTTGTGGATGAGCGCCCCGATATCGTGCTGCTCGACTGGATGCTCCCGGGGGGCAGCGGGCTGGAGCTGTTGCGCCGGCTGAAGCGGGGCGATACCACCCGCGATCTCCCCGTGATCATGCTCACCGCCAGGACTGCCGAGGAAAATGTGGTTCAGGGCCTGGATATTGGCGCCGACGATTACATCACCAAGCCCTTCGCCCCGCGCGAGCTGATCGCCCGCATCAGGGCCCTGATACGGCGCGCGGGTGGCGGCCCCGCCAACGAGCGCATGCAGGTGGGAGAACTGGTGCTCGATGGCGAGGGCAAGCGGGTTCTGGTCGGCGAGGAGTCCGTGGAGATGGGCCCCACCGAATTCAGGCTGCTGCAGTTTTTCATGTCGCACCCGGAGCGGGCCTACACCCGCGGCCAGCTGCTGGACCAGGTCTGGGGTGCCAATGTGTACGTGGAAGAGCGCACCATCGATGTCCACATCCGCCGCCTGCGCAAGGCCCTCCAGTCCCCGTGGGGCGACTACAGCAACCTGATACAGACGGTGCGCGGAACCGGTTACCGGTTCTCCTCCCGAGGTTTTTCCTAGTGCGGCGACGGGTTCCGTGAGCTGGCTCTCCGCCGCTTTCAGGATCGGCCTGTTACTTGCGGTGGCGGGCCTGTTGGGCTGGCACTACGGGCAGCCCCTGTGGGCGGTGGCCGCCACCCTGTTCGCTCTGGTGCTATTCTGGATTTACCAGATGCAGCGGGTCCAGTCCTGGTTGCGCCACCCCGGCCAATCGCCCCCCGCGACCTATGGCATCTGGGGCGACATCATCAGCCAAATCTACCAGTTGCAGAAACAGGGCAGGGAGTCGAGTGCCCAACTGCAGTCCACGGTGGACTATTTGCAGGCCTCGTTTTCATCGATGCGCGACGGGGTGGTAATTGTCGATCAGCGCGGTGTGTTGAAATGGTTCAACCAGTCGGCGCAGATGCTGCTGGGATTGCGCTCGACAGACATTGGCCAGGCCCTGATGAACCTGGTGCGTTCGCCAGAGTTTCTGCGCTATTTCAATCGCGGCGAGTTCGGTGACTCGCTGGAATACCGCGCAGCCGGCGAGGCCGATGCCTGGTTGCGGGTGGAAATCACCCCGTTCGGCACTGGCGACCGCCTGCTGTTTGTTCGGGATATAACCGCGAACGTGCGGATGGAAACCATGCGCAAGGATTTCGTGGCCAATGTCTCGCACGAGCTGCGCACGCCCCTGACGGTGATCAGCGGCTATCTGGGGACTATCCTGGGCGACAGCAGCAAGCTGGCGCCCAGTCATGTCAAACCCCTGCAGCAGATGTTGCAGCAGTCCCAGCGCATGGAAACTCTGCTGGAGGACCTGTTGTGGCTGTCGCGTATCGAGAGCGAGCAGGGCATGGAGCTGCACAACCCGGTGGATATCCGCGCGCTCCTGGCTGAATTGCAGGACGAGCTGGCCGTGGCCTATCCCCAGCGCCGCCTGGAGCTTGAGCTGGCGACGGACCACAAGGTAGCCGGTGATTACCGGCAGTTGTACAGCGCGGTGTCCAACCTGGTGCTGAACGCGATCAAGTACAGCGCAGAAGACAGCGTCGTAAAGATCGCCTGGCGACAGCAGGACGGCGCCTACCACCTCACCGTCTCCGACCAGGGTATCGGCATCGAGGCGGTGCATATTCCACGCCTGACCGAGCGTTTCTACCGGGTGGAAGACAGCCGCTGCTCGACGACCGGAGGCACCGGGCTGGGCCTGGCTATCGTCAAACATGTCGCCGCGAGTCACGGCGCGCGCCTGCAGATCAGCAGCAAGGTCGGTAAGGGCAGCGCCTTCAGCCTGGTTTTCCCGAAATCGGCAAGGGCCACCGCGGCGGCGCAGATAAGTGCAGTGGCGACATGACTAACCGGGTCAGTAACAGCGAGGGCGAGGGCGGATGCTGAAGCAAGAAGATTACACACACCATATTTCCGGTCGGTTCAATGCCGAACTGGATGGCCTGCGCAAATTCATGCTCGAGATGGGGGGCAAGGTGGAGCAGCAACTGAACAACGCCATCGCCGCACTCGTCGCCATGGACAGTGGCCAGGCCGAGTTGATCATCAATCGGGATCACGAGGTCAACCAGATGGAAATTTCCATCGATGAACAGTGCGCCTCGATCCTGGCCCGGCGCCAGCCGGCGGCGAGCGACCTGCGCCTTATCGTGGCCATCATCAAGGTCAACACTGACCTGGAGCGGATCGGGGACGAGGCGGCCAAGGTGGCGGTACAGGCAATGCGCCTGTCCGAGGCGGGCTATTCGCCGACCAGTTTCATTGAGATACGCCACATCGGCACTCATGTGGCCGATATGTTGCGTCGCGCCCTGGATGCCTTTGCGCGGCTGGACCCGGTGGCGGCGGTGGAAGTGGTCAAGAATGACAGTATCGTCGACCGCGAGTACGGCAGCGCCCTGCGCAGCCTGATGACCTTTATGATGGAGGATCCCCGGGCCATCGGCAGCATTATCAACGAGATGTGGGCATTGCGCAGTCTGGAGAGAATTGGCGATCATGCCAGCAACATCGCCGAACATGTCATCTACCTGGTGCGTGGCACGGATGTTCGCCACGGTCGCCTGGAGGCGCTGGATGAATAGCCTCCGCTGCCCTGTCTTGCCCGGTGCCGGCCAGCTGGGATACATTGTGCCCATGTAACAATTCTGTAACAAATCCGGCATAGAATCCCCGGCGGAGCCCAGGGGCGAGACCCGAAGCCCGTTCCAGTCATTCTCAGGGAGTACAGATCACGTGAAAAGCTATCAAGTCAGCGCAATTGTCCTGGCAGCCATGATCGGCGGCGCCACCGGGGCCCAGGCGCAAAATCGCGACACCATCAGCATTGTCGGATCTTCCACCGTGTACCCCTTCGCCACCGTGGTGGCAGAGCGATTCGGCCGCTCCACTAACTTCAAGGCGCCAAAAATCGAGGCCACGGGCTCTGGCGGCGGCCTCAAGCTGTTCTGCAAGGGCGTGGGAGCGGACACGCCGGATATCACCAATTCCTCCCGTGCGATAAAGCAGAGCGAGTACGATGACTGCCAGAAAAATGGTGTAACCGGGATTGTCGAGGTCCTGATCGGCTATGACGGAATCGCCCTGGCCACTGCCTCCAGCACAGCCCAGCTGAAACTGGGCCTGAAGGACGTCTACCTCGCCCTGGCCAAGGATATCCCGGGTCCGGATGGCAAGCTGATGCCCAACCCCCACAAGACCTGGAGGGATGTCAATCCCGCCCTGCCCGCGACAGCGATAGAAGTGCTCGGCCCGCCGCCCACCTCCGGTACCCGCGACGCGTTCGCGGAACTGGCCATGGGTGGCGGGGCCAAGCAGATCCCCGCGCTCAAGGCACTGCGCGACCTGACCGCTGAACAGGCGGCTGAGATCAAGGCGGCTATGGCCGCGCTGGGTATTCCGGCCGGGGTCTACCAGGCGCTGCAGGAAAAAAGTGGCAAGGCCCCCAAGGGCGAGGAACTCTTTGATGCCGTTGCCTATGCGCTGCGTGAGGACGGCGCCTATATCGAGGCGGGGGAGAACGACAACCTGATCGTGCAGAAGCTGGCCGGCAATCCCAACGCAGTCGGCATCTTCGGCTACAGTTTTCTCGAGGAAAACCGCGATAAGGTGCAGGGCGCCGAGATCGATGGGGTCAGTGCCGACTTCGACACGATTGCCAGCGGTGAATACCCTGTCTCGCGCTCCATGTTTTTCTATATAAAGGCTGCGCATGTTGGCAAGATTCCGGGCATCCAGGAATACGCCATCGAGTTTACCTCGAACAAGGCTATGGGTGAGGACGGCTATCTGGCGGAACGCGGCCTGATACCCCTGGCCGGCGATGAGTTGAAGCGGGTACAGGCAACTGTCAAGGCGATGACCCCGATGAAAATGTAGTTCCGATGCACCGGTGCTGTCACCGGTGAATGTCACCCGCGCTGTGCCTGTCTCCCGACCGTGCGCAGCGCGGTTTTTGCTTTGAGGCTGTAATGGATACTACGACAGTATTCCTGGTGCTGGTTGTGCTGACAGTGGCCAGTTTTTTCATGGGGCGCAAGCGATCTCATGCCGTGGTGTCCGGGCAGGGCGGAGCCCGGATGTTGCATTCCCTGCCGAAGCATTACGGCTATATGGCCGCTTTGTGGGCGCTGCTGCCGGCACTGCTCGTGCTGGCGTTTTGGCTGGCTTTCGAGTCCACCATCCTGGCGCGTCTCGTCCTGAGCGAACTGCCGCCCGCCGTGAAGCAGATGCCCGCTACCGAACAGGGGCTGTATTTCAACCAGATCGTGAGTTACGCCCGGGGTAGCAGCGACGCCGTGCAACTGGACGCGAGCCAGGTTGCCGCCGCGGATCACTATCGCACCCTGGTCTCTTCCAGTGGCGCTATCAAAGCCCTGCTGGTTTTCCTGGTCGCATTGCTTGGCGCCGGGCTGGCCCTGCGCCGGATTCGCCCAGCCCTGCGCGCGCGCAACCATGTCGAGGACATTTTCAAGTGGATACTGTTCGCCTGTTCTTTCCTTGCCGTACTCACCACGCTCGGTATAGTACTTTCGGTGCTGTTCGAAGCCATCCGTTTTTTCCAGATCATCCCCCTTGCCGATTTCCTGTTCGGGCTGGAATGGAGCCCGCAAATGGCCATTCGCGCCGAACAGGTAGGGGCCTCGGGCTCCTTCGGTTTGATCCCCCTTTTGGTCGGCACCCTGCTGATCTCGGCGGTGGCCATGGTCATCGCGGTACCCGTTGGCCTGATGTCGGCCATTTACCTCTCGGAATATGCCAGCGAGGGCTTCCGCGCCATCGCCAAACCGGTGCTTGAAATCCTGGCCGGTGTGCCCACGGTGGTATACGGTTTTTTTGCGGCGCTCACGGTAGCGCCTTTTATCCGTACCCTGGGCGAATCCTTCGGGCTGGACGTGGCCTCGGAAAGCGCCCTGGCCGCTGGCCTGGTCATGGGTATCATGATCATTCCCTTTGTCCTGTCCCTGTCGGATGACATCCTCAATGCAGTGCCCGACACCCTGCGCGAGGCCTCCCTGGGTATGGGCGCCACCATGAGTGAGACCATCCGCAATGTGCTGCTGCCCGCGGCGCTACCAGGGATCGTGGGCGGTATTTTGCTCGCGGTCTCGCGCGCAATCGGTGAAACCATGATCGTGGTGATGGCGGCCGGCCTGTCCGCCAAGCTGAGTATCAACCCGCTGGAGGCGGTGACTACCATCACGGTGCAAATCGTGACGCTCTTGGTGGGCGACCAGGAATTCGATAGTCCCAAGACCCTCGCCGCCTTTGCCCTCGGCCTCGTGCTTTTCTTCGTCACGCTGATGCTGAATATCATTGCCCTCTACGTTGTCAGGAAGTACCGTGAACAATACGAATGAGCAACGCTCAAGCAGGGCCAGCCTGGCGATCCAGGCCTCCCTGAAAAAGCGCTACGCCCGGGAGCGACGCTTCCAGTGGTATGGTCGGGTGGCAGTCATCATCGGCTTCACTTTCCTGTTCGTCCTGCTGTTCGACATCATCAGCAAGGGCACCCCGGCTTTTACCCAGCAGTACATCAGGGTCACTGTAAACCTGGACCCCGCAGAGCTCGGTCTGGAGCCAGGGGCAAGCCGCGAGCAGATGTTTGCCGCGGATTACCTCAGCCCGATCCGGTCCAGCCTGCGCGCCATGTTTCCCGACGCCAGCAGCCGCAAGGACAAGCAATCGCTGTATCGCCTGGTCAGCGCTGGCGCGGAATACAATGTGCGTGACCAGGTGCTTGCGGACCCCGGCCTGATAGGGCAGACCAGTGAGATCTGGTTGCGCGCGCATTCGGAGGCGGGGAGTTACCTGAAAGGACAGGTCGGCGCAGATACGCCGGAAGCAGACCGGCGCGTAAACGACCTGCAGATCGCCTGGCTGGACCGACTGCGGGCCGAGGGGCGGACGGAGTCCCGTTTCAACACAACGTTTTTCACCCAGGGAGACTCCCGTGAACCCGAGATGGCAGGCATCAAGGTGGCACTGTATGGTTCGTTTTTCACCCTGCTGGTCACCTTCGTCATTGCCTTCCCCATCGGGGTGGCGGCGGCGATTTACCTGGAGGAGTTCGCTCCGCGCAACCGCATCACCGATTTGATAGAGATCAACATCAACAACCTGGCCGCGGTACCCTCCATCGTGTTCGGCCTGTTGGGCCTGGCGGTGTTTATCAATTTCTTCGGCTTGCCGCGCTCCGCCCCCCTGGTGGGGGGCATCGTGCTCTCCCTGATCACACTGCCCACCATTATCATTACCTCCCGGGCGGCGATCCAGGCGGTGTCGCCCTCCATCCGCCAGGCCGCCCTGGGTGTCGGCGCCTCCAAATTGCAGACCGTGGTCCACCACGTCCTGCCCGTGGCCATGCCGGGCATATTGACCGGCGCTATCATTGGTATGGCCCAGGCCCTGGGCGAGACCGCTCCGCTACTGATGATTGGCATGGTCGCCTTTATCATGGATGCGCCTGCCGGCGTCAGTGACGCGGCCACCGTGTTGCCAGTGCAGATTTTTCTCTGGGCGGACAGCCCCGAGCGGGGCTTCACGGAGAAAACCTCAGCGGCGATCATGGTGCTCATGGGCTTCCTGATTGTGATGAACGCCCTGGCGATCTATCTGCGCCGCCACTTTGAACAGAAATAGTCGGGTACAATCCATTGCAAGTGAATGAAGCGTCGAACATATTGTCGTTGGCAGCAGGGGAAAGGAAAATGGACAGGGTAGAACGGCCCGAGGCTGGCGGTGCGACCAAACGACCACTGGATATCCGCGAGCACGTCGAGCAGGCGGATTACCAGACGATTGGCGCGCCTTTTGTCACGGATCCCAAGATGACCGCGCGCAACGTCAACGTCTATTACGGCGACAAACAGGCGATTACCAATGTGTCGCTGGACGTGGGCCGCAATGAAGTCATCGCCATGATCGGGCCTTCCGGATGCGGCAAGTCCACTTTTCTGCGCACCCTCAACCGGATGAATGACATTATTCCGATCTGCCGGGTATCGGGCGACATTACCCTGGACGGGGAGGATATTTATGGTGCTGAGCAGGACACCGTGCTGTTGCGGGCCCGGGTTGGCATGGTGTTCCAGAAGCCCAATCCCTTCCCCAAGTCGATCTATGAGAATGTCGCCTATGGTCCACGCATCCATGGCCTGGCCCACAACAAGGCGGAGATGGATGAGATCGTCGAGGACAGCCTGCGCCGGGCCAGCCTGTTCAATGAGGTGAAGGACCAGCTCGACAAGCCCGGCACCGGGCTGTCCGGCGGTCAGCAGCAGCGCCTGTGCATCGCCCGTGCCATCGCGGTAAGCCCGGAGGTGATTCTCATGGATGAGCCCTGCTCCGCGCTGGACCCCATTGCGACCGCCCGCATCGAGGAGTTGATCGATGAGCTCAGGGAAAATTACACCATCGCCATCGTCACGCATTCAATGCAGCAGGCGGCCAGGGTTTCCCAGCGCACCGCCTATTTCCATTTGGGCATGCTGATCGAGGTAGGCGAGACCAAGCAGGTGTTCACCATGCCCAGGCATGAGCTCACCGAGAACTATATTACCGGCCGATTTGGTTGAACTGGCTATGGAGCCCCCCATGGAAAAACCCCTGCAGGCCGATCAACACACGTCCCAGCGCTATAACGCGGAACTGGAGGAGCTGCGTAGCAGTGTTCTGACCATGGGCGGCCTGGTTGAACAGCAGTGCCGCCAGGCGCTGGAAGCCCTGGTGAGCGGGGATGAAAATCTGGCCAGGTCCGTCGCCAAATCGGATTACCAGGTGAACGAGCTGGAACTGCAGATCAGTGCCCAGTGCACGGATATTCTGGCCCGACGCCAACCCGCGGCCCGGGACCTGCGCATGGTGGTGGCGATTATTCGCATGGTGTCAAACCTGGAGCGTATCGGTGACGAGGCGGCGAAGGTCGGTCGCATGGCGATGAAGCTCGCGGACGACCGGGATCGCCAGTCCTATTACAGTGAACCGAAGCACCTGGGGGACGGGGTGAGCGCGATGCTGCAGGGCGCGCTGGATGCGTTCGCGCGGCTCGACGTCGAGCTCGCGATCTCGATTATCGCCCGTGACGAGGAGATCGACCGGGAGTTCAAGACCCTGACGCGCCTGCTGATGACCCATATGATGGAGCAGCCCCAGCGTGTGAAAAACATGCTGCGGGTCAACAGCTGTGCGCGCGCCCTGGAGCGCATCGGCGATCATGCCGTCAATCTCTGCGAGGAAGTGATCTACCTGGTGGAGGGTAGTGATGTCAGGCACTTGACCCTGGAGGAAGTTCGCCAGCGCCACGGCTCCTGAGGGCTCAGTCCTTTTTCCCGGATTTCGGCTCTTTTTTTTCCGCTTCCTTCACCCTGCTCGCGATCAGGGCTGTGACCCAGTTGGAGAGCGAGCGGCCGTCCGCTTCCGCGAGCTTTTTGGCCCCCTTTTTTAGCTCGGGGTCGATGCGGATATTGAGCAATTTGGTCTTGGCCATACTAACGTCTTGATTTATAGGCATAAAGAAATGTTACTTTAGCACAGATTTATATCTTGTCCTGACCCGAACGGGGTGTATTGTATGTATATACAACGGGTTTCACTTCGGGGGAGGTGACAATGAATCTTCAGGCGGCCGAGAAGGAATTGCGCGGCAGGGTTCCGCGGGTCACCGGCTTATTGCTGGCGGCGGAGGTCTTGGTAATAGTGGGTTTCAGTTACGTTCTGGTGGGCGTCTTTACCTGAGGGCAGGGGGCGCTCGCCCCGATCCCCTGCCTGCTAATCCCTCCCGATTACAATAGGTTACGTTTTTGTGACAGTCGCTCCGCAGGCGGCCGTCCTTCTCGGCAAGAACCCCGTTTAATTCGCCCCAGGCCGACCACTGTAATAAAAATGTCATAATATGACACTAACATGACAGGGCAAACGGGTGCAGTTGCGCGCCCGATAGCCACCATCGGGGGAATGAAATATGAAGAAACTTCTGGCTGTTGCCGTTGCCGGCGCAATGCTCGGCGGTCTGCCCGTCCACGCCGCTGTGACCGAGGCCGAGTTCGCCGAGCTCAAGGCCCAGATGGCCGCCATGGCCCAGCGGCTGAACACCCTGGAGGCTGAGAATAATCAGTTGCGGGAACAGACCACGAAGACTGACTCGAAACTGGAAGCAGCCCAGTCCGATCTCGCGGTCGTCAAGCAGCAGTCCGAGGCAAGTTCCTGGGCGGACAATATCAAGCTCAAGGGCGATTTCCGCTATCGCTATGACGATATTGACGAGGAGGACGAGGATGGCCGGTCGCGCGACCGGGTTCGCGCCCGTATGGCGGTGATCGCGAAAGGGCCATCCGACACGGAGATCGGGCTCGGCCTGGCCTCCGGAAATACCGACCCGGTGTCCACCAACCAGACCCTCGGTAGCGGGGCTTCCACCAAGGAAATCAACCTCGACCTGGCCTACGCCACCTGGCGCCCGATCGAGACCGCCTCGGTGACAGCGGGTAAATATGCCGTTCCCTTCTGGTTGCCCCAGGGCAGCAGCCTGTTGTTCGACAGTGACCTGCGCCCAGAAGGTTTCGCCGGGGGGTATGCCGACGACCTGTTTTTTGCCAACGCTGCCTACATGTATATCGAGAGCGACGACGGCGCCGCGGACGGCAGCGAAGGCACCTACGGTGTGCAGGCGGGCATGAAGTTCGCCTTTACCGACGAGACCAACCTGTCTGCCGCTATCGCTTACTACGACTTCGGCGTCGAGGGGCGTGTCGGTACCTACAGGCCCAACGAATTCTACGGCAACTCCACCGTGATCAACGACCAGGGCGACGAGGTCTACGAATACGATTTCGCCCTGTATAACGCCGGCGTGCAACTGAACACATCGCTGTTCGAGATGCCGCTCTCACTGTTCGGTGACTATGTCTATAACGACGATGCCAGTGACTTCGACACGGGCTATATCGCCGGCTTCTCGACGGGGATGGGCAATGTCAGCTTCCTGTACTGGTACCAGAATCTCGAGGCCAATGCCGTGCTCGGCGCCTGGACCGACTCCGACTTTGCCGGTGGCGGCACCGACGGTGAGGGCAGCAAGTTCGTGCTGGCTTATGCGCTCACCAAGGCGTGGTCGCTCTCGGCGACCTATTTTGATACCACCAGCGGGATGGATCTGGGGTCAGACGCGGACTACAAACGCTGGCAGCTGGATACTACCTGGAAGTACTAAAGAAGAGCCTGGTTGCTACCGGCTCGCTTGAACGATTTAAGCGGGTTATAGCGCCGGCAATGCAGTGCGCACTGCCGGGGCTATAACCCTTGTTTCATCGGTCGACCTCAGGTGCCCACGCTAACCAGATCGGTCTTGGTGCTGCCATCACTCTCGGTCCGGTAGCGGTATTTCACCGTGCTGCCGTCAGGGGCATCCTGAACCCGGGGGTCGGCAGGCAGCTTGAATTCCATCTTCTTGCCGGGACGAACCTGACATTTGGACTCCTGGTCGTACTTGGCGATGGAATTGATCTTCACGCTGACCGCCTCGGCATCGCTGTTCCCACCTTTTTGCACGGTACCCTGCAGCAGGCAGTCGCGCGGTGCTTCTGCCATGGCGGTAGCCGCCCCCAGCCCAAAAGCAACCGCGGCGGCAGTCTGGACAATGGTCCGGATAACTGTGTTCATTGCACTTCCTCCTTTATTGGCCCAGCCGTCTTTGGCGGCTTGTCGCCGGAATGTCATGCAAACCCACAGCGTCATCATCACCGACGCCAGAAGCCAGCCGCACCCGACAACTGCATCGTACACCCGTTGTGTACACAAAATATAGATTCTTCATGCAATCTTCATGAAACTGTAACAAAAGTGTTGTAAGCATGCCTTTACCAGTAACCAATCCGTCACATTGCTGTAACTTTTCTCCCCTAGACTGCCCCCCATTCCGGTAGTGCCGGCCTTTCCCAGACAGGGCAGTTATGAATATTCGTTCAGTTTTCCTCCCGACCCTTCTCTGCCTGGCCTGCCAGCAAGTCGCGGCGCTCTCGCTCGCGCCGGAGGAATTCCAGGCGTCGCGCCAACTCGCCTGTGTACTCGCAGAGCAGTCCCTGGGATACCTCAGCGAGGAGGAATACGGGAAGAGAACCCACGAGGTGCTGGACGGGTTCGAGGAATCCGAACGCGATAACGTGCTTGCCAAGGCGCTGGGCTATTACGATGGCCTGATGTTCGCCATCGAGCCGGACGATGAGGGGCAGGTCGCTGAGCGGCTGGAGACCTTTGTCGCCAGCGCGTCCTGCGATCATGACGACGGCTTTGCAAACGTCAACGTAACTGTTTCCCTGTAAACCTTTTCTCCCCGCCATTTTTTTTCGCGATGCCCGGCGTTGCGAAACGATGCATTTGTCCATAGCCTAGCAGCCATCCCAGGGCCATTTCCACGATGGCTCGCGCTGCTGGCGGTCGGTATGTTATGAGTATCAGAATTGGCATCAATGGTTTTGGCCGTATGGGTCGTCTGGCATTGCGCGCCGCCTGGGGCTGGCCCGACCTGGAGTTTGTACATATCAATGATCCCGCCGGGGATGCGGCGACCCTGGCGCATCTGCTCAACTTCGACTCGGTTCACGGCCGCTGGTCGCACGAGGCAGGAACCGAAAACAACACCATTGTAGTGGCTGGTCAGCGACTTACCACGAGTCGCAACAGCCGCATCGAGGATAGCGACTGGTCAGGCTGCGATCTCGTCATAGAGGCCAGCGGCAAGATGAAAACAGTCGAGGTACTCAAGGCGTACCTTGCCCAGGGAGTCAGCCGCGTGGTGGTCACCGCCCCGGTGAAGGAGCCGGGGGTGCTCAATGTGGTGATGGGTGTCAATGACCACCTGTATGACCCGCACATCCACAGGATCGTCACCGCAGCCTCCTGTACCACCAACTGCCTGGCGCCGGTGGTCAAGGTAATTCACGAAAACCTCGGTATCCGCCACGGCAGCATGACCACCATCCACGACCTGACCAACACCCAGACTATTCTCGATGCGCCCCACAAGGACCTGCGTCGCGCCCGGGCCTGCGGCATGAGCCTGATTCCCACCAGCACCGGTTCGGCCACCGCCATTACCGGGATTTTCCCCGAACTGAAAGGGCGGCTCAACGGCCACGCGGTGCGGGTGCCGCTGGCCAATGCCTCGCTGACGGATTGCGTGTTCGAGGTGGAGCGCAGCACCACGGTGGATGAGGTCAATGGCATGCTCAAGGCGGCCGCCGAATCCAGCCCCCTCAAGGATATTCTGGGCTATGAGGAGCGTCCGCTGGTGTCGATTGACTACAAGACCGACCCGCGCTCCAGCATTATTGACGCCCTCTCTACCATGGTGGTTAACGGCACCCAGGTGAAAATCTATGCCTGGTACGACAATGAGTGGGCGTATGCCAACCGTACCATGGAACTGGCGGTGAAGATCGGGCGCCCAGACCCCGGCGCATGATCAACCTGCGCCAACTCGCCCCCGAGATCCGCCAGTACCTGGTGGTGACCGGCAACTACTGGGCCTTCACCCTGACTGATGGCGCCCTGCGCATGCTGGTGGTGCTGCACTTCCATGGCCTGGGCTACTCGCCGCTGGAAATCGCCCTGCTGTTCCTGTTCTACGAGGTATTCGGGGTGATCACCAACCTGCTGGGTGGCTGGCTGGGCGCACATCTTGGCCTCAATCGCACCATGAGTATCGGGCTGGCGCTGCAGGTCATTGCCCTGGCCATGCTGTTGGTGCCAGCGGCGCTGCTGACCGTGCCCTGGGTGATGGCGGCGCAGGCCCTGTCCGGCATCGCCAAGGACCTGAACAAGATGAGCGCCAAGAGCTCGATCAAGCTACTGGTGCCTGCCGGGGAGCAGGGCTTGCTTTTCAAGTGGGTGGCCATCCTCACCGGGTCGAAAAATGCCCTCAAGGGCGCGGGTTTCTTCCTCGGCGGGGTGCTGCTCACGGGTCTGGGTTTTGCCGGCGCAGTGGCAGCAATGGCGGCAGCCCTGGCGCTGGTCTGGCTGGCCAGCCTGGTCCTGCTGAAGAGGGATCTGGGCAAGGCCAAGAACAAGCCGAGGTTCCGCGATATTTTTTCCAAAAGTCGGGCCATCAATATCCTCTCCGCCGCTCGCATGCTGCTGTTCGGCGCTCGCGATGTCTGGTTCGTGGTGGCGCTGCCGGTTTTCCTGGCGCAAACCCTGGGCTGGAACCACAGCCAGACCGGAGGCTTCCTCGCCTTCTGGATCATCGCTTACGGCGCGGTACAGGCCGCTGCGCCAAGCCTCACCGGCAGCGCCGGGGGTTCGGTTCCGGATGGACGTTCAGCCACGGCATGGGCTGCCGGTCTCGCCATTGTGCCCGGGGTGCTGGCACTGCTCCTGGGCGCGGAGATAAATCCCGCACCGGTCGTGATTGTTGGCCTGCTGCTGTTCGGCGCCGTGTTTGCCATCAACTCCTCGCTGCACAGTTACCTGATTGTCAGTTATGCTGGCCGCGACGGCGTCTCGCTGGATGTGGGTTTCTACTATATGGCCAACGCCCTGGGGCGACTGGCCGGAACGGTGCTTTCGGGCTGGGTGTTCCAGCTAGCGGGGCAGGGCGTGGCCGGGCTGGCAGCCTGCCTGTGGATTTCCGCCGGTTTGCTGCTGGCGACCGTCATCATTTCACTTGGCCTGCCGGCGACCAAAGCCGGCCCCTGATTGCGCGCTCCGCCTGCAGTTACCTGAAACGCTAGTCTCTGTTCCATTCGGTTGACTGGTCCTCGCCCGTCGCCCACCGCGATCTTCACATTTCTGCAACATTCCAGCCACAAAAACGTCATCTACCCCGGCTAGCATGGCCAGCAACTAGAGGGGATGTCTCGACCTGTTCCAGAAGTCGAGCGACAAGACAGCCGAAGCACACAAAGGCACCCAGGACACAGTTTCTTCAGACCGGGATCAGCATCAGCTATGAAACGAATTGCAGCAGCAGCGGGCCTTCTTTTTGCGCTTATTTCTCACCAGGCGCTTGCCGCCAAAGTTTTCCTGACGGTGTTTCTTGATGATGCGCCCCTGCAGGGGGTCCGCATCGTCCTGGACGAGGTGCCGGCAGGCGTCACCAACGAGCGCGGTAGCGCGGATTCGGTGATCTCAGCGGGTGACCATCAGATGGTGTTGACGGATGGTGAGGTCAACTTTCCGGTCAGCTTTACTTCCGGCGAGGATGAGGACGTCGAGGTCAGCGTGACTTTCACAGCGGCTGAGGGGGATGAACCTCGTGTGGTCGTCAGGCGTTTCGGCGCGGGCGAGCAGGGCGATCCGGGCTACATCACAGGCCAGGTGGTCGGTGCCAATGGCGCACCCCTGGCAGGTGCCACCGTAACCGCACGGGGCACAGATTTCTCCACAACCACGGGACCTGACGGCGTCTACGTGCTGGAAGTCCCGCGAGGCGAGTATGCACTGGAAGTGACGGCAGCGGGGCATAATCCAGTTGCTTCCGGCGACTTGAGGGTGATGGCAGGTCTGGGTGTGACGGCGGGCATCCGCATGACCCCCATCGGCGGGGCCGGGGAAGCCGCAGCAGTATTGGAGGTGCCTTCCGGGGTTTCATCCCAGATTGAAGAAGTGTTCGTTCTCGGCGTATTCAACCCGCAGGAGGACT
>Ga0105096_10000108_pt1 | contig 20568 bp, 18 predicted proteins | sample PPLLak3cmMay2015_FD_87036 | JGI IMG/M metagenome (GOLD analysis project Ga0105096, IMG submission 87036) | Freshwater sediment microbial communities from Prairie Pothole Lake near Jamestown, North Dakota, USA - PPLs Lake P7 Core (1) Depth... | ecosystem: Environmental > Aquatic > Freshwater >... | reverse complement strand
GAAAGGCTGACCGGTTATAGCGCCGACGGCATCGTCGGTACCCGCAAGCAGTGGCAACCCTTTTATCACAACGAACGCGCAACTATGGCGGACGTGATTCTGGACCAGGGCGACGAGGCCGAGATCGAAAAACTCTACGGGGCGAAGTGGCGTCCCTCGAGCCTGATCAAAGGCGCCTATGAGGCCGAAGATTTCTTCCCGCATTTTGGCGATAGCGGTAAATGGCTCTGGTTCACCGCTACGCCCATCAAGGCCCCGAATGGAAGACTCGCCGGGGCCATCGAGACCCTCTGGGACAAAACCGAGGACAAAAGGGCGGAACAGGAACGGGAGCGGCGCACCAAGGAGTTGAGCGCCCTGTGTTCGATCTTCACGTCCCTCAACACCGTGGAGAAATTCGATGCCGGTATTTTAAAGGCCATCCAGATCATGATGGATTTTCTCGGGGCCGATGGCATCTGCATCTATATGCAGGATGACGACGGCAAATACTGCTTGCGCTATGGCTACGGTTCCTCAAAAAATGCCTGTTCCAAGATAAGCGTGCTCGACGAGAGCAGCATCATCCACCAGGTGGCCCAAAACAACGAATTTACAGTGTATGAGAACCTGCCCGAGGGCTGCAACGACGAAATCTGCCTGTTGGAGGAAAACAAGCTCGTTTCGCTGGCCTACGTTCCCATACATGCCGAGGAAAAAAAGACCTTCGGCGTCATTCGCATCGGCAGCCAGAAAGCCGGTCATTTCACCAATGACCAGAGGGGCGTGCTGACGTTGATTGGCAATCAGATCGGCATCGCCATCGAAAACGCCATCCTGCAGGAGCAGTATATCAAATCCGAGGAAAAGTACCGCACCCTGTTCAACTGCGATCCGCATCCGACCTTCATCTTGGACATCCAAAACCACCGGATCCGGGACATCAATCAGAGGGCCTTGGATAATTACGGGTATTCACGGGAGGAGATGCTGGGCCTGCATTTCCTCGAGCTGGGTGACAGCGATGAAGAGTTGGCGCAGGCGCTGGAGGATATTTCACCGGGCAAATCCCTATTGTTGACCAAAAGAAAACACTACCGCAAGGGGCATCGCCCTTTTTTCGTCAATATCAACATCAGCGATGCCAAATACGGTGAAAGCGAGGTGGTGATGGCATCGACCACCGATATCACCGAAAGCGTCGAAAAAGAAACCCAGCTGATCCAGGCCAGTAAAATGACAACTCTTGGACAGATGGCCGCGGGAATCGCCCATGAGATCAATCAACCGCTCAATGTCATCCAGGTCTGCGCGGATTTTTTCCTTAAAATGATCGCCCGCGGGCAGGCCATCGACGAAGACGACTTGAAATCGATGGCAGCCGATATCGGCAAAAACGTCCAGCGGGCGGCGGCCATCATCCAGCACATTCGGAATTTTGCCCGTCAGTCGGGCGCGACCCGCAGCAAGATCGATATCAACGATCCCATTCGCGATGTTTTCAAGGTCCTCGGCCATCAACTGCGGGTCCATGAAGTCGAGCTGATCCTCGAGCTCGACCCGGACCTCCCCCCGATCATGGCCGATCACAATCGGCTGGAACAGGTCTTCATCAACCTGGTGACCAACGCCGTCGACGCCATGGACGAAAAACGCGGCTGGCCGGAATACGACAAAGTCGAAAAATCGCTCAAGATCAGATCCTTCCCCGAAAACAGTTTCGTGGCGGTAACCGTCTCGGATACCGGTATCGGCATGAGCGACGAGGTCCTGGCCAAACTGGGCGAGCCTTTTTTCACCACCAAGGATATCGGCAAGGGAACGGGGTTGGGCGTCTGCATCAGCTACGGCATCGTCAAAGACTACGACGGCAGCATCAAAATCGAAAGTAAACTCGGTGAAGGCACCACTTTTAAACTTAAATTTCCGGCTCTAAGGCCAACCGAAGAAGAATGAACAGGATCCTGCTCATCGATGACGAACCCGATATACTGCGGGTGCTCGGCATTTCCCTCAGGGCCGACGGCTATCAGGTGCGGACCGCCTTGAGTGGCGAAGAAGCCCTGGCCATTTTCGCCCGCGAAACGCCCGAACTCGTCATCACCGATATTAAAATGCCCGGCATGAATGGGATCGAGGTCTTACGGGAAGTAAAGAATATCAGAGCCGAAACGGAAGTGATCATCATCACCGGCCACGGTGACATCGATTCGGCCATCGAGGCCCTGCAATACGGGGCGTCGGATTTCATCAACAAACCGGTGCGCGACCAGCAGCTTGCGATCGCCCTCCAACGCGCCCAAGAAAAGATCCAAATCAAACAGCAACTGCGGGAGTATACCACCAGCCTCGAGCAAAAGGTTGCGGCGGCAACCCGTGAGATCAGGCGCCGCTCGAATTTCCAGAGCAAGTTGATTCGAAGCTCGAATGACGGCATCGTGGCCACCGACGAAGATCTAAAAATCGTTATTTACAATACCGGCGCAGAGCGAATTTTCGGTTTTCCGCATCAGAGCGTCGTTCATCGCATGCAGATCCAGGACCTCTACACCCCGCAAATCGCTGATTTGATTGTAACGGGGGTTACCCAGGAAAACGGTCTGGAAGAGTTTGCCTGGCAGGAAACATCGATCGTATCTAAAAACGGCGACATCATTCCGGTCCGGTTTTCGGGTTCGATTCTGCATGAAAAAGGCCGGAAAATGGGAAGCGTCGCTTTTTTTCAGGACCTGCGCGAAATCAAGCGGCTCGAGCGCGAACTGCTCAAAGCCGAACGGTTGGCCGCCGTCGGTCAGACCGTCGCCGGGTTGGCCCACGGGCTCAAGAACATTTTACACGGACTCAAGGGCGGCAGCTATCTGGTTGACTTGGGAATCAAAAAAGACGATACTGAAAAACTAAAAAGCGGCTGGGACATGATCAAGCGCAACATCGGGCGCACCTCCGAATTGGTCATGGACCTTTTGACTTACTCCAAGGAAAGAGAACCCGAATTCGAAGACTGCTTTCCGAACGAAATAGCCGTGGAGGTGGCCGATCTGCTTGCCGAGAAGGCGCGGGAAAGCCGGGTCGAGATTAAAAAATCTTTAGATCCATCGATTCAGCAGGTGGCGATGGATCCGCGCATCATTCACACCGCGCTGCTCAACCTGGTGACCAATGCCATTGATGCCTGCCTGTTCGATGAAGATACCGGGAAAGAGTGGCAGGTTGTGATTGCGACGACCCTTGAAGACGACAACACCATCCGGTTTGACGTCTCCGACAATGGCACCGGTATGAGCAAAGATGTCCGCGACAGGTTGTTTACCTCTTTTTTCAGCACCAAGGGGCACCGCGGAACGGGCCTCGGCCTGATGGTGACCCGTAAGTTCGTCGAAGAGCACGGCGGGCGGATCGATGTGGCTTCCACCCCGGGTGAGGGAACCACCTTTACCATCCATCTGCCCTTCGAGGCCGCCGGTCAAAAAAAAGAAAACATCCAGCAAGAAATTAAAAAACGGTAGATTAAGGAGGATTCCCCATGGGTAAAAAAGTTCTGGTCGTCGACGACGACCCGGATGTTCGCTTGTTCAACGTGACGGTTCTCGAAGAAAACGGCTACACCCCATTGGTGGCCACCAATGGCGAAGAAGGTAAAAACCTGGCCAAACAGGAAAAACCGGATCTAGTTATTCTCGATGTCCTCATGCCCCGTGAAAGCGGCATTCGGTTATACCGCGAACTCAAAACGGACAAGAATCTCAAACACATACCCATCATCATGCTGTCCGGAATCGCTGAAAAGTCCTTTCTGCGTTCCCAAAAGGTGCTGGCGGAGTTCGGTGATGCCCCCGTTCCCGAGCCCGAAGCCTATCTCGAAAAACCAGTTGACGCCGAAGAGTTGGCTGCGACGATCAAAAAAATCATCGGTTGATGCGGCGTATACCCATCGGCACCCTTCGACAAAAGACGAAACACGCCATGAAAATAAAAAAACTGCTGTTTGTCACCAAATTCGAGGAGCTGGGGTTCGACGCCCTCCAGTCCCTTTTGAGTCTCCGGGAAGCCGGCCTCGAACACGTGGTCTTCGTCAACATTATCGAAAGAGAGCGGGTGGCCATGCGTCGGGGTACCGGTTACAGCAAGGAAGCCGAAATCCGGCTGCGCGAAACCGCCAACATCCGCTTTATCGATTGGGCGGAGAACCTGTTCGAGCAGGGCATGGAGGTCGGTGCCTACATTGTCGTCGGCAACCTGGTGGGCGAGGTGATCAAGGCCGCCCAGAAAGAGGAAGCCGACCTGATCGTCGTCGGGCGGTCCCAGAAGGGCGTGATCGAGCAGTTGTATGCGGGGTCGGACATCACCGAGCTGCTGCACCGGACATCCAAACCGGTTCTTGTTTACAAGTACCTTTCGGAGAGTTCGTTCGCCCTCGAAAAGCCTTTTGAATCGCCCATTCTGGCGACCGACTGGTCACCGGCCAGCCTGAGGGCCATTGATTTCCTGAAGGAACTCAAGGGAATCATCCAGAAAATCCATGTCGTGCACGTTGCCGACCAGAAGCAGCTCAGCGGTTCGGCGATGGCGATTCAGAAAACGCGCAAGAAAATACGCGCTAAATTGGATGAGATCTGCCAAACTTTCGAAGCCGAAGGGATTTCCGCGTCTCCGCATGTCTACGTCGGCGACCCGGAACAGGAGATCGAGAAGGCCGCGCGGGAATGCCAGGCAACCCTGATCGTCATGGGATCGTCCGGAAAAGCGAATTGGGTGGAACGCTGGCTCGGCAGCACGCCGCGAAACATCGCGGAAAAGTCTGATTATCCGACCCTGCTCATTCCGCCAGAAAAGTTATAGAGGCAACTGCAGGATTTTGCGCGCAGTCAATGAAATCAAAAAAATGTGCAAAAACCTACCACCTGGGATTGCACAATAAATTCGGCAGAGCCGTCATGCCCCGTGATTGAGGCCGATTTTATGAAAATGGGTCATTTGAGGCGGGCAGCAGAAAAAGCAGACCGAAGCTAACGTTCAACAGGAGGGATTCATGGCGGTAATTACGATTTCAAGACAATTCGGCGCGGGGGGTAAAACCGTCGGAAAAATGGTTGCCGACAGACTGGGCTACACGTTCGCCGATGATGACATCATTCAAATGGTGGCCGAAGCGGCCAATGTGTCGCCGCACTGGGTCGAGTCCATCGAAAAAGAGGCCGGCGGCAAGCTTTCCAGGGTCGTCTCCAGCATGGTTTCAAAACGCCTGGTGGACCGCATTTTAAAGGATGAACGCGGCTACATGGACGAAAGGCTTTACCTGGACTACCTCGTCGTCATCATCGCGCAGATCGCAGAAGAAGGCAACGCCGTCATCCTGGGGCGCGGCAGTCAATACATTCTCCACGATCATCCCGACGCTTTCCACGTCCTGTTGGTCAGTGACCTCAAAAGCCGCGTCAAATTCATGACGGAGCGCTACGATTTTTCCGAAAGCCAGGCCGCTCAGATCGTCAACCGCGAAGACAAACGCCAGCTCAATCTCTATCGCAAGATCGGCAAGACCGATTACGACAATCCGGCCCTCTACCACCTGGTGGTGAACATGGCCACAATGGACCTTGCGACGGCGGTCAGGCTCATATTGAACCTGGTGCCGTCTAAATAAAGGCGGTGCCGGCACGGGGGACGAGACGATCAAATTTGACGATTCCGCAGAAATTGAACTTTGCGGAACCCTCACGAAGCACTAAAAACCAAACACCTCGGCACACGGCTTGCCGAACGTTCCCAGGTCCCTCACACTCATGGATTGCGACGGCCTTATTTATGCCGCGCGCGTCGGCCGGAGCGTCGTGGTGCCCTCCTTCCGCAGGATCTGCCACGCCACCGGCTTGAAGGCCGGCTGTGGCTGCGCCCCGAAAGCGCTCTCGGCGGAAGTGCGAAAGGTGCACCAGTAGTCCGACCTTCTCCACCAATACGCCCCTTCCATGCGGTCTTCATGGCCTCCGCACCGGAAGCTTCGCGGTCGACTTGATCGCCGGGAGTTTTCGAAAAAGACCAGCCCCTCTTGCCCTGGTGTGGCGTTGCCTTCCTCCCCTCCCGCCACCGGCCCCTCCCTGGCTGCTTGGTGGCGCCGGATCTGCGCCTTGCAAACATCCAGTGAAAGGATGACCACTCGGGACGGCTGGCGGGTTCAAACAGCAGCGTTTTCAGTTCCCGCACACATTATCGAATTGGGACGGCTGCAGGGCGTGGCTTTTTGCGGCTTGACGCCCACTGGCCCCTATTTTATATTTCCCTCACACCGTCAGCACGATGAGCCGTGAGCCCCGACGAGCACCAGTATGACCTGTACAGGCGGTCCTGGAAGAAACATGATTAGAGGGTTCACAGAATTTTCTGTCGTTGAAAATAAAAAGCACAATCCCTCAGAACTGCGTGAAATGAGAAAGGAGTGACGGTATGTATCGATTCAAACGCCTTTTGGTAGGGATTTCCTTTGCCGATCAAGACGGGGCCTCAATCCGTTACGCTGCAATGATCAGCAGGCTGGCACGATCAGAGAAAGTCGTGTTCCTTCACGTGGCAAGCAGCGTTGACCTCCCGGAGGACCTCCTGGAGGAGTATCCGGATCTTTTTCAACCGGTTGGTGACTATGCCCAAGAAAAGATGAAGAAATTGGTTGGCCAATACTTTGATGGCCATCCCGAAACCGAGGTCAGCTGTCAGGTCGTCGAGGGGTCGCCGCTGATCGAGTTTCTGCGCAAGGTCAAGGAAGAGGATGTCGATCTCGTCGTGATGCGCAAGCGCGGAGAGCCCGGGACCGCGGGGACGCTGTTTGAAAAGCTGGCCCGCAAGGCGCCCTGTTCCGTGTTGTTTGTGCCCGAGGGCAGCAAGGCGTGGTTCACCAATATCCTCGTTCCGGTGGATTTTTCGGAAAACGCCAGGGATGCCATGGAAGTCGGAGTTTCCATCGGCCTGGCCGCCAGCGGGATCAAGGAGATATACTGCCTGCACGTTTACAACGTGCCCATCGGTTTTTACAAGACCGGCAAGACTTACGAGGAGTTTGCCGAGATCATGAAAGGCCACGCGCAAAGGTACTATGCGGAATTTATCCAGAAGGTCGACCTCAAGGGTCTTGCCGCAGTCCCCATATTCAAGCTGGAAAAGAAGGAGTCCCGGGGTATTCAGGAGGTGATCGAAGAGCACGGGATCTCCCTGGTTGTTATCGGCGCCCGGGGGAGAAAGGCAGGCGCCGGTGTATTGCTGGGAAGTGTCACCGAACACCTCATCACCACCACCACCGTCCCCATTATGGCGGTGAAGAAGAAAGGAACCGGAATGGGGCTCCTCGATGCGCTTCTGAAGCTCTAAACTGAAGTTCCAGTGATAACTTGTTGACAAAGAGTGGCCTGACAAATCAGGATTCAAAACAAAGGCAATCGAGTCTGGTCTTGGCTTACGTTGGGCATCACCTCAAAAACTTGAGCGAAAGTTTGAAGGGTACGAGATACTTTACGAGTTTGACAAGGTAAGACGAATTACATCTGTTAGCGGGAAGGTGCCGGAAGTCGACGGACAGACGTGGTGACCTTGGATCTCCGAGGGCGGCGCCTGGTGGATCGCACGGCGAAAAATCCTCTGATTGGGTTGAGGCTCGATTGCTCATGAAACGGCGCATTTCATTTCTGCTCGCAGCGGCGGTTCTTGCCTGCGCGGTGTTTTGCCCCGGGCCCGCCTTTGCCTTGCGGAGCTTCATGCTGGAACCCGGAACCGACGTGTTCGGCGTCACGCGCATGGTGCAGGCCCGCGAGCAGGACACGCTCCTCGACATCGCGCGCGAGTTCGGGCTTGGGTACAACCAGATCGTCGCGGCCAACTCGGGCATCGACCCCTGGGTGCCGCCCAAGGGCAGCCTGGTGCGCCTGCCCCTGACCTTTGTGCCGCCCCGCGTGCGCCCGGAATCCGGCATGGTCGTGAACCTCGCGGAGATGCGCCTGTACTTCTTTTTCTCCAACGGCGGGCATGACTTCTTTTTCACCGCGCCCATCGGCATCGGTCAGGAGGGCTATCTGACGGAACTCGGGGAATACAAGGTCAAGAGCAAGACCCCCAACCCGACCTGGGTGGTGCCCGAGTCCATCCGCAGGGAGGAGCCGGATCTGCCGGCCGAAGTTCCGCCGGGTCCGGACAACCCGCTCGGGGACTTTGTCTTCCGTCTTTCCAGAAATCTATACGCGATTCACGGGACCAACAAGCCCTGGGGCATCGGCCGGAGGGTCAGCCACGGCTGCATCCGCATGTACCCGGAGGACGTGGGCTCGCTGTACCCACTGGTGCCCGTGGGCGCCGTGGTCAAGGTCGTCTACGAGCCCGTCAAGTTCGGTTGGGGGAACGGGAATCTGTGGATTCAGGTCTTCGAGGATTTCGAGGGGAGGCTCGCGTCTCCCCTGGAGAAGGTCGTGGAGGAGATTCTCTATTACGAGACAGCCATAGGCCCCCTCGATGTCGACCACGAGGCCCTTTTCAGGGCCCTGGACGAGAAGACGGGGGTGCCTATGGCTGTGGCGCGGCCCCGGAAGGAGTAGTACTACTTCTTCAGGGACTTGTCGAAGATGCGCTCGGCCTTCAGGGTCGCGGCCTCTGCACGCTCGGCCGCCATCTCGGCCTTGGTGGCCGACTGCTCTGCGCTACCCGCCGCCTCTTCGATGCGCAGGCCCATCTCCTCGAGCCTCTGGCTGGCCGCCTCGGCCCTGGCCGCCGCGGCCTTGGCCTCCTCGGCCGACTGTCGGGTGCTTTCCAGCAGGGCCCTGTCCTCCTTGTTCAGGCTGGCGCACCCCGTAAGCGCCGCAAGAAAGAAAAGGGCTGCAAAAAACAGCGTCATGGACAGCATTCGGGGCATTTTTTTCGTCAACATTGTGCATCCTCCTTTGCGTTGACTGTTACCGTTATCTTTTTAGGATTGTATGTTACTCCTTCCCGATTTTAGAAGTCAATTGTTATTGGTGTTGCTGCTGACTTTTTCCGTGACCAGTGCGCTGGCTGCGGGCCGGTCATACCCGTCAAAAAGAGTCCTGGTCATCGACAAGGCCGCAAAGGAACTGACCGTTTTCGTCGGCGGCCGGCAGGCGGCCCGGTTCCCCGCCACCTTCGGCATCGACCCCGTTTCGGACAAACGCAGGATCAACGATCTCGCGACTCCCGAGGGCCTCTATGTCATCACGTACAAGAAGAGCCGGACCCGTTTTTACCGCACCCTGGGCCTTTCCTTCCCGAATCTGGCCGATGCCCAGCGGGGCCTGGCCTCGGGCATCCTCTCCGTGGAGGGGTACAGGAGGATTCTCAACGCCGCGCGCAGATCCCGGCCGGCGCCCTGCGACACGGGGCTGGGCTGCGCCATCGCCATCCACGGCGGGGGGGTGTACAGGCAATTCGGGGAGTTCACGGAGAGGGACTGGACCGACGGGTGCGTCGCCCTGGACAACCCGGACATGGAGGTGCTTTTCAACCTCTGCCGGCCCGGGGACCCGGTCCTCATCTTCAACAGCGCCCGGAACCTCTTCGGCATCATCAGGCCGTTCACGCAGGTGCGCGATCTGGATGGCAAGGGCCTGCCGGTCTGCCCTGACGGGATCTGCGTATACGAGGCCGACCTGCGGACATCGCTGGGTTGGACCAGAGTGACCGTCAGAGAGGGGCGGTCGCATGGATTGTCCCTGGAGGTCGTTGTCTATGACGAAGGGCGGGAGAGCCCGGCCCTGGTCCTCGTTGACCGCAATGCGGACGGTGAGATGTCTTTTCTGGACAGGGCCAGGGGGACGATCGCGGATGCCTCAACGCCGGACTCGGCATACGAATTGGCCAGAAGTGCAATTATCGTCGCCCTTTCCTCGGGAGGGATGCCTCACATGGATGGCGGGCGGTAGTTTGCTGTTTTTGCGCGGAAGTCGTCTGCGGCGAAAGCCGCGCCTGCCCGCATTTTATGGTGGGTTGCTCTATTCCTCGTCGTCTTCGTCCTTGCAACCGTCAACGTCTTGGAGGGTGACCTGAAGAAGGCCTTCGACCGCGCTGTCATCAAACCAGAAGTCAAGCTCATCGTCCGAGTAATCGAAGCGCAGATCCTCGGTCACCGCTGTCTCAATCTGGGCCAGTTCATCGCCGGAGAGATCCTCTCCGTCCGTGCGGGATACCCACAAACAGCGGTACCCGCACACATGGTACTCCCGCCACGGGTGTTCGTATAGATCGGCCAAATCGGTTGTCATTTTCACAGGGGAGAAAGGAACAAGCCTGTTCTGAGCTTGTCGAAGGGGCCGGACTCTTGAGGCTGGCAAATCAGCCAGCCCCTTCGGCAGCCACTCCCGAAGTGGCAGTGCTCGATGTATCCGACTAAAAGCCCCCGCGTGTGCCCTCAAGAACCTGGAGAGAGCTCGTTAAAAAAATCTGCGAAGTGGACCCTCTTAGTTGTAGCCGCTGCGGCTATGGGATGAAAATCATCAACTTGATGCATGAACCAGACGTGATAGAGCGCATCCTCCGCCATATGGGGTTGCGGAAGCAAGACGCGGGACCACTTGAGGGAAGAACGAAAGTGCCTGCAGATGGGAGTTGTCCTCGATGATTTTGACGATGACTGGCCCGGGTTTGAAGAGCCCGTCATCATCTACCACTAAACTTCGAGACAGTCCCCACTGACCACTATAGGAGCAGTTTGCCCTCAAATCCGGGCAAACACCCTCTTTCATGCCCTCCGCAAGCAAGACAACCTGCACGAAGACCAATTTGCCCGAGCTACCCATCATTCCCGCAACACACTGACACACCCTGATGATTTTTGCCATTACTTGCCAAGAAAGCGGCACCTAAATCTCCTTGACAGCATCCACGACAGGTGCTAACCAAAAAGCCTCAAAAAGTGATTTCCTATCATCCGCGTCGGGTGATCACCTACATCATGCCCCCCCGTGAAGGTGCCGTCCGATCGCAACCTAACGCTTTTGATTTCCGCTTTTGGATTGGGAGTGCTTGGGGTTGCTCTTGCGATTTTGTCCTTTTTTTAAATCCAAATCACTATAAATTCAAGTTTCCGATTCTTCGCATTGCGCAGAGATAAACAGGAGAAATGCAACCGCTCGGTTTAGGTTTGGGGCGTTTTCGTTCGGGGTCGTTTCCCGGGTTCCCGAGTTACCCAAAACCGGATCTGAGAAAAATGACTTCCGTAGATGAAAGGAAGATATACAGCGGAAAACTGATGGGCGCGATATTGTTGTTTATCGGCGTCGTGGCGCTCGGTTGTGGAACCGCCATATCGTTCGTTGCCGCAGATCCCCTGCCGGCGTTCGCCCTCATGGGGCTTCCTGCATCGTCTCTGGGATTGATCGCACTGCTTGCAGGTGTTGCCACTCTGGCGGCTCGCATTGAAATCAGTCGCGGCTGTTTGAGTGTGGCGGCCCCGCAGTGGCGAGGGTGCCCTCTGCCTCCGGTCAGAAAAATCAGCCTCCGGTGGGATGCGATAAAGGCTGTCCGGCATCGCACGGAAATATACCACCTGCTTCCAGGCAAGGGGTTGGCCTTTCCGCTTGAAGCCTATGCGATTGACAGTGAAAATGAGAGTGTAATTTTTGCGGGGAAATCTGTTCCGCACCTTGCTCAGGCGCTAAGTGATATCGCGCTTCGATCGGGTCGCCCCATCCAGGAAGAAGCACCCGTGCAGGCGAGCATTCTCGGGTCTTTGCTAAAAGGACCGCCGCGCTGGTTTTAGATATCTGAAGTTTCCCACTTCTATAAAGCGGTGAGCGCGAGGCCGGGACCCTCGGCATGATGAAAAATATTTAGTAATTACAGTTAGTTAAAAAAAACCGGGTGCGTCAGCAACTTACTGAAATCATCACAAATTCCGGAACGATTTTTTTCCTAAAACATAAAATTTATATAAATTTCAGGTAGTTGTCATTGATTGCGAGGCCCCGTTGTGGTATGGTCGTTGTGAGCAAACAAACCGCCCCCACAGCAAAGAACTTTGCGTGCTCATTTTACACGACATCCTCGAAAAACTCAAAAGTCAATTCGCTGCTCAATCTCCAAAAGACCAAGAACGGGGTATCTGGTTTGTCTACACGATCATTGCGATCATCATTTCCTTTACCTCTTCCAAGACCTCCAATATTTTTCGATGCCCGAACACGCTTTTCGGGTTCACCGGCATACGCAAAAAACGATTCTACACATTCATGGCTACCCCCAAGATCCCATGGGAGCGCCGATGGCAAACGCTGTGGAAGATGAACCCAGAGCCGTTGACTGCCGGCCGGCTGCTATTGGCGCTCGATGATTGTATCAATCCCAAGACGGGAAGGAAAATCTTCGGTTGCGACCATGTCTTTGATCATGCCGCCAAACAGAATCAATCAAAATATCCATGGGCACAGAACATTGTTGCCGTCGGGCTGTTAAGGATCGTCAAGCAGCGCTGGGCATGCCTGCCGCTAAGTTACCGGTCAGGGTCGCCCAATATTGTGGCGCTAATGCTGCGGATAGCAGCAAGATACTTTTATAGGAAACTTCAGTTAGATATTTCTCCGGCAATTAAATCGCAATGGTGAGATGAACCCAGTGCTCACTTGAAGCGCTGGCAAAACGGAGGAACGATATGAGCGGGTCCCGCTTGATTGTCTTGCTTGCGGTATTTGGCTTCCTGGGGGCGTCACAGGTGGTCTGGGGGGATGACACAACAACGCAAAATCTCGTCGGGATATGGCGAGCTCAAGTTTCAACCCCCTGGGGTCCGGGAACAGCTGAGACCATTCTGATGAAAAACGGACGCTTTAGCAAGACATTCAAGGTCGGCGAGATGTTCACCAAGGATTCCGGCAAGTACATGGTCGGCCAGGGTTACATTCATTTTGATATCGAGGACCATGAGCCCAAAGTTTACAAGGGCAAGCCCATGAGCTGGGTCAAGAGTGAAACGGTATTTTTTCAATTGGTCGGCCCCGATCGAATGTTTTGCGAGGATCGCATAACGGGTGGCCGCTGGGAGGCTTTCCGCGCTCGGTGATACAGATGATGCGCAGCTATTCGATCAGAAGGGTCAGGCCTCTTCCACGCCTCCCCCTGAAAGGCAACATTGACCTCACCTATCGCTGTGACTTCAACTGCCGTCACTGCTGGCTGCGCATTCCACCTGGCGCGCCGGAAAGACGGGAAGAACTCAGCCTGCAGGAAATCAAAGCCATCGTGGACGAGTCGCGCGCCATGGGCTGCAGAGAATGGGCCATCTCGGGCGGCGAACCCATGCTCCGCCCGGACTTTCCGGAAATATTCGACTACTTGACACGCGACACCGCGAAGTACTCTCTCAACACCAACGGCTCTCTGATCACACCGGAGATCGCTCGCCTCATGCGCCGAAAGGGGGTTAAGATGGTCGCTCTCTACGGTGCCACGGCCGAAACGCACGATCACGTCACCCGGACCCCCGGCGCCTTTGATGCGACCCTGCGCGGCTTTTCCCACCTGATCGAGGCGGGTGCGGGGTTCATCGTGCAGTTGGTCCCCATGCGCGCGAATTACCACCAGTGGGATGCCATGATGGCTTTGGCAAGATCGCTCAGCCCGCACTGGCGTGTGGGCGCATCATGGCTTTACCTTTCATGCGACCGCACACCGCACCGCAACGCCGAAATTGCCGCTCAGCGCCTGGCCCCCAAGGACGTCATCGCCCTGGACCCGCCGGTTCCTTCTTCCGCGGAGCGGATGGATGAACTGCATTCAAGCTACTCAGGGTGCGCCGCGGTGCCGGGTGAGGAGTTGGATGACCGCCTGTTCGCCCGATGCATCGACCACCGGCGTGATTTTCACATAGACCCCTACGGCCAGATGACGTTCTGCTGCTTCGTCAAAGACCCGTCGCTGCGCTACGACCTCCGACACGGCACCTTCCGCGACGCATGGGACGAGTTTATCCCCTCGCTGAAGGACCGGGTGCGCGGCGGCGACGAGTACAAGTCTAATTGCGGGGCCTGCGAAAGGCGTTCAGACTGTCGCTGGTGCGCAGTGTACGCGTATCTGGAAACCGGACGCTATTTTGCGCCCATCCCGTATTTGTGCGAAACCGCTGCGGAGGAGCGACAATTTAAGATGCAATGGCCGTCCAAGCACCGCCGCTATTTCCAAATCGCCGGCATCACGATACGCGTCGAAAGCGATCTGGATTTCAGCACGGTGGGGTTCTCGCAGGAACTGGCGCGGTTTGCCGTTGCGGGGCCGGGCGACGACAATGTGACCATCCGGCATTATTTCGAGGTGCCGGACATGCGCCACATGGACCTGGTCGATGAACTGTATCGAAAAGCGCCGTGGGCGATCTCACGCAAGAACGGCCGCTGGTACTACCTCGGCATCCCAGCGGATCCGGGCGACTCCCGGATCTTGCGGGTCGGGGTCTTCGACGCGGACCACACTCACGCGACGATCTACCACCCGCCGTGCGAAGAGTCGCGCGTTCGTAAAACGGGATTCCAAAGCCTCTCCCTCTTTCCTACAGACCAGATCTGGCTTGCGCCCCTGCTCGCAGATCGCAATGCCGTTTTGCTGCATTCGGCCGCAGTGATCCTGAACGGGCAGGGGTTGATCTTTGTCGGCCGCTCGGACTCAGGCAAGTCGACTACGGTGAACCTTCTCAAACGTGCGGCGACCCTCCCGGGGCCGTCGCCGGCCTCGGTGGAGGTTTTGTGCGACGATCGCAACATCGTGCGCCGCTGGGGCTCCGGCTGGCGCGTGCACGGCTCATGGAGCCATGGCGATGTCTCCGACGTCTCGCCCGCCTCAGCGCCGCTTGGCGCGGTGTTGTTTCTGGAGCAGGCTGCACACAACCGCCTCGTGCCGCTGACGGACCGTAAACAGATCTGGCGGCGGCTGCTCGCCACGATCATCAAACCGATGGTGACAGCCGCGTGGTGGCAGAAGGAATTGGACGTGATCGAGCGCATCGTGAGCGATGTGCCGTGCTACACGATGCGTTTCGACCCGAGCGGAGACATTGTGCGAGCGCTGGTCAAATTGGTCGCGCGCGTCGCGGCTGAACGGGGAGCCCGGGTGAAATGAACGGTTCCCCCTACGTCGTCAGGAGGGCGGCAAGCCATCCGCCATTGAGACGCGGGCATCGGCCGCGCCTTGGCCAACTCGACATCGAGTTGACCGAGCGGTGCAACAACAGTTGCATTCATTGCTGCATCAATCGCCCAGCGAACGATGCAGCCGCACGGGTGCGCGAGATGCCGACCGAGCAGATCAAGGATATTTTGCACCAGGCCGCCGACCTGGGTTGTCTGACCGTGCGTTTCACCGGCGGGGAGCCGCTGTTGCGCCTCGATGTCCGGGATCTCTACCTCTATGCCCGGAAACTGGGCCTGAAAGTGTTGTTCTTTACCAATGCGCGTCTCATCACGCCGCAGCTGGCCGACCTCTTCGCGCGGGTTCCGCCGCGCGCGGCGATCGAGATCTCGGTGTACGGTATGCACCCGAAATCCTACGAAGCGGTGACGCGCGCACCTGGCTCGTTCGACCAATTCCGGCGCGGCGTGAATCTGCTTTTGGAGCGCCGCGTCCCGTTTGTCGTCAAATCGGTGCTATTGCCGCAGCTCAAACCCGAGCGGGACGAATTCGAGGCCTGGGCCGGAACTATCCCGGGGATGACGCGGCCGCCGAACTATACCATGTTTCTGGACCGGCGGAGCCGGCGCGACGACGCCCAGAAGGATGCACTGATCGAATCGCTGCGCCCGTCGCCGCGCGATGTGCTGGCCGTGCTGACGCGCAACGCAGCGAAATATCGCCGCGACATGGTGCAGTTTGGGTCGCGATTTATGGGGCCGTCCGGCGATCGGCTGTTCGGGTGCGGCGCGAACCACGGCATGTGCATCGATGCTTACGGTCGGGCACAGCCCTGCATGGGAATCCGCGCGCCGGAGTTAACGGTTGGCTTGACCCCTGTCCATCCCCCGGCGAGTGAAGCCGAGACGGTCTCCGCGCCTCACGCGCTGGAACCGGAGACCGTTGAGGTGAGATTGGCCGACGCCCTGGAGCGGTTCCGCAGGCTCTGTGACGTGCGTGCGACGAATCCTGAATATTTGAGCCGTTGCGCGCGCTGTTTTCTCAAAGGGCTGTGCGAGCAGTGCCCGGCCAAATCGTGGGGGGAGCACGGGACCATAGACACCCCGGTCACCTATCTGTGCGATGTGGCGCACACGCAAGCGCGCTACCTGGGGTGGCTGAACGAAAAGGAACTGGGATGGGAGGTGAGGGACTGGCAAGAACGAGTCCACCGTGAGCGGCAACCGCTCACCGGTCAAGGGGCGTTGGGCGCGCAGAGGCTGTATCAGGGATAGCTTGCGCAGCGGTCCTTCACCTGTTCGTATAACAACAAACCCGCCAAGGAGGTGCAGAACATGGAAAAAAAGATCAAGCCCGTAAAGAAGCCATGGCAGAAACCGGAACTGGTCGTGTTGGTGCGAAGCAATCCGGAGGAGTCGGTATTGACCTCGTGCAAGGTGATCGGAAGCTCAGGTTATCACAACACGAACAACAGCTGTCTTTGGGAGCACGCTTGCACAAGTGTCTGTTCATCCATTAGCTCTTCGTAGCGGCTGCGTCCACAAGGTTCTGGTATGTTGTTCGCGGTGAGCAACGCTTGAGCGAGAATGCCGGCGCAAGAGGAGGGCCGTTGCCCCTTCCTGCACGCAGCGTGCAGGAAGGGCCTCCAGCGGGTATGGGTTTGTGACCGGCACTGGCACTATCGGAAAGGAGTTCGTGTGGCATCCCATCTCGACCTGAATTCAATCTGCATTCCGTCGCAAGGCGTTGTCGCACGCGAAATCGAAGGCGAAATCGTCATTGTCCCTGTAACGGCCGGCATCGGCGAAGCCGAAGACGAGCTGTACACCCTGAACGAGACCGGCCAGGCCATCTGGCAAAAGCTGGATGGCCTGCGAACGCTGAAAGACGTGGTGGCCTCCCTGGCGAGCGAGTTCACCTCTCCGCTCAGTGAACTCGAAACGGACGTGCTGGGGTTTGCCAGCGAGTTGACGCAGCGCGGCATCCTCGTGGCAAAGGCGTAGCTCGATGGGCAGGGGAAAGATAAGAAAACGAAACCCCCGACATCCGGGTGCGTTTTGCGCGCCGTCTCCCGGAGCATGAAATGATCAAAACAGCTTCTGCATCGAGGATCAAATCCAAGAGCCTCGTCCGGGCTTCCCTGGAGTTGGGCCGCGTGCTCGCCGACCGTAACGGCGCGACCTTTCGCGCAAAAGGAACGTGCATGTATCCGACCGTGCGCGCCGGCGACGTTCTGCGGATTCAGTCATGCAGGGCCGCCGATGTGTCGGTGGGAGACATTGCGGTCGGCCTCAAGCCGGGATTCCTGTTCGCCCATCGTGTCATCGGCAAAGGCATGGAAAAGGGACGCGCCTACATCATCACCCGTCCCGACCTATCACAGGTAGGCAGCGACGGCCCCATCTTTGACGAAAGCCTGCTGGGCAAAGTAGTCACGATCGAGCGCAACGGCAGACCGGTTCCGCTCCACCCCGCAACCCAACCGTGGCAGGTGCGCGGCTACTGTGCCCTGCGCCTGGCGGTGATCGAGACCGTGCAGCCGATGCTCGCAGGGTTGGCCCAAGCGCTGGAGACCGTCCAGGCCAGTGCGCTCTATCGCGGCCTCGCCATGAGGTGGCTATCCCTGGTGCATCCGCGCATCTCATATGCGGTGCGCCTGCCGATGCCGGCACTGGGCGATGCCGTCTATCGCCAGCTGTCGCCTGAAACATTTGATGTGCGGAACGATTGGCGCGGGCGCCCGGTGGACCGCTGGACGCTGGCCTTGCACCTGAACGGAAACCGCCAGCCCGCCGCATGGGCAACCTTCGCGCGGGGCGGGGCTGCCGATTGGCATATGGCTGAGTCGTTCGTGTGCTCGCGCTACCACGGTGCGGGACTGGACGATAAGCTGCTGCGCCGAGCCAATGCGATCCTGGAAGGGGGGTCCGGCCCCCCGGAACAAAACAAAGAAAGCAAAGAGAGCCTGTCAGGCTGCTGAAAAGCGGCGCCTCAAACCGTGATTCGCTGCTGCGCGGCGTTTGGCAATGCTCACCTATCCTTGAATATGCTGCGCTTCCCAAAGTACCGCATACCTTGGCTGACGGCCCGATGCTTGTTTTTCAACAGCCTTGATAGCTCTCTGAATTCAACTTGCACCACAGGTTGTCTATGGCGGAACCCACTCAGCTTGAAATCAAACATCTGCCTCTATGGGGCAAGCTCCAGGCGAAGTGTCTCCCGCTGTCGTTTGAAATCGAAATCACCGCACGGTGCAACAACGCCTGCCGCCACTGCTACATCAACCTGCCGCCGGACGATCGCGCTGCGCGTAAGGCCGAACTGTCCGTTTTGGAGACCGCCGACCTTGCCGCGCAGGCGGTGCAACTCGGGGCCGTGTGGTGCCTGATCAGCGGCGGCGAACCCCTGCTGCGCCCCGATTTCACAGACCTTTATCTCATCCTCAAACGCGCCGGGTTGCTGGTCTCCGTCTTCACCAACGCCACGCTCGTGAACGAAGCGCATGTTGCGCTCTTCAAAGAATTTCCGCCGCGCGACATCGAAGTCACGGTGTACGGCGTCACCCGCGATACCTACGAGCGCGTGACGCGCAAGCCCGGCTCGTTCGACCAGTTCATGCGCGGGCTGACCCTGCTGATACAGAACGGAGTTCGGGTGCGCCTCAAGGCGATGGCGATTCTATCCAATTTTGCCGAGCACGACGCGATTGCCGACTTCTGCCGCTTACACACCCGGGATTATTTTCGCTTCGACCCCCAGTTGCACCTGCGCTTCGACGGTGATTCGGATCGCAACGATGAGATCCGTGCGGAACGACTGACGCCGGAGCAGGTCATCGCCTTGGAACAGGCGGACGAACAGCGGATGACGGCTTTACGAAACGATTGCGACACACTGATCCAACAAGAAACCTGCCATCATGGCTGCGACCATCTCTTTCACTGCGGCGCCGGCCGCAGCAGCTTCACGATCGGCTACGACGGCCGGTTTCGGCTGTGTTCATCCCTGTGGGCACCCGAAACGGTTTACGATCTGCGGCAAGGCACTCTATCGGCCGCCTGGCATGATTTCGTGCCCCGCGTGCGCGAGATGCGCTCCACCAAACCGGAACTTATGAAGACCTGCCGTTCCTGCCCGTTGGTCAATCTTTGCCTGTGGTGCCCTGCTCATGCCTACCTGGAAACCGGTGAGCTGGACGGTTTTACACCCTACTTTTGCGCCGTGGCCCATGCTCGTGCGCACGCCCTGCGCGGCGACCCAGCGGCGGACGGACGTTTATGAGGCGCAGGCATTCAACGTCGTGAATGATCGAACACCCTTGAGACCGAGAAACCCACGAAAACCGCAACTGAAACGGGTGCTGTCCCTGGTGTGGAACGCCGCCCCGACCTGGACCCTTGCCAGCGGAGCGCTGCTCAGCCTTCAGGCAGGAGTGCCGTTGCTGCAGCTTTATCTCATGAAACTCACGGTGGATGCGGTGACCGCGGGGATCGTGGCGCCGGAAAAGGCGGCCGCTATCCGTCTGGTGCTGGTGTTGGTTTGTCTCACGGGGGCGGTAGCGCTGGCCGCTGATTTTCTATCCTCGATCGCACGGGTGGTGGGGCAGGCCCAGGCGGAGGTCGTCAGCGATTACGTTCAAAACCTGCTCCATGCCAAATCCGTTGCGTTGGATTTGGAATACTACGAAAATTCCCGTTTTTACGATACCTTTCACCGCGCCCAGCAAGAAGCCCCCTACCGTCCGATCCGGATGGTCACGGGCCTCGTCCAGGTCGCGCAACACTTCGTTGTTCTGGTCGGAATCGCCGCCCTGTTGGTTGCCTGCCACTGGGGCATTACCGTGCTCCTGTTTGCGGCCGTGGTTCCCGGGGCCCTCGTGCGCCTGAAATTCTCAGGTCAACTTTACCAGTGGCAACTCGGAAGGTCCGAAGCGGAAAGAACGGCTGTTTATTTAAACTGGCTGCTCACCGGCGAAAGTCATGCCAAGGAAATCCGCTTGTTTGACCTTGGCCCTCTGCTCATGCAGCGATCTCGCAAGCTGCGTGGCCAGCTCCGGCAGGAGAAAACCGGTATCGCTTTCAGACGTGCCCTATTCGAGCTGGCGGCCCAATCGGGCGCCACCCTTGCCATCTATGGTTCATTCGCCTTCATCGCTTACCGCACCCTGCAGGGGGCCATGACCGTGGGCGACCTGGTGATGTACTACCAGGCGTTTCAGCGGGGGCAGGGATACCTGCGAGAGATGTTGAGCGGACTGGCCGGCCTTTATGAGGACAATCTGTTTCTTTCCAACTTTTATGATTTCCTAGATTTGAAGCCCGCGGTCACCGTGTCGCGACCGTCAGTTCCTGTTCCCACCCCCATGAAAGAGGGGATTGTGTTCGACCGGGTGAGCTTCCGGTATCCGGCGGGCGCGGGGATGGTGCTGCATGAGGTCAGCCTGGCCATCCGTCCCGGCCAGGTGGTGGCTATGGTCGGGGAAAACGGGTCGGG
>Ga0105096_10000107_pt1 | contig 20635 bp, 21 predicted proteins | sample PPLLak3cmMay2015_FD_87036 | JGI IMG/M metagenome (GOLD analysis project Ga0105096, IMG submission 87036) | Freshwater sediment microbial communities from Prairie Pothole Lake near Jamestown, North Dakota, USA - PPLs Lake P7 Core (1) Depth... | ecosystem: Environmental > Aquatic > Freshwater >... | reverse complement strand
GGCGCCCGGGCAAGCGGAGGACCCGATCGCCCGCTACAACCGCGGCTTCGGCGCCATGCTCGAGCGCGTGGCGACGCTGCCCGTGCCGACGATTGCGGTCGTGAGCGGGGTCGCGATGGGCGGCGGCTGCGGCCTCGCCGCCGCCTGCGACCGCGTCATCGCCGCGGAGGATGCAACCTTCGCCATGCCCGAAGTGACCCTCGGCGTGGCGCCGGCGCAGATCGCACCGTTCGTCGTGCGGCGCGCGGGTGCACAGCGGGCGCGCTGGCTGATGCTCGGCGGCGCCCGGCTCAAGGCGGAGCAAGCGCAAGCCGAGGGCCTCGCCGACGTGGTCGTCCCCGCGGACGGACTGCGCGCGGCGTTGGAAGCCGAGCTGCGCCTGCTCGCCGCGGCCGAGCCCGCGGCGTTGCGTGCCACCAAGCGTATCGTCAACCGCACGCTCGAGGCGCCGCTCTCGGCCTCGCTCGACGCCGCCGCGCTCGAGTTCGCCGGCCTGCTGCGCCACGGCGCAGCGCGCGAGGGCATCGCGGCGACCGTAGGCCGACGCGCCCCGGCGTGGGCGGCGCCGCTGCCCGAGCTGCCGGACTTCCCGTGAAGACGCTCAATCGCCTGCTGATCGCCAACCGCGGCGAGATCGCCGTGCGCATCGCCCGCAGCGCGCGGCGTTTAGGGCTCGCCACGATTGCCGTGTGCTCGGACGCCGACCGCGACAACCCGCACGTCGGGGCCTGCGACGAATACGTGCCGATCGGCGGCACGTCGCCGGCCGACTCGTATCTCGTCGTCGAGAAGATTCTGGCCGCCGCGCGCACCAGCGGCGCACAGGCCATCCACCCGGGCTACGGGTTCCTCTCCGAGAACGCGGCCTTCGCCGCCGCCGTGGTGGACGCGGGGCTCGTTTTCGTCGGCCCGCCCGCGGCCGCGATCGAGGCCATGGGCGACAAGGCGCGCGCGCGGCAGCGCATGGCCGCGGCCGGCATCCCGGTGGTGCCTGGCTACGACGGCGACGCGCAGGACGAAGCAACCCTGGTGGCCGAGGCGGTACGCATCGGCTTCCCGGTCATGGTGAAGGCCGCGGCCGGCGGTGGTGGCCGCGGGATGCGCCGGGTGGAGCAGGCCGACGACCTGCCCGCGGCGTTGCGCAGCGCCGCCTCCGAGGCCGCCAAGGCCTTCGGCGACGGACGGCTGATCCTCGAGCGCGCGGTCGTCGAGCCGCGGCACGTCGAGATCCAGGTATTCGCCGATGCGCACGGACACGTCGTGCACTTAGGCGAGCGCGACTGCTCCGTGCAGCGGCGGCACCAGAAGATCGTCGAGGAGGCGCCCTCGCCGGCGGTGGACCCGGTGCTGCGCGAGCGCATGGGCCAGGCAGCCACGGCGGTCGCACGCGAGATCGGCTACGTGGGCGCGGGCACGGTCGAGTTCCTGCTCGATCGCGAGGGCCGCTTCTACTTCATGGAAATGAACACGCGCCTGCAGGTGGAGCATCCGGTGACGGAGCTCGTCACCGGGCTCGACCTGGTCGAACTGCAACTGCGCGTGGCGCGCGGCGAGCCACTGCCTGTGGCGCAGGAGGACGTTCGAATCCAGGGCCACGCCATCGAGGTACGCCTCTGCGCCGAGGAGCCGGCCGACGACTTCCTGCCGCGCAGCGGCGTCGTGCTCGACTGGCGGCCCGAGCCGCTGGTCCGCTGCGACCACGCGCTCGCGCCCGGCATGACGGTGAGCCCGCACTACGACTCGATGCTCGCCAAGGTGATCGCGCAGGGCGCGACGCGGGCCGAAGCGCTCGACCGACTTGCCCTCGCACTCGATCGCACGGCGCTGCTCGGCGTGCCGTCGAACCGCGCTTTCCTGGCCCGCGTGCTGCGCCATCCCGCCTTCGTGGACGGCTCGACGGTCTCCACCGCATTCATCGGCCATCATTTCCCGCAGAGCACCGACCGGGCCGAGGCGCCCGACGAGGCGACCTGGTGGCTCGCGGCCTGGCTGTCGCTCGCCGCTGCCCGCGAGGGCGGTTGCGACGGCGCGGATTCCGCCGAATGGCACAACTGGGGCAACGCTCGCCCGCTGCCGGCACCGTGGCGGCTGCGCTGGCGGGCGCCACAGGCGCTGGCCGAGCACGCCGAGCTCGAGCGCGCGGGCCACGTGCGACTCGCGCCCGGCGGCGCCGCGCTCGACGCAGAGGGCGCGGCGCCGCCGGCCAACGCGATCGTCGCGGGCACGCCCGTACCGCCGTGCCGCGACGGCGAGGCCGAGATGGACGGCGTCGCCCTCGCCTACCGCTACGCCTGGGACGGCGCCACGCTCTGGTTGCACACGCGCCGCGGCGACTTCGCCTTCGACTGCCTGCGCCGTGAGCCGCGGCGTTCCGCCGCGGACCTCGCCGCGCAGTCGGACGAGGTGCGTGCGGCGATCAACGGCCGCGTGCTCGAGGTGGCGGTGGCGGCCGGCGCAGAGGTCGCAGCCGGGCAGCGCCTGTGCACGCTCGAGGCGATGAAAATGGAACACGAGCTGCGCGCACCGCGGGCCGGCCGCGTCGCCACGGTCGAGATCCAGGCCGGGCAGCAGGTCGCGCCGGGTCAGGTCCTGATGCGCTACGAACGAGGTGCCTGATGTCGAAGACGGTCGTCACCTGCGCGCTCACCGGCGTGCTCACCGATCCCGCCCAGCACCACGTCCCGGTGACGCCGGAGCAGATGGCGCGCGAGGCACGCGCGGCGTTCGACGCCGGTGCCTCGGTCATGCACGTGCACTTCCGCCAGCAGAAGCCCGGCCTCGGCCACCTGCCCTCGTGGGAGCCGGCCGTGGCCGCCGAGATCGCGCAGGCCATCCGCGAGGCCTGCCCTGGCGTGATCTTCAACCAGTCCACCGGCGTGGTCGGACCCGACATCGCCGGCCCCGCCGCGTGCATCCGCGCCATCCGTCCCGAGATCGCCGCCTGCAACGCGGGCTCGCTCAATTACCTGAAGGTCCGAAGCGACGGCTCGTGGGCGTGGCGGCCGATGCTGTTCGACAACCCGGTCGAGAAGGTCGCCGCCTTCCTCGAGGTGATGAAGGAAACGGGAGCGCTGCCCGAGTTCGAGTGCTTCGACACCGGGATCGTGCGCACGGTGGAGATGTACGCCCGCACCGGGCTCTACAAGGGCCACCTCGACTACAACTTCGTGATGGGCGTGGAGTCCGGCATGCCGGCGGATCCCGAACTGCTGCCGATCCTCGCGCGCCTCCTCGCGCCGGGCGCCACCTGGCAGGTCACTGCGATCGGGCGCGCCAACGTCTGGCCGCTGCACCGTCGCACCGCCGAACTCGGTGGCAACCTGCGCACGGGACTCGAGGACACCTTCTACCTGCCCGACGGCAGCAAGGCGACCAGCAACGGTCCGCTGATCGAGGCGATCGTGGGCCTGGCTCGCGAGGCCGGCCGCGAGATTGCGAGCCCGGCCGAGGCGCGTAGCATCCTGCACATCCAGTGAAGGCCGCCCCGCGCGGCGGCGGGGGAATCACCGTGAGAGGGATGCTGAAGATCACGGGCGCGCTGCTGCTCGCCCTGCTCGCCTACCTCGCCTTCTGGCCCGTGCCCGTCGAACCCGTGGCCTGGCAGGCGCCGACGTTCATGGGCTATGCGGGTCCGCATGCAGTCAACGACCGGCTCGCGGCTGTGACACAGGTGGACGTGTCCCCCGAGGTCGGTCCCGAGCACATCGATTTCGGTCCGGACGGGAAGCTCTACACGGGCGTGCTGTCCGGCGCGATCCTGCGCATGAACCCGGACGGCTCGCAGGTCGAGGCCGTGGTGAACACCGGCGGGCGACCGCTCGGCTTCGACTTCACCGCCGACGGCCGGCTCATCGTGGCCGATGCGATGAGGGGCTTGCTGGCCGTCGGGCCCGACGGCTCGGTCGCCGTGCTCGCGGACCGCGTCGACGGCGACCCGATCCGCTACGCCGACGCCGTGGTGATCGCCTCGGACGGTCGCATGTACTTCACCGACGCCACGCGACGCTTCTCACCGCAGCAGCTGGGGACGTTCGACGCCTCCGTGCTCGACATCCTCGAGCACTCCTGCACGGGCCGGGTGCTGGTGTACGAGCCCGCGGCGGCCCGGGTCGCTCTTGTGATCGGCGGCCTGTGCTTCCCGAACGGCGTCGCGCTGTCCGGCGACGAGCGGCACCTGTTCATCGCCGAGACCGGCGAGTACCGGATCTGGAAGGTGGACTTGGCCGCGCGGGGACTCGATGCGCGGTCGGCGCTGGCATCGGGCGATGTTCGCGCCAGGGTCATAGCGTCCAACCTGCCGGGATTCCCCGACAACCTCACCCGCAGCGCCGACGGCCGGCTCTGGACCGGGCTCACGAAGCCGCGCGCCGCGGCCATCGACCGCATGGCCTCACATCCCTGGCTCCGGGCCGTGACGCTTCGGCTACCGAAATCGCTGTGGCCGGTACCCCCCACCTACGGACATGTCATCGCTTTCGACGAAGACGGCCGCGTCGTGGCCGACCTGCAGGACCCCGCGGGCCAGCTGGCCGAGACCAGCGGCGTCACCGAGCACGGCGGGCGGCTGTACGTCCACAGCCTGCACGCGCCGGCGCTCGGTGTCCTGGACGCCCCGGCTGCCGGCCTGCCGCCGGCCGGGTCACCAGAAAGTCTGGAAGCCGTGAAGGGCCCAGCCCAGCAGTAAGAGGGTCGCGAACACCCCGACGACGAGGGCTGCGAGCAGGGCATAGAGATAGGTCGATTCCTGCGTGAACATAGTGCCTCCTGTCAGACTCTTTCTAGATCTGGCGCCGGAGGGGCACAGGTCGGCGGCCCCGCCGGGCCCGCCTGGGATTGAATGATCTCGAGGCGGATTTTACGCCTTTTTGCTGCATTGCAGCTAACTTGGCCGGTTTTGCCGGGGTCGTCACGAAACAGCACTTGTACTTATATTTTTCAATGCCTTACGGGACGGGCAGAGAGTCAGGCTACTGCCCAGACGAGACGATTGTTTGCGGAATCCGGCCGGGCCGTTGAATCGAGTTTGGATAGCCGGAACAATCCGGGCATGGACCAGCTGCTCGCCATGAAGGTCTTCACCCGGGTGGCCGAGCGCGGCTCGTTCGCCCAGGCGGCCGACGAGCTGGACATCTCCCGGGCGGCGGCCAGCGCCCACGTGGCAGCGCTCGAGAAGCACCTCGGGGTCCGGCTGCTCAACCGCACGACCCGGCGAGTCGGCCTGACCGCCGAGGGCACGGATTTCCTGCGCCGCAGCCGCCGGATCCTGGATGAAGTCCAGGATGCCGAGGAGACGCTGCGCGGGTCGCGCTCGAAGCCCCAGGGCCTGCTGCGCGTGGACGTCCCGGTCGTGTTCGGCCGCTATCTGCTGCTGCCGGCCCTCCCGGAATTCACGCGCCGCTACCCGGCCATCGACCTCGACATCCGCCTGAACGACCGCGTGGTGGACCTCGTCGCCGAGCGGGTGGACATCGCCCTGCGGGTGAGCCCCGTGCAGCAATCGGGTCTCGTCACGCGGCGGGTGGGCCAGATCAACATCGTCACCTGCGCCTCGCCCACGTACCTGGCCGACCACGGCGAACCTGCGACACCCGAGGACCTGCGGCAGCACCGCCTGCTCGGGCTCACGCCCGCCGGCGGCGGCACGCCGGAGTGGAATTTCCCGGCGCCCTACACGGCACGTCGCCTCAAGCTGCACTTCGCCATGCAGTTCAACGCCGCCGAAGCACCGATCATCGCCGCGGCAGCCGGCCTCGGCATCACGCACACGGGCGACCTGATCGTCGCGGAATACATCGCGCGCGGCGAGCTCCGGCTGATCCTCGAGAAATTCGTGCTGCCGGGGCCGCCGATCTCGCTTGTGTACCCGTCCGCCGGGCACCAGTCGCCGAAGGTGCGCGTGTTCTCCGACTTCGCCGCCGATCTGCTGCGACGCTGGCACGAGATCGTGCAGCAGTGGCTGCACGCGGCGCCCGCGCCGCCGAAGTCGTGAGCCGCGGCCGGCTTCGCGACCTGTAGAATCGCGCGCCTGTTTCACCCGGACCCCCGCCATGCTCAAACTCGTCCTCGGCCTCGTGATCTTCCTGGGTGTCCATTCCACAGCCATCCTCGCGCCCGGCTGGCGCGACCGAACCATCGCGCGCATCGGCGCCGGTCCCTGGAAGGTGATCTACTCGATCGCCTCGCTCATCGGCTTCCTGCTGATCGTGGGCGGCTACGCACAGGCGCGGCTCGACCCGGTCGTGCTGTACAACCCGCCCTTCTGGCTGCGCCACCTCGTGGCGCTGCTCATGCTGCCCGTGTTCCCACTGCTGCTCGCGACCTACCTCCCGGGGCGCATCAAGGCGGCGGTCAAGCACCCGATGCTCACCGCCACCAAGGCCTGGGCGCTGTCGCACCTGCTCGTCAACGGCATGCTCGCCGACGTGCTGCTGTTCGGCGGCTTCCTCGCCTGGGCGGTGCTCGCCCGGATCTCGGCGGGCAAGCGCCCGCGCGTCGCCGTCCGCGGCGCCCCGGTTTCGATCCGCAACGACGTGATCGCGGTCGTGGGCGGCCTGGTGCTGTATGGCGTCTTCGTCATGTGGGCCCACGTGCGGCTGTTCGGCGTCGCGCCGATGGGCTGAGGCGGCCGGTGGAGCGTGTCGAGGTTCCTTTCGGAAGCCACGGCGGCGTCTGCCGGGCCTGGCGCTATACACCCGCAGCGGAGGCCGGTGCCGCGAACGAGCGACGACCCTGTGTCGTAATGGCACACGGCTTCGGCGCCACGCGGGATGCGTCGCTTGCGCCCTACGCCGAGCGCTTCGCGGCGGCCGGCATGCACGTGCTGGTGTTCGACTACCGGCATTTCGGCGCGAGCGACGGGCAGCCCCGGCAGCTCGTGTCGGTGCGGCGCCAGCTCCAGGACTATGCCGCCGCCGTCGAGTTCGCCCGGGCGCTCCGTGGCGTCGATCCGGCGCGGGTCGCGGTGTGGGGCACGTCGTTCGCCGGTGGACACGCGCTCGTGACCGCCGCCCGCGTGCCGGGTGTGGCAGCGGCAATCTGCCAGTGCCCGATGATGGATGGCCTTGCGGCCGTGCGGCGCATCCTCGAGTACGCCGGTCCGGGGCAGCTCCTGCGGCTCACCGGTCACGGCCTGCTCGACCTCGCGCTCGCACCTTTCCGCCGCGCGCATTACCTGCCGACAGTGGGCCCGCCCGGCAGCCTTGCCATCATGAGCAGCGACGACGCCGACTCGGGCTACCGCGCCCTCCTGCCGCCGGGCGCGCGCCTGGATGTGGCGGCGCGCATCGCGTTATCCGTCGGTTTCTACCGACCCGTGAGCCACGCCCAACGCGTGCGCTGCCCGGTGCTCGTGCAGGTCTGCGAGCGCGACAGTGTCGCGCCCGTCGCGGCCACCGAGCGCGCCATTGCCGGGCTCGGTGCACTTGCCGAGGTACGGCGCTATCCGATCGGACACTTCGAGCCGTATTTCGGCGAGCACTTCGAGCGCAGCGTCACCGACCAGCTCGAGTTCCTGCGCGCCCGCCTCGCACCCTGAGCGCCGACCGCCCGGCGCGCGGCCTCACCAGCCCTTGAAGAAGCTGCCGTCGGCGAAGTCCCACAGCAGGTTCAGGTGATAGCGGGTGTTGTACGGCTGGTCGCTGAGCGGGAACTCGACGCCTAGGTTGAGCGCCACGTGCCCGCCCTTCGTGAGCCCGAATCGAACCTGCGGCACGACCGTCCACTGCACGGTATCCTCGTCTTCGGCGTCGAAGGGCACGGTCGCCGTGACCTCGAGCGCCGGGAACGCCGCACGCGGCAGGTCCGCCCAGAGGTAGTGCACCACGCCGGCGAGTTCCACCTCGCCTTCGTCGGTGTCGTCCACCGGCACGATCACCCGTGCGCTCGACTGGAACGTCGCCTTGTCCGAGAACTGCCTGCCGTAGGCGAGGTAGGGAATGATTTCCTCCGACTCATCGCTGTCGGTCGGGAATGCGACGATCAGCGCGCCGGAGAGGATCGAGCGCTTCTCGAGGTTCCAGTGCAGCACGGTCTTGACGCCCGCCTCGACCTTCGTGATCTCGGAGTCGGTGCCGTCGTCCTCGTGGATGATCTCGAGGACGCCCATCGAGCGCTTGCCGAAGCGCTTCTCGATCTCGACGACGTTGCGCCAGACGTTGTCGCCGTCGCGCTCGGTGATGCGCGCCTTGTAGACGATCTCGTCCTCGGGGAAGGCCTTCTTGGTGCGCACCGGCAGGAAGAAGTTCATCTCGCCCGGCGGGTACTTGTCGCTGCCGGGCGCGAGCGTCTTGGCGTAGGCCACCACGTTCTGGATGTCTTCCTCCTTGAGCGTCGCCTTCTGCCCCGGCATCACGGCCGACAAGCCCAGCGCCGGGCCGCCGTGGGTGACGACGATGTGCCAGTCCGAGGCAGGCTCGCGGCTGTTGAACAGCGGGTCGGAGAGGTCTGCAGGCTGCGGGTCGAGCGCCTGCACCACGGGATTCGTCGGATCGGGTCGACCGGTCGGGCCGTGGCAGGCGGCGCAGACCTCCTCGAAGATCTTCCGCCCGGCCTCGAGGTCGGCGGACTGCACCGGCGCGGCGAGGGCCAGGGATAGCGTGGCGGCTGCCCAGATGCGGACGATCAGACTTCCAGGGACGTTCATGCGATGCCTCGTGCGGGGCCCCGGCCGGGGGCCGCTGCGGGAAAGGTTAGGGATTGGCCCGGGGTGTCCGATTCAGCAGTTTCCGCAGCGGCCCCTGCCGTGGGCTCAGCGGCCGCAGCGGCATTAAGTCAAATTCCCAAATTACTCATTGCAGGCGCCCCGGGTGCGGCGCACGGTGTTCGCAGGCCGTTGCGCGACGACGCCGCGCGACGACGCCGGGGCGCTCGCCCACAGGTCCGTTCCGGTCATCACCAGACGCGTCCATCGTGGAGGGAGTCCTATGATCCGCTGGCCAGCACCCCTATTTGCCGCCGCGGCGCTCGTCGCCGCAGGCACCTCGTCATCGGCCGACATCGAGGTCATGACGCAGAACCAGTATGTCGGAGCCGACCTGATCGGCGTGGTCTCGGAACCGGACTTCAATGCCGCGGCCATCGAGTTCCTGCAGATCCGCGCGGCCAGCCTGCCGTCGGAGCGCGCCAGTGCGCTCGCTGCGCTGATCGACAAGCGCGCACCCGCGCTCGTTGGGCTGCAGGAGGTCTACCTGTTCACTTGCGTCGAGCCCGTTCCGATCCCCGACGACTTCAAGGGCTGCGAGGATCCGTCGTTTGCCGGAGCGTTCACGGACCAGCTCGCCGACACGCTCGCCGCGCTCGGCGGCAAGTACGTCGAGGCCGCGACCGTCGTGAACCTCGACTTCCCGAAGGCGCTCGACCTGCCGCCGCCCTACAGCTTCTTTCCCGGACTGCCGATCCAGGTGGGCGACGTAACGATCCTGATCCGCGTGGTGGACCGCGACGTGATCATTGCGCGTACGGACGTGCCGGTCCAGAAGATCGACTTCACCGAATTGCAGTTCCTGGACGATGCGATCTGCGAGCTCCCGTCGGCGGACGGCTGCAACTATCACGTGGTCGCCTCGCAGAACATCACGATCTGGCTCCCGATGCCGCCGCCAGGCGGACCGCTGATGGAAATCACCCGGACCGTGCGCTTCGAGCGCGGCTTCGTCGGCGTGAATGCGATGGTGGGCGGCAAGCCGTACCGCTTCATCAACACGCATCTGGAGACGCGGCTCGAGTCCTTCGGTCCTGCAGGCCGCTACTTCCAGACCGCGCAGGCCTACGAACTGCATAGCATCCTCGGAGCGCTGCAACTGTTCGCCCCGAACCCGAAGCAGATCGTGGTCGGCGACTTCAACTCCGACCCGCGTGACGTCGAGGAAATCCCGGGCATCGTGCCGCCCTACCAGATCTTCGCCGCCGACCACACGGACGTCTGGACCAGGCGCCCCGGCGCCTCGACGGGCCAGGGGGCGCCGCTCATGGGACTCACCTGCTGCCAGGACGAGGACCTCGGCAATTTCAAGTCCGCGATGTACGAACGAGTGGACCTGATCTTCTCGCTGGGCCTGCCGAGGAAGGTGCAGAACGCACGTGTGCTGGGTGATTCGGTGTCCGACAAGACCCGACCGATCTCCATGGGCGTGTGGCCGTCCGACCACGCCTCGGTCGCCACGAAATTGACTTACTGACTTGCAGGACTGACCTGACACTGGTCGAATCCAAGGGCGTCCCGCGCCGTCGCGGGACGCCCTTTTTCATGCGGCAATCGTCCGCGTCGGGCGGGCGACCGGCATTCAACAACAGCGAGGCTACGATCCGATGCTCAAGTCCACTGCACGCGCCATCCGTGCCCTGCTCGACGGCGAGCGGATCCTGTCGCTGGCCGTCCTGGTGGACGGCGCCCCGTTCGCCGGCCTGCTGCCCTTCGTGCCGACGGCCGGCTACTCCGGCGTGGTGATCCACGCCTCGCGGCTGTCGCGGCACACCGCAGGCCTTTCGGCCGGTGCGCGTGCCGCGGTACTGCTGCACGAGCAGGACGGCCCCGACAAGGATCCGCTGCAGATCAAGCGCGCCTCGTTCGAGTGCGACGTGCACCCGCTCGAGCGCAACGGCGCGGAATGGACGGCCGAGCGCGAGCGTTACCTCGCGCGCTTCCCCGGCAGCCGCATCACGTTCCGGCTGAGCGACTTCACGCCGTACCGGCTGGAGTTCCGGCAGGGACTCTGGGTGGGCGGGTTCGGCCGCGCCGTCGAGATCACGCCGCGCGACGTCGCGAAGCTCGGATCACACGGCCTCGCCTGAGGCCCGCGGCCTCAGCGCCGGCAGAACTGCGCGTGCAGCGTGGACATCACTGCCGTTGCCTCGCCGCTCGCGAGCGAGTAGTAGATCGACTGGCCGGCGCGGCGGGTGCGCACGAGGTGCTTGCGCCTGAGGACGCCGAGGTGCTGTGACAGCGCCGACTGGCTCAGCCCTATCAGGGGCTGCAGGTCGCTCACCGACTTCTCGCCGTCGGCGAGCTGGCAGAGGATCATCAGGCGCGAGGTGTTGGCCATCGCGCCCAGCAGGTCGCAGGCCTTGTGGGCGTTTTTCTCGAGGCGCCTGAGACTGGAGGCCGTCAGGACGGGCAGCGGAGCCGCGGCGGCGGACTTCGCACGACTGGTTCGAGGCTTCATGGGGCGCGCATGTTAGCCGAAACCACGCCCGATCGAGCGAACGGGATCGCGATACCGGGCCGGCCACTCACCGGACCCGGACCGTCATGCGTTCGCCGCCCGGGCCCGCCACGTGCACCGCACAGGCGATGCAGGGGTCGAAGCTGTGGATGGTCCGCAGGATCTCGATCGGCTGCGCCGGATCGTGCAGCACGTGGCCGACCAGTGCCGCCTCGTAGGGCCCCGCCTGCCCCTCGGCATCCCTCGGGCCGGCGTTCCAGGTGCTCGGCACCACCGCCTGGTAATTGGTGATCCGACCGTCCTCGATGACGATCCAGTGGCCGAGCGCGCCGCGCGGCGCCTCCATGAAGCCGGCCCCGCGCGCCTGGCGCGGCCAGGTGGCTGGATCCCACAGCCGGTCGTTGAACGTTCGCGTGTCCCCCGCGCGAATGTTCGCCACCAGCTCCTCGTACCACCCCTGCATGGCGTCGGCGAAGATCTTGGTCTCGAGGGTGCGGGCTGCCGTGCGACCGAGCGTCGAGTAGAGCGCGGCCTCGGGCAGTTCGAGTGTTGCGAGCGTGCGGTCGACCAGATCTCTCGCCTGCTCGTGCCCGGTGGCCACCAGCATCAACAGGCGGGCCAGCGGCCCCACCTCCACCGCCCTTCCCCGCCAGCGCGGTGACTTCATCCAGGAATAGTCCTGCTCGACGTTCAACTGGGTGAACGGCGGCGGCGGCCCCGTGTAGTTGAGCCGCGTTTCACCGTCGTAAGGGTGCAGAGCGTGGCCCTTGCCGCCCTTCTGGTCGTAGTAGGAGTGGCTCACGAATTCCTGGACCTGGGACGGGTCGGCGAGGTCGACCTCCTCGATACGTGTGAGATCCCGTTCGAGGATCACGCCGCGCGGTACGAGAAAGCTGCGGGTGTCCCGCAACGAGGTCGCGGGGAAATCTCCGTAGCACATGAAGTTGCCGACGCCCTCGCCGCGGTTCGCCCAGTCCTTGTAGAACCCAGCGATCGCGAGCGTGTCCGGCAGGTACACCTCGTCGACGAACTGCCGCATGCGCTCGACGATGTCCTTTACCTGCGCCAGGCGCTTGGCGTTGACCGCCGAGTCCGAGTCGAGGTCGATGGGATTCGGGACGCCGCCGACCACGAAGTGCGGGTGCGGGTTCTTGCCGCCGAAGATCGCGTGCAGCACCGCCACGTCACGCTGCCAGGCGAGCGCATCGAGGTAGTGGGCGACCGCCATCAGGTTCGCCGCGGGTGGCAGCCGGTACGCCGGGTGCCCCCAGTACGCGCCGGCGAAGATGCCGAGCTGCCCGCTCTCGACCAGCGTGCGCACGCGCCGCTGCACGTCCGCGAAGTGCCCGGGCGAGGAGCGCGCATACGGGCTGATCGACTGCGCGAGGCGACTGGTCTCGGCCGGGTCGGCCTCGAGCGCGGAAACCACGTCCACCCAGTCGAGCGCGTGCAGGTGGTAGAAGTGCATGACGTGGTCGTGCACGTACTGCGCGCCGATCATCAGGTTGCGCACCAGGTTCGCGTTCGCCGGGATGTCCCAGCCGAGCGCGTCCTCGACGGCGCGCACGGAGGCGATCCCGTGCACCAGCGTGCAGACGCCGCAGATGCGCTGGGCGAAGGCCCAGGCGTCACGCGGGTCGCGCCCCCGCAGGATGATCTCGATGCCTCGCACCATGGTCCCCGCGCTGTAGGCCTGCGTGATGCGGCCCTCGCCGTCGGTGACCGCCTCGATCCTGAGGTGTCCTTCGATGCGGGTGACCGGATCCACGACGATCCGTGGCTTCGCGGCGCTCATGCGTCATCCTCGACGAGGTGGTCGGCCACGAGCTCGAGCAGGCTGTGCATCCTGACATCCCACTTGAAGTGCGCCTGCCCGTCGTCGAACGTCTGCCGGCAGTTGGCGCAGGTGGTCACCGGCATCTCGGCCCCGGTGTCCTCGATCTGCTCCATCTTGATCTTGAACGTCTTGTAGCGCAGCTCGTCGGCCCGGTGGTTCGCGACCACTCCGCCACCGCCGCCGCAGCACCAGTTGGTGCCCTTGGTCGGGTACATCTCCCGCAGCTCGACGCCGAGCGCCTTCAACACCTCGCGCGGTGCCTCGATGGCGCCGCCGCGCCGCACGACCTGGCAGGGATCGTGGAACGTCACGCTCTTGTCGAGCTTCTTGAGCTTGAGCTTGCCGGCACGTGCCTGGTCCGCGAGGAACTCTGCAATGTGCTGGACCTTGAACGGCAGCGGCTCGCCGTACATGTTGGCACCCATCCAGCGCAGCGCCGTGTAGGCGTGGCCGCACTCAGGCAGGATCACGGTCTTCGCCCCGCAGGAAACGGCCGCCTCGATCAGCTTCCGCGTCAGCTGCTTCTGCGCCGCCGAGTTGCCCGCCAGCAGCCCGAAGTTGGTGGCCTCGTAGCCGTCGAGCCGGAACGTCCAGTCGACGCCGAGGTGATTCATGATCCGCGCCGTCGCGACGACCGAGTCCGGGTATTTCATGATCTCGATCGACGACATCGTGCAGAGCACGTCGGCGTTGCCCTTGTCGACCGGGATCTCGACTTCGTGGTCGTCGGCGAGCCATTCGAGCCGATCCTTGAACACCTTTGGCGTCGCGCCGAGCGGGCTGCCCTCGAGCCGCGCACGCTCGGTCACCGCCCAGAGCTCGTGCGGTATCAGTCCCGCCGCGTACATGCCGTGCCGTGCCTGCGAAACCAGCGCGGCGATGTCGATGCCCATCGGGCAGATCAGCGAGCAGCGGCCGCAGACCGTGCAGGAGTCGTAGATCAGCTGCTGCCACTGCTGCAGCCGCTCGACGGTGACCTTCGGCTTGAGGTTCAGCGCCCGGTAGACCAAGGCAAACGGGCCGTACTCCCGCTTGTAGGCCTGCTTGAATGGCTCGAGTTTCCAGATCGGCGTGTACTTCGGATCCTGGGTGACCTCGTAGAAGTGACAGGCCTCGGCACACATGCCGCAGTGGCTGCACGACTCCATGTAGATCGCGGCCGTCCGGCCGAAGTCCTTGACGAAGCTCTTCATGGCCCGCTCGACGCGCTCGGCCTCGGGCACCTCGCCCTGCATGTCGAAGCGATATTCGGGCTTCGGAATCGAAACCCGCGGCTGATCGAAGTCCAGTGGCTCCGGTTTGCGCGTCGTGGTTGGACCGGTCACAGCGAGGCTCCCCTGCGCTCGAAGATCAGGCCCGTGGCACCGCGTGCCGCGAAGATCGTGAAGGCGTGCATCAGCTTGCCGAAGGGAAACCACACGAGCAGCAGTTCGACCGACAGCAGGTGCCAGGCCAGCAATCGCTCGTACGGCCAGCCGGCGAAGTGCGCGAACGCGACGAGCCCGGTCAGGAGCGGAGCGATCGTCACGAACCAGCTGAAGTAGTCGTCGAAATTCGAGATCAGCCGCTTGATCGGATTGACGATGCGGTGCACGAGCACCGCCACCAGCGCGGCGATGGAAATCCCGGCGAGCAGCGTGATCACGCCGTTCGGCAGAGTCGGCCACGCGAAGCCGGTGAGCCCCTGCAAGTCCGTGCCGATCAGTCCCCGCGAGACATCGGCGAAGAACAGCACGTGGGGCACGTAGAAGAACAGCGTCAGGAGGAAACCGAGGTGGAAGGCATAGCCCATCACTTCGCCGAAGGCCGTGCCGCCGAGGAACTCGCGTCGCGGCCACGAGCGCAGGGCGATCAGCCTGAGGCCCTTCCAGGCCGCCCTGTTGCGCGGCTCGGACAGGTCCTTTCTGCTGCGAAGCAGAAAGACGCCGAGCAGCCGCCACAGCGCGCCGACGATGAAGACCGTGACGGACCACTGCAGCGCCGGACCGCGTGCAAACTCGAGCAGGGTCATGTCAGCTGCCCTCCGCGTCCCTTTGCCGCTTGCGAGCGAGCGCGGCCGAAGCCACGCCGAGCGCCGTGCCGACGCCGATCGCCGTGCCGACGGTGCGCGCGTTGCCCCAGTCCCCGGTCGACAACGGACGGTAGAAGCCGCCCTGGTCCCAGAATCGCGGCTCGGAGCAGCCGATGCAGCCGTGCCCGGCCTCGATGGGGAAACTCGTGCCGTTGTTCCACTTGACCGTGGCGCAGGCGTTGTACGTCGTCGGCCCCCTGCAGCCAAGCTTGTAGAGACACCAGCCGCGACGCGCGCCCTCATCGTCGAAGCTGTCCGCGAACTGCCCACGCTCGTAGAACGGCCGGCGATAGCAGCGATCGTGGATCGTCTGGCCGTAGAACACTTTCGGCCGGCCGAGCGCGTCGAGCTCGGGCAAAGTCCCGAAGGTGACGTACTGCGCGAGCACGGCGCTGATCACGACAGGGATCGGCGGGCAGCCCGGGACATTGACGATCGGCTTGTCGTTGATGACGTCGGCGACGGACACCGCCCCGGTCGGGTTCGGCTGCGCACCCGGCAAGCCACCGAAGGCCGCGCAACTGCCGAGCGCGACGATCGCCGCGGCGCCCCCTGCGGCCTCCTTCAGCATCGACAGGTTGTCGTGGCCGGCGATCGTGCTGTAGCCGGGATTGCCGGTCGGGATCGCGCCGTCGACGATGAGCAGGTAACGTCCCCAGTGGTCCTTCATCGCCTGCGCGCGGACTCGCTCGGCGGCGTCACCCGCCGCCGCCTGCAGCGTGTGCTGGTAGTCGAGCGAGACGGCCTCGAAGATCAGGCTCTCGAGCGTCGCGCCGTGGGCACGGGTGATGGACTCGGTGCAACCGGTGCACTCCTGGAACGGCAGCCAGATCACGGACGGCCGCGTCGCGCGCTCGAGCGCGGCAGCCACGCGCGGCGCAAGCGCGGCGGGCAGGCCGAGAGTGGCGGTGGTCGCGGCGCAGAAGCTAAGGAAGTCGCGGCGCGTCACGCCTCGTGAACGCAGTAGATCGCCGACCGTCATCGAGGGCATGGGCACTCCGTGCAGGCCCGGCGCAAGCGTGCAACAGCACTGCTCGAGAGGCTGTACGTAGGTCCCGAAGCCGCACCCCGCCGATGCGGCTCAGCCGGCGATCCGACCCTGCCAATCCTCGATGACAGATCGGGCCAACCGCGACGCGGGGTCGACGGCGACGGCAACCTCCGGGCTCAGGGACAGGCCCCACTCCACCCTGGCAGGCTCGACGCCGACGAGGGCGCGGCGCGACGGCAAGGCGCCGGCCAATCGGGCCGCATCGAGCAGGTCGCGCAGTCCGACCTCGTGCACGCTGCATCGGGCGGCCTGAAGGAACTCGTCCATGCCGGCGCCACTCAGGAGCCGCACCTCGCCCGCACGTCCGCCGAGGCGCGCGGCATCGAGCACCAGCAGCGCGCCGCAGTCCTCGATCCTGGGCAGCAGCAGCAGGCTCAAGGTACCGGCGTCGACGTACTCGACGCCTTCGAGGCGCGGTTCGATCGACTCGAGCGCGGCCAGCAATTGCTGACCGACGCCGTCGTCCGACATCAGCGGATTGCCGACGCCGAGCACCAGAGTCGTGGTGCCGATCGGCGTCGCACCGTTGGACACTCAGCCGCAGCCGGCGAATCCGTCGGCCGCCATCTTCGCCTCGTACGGCACCGCGACCGCAGTGCCCGGGACGAGTCCGGGCTTGACGCTGCCCCAATCCTCGGGCTTCAGCACGATCAGCCAGCCCTCGCCATACGGATCGGCGTTCGCCATGCTCGGGTTGGCCACCAGCGCCTCGTTGATCGCGACCACCGAGCCCGCGGCGGCGACCTTGGCGGGGCCCACCCACTTGCCCGACTCGACGGTGGCGCAGGACTTGCCCGCCTTCACTTCCTTGCCAACGCTCTTGGGCGTGAACGCGACCAGCTTGCCGGCCATCGCGGTGGCGACGGTGGTCATGCCGACCCTGACGGTGCCGTCGCCGAGCTCCTTGAACCAGATGTGGTTCTCCACGTCGTACAGGAGATCGTCGGGCAGGTTGCAACCCTTCACGTTGGGCATCTCGGGACTCCTCGGGCGGATTCGAGCGGCGCGGCATCCTGGCGCAGCGGGCGCGAAGCACAGCAGAAATCGCCGAGCTCCGCGACCTGCATCTTGCCGGCCACGAACAGGAACAGGTGGTTGGCGACCATCGTCATCATCAGCAGCCGCTGCGCCGCAGCGTCGTGCTGCGGATCCCCGGTGACGAGGTTGTAATGGTAGACGAGTTCGCGGCAGGTTTCGCGGCAGGCGTTGAAGCTCGGGTCGTCGGCGCAACCCTGCCGGTGCAGCGCGAGCAGCCGGAACCCCTCGCGAGTCTCGCGCGTGGGCTCGACGCCCTTCGCGGAGACCCAGTGCTCGAGCACCTCCTCGCCGAGGGCGAGCAGTTCCGCTGCTGCGGCCGCCCCGTGGCCTGCGGCGCCCGCCTCGATCTCGCCGAGACGCCGCTCGATGTCGGCGAGCGGCCTCACGCGAGGCCCTTTTCCTTCAGGAAGCCGAGCGAGTCGGAGATGTTCTCGTGCACGCCGACCTGCTTGGGCTTGAGGCCGAGCGCGAGGCCGAGCAACTGCGTGAAGTAGATGATCTTGACCCTGGTCGGCTGGCCGAATTTCTTCTCGGCGCGCACCTGGTGCATCTCGAGCCCGGAATGGCAGGTCGGGCACTCGGTCGCAATCACCTCGGCGCCAGACGCTTCGGCGGCGCGCAGGATGTTGAGCACCAGCTTGGTCGAGGTGTCGCTGTCGGAGAGCGTATGGGCGCCACCGCAGCACGCGGTCTTGAGCGGGAACTCGACGTTCTCGGCGCCGGCGGCCGCGAGCAGGTCGTCCATGAAGTGCGGCTTCGAGGTCGACTCGCTGCCCGGGCCCTGGTCCTTCTCGGGGAAGATGTGCCGCGGCCGCGTGTACATGCAGCCATAGTAGTTGGCCACCTTCAGGCCCTTCAGCGAGTTGCGCAGCCGCTTCTTGAGGCCTTCCTCGCCAATCCCAAACTTGATCCAGTCGAGCGCGTGGATCGTCTCGACCTGGCCGGCCTGGTAGGTGGCGTGGCCGGCCTTCTTCGACAGGCGGTCCACGACCTCGGCGCTCGCCGGGTCGTGCGCGAGGTCGTACTCGGCCTTCTTCAGGTTGTGGTAGCACCCGTTGCACGGCGCCATCACGACGTCCATCTTCATCTCGGACGCCGCGGTCGCCATCACGCGCGACGACAGGTACGTCTGCAGCTTGGGGTCGATGTTCTTGACTTCCATCGCCCCGCAGCAGTTCCAGTTCTCGACCTCGACCAGCTCGAGGCCGAGTGCCTTGCCGAGCTGCTGCGTCGAGCGGTTGTAGGAGTGCGCCGTCCCCTCGAGCGCGCAGCCCGGGTAGTACGCGACCTTCTGGTACTTGTCCTTGACCGTGCTCATGACCGCGCCCCCTGGCCCGCGGCGGCGGGCTCCGCGTCCTGCTTCGCCGCCTCGATCAGTCCGTCGAGCCCCAACGCGCGCCGGCGCTTGTGCTCCTGCTCGTGGACGTATTCCTCGATGGCCGCCCGCGCACCGGACCAGCGGCTGGTGCTCGGCGCGACCAGCGTCGCGAGGCCGAGCTTGGTCAGCATCGTCACCGGCAGGTGGCGCAGCATCCGCTTCACCATCTCGATCAGCCACTCCTGGTTGAGGCTCTGCCCCGTGCGCCTGAAGAAGCGCTGCATGACGCGCCCTTCCTCGATCTTGCCGCGCTCGAACACCTGCTCCGCGAACACCTCGTCGAACACCATCGACGGCGACTTCTTGACGTGGCCCTTCAACTCCATCCAGTGCGACAGCGCCTTCATCACGCCCTCGGGCACGACGTCGCGCGGGCAGGCGTACGTGCACTTGTTGCACGAGACGCACTGCCAGATGATCTCCTTGTCGCGCAGGATCTCCGACTCCATGCCGAGGCGGATCAGGTAGATCCAGTAGCGCGGGTTGAAATCCGGGTTGATCGCATTGACGGTGCAGGAATTGGTGCAGGAGCCGCACTGCCAGCAGCGATGCACGTGCTCGCCGCCCGGCAAGGCCGCGATCTCGTCCTGCATCGCCTCGTTGTAGTCCGTCACCGCCCGCGACTTGATGAACGTGCTCCAGTGCCCGGAGACATCCACGCCGTCCACGACCAGCTGGTCCTGGGTGTGCAGGTTCTCCGGCCGGATCAGCGATACTTCATGTATGGGCATTTCCTGGCCTCGTCATTCCAGGTTTCGGGGGGCGACGCCGGAAAAGGCCTGCCGGGCCTCGCCGTCGATCGCCGCGAATCGAGCGCGACCGTCCGCGGCGCGGACGCCGTCCAGTCCGAGCAAGCGGCGCGTGTGCTGCATCGGGTCTTCGGGCGCCGAGAAATCGGCACGCAGGTAGCTGCCGCCCTGCTCGCAGATGTACTCCGCGTAGACCTGCGCGCAGACCATGTCGACCATCTGCACGACGTCGCGGAACACGCCGTTCGTGGACAGGAATTGCGCGATCTCCTCGCGCAGCACCAGGAACGTCTCGTAGCCGTCCGGCACCGCGATGGTCGTGTGGTCGACGTCCGCGCCGTACCAGATCTCGCGCAGCACGCCGGTGTTGGCCTCGCGGTCCCAGACCCAGCGCGTCATCAGCGGAAAGCGTTCCGGGTCGAGGTTGTGCAGCAACTCGGCGGCGAGGTCGCGCGTCCAGCGGTGGCGGTCGTCGTGTGGAAACACCGCGCAGAACTGCGCGATGCGCGCATCGGTGTCCGACGTGTCGCGGCCGGGCTCGAGCAGTCGCTCGAGCGCCGCGCGCAGTGTCGAATACGCGGGTTCCTCGAGCCACGGCACGATGCGGCGCCGCACCGTGGGCATGAACGCGCAGAGCGGACGGAAGGCTTCGACGTCGAAGCGCCCCGGCCCGGGCGTGTCGGCGGCCAGCGCCTCGCGGAATACCGCCGACTTGAGCTTGAGCGCGTCCATGTAGCGCTCGATGCCGCCGTGCGTGTCCGCGCCCGCGACGAGCGACTCGACCGCGCGTCGCAGCCGCGGGCCGCTCAGGTCCAGTCGTGGCCGGTCCGGGGCGACCGGTACGCTCGCCTTGTGCGCGCGTCCGAACATCGCGGCGGCCTCAGGCGCTCGCGCGCTGCGGCTGCAGCAGGCCGAGTGCCGCGAGCGCCGCCGATTGCCCCTGCGCGATCGAGTCGTCGATCGTCTCGGGGCCCGTCGCCGCCCCGGCCACGAACACGCCCGGACGCGAGGTCTCGGCCGTGTTGCCGTAGGCGTGGCCGCGACCGACGTAGCCGTGCCGCTCGAGCTCGACGCCGAACGTGGCGGCGATCGCCGGGTTCTCGACGTTCGGGTCCATGCCGATCGCGTGCACGACCATGTCGAACGGGATCGTGATCGGACGCTTGACCAGCGTGTCCTCGCCCTTGACCACCAGCTTCTCGCCGTCCGAGGTCACCTCGGCGATGCGAGCCTTGATGTACTTGACCTTGAACTCCTCCTGGCTCTTCCAGTAGTACTTGGTCTCGTACAGGCCGAACGTGCGGATGTCCATGTAGTAGATGTAGACGTGGCAATCCGGCAGCTCTTCGCGG
>Ga0105096_10000105_pt1 | contig 20690 bp, 20 predicted proteins | sample PPLLak3cmMay2015_FD_87036 | JGI IMG/M metagenome (GOLD analysis project Ga0105096, IMG submission 87036) | Freshwater sediment microbial communities from Prairie Pothole Lake near Jamestown, North Dakota, USA - PPLs Lake P7 Core (1) Depth... | ecosystem: Environmental > Aquatic > Freshwater >... | reverse complement strand
TGTCCTTTGCAAGACGTGTCCCTTCAGGATATGCAAACGGGAACGTAACAACAACTGTACCGTAATCTTCAGAACCATCTATGTTTAATTGATATTCAACAGGGTAACCATGCTCACGGCAAACTGCAACTAGCTTATGATCAGAAGCAATACGTATTCGCCTATACATATACTGTGCATATGCAGGATGAATACCAGGTGTTACTCCTGGAAGCAGACTTAAAGTACCAGATGGTTTAACGGTCGTAAGCTTGATAGAGCGATTGAAACCGTGCATAGTAGAGTAACGCGCGTCAAAATCACGAAGATATTTATAGCCATCAGCTAACCAAGAATTTTGCTCTTTAGAGGCTTGTAAGATACCAGTAAGACCAATTCCCATTCTCATGTTCTTATGAACAATTTGACCCGTTTCAGGGTGATGAGAAGGAAGAATCAAAGAATGTTTATTAATCCTATAAAGCAATTCAAGGATATCTAGGAATTCTTCTTTAGATTCCACATTGGGAAGAAAAACTTCAGCAAGACAACAAGTCTCATATGGAGCCAACGACTGCTCTGCACAGGGATTGTAACCCATCACTTCCGGATCAGGGTACTCAGTCTCATTAAGTCTTCCAACCTTACGCGATAAGCGAAGGTTAATGAGACCATAAGGTTCTCCTTTACCCTCATATCCATGCCAGAAGTATTCATGAAGATCACGGAGATCGTCGCAGGCAACAGAATTATTGGACATATCCCTCCAAGGGGGAATATTGCCAATATCCCATCTCTTAGCCAATAAATATTCGATGTCATCAGGATCACCTATTGCTATCTGCGCTGAACGTCTGACATTACCGGCAACAATAATTTTGCCAATAATATTCATGATGTCTAAAGCATCAATGGGCCTTATTTTCTTTCCACGTCGTCGTTCAAGGACTTCAGAGATTTTTCCGATGCCCCACACAAGATCTTCAGGGCCTGAAGCCACGCCGCCAAAGCCTCCGATGGGAGACCCTTTTCCACGTACAACTTGGGTAGAGAAGGTAAAGGTCCCGTTCTCTTGTCGTTCACTTAAAAATGCTGCCTTTAATGTTTTGCCAAGAAACTTAACCCAACCTTCTCTAGAATCTGGGATTATGAAATCTGCACCAGCATGATTAACTCTTGTAGGTGCTTTGAACCAATCCCTCACTACTGGAAGTTTGTCTACGTGTACTTTCTGAATGTTGTAGCCCACACCGGATCCAAGTGCCAGCATGTCCATTGCCCAACAGAAAGGGCGTATGGGTCGATCTACTACAGTGAAAGCACAATTCTGGAGTGAAGCTAAGCCCAGTCTGTCTACAGTCTTTGTGCCAAGTTGCCATAAGAATCTTCCTGCAACAGAACACTTAAGCGCGAGCATGTATTCACGAATACGATCCTCTTCATCTTCAGTGAAACCAACTTTCAATTGATCTTTACATGCACCTAATACACGTTCAATAGTATCTGGAAATTCTTCAGTTGGAGCATCTGCTCCTGTTTCTCCTTCAAATTTTCTTGCGTACGTCCGCTTGTACGTTAAGTAACCTACGGACGACCAAGGCGTTGTTGTTTCCGTCATTAATAATCCTCAACTATTTTTCCCCAACATGTTACAACAAAATCATTCAAAGCCATTTCATCAGACTTGTACGTAAAATGTCGGTTATTTTTTCTATTCTCAAATGCTGCATTAGCCTTTTGCATTTTAATCGCATCTTCTACTGTAACTCTAATAGTCCTGTTTATATAAACTTCAGCAGGATGTGGCGAGGAAATGTCATGATAATGCCAGGGCTCTATCCATTCTACATAACGTACGATAGGCTTCTCATCGTTAAATAAGCCCATTTCTCCAGCAAGTTCTTTGATAGTTGTCATGGCGCTAAGCCTACATCCCAATCTGGGTAATTTTTAAGAATTTCTTCATATTCATCTGCGTCACAGAGAATCTCTAAAACTCTATTCAGAACCCATTGCTTGTGATGAGAACCATCATAAACACCATAACCAACAATAACATCAACTGCTTTCTCAATACGATTTTCAAGCTTTTCAGATGTTGCCATTAATCGAATCCTTTTGTATGGAGTGTTGGAACTTCGACCTTTTCGAAAGCGTCTGCATCATCCATGCTGTCACATGCAGAGAGTCTACCTGTGTCATATGAATACTTAACATTATTTACACGACCTGTAAGTCCTGTTTGCCGTGCTTTTAGAATCTGCATTAGGATAGTATTACGCTCATTATCATCGGCAGCTGTAAGATTACGAGCGAAAGAGATAATATCAAAACTGACTTGCTTAATCGAACCGCTTCCTCTAATGTCATCAATTGAAGGTAATTTCCCTTCTTCGAAAGATTTAGCACCACTACCAGCCTTCCTAAGATGACTAACGAGACCAATCCACACAGGATGGCGTTTAACCAAACGAAGTAAATCATTCATCACCTTATCATGGGCTTCATTGCCAGTTAAGTCCGCAGCGCCTTCAGATACAAGCATAGTGATATGATCAATAAAGAGATACTTAGCCCCACTAAGGCACATGTACTCCAATTTGTCAACAATTGAACTGTCATTCATAGATCCTTGGTGATCGAGCAAAATTACTCGGTCTCCCCCAAAGACTTCATCAAAGCCAACTTTGAGCTCCTCTAATGGGATCTCTTCTTTTGCAGGATTTCTCTGTAATACCATTCCAGCTAACTTTCTTGCTGTTTCTGCCGGGCTTTCTTCGAGAGATACGATTCCAACCTTATCAGTCGTTGTGGCCAAAACGTGGAGTATGATCTCACGGAGTATCGTACTCTTGCCGCTACCTGTGCCAGAAATAAATAGAGTGATTTCACCTGGACGCATTCCTTTAAGTTTTTGATTTACACCACTTAAACAAGGAGGATAAGGTACTGCGGGAATACTATTATAGGCCTCTAGTGCTTTCCATAATTCCTCTTTATTAATAATACCAGTAGGAGTATACGGAGCTGCATCATAGATATATTTTAAAAGACTTTTCCAACCTTGCTCTGTGAGTACTTTATTAGCATCTTTTAAAGGTAATTTAGTAATCTTTACCTTATCAATACCAATAATCTTAATACTCTCCTCAAGAGCTTTCTTACCAGCCTCATCCTCATCTAAACAAAGAATTACTTCATCGAAAGATCTTATCCAATCGCGGTTTTCAAGAAGCGCCTTAGTTCCCGACGCCGATGACAACGCCACAACAGGATACACTTGTTTATAACGTTCATACCAAGCTTGTGCAACCGATAATGCATCAATTTCACCCTCAGTAATAACTAATTTCTTTCCAGATGCATTAAACTTTTCTTGACCAAAGAGTTTATGCGATTTACCAATCCAGTAAAAGTCTTTAGGAAGTTTTCTAACTTTATAAATGTCTTGCTCATATGGATAATAATGAGCATCCATTTCGCCTTCAGCATTAAAAGAAACTTTTACACCAAAGAATTCCATTACTTTGGTTGAGATTTGTCTATCTTCTAAACCTTTGCTTCTATAGTCCCTAATATCATCTGGAGAAACTCTTTTTGATACCTTTGTTTCTGTCACAACTTCTCCTTCTTGTGCAGGGAAAAATGTCTCGCATGAGAAGCAGAAGGAATTACCTTCTTCATAGATTTGTCTTGCATCATGCGAGCCACAGTTAACCTGATCTAGGCAGGGTTGATTTTTAACTACAATCTTTCCCATCTTACTCCTTCTTTTGATGGAGCGCTGCTATACCTAATAATGAGTATATTGTTAAAGGAAGAAAATGATCCGATTGAAAGCCGCCTCTCTGAATTTCAAATAGAATATTTACAGCACCAGCAGTACCGCACATGATCGCTGATAATACAAAGATAACAGAGAGAATGTTACGCATGTTGTTCCTCGAATTTCTTCATTTTGATTACGTCAGCCAACCTATCTTTATGTCTTTGCGTAATAGGCTCTTTGACATTCCAAGAGACCTTCTCTATAAGTGTATTATACCAAGTCGTATTCGTAGGTGCTTCAACAAAACAGAGAGACCAAGTTTCAGAATAAGATAGAGTTCCCTTTGTCTTATATTGCTCTAAGCAGATAAAATCAAATTCTTCCATTGGTCTCTCTTTAAACATTTCCGCAAGTGCTTTCGAAGATGAGAAGTAAGTTCTCCAATTAGACTCTTTACCTTTGTTACTAATACCATTTCCGAAGAATGTCTTTTTACCCAAATAAAAACGTTCTAAGTAATTATCTCTGATGACATATATAAAACCTACTGGACAATTCTTCTCTGCGTACTTACCACCCATCTGTTCACAAAAGTGCCAATGTCCATTATCAAACTTCTTCTTACTGAACTTTACAACATTATTAGGAACACTTGGTAATTCACCTTCAAATTTCATTTTTCTCAACCGGTAAAAGAATCTCCTTTCTTAACTCTTTAACAACAGGCCATTCTTTTGGATCAAAGAAATCCCTATGGCTTCGTAGGAGATGAATCATTCTACCATTAACAAGTAGTTGTTCAAACCAACCTTCACCATAAGCTATCATGTACTGTTCTACGACAGCTTCTTGATATTCTTCCTCATCGCTACAAGCGGTAAGTATCCTATCTGCCTTGATCTCACCAACGCGTGGTACTCCAAGAACATTGTCCGTAGGATCACCTTTGAGTAGCTGGCAATAATAATGTCGTATTGCGGATTTCTCATTAATAGTAATAATCTTCTTATCACGCATTAAGAAGTGATTTCCAGGAATACAACGCAAGTCTTTATCAATAGAGCAAATTATATAGTCTATTCCATAGGCTCTACATTCTTCAGCCCAAATCCTTATTAGATCGTCAGCTTCCATTCCATGTGCTGCTATGGCAAGATCTTCAGCTACTGCAAGCTTTCTTAACGTGGGCACAAAGATGTTTTGTTTGTTAGGATCTTTATGCCGATTCATCTTGTAAGTAGGAAGAATTGCATTTCTATAATTATTCTCACCTTTAACAGCCATTAAAAACTCTTCACAAAAGACCTCATCTAATAGCGCTTGAAGCATTTCCTTAAAGTTTTCCCAAGACTCTTCTAGATAGTATCGATCTTCTTCTTTTGTAAATTGAAGAGGAATGCGATCACCGTTCTCATCAAGAGATATAATTGAAATATTGTCCTTAGCTTTCTTTTTCCATCTTGACTCGCAAGCCATATATGCGAGTACGTCACCGTCGATAATAGCTAGCATCCTCTTGCTTCCTTCTCTTTATATCAAAGAGCATAAAATCATATGCGAGAGATACTTGGTGATTGTTATACCAATGTCCAATTGCATGCATTTGCCCTAAATTCAATTTGAGACCTTGAATAGTAGAGGTATCTCTAACAATCACACAGTATCTTGGATCTAACTCATGTTCAGCTATATGCTTATGGGCATGCTCATATGTTTCTGCGAATATGTAAATTCGCTCATTCATCAGGATACCTTTTCTTTATTACAAACATGTCATATTGGGTTACTTTACAAATGTCACATTTACATGCATCATCATACATACCTAAGCCACATAAGCCAGACCAATGTATTCCAAAGAAACAAAGAATGCGTTTAATGTGTTTCATACCAATTGCTTCCAATCTTAGCATCGCCGTCCATTATAGTAATGCCATAAAGCTTAGGGCCGTCAGCAAACGCTTGCTTTCCAATTTCTGCAGCAGCTTCAGCGTATTCTTCAGGAACCATAAAGTCATACTCATCATGATAGTAAATGAGAGGGATATACGGAATATTTGCCATTTCAAGTTGTTCGACAGCAAGCATGAGAGCCGTGCTACAAGTAACCTTTTCCGCTCCCTGTAACAAGTATACGAGGAGCTTATGGAAAGAATCAACATATAGACGATTGCCAGCAATAGAGGGAATGTATCCATCGCCGAACTTCTTAGTACTGCCATAGATATTCTCCAGACGCTTCAAAAGATCTGCAAATCCAGGAACTGCCTTTAAGAATTCTTTCTTTAGGGTTGCACCCTTTTGAAGATTAGTTTTACCAAAGATGTAACTCCAGAGTTTACCGCCTGCAGCACCAAACAACAACGCATAGAAAATACGCTTTGCTTGTGGACGCTTTACTTCATGAATAATACCCATAGCCTCTAATGCGATTGTTAACTTATCTGCATTGTATTGATGGATATCACCATGCAAGAGAATGTCGATATATTCTTTATTTGCGAGATAATGCGCAAGACCTCTTGCTTGGTTACCTTTAGAGTCACAACCTATGATTTTCCAGCCTGGCTTACAAACAAATAAAGAACGCATCTCTTTACCATATGGCTTGTCTGCAGTAGGTACGTTGACAATAATAGAGTGCCGTGCACGCATACTTGGCGTACCTATAAGCATCATCTCACCATGTAGATAATCATTAGCATCTAAATGTTCTAGCCATGTCTTTAAGATACTATAGCGAGATTTTACCATCAAATAATCAGTATAAAGCTTACCATCACCACCAAGGAATTCTAAGCTATCTTCAGTAATTTTAGGTGTAGCTTTATCTTTAGTTTTCCTTCCTTCTTCATCCTTTTTGTAATTCCATTCAGTTGGCTCCCAACCATTTCTAAACAGAAATACTTTAACATCGGTAACGGAATCTAAACTCAATGGTCTACATTCAACACGGCAATACTCTCCAGCGATAGGTCTCTCCTCTCCTTCATAGCCAGAGAAAGGATCTACGCCAAACCAATTGGCAGTATGCTGATCGTAAGCACCACTCTTAACCCATCTTGGTTTCTTTGTCTCTATAATACCTTTCTTTTTGTCTTTAGGTTCACAGATATAACCAAGTTTAGAAGACAATGTTTCCTGGGTCTTTTCCATTTCTGTTGTAAGAATGTCAAATAATTCATATCCTTTGTCTTTATCGAAAGGCCAACCATGTAAAGTTGCCATCGCGGACCATCGTGCAGCATAATGTTCTGCTAAAATGTAATTGACAAATTGAGGCGACTTCTTTACAATTCGTTTAAACTCAGTCATTACTTCTTCATAAACTAAAGAATTAAGTCTTACGTCATTAATACAATATTCGAGCATCTCCTTAGAATAGTGAGAGAAATCTGTAAAGTCTATTTTAGGAAAGCCTAATGCCTTACCCCAAGTATCTAAACCATGACCGTCATTGCCGAAACGCCTATAGTCTAAAGCCTGAGAAAGTAATAGCGTATCTTGCAACTTACAGTCTTTTGGCGGTGTCCAATTATAAAGTTTATAGAGCAAAGGAATATCATAAGAACAGATATTATGACCAATTAGATGAGTAGCATTATTAAAGACTTCCTTCCAGCCAAGATCACCTTGCAACCAATGCTTGGTTTCTTTTGTAATTACATTATAAGCAACAATTACCCAAGTGGTCGTAGCTTTGAGAAGCAGTTCATCTGCTTCAATATCAAAGATCCACTTATTCATTATTTCCTCGAAAGTATGTTCTCAATGTCATGTACAAAGATTGGCTGCTTTCCATTCTTAATATATGCGACCAAGAACTTAAGATACCAAAGCCCTTTTTCAAACTCTTGAAGATCTTCATCTTTATAGCCTACTCTATCAAGATACTTGTCAACTTGTAGCATTAAGGCTGAAATGAAATGCTCTGGATTTTCTCTGAAACGCCGCTCTCGACATTTAGCTTCCAACCATTGTAATTCAAAATTAACATTTTGATCATAAAGAAAGGCTTGGTAATGAGGAGGATTAACAGGATCTTTCTCAGTGCTCCCTTTTGTAGCAAATTTATTTAATATAGTACCATCAATTTTATCATGAAACCCGGTATCATCAACAAACTGATGCTTTGCGTGCGAAGGTAATGCATGCTCTTTTTCAGGCTTCCAAGCGGCTTCCCTTTCAAGACGTACTCTCCAAGCTTCTAAATCATCATAGTCATTGATAGAATCAATACAGTTCAGAGTAACACTATCGAAAACTTGAATAGAATATTCTTTAAAGAACGTTGAAAAGGTTTCTTTATCGAATTCTTGAATCCAATTTTCAATATCTTCAAAACGTGTGGCGGTATCAATTCTCTCAGGTGGCTCTGACTTTAGTCTATATGTTTCATAAATATATTTCATTAGGTTTCTCCTTCATTAAAAAGGGGGACTACCCTTACGAGTAATCCCCCATTGATGACGTTAGTCGAACTTACCGGCTTCTGCCTCTTCCTCTTCAGGAGGATCAATAGTCTCCATGTCAGACTCTTCGAAGTCATCATCACGCGGCTTCGGTACATAGACCAAATGCTTTGTGACCTGTACTCCCATAAGAACACTGACAATGCCTTTGCCGGACTTGTCCTTTTTAGGATATTCATACTGATAGACACGGACGTTTCCGATGCTACCATTTCCGATCGTATTAGGATCTAACTCCTTCAATTTTCCGTCAACAACAGGAACAGGCGAAGACAGCTCTCCGCTATTCTTGATTGACTTCTTACGAAGGTTTACTCGCCAATACGGCTGTGCGCCCTCTTCATCAGGGACAACAGCCTTCACGAGCAGACCACGTGCTTCCCAGTCCTTCTTCTGTTCGCGATCAGAAGTCCGGATTTGAACCTCCCACGTAGGATTCTCACGATTAAACTTTGCGTTAGGACGCTTCGGGTCCAATTTACAAAAGTAAAGTTCAGCACCTTTAATTTGCACAGTATTGCCTCTTGAAATTTAAGTTTCTTATCCCTCATGATGAGGGTTAAGTTAACGGGATCATCTAACAAATAATGCCTTATTCCTCAGGACCAAGAGCTTCTTCCCACTCATCGTCTGTAATACCTGTCATAATGAATTCACGTTCACTAGGAGACAGATTAGGGAAGGTTACTTGAATAAGTCCAGTCTCTCCCCTCTCATACTTGGCGAGAAGAGTCTCATCTACATCTAGATCAAGGGTCCTGACTACCCCCGAGATCATTGACTTTCGTGTAATCTTCAATTTTAAACTCCTCACAAGTATGCGGTTCACCGCCTTCGTTAAAAAGTCGCCAACCACTTTCAATTTTTTCCCAATATAAGGGATACTCATCACAGAATTTACACGATACTGCTCTGTCCTCATCATCCCAGTAATCACTAGTATCAATCCAATCTTCGATAGCCATTATGACCAAGCCTCATTTGACATTTTAATTGATTCTAACACATTAGGTTCTTGTTTTGCTATCTCAGCAGGAATAAAGAAAGTAGGCCCACCAGCATCAGTAGTACCCATAAAAATCTCTACATAAGTCTTATCAGGTAACCAGCGGCAGCTATCATAGGAATCTGGAACTTCTGTAATACTCTTCCAACGATTTTCACCTACTGCTTCAACCGTTGTAGGAATCTCTATGAGATCAATTTCATTTTCTATAAGATGTACATCACCTCCGTACCATTCCATAAAAGGAACCTTTGTAAGCTCTTTCGAATCCTCCAAATTACGAAAATAATTATAAATCGTTTCTGGAGCTTCTTTCAATTCCTCGAAGTCTTTGTATACTTTCATGCAAAGCAGTACTCCGAATTTAAGATGAGTTTAATATCTAAGGTACCGAATTCAATACCACTGATATCACCATTAATATCTTTCATAATACTTGTTAGAGGGTCTGCTTCATAAAGCTCAACGAAAGTCTTTCTGATTAGTGTGTATAATTCAGGCATATCAGCCAGAAGACATCCGAAAGAATCATGTACAGTGCTTACTGGAAAAGAAGCCTTATGGACAGTAAGAGCGAGATGAGCAGCATCAAGACTGTGGATAGCATTAGGAGATGCACCTTGGGACTGCTTTCCTTTAGATGGTTTAACATCTTCAATAAAGCAAATTGCAAGCTGCAAAGTATTATCGTAATATCCAGTGCTAGTCTTTTCACCATCTGTCGGTCCATACTGCACCCATATTTTCTTTACCTTTCCTTCTGTGTAATTTTGAACGACAGGGAAATTTGTAATGGGGACTGTCCAGGAAAGGAATCTACCTTCGCTTTCAGCACGCTTTCCAGCATTTTCAAATATAGAGAGCAATTGCATAGGTCTGCGGAGAGACACTCTACAATCTGCAAAGACTTCACGTCCAAGGTAGGCTCCCCATCGATGTTCCATGTGTAGGAGTAATTCAATACCATGCTTTCGCGCATCATCGATCTGCTGCTCACCAAGGCCATAAGCGGTTCCTCCATAAGGAAGTGTCATAACGTTGCGTTTCACGATCTTACGTCTCTGCTTGAAGTCTTTAATTCTAGCCCAATAGACTGGAGCAGCGATATTCATTAGCTCTTTATTACGATCTTTGAAGCTTTGTATCTTTGAAATAAGCTCTCTACGACGTTCACTTTTAGGCTCTGAATCATTAATCTGCTTTTTAAGATCTATAAGCTCATCAATCAATTTTTCACAATCAGCAATTTCCTTCTTAGTCATCTCACTTAAAACTTTATTTAGTCTTACCCAAACATGATCGCTTACATACTTATAAAGATCACCTGGTAAATCTAGTGGTACGAGATTCACATGAGGCGCCGTAAGCTCATCTTTAGTTAAAGCAGAGAGATGTTGAGAACCATTATTGGAGCCATCGATATAAACTTCAAGGTTAGATTCGTAAGAATAATCTTCAAGATCATTAACAGCAGCTTGATGAATTCTAACTTGCATTAGTTCATGACATGCCGCAAGGAACTGCCAAGGCTTATCAGCTTTCATCCACCCTTGGTTGACTTTGGGGTTTTCCGCATAGGAAATAATGATTTCTTCATTATCGATAGTCCATTCAAATCGATCTTTAAGGGGTATCTTGTCGGTTTTCGCCCCATCTTCACGTCCTGCGTCCCCTGCCCAGTTAGAGGCAACTGACACACATAGCCAGAAGAATCCTGCTTTCCCGATAGCCTTCTTATCTCTACGGAGCAATAGCCCTCTGGCAAGGTCTGAACCTTGCTCATGGAGATAAGCGGTGGCCGGATACTTCCGTCCTCTAAAATCGAAATAGTACAAGTGAAAGAATTGTTTTCCGAGGAATCTTTTAGCAATTCCTCCAACAGCTTTTGCTTCTCGGATCTTGGTAGCACGAGCTTCAGGGTTGTGTAATTCCCATATATCTGAGAATGCCTCCGTTTTGTTTCGAAGCGCCCAGAGATGTAAGTTGTAAATATATTCATTAATAGTCCACCCTACAGTTTGTGCTTTATTGACACAATCAAAAATGATGGGATGTGTTTCAAGGCTAATTTTATCAAGTACATCCTTATTACCCGTCTTTACAAGCAGCATTCCAGTTGCATGCTTAGTTGTTGTCCAGGGTGAATATGGAACTTCTGATGGAAGTTTTTCAATTTTTGATGGTTCAAGATTATCCCACAATTTACTAAGCTCATCATCATCTAACACCTGAATGATATAAGCAGCATGCCCTTTAGCACCTTGCCCTAATACGACTTGAAGAATACACGCAAGCTCAAATGTATAAAGGATAAATGCGCCAGTCTTAGCAGCTAATGCAGAATCTCTTTTAAGCTTATATTTATTACGAATGTTATGACCAATTGCACAAATAACTTCAGTGAGATAAACACTATTACGATGTGCTCCTCTTTTTACGCGAGTGTATAGATATAAAACAGAAATAACAGAGTCGATATAATCTTCGACATCTAGTTTCTGAAGATACTTCAAAGTACTTCTTTCTGGAATTTCTGTTTTTATGCGGGACACGAGAGATTCAATAATTTGATTTCTCATTAAAATCCTATTAACCAACGAAGGATAGGACCGATCGTTAGGAAACACAAGAATATAGCAATGAGATAGAATGCGCCAAATATTAGTCTTCCTAATAGAAACAAAAAGAATAATAATAGCTCATCCTTCATTTCTTGCATCACCTAACCCCTTACGACTTGCGTCGTAAATGGGATTACTTACGACACCGAAAAAAAAAAATAAGGCCTAAGACTTTCAAAAGAAACCACTACCTTTTTAGGGGTAGTGGTATGGTTTGTTTATCGTCTTTTTATCCTGCCGGATCTAATCTCTTCTAAGAAGTCTTTCGGATCATAGGAGTAGCCAGGATAGCTCTTGGACATACTATCTATGATATCCGCATAGTCCTTTCTTATCTGTCGACTTCTCGAAAGAAAAGTCACTAGGCTGTCAAAAGTTGACCTTGCTCGGATGGCTAACCATCTTTCACGCAAGGTCGGATACTTGTTCTTTTTCTTCTTCATTCCGTGTAGTTGTCATCGAACGGGTTGATCTTCGACAGCAGCGTGCGAGTCCGGTAGCTGTACGTCCTCTGGTACTTCGCTTCCATCACCTGCACTTCTGCCATCAACTGAATGATCCGTTCATTCTTCGCCATGACCTCATCCTGGAGATCATCCTTCGATGCCATGCACTCCATGTAGGACTGCGTAGCATTTTCCAAGCTGGCCGCCTTGTCGTCAGTTCGATCGTTCTGGTAGTACAGACCGATTGAGAGACCGAGGGTGGCAAACAGCAGGATCGCAACAACGTACTTCATAAGTCCTCCTTTGGACTATTTAGGGACACAACAAAGAAGTCAATCTTCCGCCGTATAGATTGTATGACTCAGATAACTTACGATGTTATCCAAGGGTGCAACGGCGTCAAGAAATTCGCGTGAGACTACGATTTTAGCCGGAGTCTCACGCGAAATACGTGCTGATAGCTCACGTAAAACTTCCATTCTTTCTTTTGTGGCATGCCACTCTGAATCCTTCCATTTCATAAATCACCTTTATGGTTAAGGATTTCGAACAAAGTTAGTGGGCCTTTTTATACTGCAGTTTGCCCAGGCATTGGCCATCTGGAATACCGTTGTTACCCTCGATGCCATAATGACAGGTAACACCACGCTTAGCACTATTATCAGGGGTGCTAAGAACCCTAAAACAAACTCGCTTCTGTTCCCAGGTGCGAGTTACCCGGACATCCTTTAGATGTCAGTTCCAACTACTGGAGCACGCGCAGTGCTACAGCAGCCTCCATCAGGTTGGAATACCATTCCTGCCAGTTGGGCAGGAGCGCTTCCACCTGATGAAGGATGTACGCGTAGTAACGCATACTGCCTCCATTGGGCTAGGGGTGGTTGGAAGGGTACTTATCATATAAGATACCCATTTTCCCGCAGTTTACTTATGCGTAATTACCTCATAAGTACTGCCTACCGTTCGTCTTACAGAGACGATTTTCCTCTCGGTCCCTGTAGGTGTACGTGTGGTCACCTCATAAGAGGTGGGATTAACCTGTCGTACACCAACTGTTTTCTTCTCTTCGGAAGATGCGACAGCAATAGCCGCTTTACCTACGGCTTCTTGTTTAGTGATATCCACTTCATCTCCTCTTGCGTAAAATGAGTAAAAGAAACCGGAGATGAAGGCGAGGATGTAGAAAGCCTTTCTCATAATCCCTCCGGCTTGTAAAGAACACGCTCATACTTGAACATGTCCGTCACAACGATTTTCAGCTCCAAACTATTCGAAGCAGCGAGATCTTTGAAGCTGTCAAGATTCTCTGCTGTCAGACCCATGTCTTCAATCGCATCTTCATGCGACTCGCCATGTCCTGAAATAGGATATACCTTTTTCTTATCATTAGACACAAGCATCTGAGTCTCGCCCAAGAACAGATGGGCCACGTACCAATGCGTCATAGAAGCTCCTTGAGAAAAAGGGAGGCTCACAACCTCCCAAACGGTGTCACCAACGCGACCCACCAGTGTGCGTTGGAAACAGTTGTTTACGCAGATCTTCCTTGAGCTGCGCAAGCTCTACAAGACGTTCCTCAGGAACGGTATTCTCCTTATCTCGGAAAAGACCTTCTGCAAGATACGTATAGAGCCTGTAGATCGTACCCTCATCCACCGTAATAGTGAATGTGCGAACGACTTCCAAATTAACCATATATACCTCCTTGGTATAGGTTGGGGTTTTGCTTATCATATAAGATACCCATTTTCCCGCAATAAAAATCCCCTGGATTTTACTCCAGGGGATAGTATCAGACACTACGTTGAAAATGCGGCATATCTTTAATCGTTGTCCAGAAACCACCCCATTGGTTCTTTGGATTAAGCGATTGCCAATAATCTCCAATAGGCTTAAGATCGGCCATGTCATAAGTCAATTTACCGTCTTTAAAGAAATAGAGGTCAATTGCACAACTCTTAAGATGCATGCTATTCATGGTCTTAGAGCGCTTCGTTTTAATATAAATCTCTTGCATTTCATAAGGCCTCTGCAATTCTCTGCCCACAACCACTAAACCAGTTGTATTGATGAATGCACCTAATTTGAGGAGGTCTTGAAAGAATGCAGCTTGTTCATTTACCAACGACATTCTTCACTACCTCCCTAATGGTATCTCCGCTCTTCTTAGAGCCTACACTAGAACCATAAAAATAATTTATAATTTGTGCAACAAGAGTACCTAAGAGAAAACCTAAAACAGTATCAGCAAACCTAACATTATCTTCTGGAATAGTTCCAAAAGTAATTGCACCAATATAAAGAACACAAGCTAAAGACCAAAATGTTGCAAAGTAATAAACAAACCTCTTAGAGAAAAGATCTTCTTGTTCTAGAGCTTTATTCTGCATAATACGTGCAGATTGAACGTCAGCAAGATAAAGTCTATCAACTTCTACTGCAAGTTTATCATCCTCTTGACGAAGCTTAATAAGCTCTTCTTCATGCTCTAGTTCATACTGCTTTAATTTAACATAGTCTTCTGAACTTAATTCAGGCTTATCTAAATCAACGCCAGTCTTATCTTGAACCCACTTTTTACCTTTAACCATTGCAGCATTAGCAATTAAGTTAAGTCCCTGAGTTAGGATTGGGATTAAAAACGCTGGTAATGCCATATTAATCTACCTCATGATTGCTTCTATGTGTGTGCATTTCTGTTTCTAATTTCACTATTCGCAGCATTACAGCCGCTTGACGTTCTCTTAATTCTATCACATCTTGAGTCGATAGAATCCTATGTTGCATATATTCTATTCTGAATTCACTGACGTCTTGTGCCACACTTTCCATTTTGTCTAGGATCATTTTGGTGCTTACACCTAGCACACCAGCCCAAAGACCAAAACTAATAGCAAAGATATATTCAGTTATTTTATCTTTAAACACCTTACCCTCAGTCGCATCGGAATCCAATGGATAGTTCCTTGTTGTTAATATCAAAATATTATTCCGATATATCTTTCTCTATATTAAAATATTTCTAAAAATAGTCACTTCCCAGGGGTCGCAGGTGAAGTGCAGGATCACCCCATGGCCCCAGGATCCCCCAGAGACAAACGCCTCGCAGCGAATGTCTCCGGTGGCCTGGTGTGCAATCCTAGCTGTTTGGTCCCTCTATTTTGTCATGGAGTGCGCGAACAGCCAATACCAAGGCTTTCAAAAGATTACGTGCAGAAGGAAGATCTATAATGTTATTATTTATCCAAGTATCAATTTCAGCTGGAGTAGCAGTCTTTACAGCAGTCCAACGAATGTCATTTTCTCTAGCATTTTCAATTAGAGTAATAACTTTAATATAAAGATCTGCATTGGTATAGTATTTTCCTATTAGTTTAAGAACAACAATTCCGTTAGCAGTTGCAGTAAATGTATAAGTACCTGTTGTTACATGAATGGCTGCTCCATTTACATTTAGCCAACAGTCTAAAGGGAGATTTGAAATGACTAATTGATCTATGCCATTGGCAAGTATCGTTGTCTTATTTGCAGACAAACCAGTTACCAATTCACGTGGAACTGGCGGCTCTCCGGATACAGCAAAGTAAAGAGTATCTGCATCATGACGTCCAGGCCAGACACCTATAAGCGCATTTTCATGAATAATAGGCTCACCAGTTATTTCACGATAACCGAGAATAGCCCCGTTTTCTTTTGAATATTTTGTGTATATCATTTTTTGTACACCACCGCGACCATTGTGTGCGCATAAGTTGAAAAAGTCGGACCGATGCCTCCCATCGCAATATATGGCATATAATAATAAGTAGAAGTTAATGGAGCTTGATCAATAAACACCATGGCTTTTACACTACCTATAGCTGTGTAGTAAACTTCAGTTAGCCAGGTACCATCGCTCCTAAACATTTTTGTATAGAGCATGCTATCCCAACCACTGTCTACTTGAGCTGAATAATATAATGTTATAAGTACTTTGGCATAAGCTGTATTTGTAATTCCACTTACATAAGTGTATAAGTTGCCACCGGCTAGATTAAAATAATTTAGATTTCCAGGACTGCACGCGACAGTACCTGGATGTGTATCTGACCACGCTTGTGTAACAGCATTATTATTTATACTATTAGTGTTAATCCCATTATCGCCTAATGCGCCACTTGTCGTAGTAATTGAGCCCGTGACAATACGATTCGCATGTACCGTTCCAGTGACAATAAGGCTACCGTCAATGGTTTGTACTACAGGAGAAGACCAATTGGTAGTAGTAAAGGTTGTGTAATTAACTCTCGGACCGTGATAAATTCTAGTGCAAGAAAGATTACCATAATACATGGTCACTATATCGCCAGGTGTAATATAGCCATCGCCATTATAGATACCTATTACAAAAGACATAGCATAATAACAACCGTTAGCCGTAGGATAAGTACCACCGTTATTATAGAAGCCAGTAACTTGGTCAGACCAGAAAGAATAATGTCCAGAACCACGTTGGCCATTTGGACCAGTTGGACCAGTTGGCCCTGTCGGTCCTGTGGGGCCTGTAGGTCCTTGAGGACCTTGGGGACCATCTGCAACCTTTACGACAGTAACACTATCACTATAAGTACCCGCAGTTGCCGTAACAGTTACTGCTTCGTTACTTCCAAAGTTAGCGACTGTAAGATCACGTATTTCAGAACTGATAGTAGTTAATGTAACACTAGGACTTGCAGACCAGACTGTAGAGTTAGCAATATTCTGCTTATTAGCAGTAAAGCGAATTGTTTGCGACGTAGGAGAAGGCGAATTAGAACCATCAAAAGTAAAAATCTGAGAACTTGCACTAAGAATGATCACAGATGCATTTGAACCACTTCCTGGCGCGCCTGCTCTGGCCTTAGATAGTGTTTGTCTTTTTACAACGGTAAAAGAAGCTCCATTAGCTCTTTGGCCAGTTATTGTAAAGTCAATATAACCGGTATCAACAGTAAGTCCAGTAAGAACGCCGTATGTTGCATAAGTACCACTATCAGTAGGCGGATGTGGAGATGTTACACCAGAGCTAGCTGCTTTAGAAACAGTCCAAGTAGAAGGACTTGTACCGGCAGCATTGTAACTTAATTCAGTGCCGCCTTCATAGACTCGAATAGCTGTACCAGAATTATCAAATACAGGAGCACTGCCATCATATGCAGATGGACATGCATGAGTTTCATTACTAAGTATTACAACTACAGAGCTAGAACCATCTGTGCCACCTTGGACAGAATTAACTGTCTCGGCAACTTTAGTACCGCTTGCTGTATGCGTAAATATAGTTGTAGCGGCAGTCGTGCCAGTTCCTGTAGATGTCCAGGAGACTGCAGCGGCACCACTTCCTGTACTACCATTAGCAGTATAAGTTAAAGTACCATCTGTTGCCCTTGTAACTGTGACTGTCGCTGTAGCAATAGAAGCACCACTTTGGTAAAAAGTACAAACTAAATTTGTCGTAGTAGCTGTAGGAGTCCAAGAGCCTGCATTGGGAGCACGCGTCCATGCTAAACCATTAGATGGCTCAATAGAACCAACAACTGCGGCAGTACCTTCACCGCTCTCACCATCTGCAACGTCTACTAATGTGATGGAATCATAAATAGTACCTCCGGGAATACTCACAGAAGCTGGCGCTACTTGGAATAGTCTAAGAATAGCTTTAATCGTAGATGTTAAAGTAGAGCGAATAGTCTTATTTCCAGTTGTTGCACCAACAATATTATAGGCAGAAGAATAAGATAAGTAGCCATTAGATGTAAAATCTTGATACTCAGTTGCACTGGTCCATGTCGTACCCGAAGAAGCAGTTGTCGTAGCTGCATCAGCTAAAACGAGAGAGTTTGCAGGAGTGGCATTAATAGTGTCCTCTAAGAAGGTAACAGCAGAAGGATCCGTAGCTGGATAAGACTTCCATACAACAGCATCAACAGCCCATGCTGTAGTGACGTTGTAGAAGCAAGAGTCCATGTATACTGTACCCAAAGAGCCTGGATTAGTATCAGCTGCAGCAGTAACTTCTACGTCGTTTACATAAAAACGAACGGCAGAACCGTCATAGATAATCGCTAAAGTAGTATTACCTAAAGGAGGATAAGTAACAGGATTACCCGAAAAGCTTGCAACATAAGTATCATTTTTACGAAAATGGATATAACTTGTATCAACATGAATTGCATAAATTAAATCAGATGCGCTACTAGAACTTGTAGGATTAGAAGATACACCAAACTTATAAGTAGCTGTTGCAGCAGGCATATTAAATTCTAAGTGGAAACCACCAGAATAGCCTTGCGTAGAATACATGCCGGTATCCCAAGCGGAGCTACCAGCAGACTTTCTGAAAGTACCGTTAGAGATAGACATCGTTCCAGTTCCATACGAGTTAAACGTAATGGCTGAGAACGGCATAAATCTAACATTCTTAATGTGGTTAATAGTAGCTTCATTACCTTGGATAATAGAATCCATGTATAGGGTTAAGTTAGTACCTGGCGAGGAATTCTCATATTGGAACCTACCATTCATGTAATATCTTACACGATCACCAGTATAAATTATTTTGAAGACTGTATTAGCGTTATAGATATTTCCACTTCCAATTGGAGAATCCATATCTTCAAAGGCATAAACGTTAGCAGCATTTTGACGTGCTTGGCAAGAAGCTCCTGTACCGTAAGTATAGATAGCAAAGTTAATGTCATCATAGCTTGTAGTACCAAGTGCATCTTGAAGACCAACAATAGTACCTGTAAGAATATTAGATTGCCATTCAACTAAGCAGCCACCTGTATAAGATTCTGTAGAGTGGACACCAGCGGTCCAGTCACTACCAGCACTTTTCCTAGCATTGTTAGTAGTGATTACAGTTGTACCAGTACCGTTATGTGTCAAAGTTAAGGGATATGCAGTACCACCAGAACCGCCTGGATTAGTATTTTCTCTAACCGTTATACTTGTAGATTGAAGAGCATTCTTAAGACAGCGTGCGGAGAAAATTTGATTAGCATTTCCAGTAAGACCACTAGTAGTTATATTATAACTAGTTCCTTTATTTCTTCCAGACAGCATTGCTTCTGTCCAAACAAAGGTTCGCATAGCTAGTGTAGTACCAGAACCTGTAATGCTCGTCGTATTACCTATCTTCGTACCGGCAACACCATCGTAAGCTATTGTAAAAACATCATCAATAGCTACATCTTCGGCAGTAATACTTATAATAACTAAATTATTTGTATTTCCTGAAACTCCATAATTGAAGCCTCTGGGGCTAATATCACCCGCAACCGTAGTCTGCCAAGAGTCGTGGTTAGCGACTTCTACCTGATAAGTAGTCGTACCGCCAGTTCCGCCATCTGTTAAATAAACTATTACACTACCGTTGATATCCCCAGAATCGAATACACCTGTATAACCATTAGAGCCTGTTGCATAACCGTTTCCAGTAGTTACAAGCGTAGTTCCAACATACAATTGAATATCATTAGGATCAGATGCAGCAGACATTAGGCTATCAACACTATTTGCAATCTGACGCGCTTCTACCGTTAAAGTACCAGTATGGTTTTTAATCGCTGTACCGGTTGTGGGCTTTATATAATAAACTGTCGGCGTAGTACCTGTAGCACCTTGAGGACCATCTACGACAACTGGTATAGTTTGCTCATCTACTTTAGTTGTACCATCATTCAAATAAAATTCAACTTTTATAGTAGTTACATTAGAACCACTCGGGGTATACGTATAAGAAGATTGAGCACTGCCAGAAGTATAACTTGGAGTTCCTGAACCATTCTCATATATCTTAAAGATACCAGAGTATAACGCTGGAGGATTGGCACCGGTAGCTGAATAACCATATACTGTAATTGTGGTAGGTGTAAAGACGTTTGTTTGGCTCTTCTTTAAAGCTGCAACAGAGGCTGTTAACCAATATGCCGTAGCGGCAGCACCAGGAGTTCCTGTACTACCAGCAGCACCTTGCTTAGTTTTAGTCAATGTAAAGCGCTTAGTTATATTAGAATAACCACTACGAGAAGCAGTGATATCTACATAACCAACATCTGCGCTTATACCATTAACTGTTTGAGTGCGACTCGTTGCAGCTTCAGCACAGGTTACATTAGTTTTTACCGCATTATATGTCCAGTTAGCAGAATCATCATTACTGCCAACATATACATACATGGTAGTAACAGCACCAGCAAATAAAGGATTATTGCCAGCGCTATCGGTAGGAATATCATGAGCTTCATTTGTAAGAACACCAGTGATTGCGGATGCACCAGTTAAACCAATTACACCTTTCTTAGCTTTACTTATAGTCTGAGTCCTAGTAAATGTAGTAACTGTAGATGTAGGATCTCTACAGGTTATCACATA
>Ga0105096_10000104_pt1 | contig 20711 bp, 21 predicted proteins | sample PPLLak3cmMay2015_FD_87036 | JGI IMG/M metagenome (GOLD analysis project Ga0105096, IMG submission 87036) | Freshwater sediment microbial communities from Prairie Pothole Lake near Jamestown, North Dakota, USA - PPLs Lake P7 Core (1) Depth... | ecosystem: Environmental > Aquatic > Freshwater >... | reverse complement strand
GTCGTGATCCCGCTATAAAGCGCATCGTCGATCTGCTGCGGGCAGATGAAGTGGATATGCGAGTCGATGCCACCGGCGGTGACGATCATGCCTTCGCCGGCGATGATCTCGGTGCCCGGCCCGATGACGATCGTGACGGCCGGCTGGATGTCGGGGTTGCCCGCCTTGCCGATGCCGCTGATGCGCCCGCCCTTGAGCGCGATGTCGGCCTTGATGATGCCCCAGTGGTCGATGATCAGCACGTTGGTGATGACGGTGTCAGCACAGTCCTTAGACATCCGCTGCGACTGCCCCATGCCGTCGCGGATCACCTTGCCGCCGCCGAACTTCACCTCCTCGCCGTAGACGGTGAAGTCGCGTTCCACCTGCGCCACCAGCGCCGTGTCGGCGAGGCGGATGCGGTCGCCCACGGTCGGGCCGAACATCTCGGCATAGGCCTGGCGGCTGATCTTCACTTGCGGCTCCCCGGCCTGGCGGCCTTTCTGGTCGCGGTCTGCTTCGTCGCCACCTTCTTCCCGGCGCGCTTGGCCGGCCGGGCGTCGAGCGGGCCCATCACCGCGCCGTTGAAGCCGTAGACGATGCGGTCACCGCCGAGCGCGACAAGCTCCACCTCGCGCTCCTGTCCCGGTTCGAAGCGCACCGCGGTGCCGGCGGCAATGTTCAGCCGCTGGCCGCGCGCGGCAGCGCGGTCGAAGCGCAGCGCCGAGTTGGTCTCGAAGAAGTGGAAGTGCGAGCCGACCTGGATCGGCCGGTCGCCGGTATTAGCGACCGTCAGGCGCAGCGTCGGGCGGCCGGCGTTCAATTCGATCTCGCCCGGCGCAGCCATCAGTTCGCCGGGAGTCAGTGCGGGGCCCATGTCCCACTCCTCAGAAACAGCGTCTTGCAGATCGCGTCCGCCACCTACGAGATCGGGTGGTGCACCGTGACCAGCTTGGTGCCGTCGGGGAAGGTCGCCTCGACCTGGATGTCCGGAATCATTTCCGGAACACCCTCCATCACGTCGGCACGGCCGAGCAGCGTGGTGCCGAAATGCATCAGCTCGGCGACCGTGCGGCCATCGCGGGCGCCTTCGAGGATCGCCGCCGAGATGAACGCCACGGCCTCGGGGTAGTTCAGTTTCAGCCCGCGGTTCTTCCGCCGCTCGGCGAGCAGCGCTGCGGTGAAGATCAAGAGCTTGTCCTTCTCGCGCGGCGAGAGTTCCATGCAGTGGCTCCGTCGATCCGGCCGGTCCGGGTTGCGGTTTACCTCGGCGCCGTGCCGAATGCCCGTCCGTCGAGGCGGACGAAGCCGCAGGCGAGCGGCGGGCCGGAGTTGCCGTCGGGCTGCGTTCTGAAGTCGTCGGCTTGGCTGCTTACGACGACGACGCGGCCGATGACGCTGTTCGGCCCGGCTCTGACCGTCAGCGCCGCACTGGTGGTCGAGTAGTTGGCCATACCGTCGGCGTCGGCGCGCAGATTGGGCAGGTCGCCGGCGTGGTGCGCGCTGCTGCCGGGCCTGCCGTGCGGCGCGTTAGTCGGATTGAAGTGGCCGCCGATGCCGGTCTCGGCCGGATCACAGCTTCGTCCCTCATGCACGTGCACGCCGAGGCTGCCGTTCGCCGGCAGGTCCGTGGCCTGGACCCGGACCACGACGTCGTTGCCGAACTGCAGGAATCGGATCGTGCCGCTCATCCTGCCGGTCCCTACCGGCGCCAGCTGCGCCGTGGCGCTGGCATCCGGGTCCTTCAGCAGGGTCGTGCCGATGCCCACGGCGCCGGTCGTGTCTTCCTGCTGCTCCCCCCAGCGGACTCTCGTGCTCGAACAGCCGGCGGCGACGATCGCCACGGCGAGGAGCAACAGGGCACGGACAGGTCTCGCGAGCGGCATGGTCTTGGCGGAATGCGGCGACGACAGCCGCGGAGCATAAGCGCCGCGGCATGCGGTTTCGGTTCGCGAGCGGCGGCGGCTTCACGTTGCCCAGATGCGCGGCGGCGCCGCAACGCGACCGTCAAAGACCAGCGGCCTCAGTTCGCGCCAGACGGCTTCGAGCGCGCCGCGTACGGCGCGGGAGGTGGCGCCCAGCGTTCGCGCCAGAAGCAGGCTCGGCGCGAGCCGCGTCAGCGGCGCCGCATCGGCCGGCAGGCGCCCGCGCAGCGCCTCCATGGCATCGTCGCGCCACTGCGGTCCCACCGCCCAAAGGCAGCCGAACACCGTGTTGCCGGCCAGCCCGATCGGCGAGGCGAGCAGCGCGTCACCTCCGCCGAGGCGCGTGCGTTCGACCCACTGCAGCCGGCCGGCATGCGTCAGCCGGATCGTCTGCGTGAAACATCCCCGGGTGAAGGATTCGCCGGCGGCGTTGCGGCCGAGCATCACGATGTCCCAGCCGATCATCCGCGCCTCGGCGGCCAGTTCGATGTCGATCTGCGAGTTCGCCTCGGCAGCATCGAAGACGATCGCCTCCTGCGGCAGCCACTCGATGCCGCCGTCGATGCGCAGCGATACCCGCTGCGAAGCCGCGCGGCCGTTGGCCTTGTACCAGCGCGTCGCCCCGGGCGTCGTGATCAGCGCCTGCGCACCGGGATGGACCGCGACGTCGAGCGCCAGCGCATCGCCACCGGCGATGCCGCCAGGCGGATGGATCAGCATCGTCTGCGCAAGATGCCCGCCCTCGGGATACAGCGCCTTCTGCACCAGCAGCGGGCCGCGGTGCTGCCGCGCAACCACCGTGCGTCCGTCCTGCAGCCGATAGTCGAGCGCCAGCGTCGCCTGCCAGGTGTCCACGTGCGTGCCGTTCAGATCGCGATCAGTTCGCGGACGTTCTTATCTTGCATCTCGCCGCCCGGACCGGCGTGGGTGACGCGGCCGCGCGACATCACCGCGTAGCCGTCGGCCAGCGACTCGGCGAAATCGTAGTACTGCTCGACCAGCAGCACCGCCATCCGGCTCTTCTCGACCAGGCTGCGGATCACGGCGCCGATCTCTTTGATGATCGACGGCTGGATGCCCTCGGTCGGTTCGTCGAGAATCAGCACCCGGGGGTTGGCGGCCAGCGCGCGGCCGATCGCCAGCTGCTGCTGCTGCCCGCCGGAGAGGTCGCCGCCGCGGCGCCTGAGCATCTGCTTCAGCACCGGAAAGGTCTCGAGGATCTGCTCCGGCAGTTTGCGGCCGGCACGGCCGCGCAGCGGCGCCAGGCCCATCAGCAGGTTCTCTTCGACGGTCAGGCGGTTGAAGATCTCGCGCCCCTGCGGCACGTAGCCGATGCCCAGCCGCACGCGTTGATACGGTGCCAGCCTGGTGATTTCCTGGCCGTCGAGCAGTACGCGGCCGCTGCGGCAAGGCACCAGCCCCATGGTCGTCTTCAGCAGCGTCGTCTTGCCGACCCCGTTGCGGCCGAGCAGCACCGTGCAGGCGCCGGCCGGCGCCGTAAGCGAAACGTCCCGCAGGATGTGGCTGCCGCCGTAGTACTGGTTGAGGTTTTCGATGGTCAGCATGCTTCGGTGACCCGTGACCGGTGACCGGTGACCGGTGGATGGTTTGAGCGAGTCAAGCCCGCCGCTCTCGGCAAGCTGACGTGATACCCCCATGCTCGGTTGCGCTCGCTGTTCCACGGCAGGGCGCCACTGAGATGTTCAACGCCTCTCATTCGCAGGAAATCGATCACCCATCGCGCTCCACTGGTCACCGGTCACCGGTCACGTGTCACCGCCCTAAATAGACCTCGATTACCCGCTCGTTCGCCTGCACCTCGTTCATGGGACCCTCGGCGAGCACGCTGCCTTCGTGCAGCACCGTCACCTTGCGCGCGATCTGGCTGACGAAATCCATGTCGTGCTCGACCACCACGATCGAGTGCGAGCCCTCGAGCTCAAGGATCAGTTCGGCGGTGTGCGCGGTCTCGGCGTCGGTCATGCCGGCCACCGGCTCGTCGAGCAGGATCAGCTCCGGCTCCTGCACCAGCAGCATGCCGATCTCCAGCCACTGCTTCTGCCCGTGCGACAGCGAGCCTGCCCGCCGGTCCTCCGAGCCTTCGAGGCGGATCGTCTTCAGCGTCCTGGCAATCAGCTCGCGCTGCGGGGCAGACAGCCGCGCCAGCAGCGTCGGCTTCACCCGCTTGTCGGTCTTCATCGCCAGTTCGAGGTTCTCGAACACCGTGTGGTTCTCGAACACGGTGGGCTTCTGGAACTTGCGGCCGATGCCCAGGCGCGCGATCTCGGTCTCCGGCAGCCGCGTCAGGTCGAAGGTCTGGCCGAAGAAGGCCGTGCCTTCGTCCGGGCGCGTCTTGCCGGTGATCACGTCCATCATCGTCGTCTTGCCGGCGCCGTTCGGGCCGATGATGCAGCGCAGTTCGCCGCGCTCGATCGTCAGGGAGAGCTTGTTCAGCGCCTTGAAGCCGTCGAAGCTGACGGTGATGTCGTCGAGGTAGAGGATCGGGCCGTGGATCGTATCGACGTGGTCCGGATCGAGCGGCCGCCCGTAGGCGGCGCCAGCCGAACCACCGAGACCGGAGCTCACCGCGTCGTTCACGGCTTGACTTCGCCGAGCGGCGCCGGGGCTTCGATCGCCGGCGCGGCTGCGGCTGTTCGGCGCAGCCGCAGCTTCTCCAGAAGGCCCATCAAGCCTCGCGGCAGCAGCAGCGTCACCAGCACGAAAAGCAGCCCGAGGAAGAACAGCCAGTACTCGGGATAGGCGACCGTGAACCAGCTCTTGGCGCCGTTGACGGCGAAGGCGCCGAGGATCGGGCCGAACAGCGTGCCGCGGCCGCCGACCGCAGCCCAGATCGCGATCTCGATCGAGTTGGCCGGGCTCATCTCGCTCGGGTTGATGATGCCCACCTGCGGCACGTACAGCGCACCGGCGATCCCACTCATCACCGCCGCCAGTGTCCAGATGGCGAGCTTGAAGTACAGCGTGCGGTAGCCGAGGAACATCAGCCGCGACTCCTGGTCGCGGATCGCCGTCAGCACCCGGCCGAGCTTGCTGGTGACGATCCACCTCGCCAGGACGAGCGCGCCAAGCAGGTACAGCCCCGACAGCACGTACAGCAGCGTGCGCATCTCCGGCGCCGTGATCGGGAAACCGAGGATGCGCTTGAAGTCGGTGAAGCCGTTGTTGCCGCCGAAGCCCATGTCGTTGCGGAAGAAGGCGAGCATCGCCGCGAACGTGAGCGCCTGGGTGATGATCGAGAAGTACACGCCCTTGATCCGCGAGCGGAAGGCGAAGAAGCCGAACACGAACGCCAGCAGCCCGGGCGCCGCCACGACGAGGAACATCGTCCACAGGAAGGAGTCGGCGCCGGCCCAGTACCAGGGCAGTTCCTTCCAGTCGAGGAAGACCATGAAGTCGGGGAGGTCGACGCCATAGACGCCGTCGCGGCCGATCTGCCGCATCAGGTACATGCCGAAGGCGTAGCCGCCGAGGGCGAAGAACAGGCCCTGCCCCAGCGACAGGATGCCGGTGTAGCCCCAGATCAGGTCCATCGCCAGCGCTACCACGGCGTAGCACATGAACTTTCCGAGCAACGTGATCCAGAAGCTCGACACGTGCAGCGCGTGGCCGGCCGGCACTGCCAGATGCAGCACCGGCAAGACGACGATCAGCAGCGCCGCCACGGAGAAGATCGCGCTCCAGACCGGCAGCGGGAACAGGCGCGTCATGTTGCCCCCTTCGCGCTGCGCGCTGTCCCCCCGGGGGGGAGCGAGCGCCTCCGGAGCGGCCGAGCGGCGCTCATGCCTCCGCACTCCTTCCCTTGAGGGCAAAAAGACCCTGCGGCCGCTTCTGGATGAAGAGAATGATGAAGACGAGGACCGTGATCTTCGCCAGCACCGCGCCCGACCACGGTTCGAGGAACTTGGAGATCGACCCCAGTCCGAGCGCCGCGATCACGGTACCGGCCAGTTGCCCGACGCCGCCCAGCACCACCACCATGAAGCTGTCGACGATGTAGCCCTGCCCAAGGTCGGGACCGACATTGCCGATCTGCGAAAGCGCCACGCCGCCGAGCCCGGCAACACCCGAGCCGAGGCCGAAGGTCAGCATGTCGACGCGGTGCGTGGGCACGCCGGTGCAGCTGGCCATCGCCCGGTTCTGCGTCACGCCGCGGACGAAGAGGCCGAGCCGCGTGCGGTTGATCACCAGCCAGACCGCAAACACCACCAGCATGGCGAAGCCGATGATCACCATGCGGTTGAAGGGCAGCACATAACCGCCTTCGAGCGCGATGCCGCCCGACAGCCAGGCCGGATTCTCGACCTCGACGTTCTGGGCCCCGAAGAACGTGCGGCTGGTCTGGATCAGCAGCAGGCTCACGCCCCAGGTGGTCAGCAGCGTCTCCAGCGGCCGGCCGTAGAGGAAGCGCAGCACCGACCGCTCCAGCGCCATGCCGATCGCGGCCGTGACAATGAACGCCACCGGCAGCGCCGCCACCACGTACCAGTCGAAAGCGCCGGGGAAGTGGCTGCGGAAAAGGCCCTGCACGACGTAGGTGGCGTAGGCGCCGATCATCAGGAACTCGCCGTGGGCCATGTTGATGATGCCCATCAGGCCGTAGGTGATCGCCAGGCCTAGCGCGGCGAGCAGCAGGATCGAGCCGAGGCTGAGGCCGGAGAACAGCGACATCGCCATCTCGGTCTGGCGCAGCCGCTCATTGACCGCGTTCAGCGACGCCTGCACCACGGCGCGCACGCTCTCGTCGGACTCGGCGTAGCTGCCGTCCTTCTGACGGGTGACCAGCGTCGCCAGCATCTGCCGTACCTGGGGGTCGGTGCTGGCGGCGAGCCGCTGCGCCGCCTTGATCCGCACCGCGGGATCGCTCGCACGGATCGCCAGCGAAGCCCCGGCCAGTTCGAGCACGGACTTGACTTCGGCGTCGGTTTCCCTGGCCACCGCCGCTTCGATGATGGGCAGCGCATCTTCGTTGTCCGAGCCCTGCAGTTCGCGCGCGCCGGCCAGGCGCGTCGCGCGGTCGCTGCTGCCGAGCCGCAGCGTGGCGATCGCCGCTCCGATCTCGCCGCGGATGCGGTTGTTGACGATGATCGTGTCGAGATTGGCCGGCGCCGCGCCGAGTTTCTCGCCGCTGGCGGCGTCGGTCATCTGCCCGCCGGCCACCAGCACCGCCCGCTTGCCGTCTTCGATCAGCGCCAGCGATTCGTCGCCGAGCGCCCGCAGCACGTCGATCGCGCGCTCATCATGGGTCAGCGCCAGCTTGCGGATCGCCTCGATCCGCAGATCGGAGTCCTCCGCCCCCAGTTGTGCAACGACGCCCGCGTCCAGCACCGCCGACGCCGGCAACGCCAGCGCGAGAAGGACCAGCGCAACAAGGGAGCGGAGCAATCGCATCAGGTAGGGAAACCGAGAACCGCGCGGCCACAGGACCCCCTCCCCCGCGAGCGGGGGAGGGCCAGGGAGGGGGCGCGTGGCCTTTGAAATGCGGCGGAGCGCCCGGCCGCTCCGAAGCGCAGCCGCCCAACTTCCCCGCTGTCGGTGCACGTGCGACCGCGCAGCGGTCGCGTACACCGACAGCGCCTCAAGCCGGGGTTTCCCCCTTCTTCTCGTTGCCCGCAATGAACGGGCTCCAGGGCTGGGCGCGGACCGGGCCCTTGGTCTTCCAGACGACGTTGAACTGGCCGTCGGCGCGCACCTCGCCGATGAACACCGGCTTGTGCAGATGGTGGTTCTTCTCGTCCATCTTGACCTTCATGCCGCATGGCGCATCGAAGGTCTGCCCTTCGACCGCCTTGATCACCGGGTCGATGTCGGTGGTCTTGGCCTTCTCCACCCCCTGCTTCCACATGTGGATGCCGATGAAGGTCGCCTCCATCGGATCGTTGGTCACCACCTTTTCGGCGTTGGGCAGCTTGGCCTTCACCGCCCAGTCCTTGTACATCTTGATGAAGACATCGTTGGCCGGATTCTTCAGCGACATGAAGTAGTTCCACGCCGCCAGGTGACCCACCAGCGGCTTGGTGTCGACGCCGCGCAGTTCCTCTTCGCCGACCGAGAACGCCACCACGGGCACGTCCTTGGCCTTCAGGCCAGCGTTGCCCAGCTCCTTGTAGAAGGGCACGTTCGAGTCGCCGTTGATGGTCGAGATGACGCAGGTCTTGCCGCCGCCGGAGAACTTCTTGACGTTGGCGACGATGGTCTGGTAATCGGCGTGGCCGAAGGGCGTGTAGATCTCCTCGATGTCCTTCTCGGCCACCCACTTGCTCTTCAGGAAGGCGCGCAGGATCTTGTTGGTCGTGCGCGGGTAGACGTAGTCGGTGCCGAGCAGGAAGAAGCGCTTGGCGGCGCCACCTTCCTTGCTCATCAGGTATTCGGTGGCCGGGATTGCCTGCTGGTTGGGCGCGGCGCCGGTGTAGAAGACGTTCTTCTCGAGTTCCTCCCCTTCGTACTGCACCGGATAGAACAGCAGGTGGTTCAGCTCCTTGAACACCGGCAGAACGCTCTTGCGCGAGACGCTGGTCCAGCAGCCGAAGACGACGTTGACCTTGTCCTGGGTGATCAGCTGCCGCGCCTTCTCGGCGAACAGCGGCCAGTTCGAGGCCGGATCGACCACCACCGGCTCCAGCGGCCGGCCCATGACGCCGCCCTTGGCGTTGATGTCGGCGATGGTCATCAGCGCCGTCTCCTTCAGCGCCGTCTCGGAGATGGCCATCGTGCCCGAAAGCGAATGCAGGACCCCGACCTTGATCGGCGTCTTGCTCTGACCGTAGGCGGACGCGATCCAGCTGCTGCTCAGCGCCGCCGCGCCGCTGACCTGCAGGAAATGCCTGCGTTGCATAGCGAACTCCCCTAGTAGGTGATGGCAGGCGAGCACCTGCGCGCCGCACCGGGGATCAGGTAATCAAGGTTCGTGCCATGCAACGCAACGGCACGTCCGGGCCAAAACCGGCGGCGGCCGCGCACTTTGGCGGCGCATTGCACTAGGGAGGTGCGCCCGGCCCCAGCGGGCTGCGCGGTGCATGGCGGCCGGCGTTGCGCGGAGGCTCTAAGCTCGCCGCTGCCGAGAGAAGGATCGACGATGAGCGCCCGCGGCCGTTCCGAAGCGCTCATTCCGCAGCGCGCAGCGCGGAGGAGAATCTAGATGAGCAGCAACGCGCTCGCCCGACTGCACGATTTCGCGGCGTTCGTCCGGGCCGAAGAGGATCTGGGCACGCACCTGCGCGAACTGGCCGAGATGGCCGCTGCGGCGACGGCGGCTGCGACCTGTTCGGTGATGCTGCTGTCGGAGGGCGGGCAGGAAGCGCCGCGCCTTCGGCTGTGGTGCTCCAACGAGGCGCTGCCTTCGCCCGCCTGGACGGAAACAACCGGCCGCGGCGAGTGGATTGCCGGCCGCGTCCTCGAACGCGGCGAAGCGCTATTGATCGCCGACATCCGCAACTCAGAGTTCGCTTCGCTGGCGCGCGGCCGCGAGACGCTCGGCAACAGCTTCGTCTGCGTGCCGATCGGCGTCGGCAGCTCGCTGATCGGCGTGATGAACCTGACCAGCCGCCCGAGCGCGCCTCCGTTCGACGAGGCCGACCTGGCGCTGGCCGGAGTCGTCGCCGCCCTGATCGGCAAGTCGGTGCAGGTCGAGCGGCTGCAGACGCTGCTGCGCTCGCGCGTCGCCCAGTCGAGCCTGGCGCGGCAGGAGCCTCGCGTCGTCGGTCAGCTGATCGAGGGCACGGCGCCCCCGGCAAGGGTCGCGAAGCTGCTGGCGAAGTCGTTCTTCAAGGACCTGAGCGCGGCGGGCTTCGATGCCGGACAGATCATCGCCGCGGCCTCGGAGATCATCGCCCTGGTGTCGACCGATATCCGCCGTTACAAGCGGCGCAGCGGACGCCCGGTGGACTGACGGCCCACCGGGCCACCTGCGCGCTGTCCGCTCAAGCCTGGGCCGGCAGCACCAGCACGGCGCGAAAGTCGTTGACGTTGGTGAGCGTCGGGCCGGTGACCACCTGGTCGCCGAGCGCCTCGAAGAAACCGTGGCCGTCGTTGTCCGCCAGGCGGTCGGCGGCGCGCAGGCCTCTCTGCCGGGCCCGCTCCAGGGTGTCGGGAGCGACGAAGGCGCCGGCGACTTCCTCGGCGCCGTCGACGCCGTCAGTGTCGCCGGCAATCGCCCAGGCATTGGGCAAGCCGTCGAGCGCCAAGGCCAGCGACAGCAGGAACTCGACATTGCGGCCGCCCCGACCGCTGCCGCGCACCGTCACCGTCGTTTCGCCGCCGGACAACAACACACAGGGCGGCGCCACCGGCTGGCCATGCTGCGCCACCGACAGCGCGATGCCGGCCATCACTTTGCCCACCTCGCGCGATTCGCCCTCGATCGAATCGCCGAGCAGCAGCGGTGTGATGCCGGCGTCACGGGCGACTTGCGCCGCCACTTCGAGCGAACGCTGCGGCGTGGCGACCAGCCGGAACGCCGCCCGCGCCAGCCGCGGGTCGCCCGGCTTGACGCTTTCGCCGCGGCCGCTTTCGGGCGCCTCGTGCATCGCGGGCGGCAGCGCGATACCGCGGCGGCGCACGACCGCCAGCGCGTCGGCGCAGGTGGTGGGATCGGGCACCGTCGGGCCGGAAGCGATGTTGATCGGATCGTCGCCGGGCACGTCGGAAATCGCCAGCGTCAGCACGCGCGCCGGATGACAGGCTGCTGCGAGCCGCCCACCCTTGATCCCTGACAGGTGCCGGCGCACGCAGTTCATCTCGTTGATGCTGGCGCCCGAGCGCAGCAGTTCGCGGTTGACCGCCTGCTCGTGCTCGAGCGTCAGTCCTTCGAGCGGCAGCGGCAACAGTGCCGAGCCGCCGCCGGAGATCAGGCACAGCACCAGGTCGTCGGCGCTCAGGCCACGCACCAACTCGAGCAGCCGCCGCGACGCCTCCAGGCCTGCGCCGTCGGGAACCGGGTGCGCCGCCTCGACGATTTCGATCCGGCGGCAGGGCACCGCATAGCCATAGCGGGTGACGACGAGCCCCGACAGTTCGCCCGGCCAGTGCTGTTCGACAGCACGCGCCATCTCCGCCGACGCCTTGCCGGCACCGATCACCACCAGCCGGCCCTTCGGCGGCGGCGGCAGATGCGGCGGCACGTTGCGCGACGGCTGCGCCGCGGCAATGGCCGCGTCGAACATCCGCCGCAGCAACGCGCGTGCGTCGGTGCTCATCGCCGCGGTTGCGGCGGGAAGCGGGCTGCCTACTTCGCCACCTCGTGATTGGCCAGGGTTTCCAGCGCCCGCACCATCGCCGAGTGATCCCACTTCGCGCCGCCGTGGGCGGCGCAGGCATTGAACAGCTCCTGCGCCGTGGCAGTGTTCGGCAGGCTGACGCCGAGCGCTCGCGCGCTCGACAGCGCCAGGCTGAGATCCTTCTGGTGCAGCTCGATGCGGAAGCCCGGATCGAAGGTCCGCTTGATCATCCGCTCGCCGTGCACTTCGAGGATGCGGCTGGCGGCGAAACCGCCCATCAGCGCCTGCCGGACCCTGGCCGGATCGGCGCCAGCCTTGGAAGCGAACAGCAGCGCTTCGCCGACCGCCTCGATGTTCAGCGCGACGATGATCTGATTGGCGACCTTGCAGGTCTGGCCGTCGCCGTTGCCGCCGACCAGCGTGATGTTCTTTCCCATCGCCTCGAACAACGGCTTGACGCGCTCGAAAGCGGCCTCGGTGCCGCCGACCATGATGGTCAGCGCCGCATTCTTCGCGCCGACCTCGCCGCCCGAGACCGGCGCATCGAGATAGTCACACCCGAGTTCGTTGATCTGCTTCGCGAAATCCTTGGTCGCCATCGGCGAGATCGAACTCATGTCGATCACCGTCTTGCCCCGGGACAGCCCCTGCGCCACCCCGTCGGCGCCGAAGAGCACCTTGGCGACGTCCGGCGTGTCCGGAAGCATGGTGATGACGACTTCCGCCTGCTGCGCCACTTCCCTGGCATTCGCGCAGGAATGCGCGTTCGCGGCGGCAATCTCCGGCGGCACGCCCGAGCGTGTATGGACGAACAGCTTGTGCCCGGCCTTGGCCAGGTTCAGGGCCATCGGCTTGCCCATGATGCCCAGCCCGATGAAGCCGACATTGCTCATTTGCTAACTCTCCTTGTGCATTCTTGGTGTCTCAGGCGATGCCATGCGCGGCGCGCCACCCCAGGCCTGCCTCGGTGCTGGTCTTGGGCCGGTACTCGCAGCCGATCCAGCCGTCGTAGCCAATGCTGTCCAGCCAGCCAAACAGGAAGCGGTAGTTGATCTCGCCGCTGCCCGGCTCGTTGCGCCCCGGGTTGTCGGCAAGCTGCATGTGCGCGATCCGGCCCAGATTGGCCTTGATGGTGTTGGCGAGTTCGCCCTCCATCCGCTGCGCGTGATAGATGTCGTACTGCAGGTAGAGGTTTTCCGAACCAACCGCAGCGATCAGATCGAGAGCCTGCGCCGTTCGATTCAGGTAGAAGCCCGGGATGTCATAGGTGTTGATCGGCTCGATCAGCAGCCTGATGCCGGCCCCATGCAGCCGTCCAGCGGCGTAACGCAGGTTGTCGACCAGGGTCGCGCGCAGTGTCTCTGCGGCAATGTCCTTCGGGGTGATGCCGGCGAGGCAGTTCAGCTGCGGCGCACCGAGAGCGCTCGCGTAGTCGATCGCCCGGCCGATCCCGTCGCGGAATTCGGCGGCGCGTTCCGGATGAGAGGCAATGCCTCGTTCGCCCTTGCCCCAATCGCCAGGTGGCAGGTTATGAAGCACTAACTTCAGGCCATTGCCGTCGAGCCGCGCACGCAGTTCCTCGACCTTGTACTCATAGGGGAACAGGAACTCGACCGCCCGAAAGCCGGCCTTCGCAGCGGCTTCGAAGCGGTCGAGAAACGGCACCTCGTTGAACAGCATCGTGAGGTTGGCGGCAAGTCGTGGCATCTTGTCTCCTGTCATGTGTACTTGTCTGACAATATGCGCTGACCGGGCTTGAGCTTAAGCCCGGATCGCGCGGGCGGGCCGTCCTCGATGCGCCTCCTTTGCCTCGGGCACACAACCCGCCGCCAGCCGTGCGTCGCAACGTCCCCGGGACATCCGCGTTTGCTCCGGATCAACGACATCGACATCCTGCCGGACTGCCGCAAGGAACGCTTGCTTGAAGTCAGCGTTTCCCCCAAGGCGGACCGCGAGACTGAGCGTCGAGGCTGTCACCGAGGAGTTGCCGTGAACATCCAACTTCGAATCCAATGGCCGTCGCCGGAACTGAGCCCGGCCACGCTCGCCCGCCGGCTGCTGACCCTGGCAACGGAAACGCAGTTCATCGAGATCGGCCTCGATACCGCTCGAACACCTCGTCTGGCGGCAGATCAGGACACCGTCACCAGCCTTCGACGCGCGCTCGAGGATGCGATGGAGACAGACCGGCCCGAGGATCACGACAAGCTCGCCGCGCGCCTCCTCGGCCTGCTGCACTCGATCGAGGACGAGGGTCTGTCGCTGACGGCGACGGTCGGTCAGCGAACAGTCGAGGGCGCCGCCGGCGTCTGCCGGATCGCGGTGCTGAGCCTGGTCATCGAGCGCCGCGCGGCGACGGAAAGGCCCGCCGCGGCGGCCCGGCCGATGGCGGGCGCCTGCTGACGCCGCTCAGAACACCAGCACGCGCGTAGCCGGCTCGACCGCGGCGCCGACCACGGTCGCCGCGCCGGCGATGCCGGCTGCTTGCTCGATCAGCGCCTCGCCGCGCCGTCTCTCATTCAGGGCCATCGCGCACGCATACATCCTCACGCCGGCAGCGGAGGCTTCGCGGATGAAGTCGCCGACGGTCTTGGTCCGCGACCGGTCGGTGAAGGCGTCGTCGGCCACGCCTTTGAACAGCCAGCGCACGGCGGCGGCGGTGAAGTGCATCTCGACATCGATGTCGAGCGCCCGCGCCGCCAGCGCATAGACGAAGGGGGCCGCGGCGCGATCGGGCGCCGAGGGGTCGGCCGACCACATGACGATCACCAGCCTGGTCGCGGTCTCGGCCATCGGATCACCAGCCGCGCAGCGGGTCGACGTCGAAGTCGGCGCGATGGTCGATCGGCGGCGCGAGTTTCTCGGCCAGCCGCGGTGCGAGCCACAGCGCGTACGCGTCGGCGTCAAGAAGGCTCACGCGTTCTTCCTCGAGCGCAGTCGGGCGGACGCGGAATAACCAGCCTGCCGTGTACGGCTCGCGTTCGACGACCGTCACGTCCTTTAGCGCCGCCGGATTGACCTCGACGATCTCGCACGACAGCGGCGCATGCACGGCCACTGCGGTCTTGGCGGTTTCCATCACGCCGAGCGAGCGGTCGCGCGCGATGGCCATGCCCGCCGGCCGCGGCGTGAACAACATGAACTGGCCGTGGAGCGCAACCAGGTGCGTGGCGCCGATCGTGGCCAGCCCGTCCGCCTCCAGCCGCACCCACATGTCCTGCTCGGGGGCGTACAAGACGGTGCGGTCGAGCCGCGCGAACAGTTCCTCGGTCGATTCGTCTGCCATCTGCCTGAGCGAACGGAGCTGCTTCACTTCTCTCTGGGTGAGCACAAGGGGGGGCGGGGCCAGCCGAGCCCCCTCGTTCTCTTGAATGCGGGCCGGCGGTTCACCACCGGCGTCGCCATCGATATCGCGGCGCGATGTCGATGGCGGAAGAGTATGGGAGTCGAACCCACCCGGGATTGCTGGCAACCCCACCTGGATTTGAAGTCCAGTCGGACCACCGGGTCACGTCACTCTTCCGTGTCCTCCTCCAGCCGTTGTGCTGGCGTCGAATTTACCTCGGCCACCGCCTCGCCCCACGGATTGTCCCTGCGCAGCAGGTGATCGTCGCGCACGCGGCGGGTGTAGCCAACGCGGTCGAAGAACTCCAGGATCTGGATCGCCACCTTGCGCCCGCCGCCGATGCGGTCGCGGAACGGCGCGGCGCGCACGCAGTCTCCGCTTCTCGCCAGATCGCCGACGATGTCGGCCAGTCTGCGCACCGCATCGGTGAGGAAGAAGTGATCGTGCGCAACCAGCGTCACTTCGCCGATGCGAGCCACCTTGCGCAGCACATTGCGCACCTCGGTTTCGGCAATGCCGGTGGCGCGCGCGATGTCGCGCACGCGCGGCGGCTCGAACGGCTCCTCCATCAGCAGCGGCTTGATGCCCTCCCAGCGCACACGCTCGTCGCGGGCGAGTTCGGCTCTGTGCGCCGGCAGGGCGACAAAGGCGCCGCGGCGCACCAGCAGGTCCTCGGCGAGCAGTTCGTCGACGATCTCGGCCAGCGCTTCAGCATCGAGCTTCGGCGCGACGATGCGGCGCAGGCGGTTGCGCTCCAGTCCCGGCATTTCCGGCTCGCTCTCGTGCGTGGCGGTCACCGCATCGAGCGTGCGGCGGCGCAGGCTCTGCCATTCGCCGCTCGCGAATGCCGTGCCGGCAGCGATGCGCGCACCGCAGGCGGCGAGCAGCGGCTGCATCTGCCCAGCGGTGAGGTTCCAGCCGGAGGCGAGCCGCGCCAGCGGCACCGGGCCGGTGCCCAGCCACGCGGCCAGCGCCTCCGCCGGCGGCGCATCGCGCAGCGCGGCGAGCAGTCGCAGACGCTCCGGCCGGCGTTTGCCGCGCACTGGGGGCGCGATGTCGAGCACGGTGCCGCCACCGAGTGTGTGCCGCGCGGACGGATCGCGCAGCACGAAGCGATCGCCCTTGCACGCGGCCAGCGGCGCGACCAGGGCGACGCTGGCCAGCGCCTGGCCGCCGGCGGCAAGCTGGTCGGCGTCGAGCAATGCGACGCGCGCAGCCACCTGCTCCGTGCCATGGTGCAGCAGCACGTTGCCCCACTGGCCGAGGCGCGCGCCCTCGCGCGCGGCGAGGCGGATGGCGGCGTCGAAGCGCTCGGTGGTGTTGGCGAGCGCCGGCGACTGCACCCACTGGCCGCGCTCGACCATCTCGCGCGGCAGGCCGGCGAGGTTCAGCGCGCAGCGCTGGCCGGCCACACCCACCGGCGCCGGCCGGTCCTGGGCGTGGATCGAGCGCACGCGGGCGCGCAGGCCGCCTGGCGCGACGAGCACCTCGTCGTCGACGCCGACCTTGCCGGCGTGCACGGTGCCGGTGACCACGGTGCCGACACCCGAGAGCGTGAACACGCGGTCGACGGCGAGCCGGAAGGCGCCGTCGGCCGGTCGCGCGGCGACGTCCGCCGCGGCGCGGCGCAGAAAGGCGTCGAGCGCGGCCACGCCCTCGCCGCTTATCGAGGACAGCGGAAACACCGGCCACGATTCGGCCGGCGTCCCGGCAAGCCAGCGCGCCAGTTGCGCCCGCACTTCGACGATGCGGGCGGCATCGACAGCGTCGATCTTGGTCAGCGCGATCGCGCCCCGGGCGACACCGAGCAGTTGCAGGATGTCGAAGTGCTCCTCGGTCTGCGGCATCACGCCGTCGTCGGCCGCCACCACCAGCAGCGCCAGGTCGATGCCGGTCGCGCCGGAGACCATCGTGTGCACGAACTTCTCGTGTCCCGGCACGTCGACGAAACCGAGCACTTCGTCGCCGTCGAGCGGCACATAGGCGTAGCCGAGCTCGATCGAGATGCCGCGCTTGATCTCCTCCGGCAGCCGGTCAGTGTTGCGTCCGGTCAGCCGCCGTACGAGCGACGTCTTGCCGTGGTCGATGTGGCCCGCGGTGCCGACGATCATTTTCGAGCCAAGTCTGTTGTTCCCGCCCCGGACAGGAACACTCGGGGGCAGGCTGCGGCGGGAACCCAGCGTCTCGGCGCAAGACACTGGATCCCGGCCTGCGCCGGGATGACGGCGGAAAGCTGGGTTCTCAACACTTCGGTGCCGCAAGCTGCTCTGACAGCGTCGCCTCGTCCGCGGCAAGCAAGGTGCGGCAGTCGAGCCAGAGCGCGTCATCGTGGATGCGGCCGAGCACCGGCGCCGGCAGCGCGCGCAGCCGTTCGGCGAGCTGTTCGAGTGCACGCCCGCCGCGTCGCGCGCGGCTCGACGCGTGCAGCGCGAACGAGGGCAGCCGGTCCACCGGCATCGCGCCGGAGCCGATCTGGCTGGCGCAGGCTTCGACGCGCACTGCGAAACCCTCGCCGGCGAACGCCTGCAACGCAGGCAGCAGGCGCTCGGCGGCGGCGCCGATGTCCTTCGCGGGGCGGGACAGCAGCGCCAACACCGGCAGCCGCTCTTCGAGCCGGTGGTCGGAGCGATAGATGCGCAGCGTCGCTTCGAGCGCGGCGAGCGTCATCTTCGAGCAGCGCAGCGCGCGCTTTAGCGGATGCTTCTTGATCTTCGCGATCGATGCCCTGGTGCCGACGACGATGCCGGCCTGCGGGCCGCCGAGCAGCTTGTCGCCGGAGAAGGTGACCACGTCCGCGCCGGCAGCGAGCGACTCCTGCGGCAGCGGCTCCTTCGGCAGTCCCCAGCGCGACAGGTCGACCAGAGCGCCTGAGCCGAGGTCGACCATATACGGCAGGCCGTGGGCGTGGGCGATGCGGGCGAGCGTGGCGTCATCCACGCTCGCAGTGAAGCCCTCGACCGCGTAATTGGAGGTGTGCGCCTTGACGATCAGTCCGGTGCGGGGCGTGAGCGCGCCCTCGTAGTCACGCGCGTGGGTGCGGTTGGTGGTGCCGACTTCGACCAGTTTGCAGCCAGCGGTCTTCATGATGTCTGGCATGCGGAAGGCGCCGCCGATCTCGATCAGCTCGCCGCGCGAGACCAGCACCTCCTTCTTCGCCGCCAGCGCCGCCAGAGACAGCACCACCGCGGCGGCGTTGTTGTTGACCACCGTCACCGCTTCGGCGCCGGTCAGCTCGCGCAGCAGGCCGTCGACGAGATCGTCGCGGTCGCCGCGGCCGCCGCCTCCGAGGTCGTATTCCAGCGCCGCATAACCGCGCATTGCGGCGGCAACGGCGTCGATCGCCTCCTCGGCCAGCAGGGCGCGGCCGAGGTTGGTGTGGATCACGGTGCCGGTCAGGTTGATCACCGGGCGCATCGCCGGAGCGGCCAGCGCCGCGGCGCGCGCTTTTGCGGCTTCGATCAGCGCCGCCGGCGGCTCAGCCGTCCCTCCGGCGCGGATCGACTCGCGCTGCGCCGCCAGTGTGTCGTTGATCGCGCGCTTGGTCAGCGCCGGTCCGAGCGCGGCAATGCTGGCGGCGAGCGCCGGCTCGCCAAGCAGCCGGTCGACCGATGGAAGTGCCGCGAACGAAGCGGCAGTGGGCGTGCCCTTCGATCCGCTTGCCTCACCCGCACCGGGCAGAGTCAAGTCGCTCATCGGCTATCCCGAGCCTGGGTGGAACAGCAGGTTCGGCCCCGAGCGGCCGAAGCCCTGCTCGTCGACCAGCACGTCGAGAGCCAGCGTCGCCAGGTCGTCGGCGCAGGCGTCGGCGTAGGGATCCTTGTCCTGATTGAAGATCTTCAGGTACGTCTTGCACTCATCGCAGGCTTCGGCCTTCGCCAAGGCATCGACGGCCTTGTCGTCGCCGTGTCCGGCAAGGCTCAGATAGTGCACGCCCTTGTCGGTCTCGCACGACGAGCACTTCACGCGCGCCATGTTCCACTCGGTCTGGCACAGCGCGCAGACCAGGTAACGCAGGTTGGCCTGGGCGCCGCCGACGCGGATGATGCTGGCCACCGGCCGCGTGCCGCACACCGGGCAGATGGTGGCGACGTCGCAATGGCTGACGTCTTCGGCGGTAAGCGCCGCCGCCTGGCGGGCAAAGTAGACCTGCAGCGCCGCGCCGACGAAGGGGACGAGCGCCGCATCGTCGTCGAGCGTCGTGCCGGCGAGCACGCGGTCGGCGATCGCCTCGACCGAGGTTGCGTCGAGCGACGACAGCGTCTGCAACGCCTCGCGGACCCCAGCCTCCGCCTCGTCGCGCGCCGCGGCCACGATGTCGCCCAGGTCGTCGCGCCAGAGCGGCGCACGAGCGTGCCCTTGCGCCGACAGCGGCGGCATGCCGAAGCTGCGGCTGTGCCCCAGCGAGGCCTCGGGCAGCAGTAGCGCCGGCCGGCGCCTCAGCGCCTCCTGCTGGCCGCGGCAGATCCGGGCCATCAGGCCAAGGTAGACACCCATCGGATGGCCCGAGGCCAGGTGCGCGAACCGGTCGGCGCGCTCCTCGAACAGCCGTGGATTGTCCGGAAGAACGACCCGCGGCACCGCGCGCGCGCGGTCAGTCGAACCGTCGGTGATGATCTGGGTGGCCAATTGCGTGTCCCTGCAGAAATGAAAAGCGGCGATCGGCGCTAGGCCGGTCGCCGCCACGAACACTACCGGAAGGGTGCGACTACTTCGAGCCGGTCGTCCGCCGATACCACAGCGGGTGGTGGTGCCTGGCCCAGGCATGCGTCACCGTGCCGCGCGTCATCGCCCGCATCGACCCCCGAACCCAGAAGATCGCCGAGTAGATGTGGACGATGATGCCGACGATCAGCACGAACGCCGCAACGGCATGCACCAGCGCTGCGACCCGGATCATCGGGATCGAGAACGCATCGGCGAAGTACGGCCGCCACAGCATCACGCCCGAAACCAGCAGCAGGACCATGGTGACGATCATGGTCCAGAACAGCTGCTTCTGCCCGATGTTGTACTTGTCGATCTCGGGCAGGTTGTGGTCGCGGTTGTTGATGACGTCCTTGAGCCGCTTGTTCCACTCGCGGTCGTAGGGCTGGATCACGTTGTCCTTCCAGTACCGCATCGCCATCAGCGCGAAGAAGACGAACATCACCATGCCGATGAACGGGTGCAGGATCCGCGCCCAGACGCCGCCGCCGAGCAGGCTGGTCAGGAACCAGAACGCCGGATGGAAGAACGCCAGGCCCGAGGCGGCCAGCAGCAGGAACGTGATTGCCACGATCCAGTGCGTGACCCGCTCGTTGGAGTTGTAGCGCGGCACGTCGCCGCTTTTCATTGCAACGTGGCTGCTCATGCCTTGCCTCCCGGTTCTTCTTCCTTCGGACCCCTGGTGACGTAATGGAAGAACGCGCCGAGCACCGCCAGGCCGAGGCCGATCGACAGCAGCGGCTTGGTGATGCCTTTCCACAGCGCCACCCACGGGCTGATCTTCGGATCAACCGGCAGGCCGCTGTACAGATCCGGCCGGTCGCCGTGCTGCAGCACGTACATGACGTGAGTGCCGCCGACGCCCTGCGGGTTGTACAGCGCCGCCTGGGCGTGGCCGCGTTCCTTCAGGTCGTTCACCCGCTTGGCACCGCGCGCGACCATCTCGTCCTTGGCGCCGAACAGCAGCGCCCCGGTCGGGCAGGTCTTGACGCAGGCCGGGGCCTGGCCCACCGCAACGCGGTCGGAGCACAGCGAGCACTTGTACGCCTTGTTGTCCTTCTTGGAGATGCGCGGCACGTTGAACGGGCAGCCGGCGATGCAGTAGCCGCAGCCGATGCAGTTCTCCGACACGAAGTCGACGATGCCGTTGGCGTACTTGACGATCGCGCCGGGCGCCGGGCAGGCCTTCAGGCACCCGGGGTCCTCGCAGTGCATGCAGCCGTCCTTGCGGATCAGCCACTCCAGCCTGCCGTCCTGACCGCGCTGCACTTCGGAGAAGCGCATCACCGTCCACGACTGGTCGGTGAGATCGGTCGGGTTGTCGTAGACCCCGCCCATCGTGCCGATCTCGTCGCGCAGGTCGTTCCACTGCATGCAGGCGACCTGGCAGGCCTTGCAGCCGATGCACTTCGAGATATCGATCAGCTTGGCGACCGGTTCCTTGGCGACCCGGACCTGCGGTGACGCCGTGGTCGTCGCCGAGCGGTTCTGAACATCGAGTGATTGCATGATGTTCTCCTCAGG
>Ga0105096_10000103_pt1 | contig 20717 bp, 17 predicted proteins | sample PPLLak3cmMay2015_FD_87036 | JGI IMG/M metagenome (GOLD analysis project Ga0105096, IMG submission 87036) | Freshwater sediment microbial communities from Prairie Pothole Lake near Jamestown, North Dakota, USA - PPLs Lake P7 Core (1) Depth... | ecosystem: Environmental > Aquatic > Freshwater >... | reverse complement strand
GTAGAGTCTATAAATGCTACTCTAGTTGAAGAAAGTGCTGCAAGAGCAGGAACACCAGCACCAGTTATTGTTAAACTATTACCAACCTTACTCCAATCTGTGCCACTCCAGTCATAAGTTTCAAGTTTATCGTTTTGGCTCTCAAAATATGCTACTCTGGTAGAAGAAAGTGCTGCGAGAGCAGGAACAGCAGCACCAGTTATTGTTAAACTATTACCTGTTTTAGTCCAGTCTGTGCCACTCCAGTCATAAGTTTCAAGTTTATCGTTGGTGTAGTCTATATATGCTACTCTAGTAGAAGACAAAGCTGCGAGAGCAGGAGCAGCAGCACTAGTTATTGTTAAACTATTACCTGTTTTAGTCCAGTCTGTGCCACTCCAATCATATGTTTCAAGTTTATCGTTTCCACTATTTATATATGCTACTCTAGTAGAAGAAAGCATTGCAAGAGCAGGATAACTAGCACCAGTTATTGTTAAACTATTACCTGTTTTAGAGAAGACATCTTGACTATCAAACGTATTAACCGTATCCACCTGTACCTCATATTCCACTTCATTACTTTCTGTGTCTGTTCCTGTAAAGGTTAAAGCTGGAGTAGTGTCGGTAATAGTAGCGTCATCTGCCGGAGTACCTAAAGCTACTGTAGGTGATAAATTAGGAACATAATATCCAGCTAGGTAAAAGTATTCAAAACCCGCATCAGAGATATTAAGATCAACTATACCTGTGGCACTTGATTTAACCGATATCCCAAAACCAGTGTACTCAGTGTTATCTCCAGTTCCTTCCGCTTCGTGTTCTACTAAACTTCTTTCAATCGTAGTATCAGCATCTCTTGCACCGATAGTAATTCCTGCTGTGGCTGAATCTCCATGACCTAACCAAAAGTCACAATGTCTACCATCTGCATCAAGGTAAGCTGTTAAGTCGTATTCTTGCCACCCAGTTGAGGTAACGGAAATAGTCTGCCACTTTTCCACAAAAGACATTTCAGTTCCGAAATATCCCATGTTGACAAAATCAGCATTGGTAGCATCTTCTGAATAAACTTCTATGGTGTAGTTGGTATCAGACAAAACCAAGAAATCAGCAACACTTGAGCCACCAGTTTCTGGTTCGTGGATATTGATATATCTATCAAGGGCTGAACCGTTGGCTCTAACCCCCATTAAGTTATTGACATTGTCTTCGTTATTTTCAGCTATGATGTGACAAACTTTACCAGCAGTAGCAGCAGCTAATATCTCATCTCCCCAACTACCAGAACCATTAGCTGTAAAGGTAGTTGCTAGTTCAGTGAAAGTAACTCCAGTCCAGTATCCGACTACATAAAAAATAGCATCAGAAATATCTTCACCATATACTTCAATTAGACCTGTGGTGGCGTGACAGGTAACAAACATTCTGACGTGAGTTTCCCCACCACCTTCCGCTTCGTGAATATCAACATATCTAGTATCTAAGGCACTTCCGTCTGTTCTAACACCTGTGATGTTTTCTGTTCCAGCCTGAACATTAGCGATAATAATTTCAGCTACCGCACCTTTAGGCACGCCTTGGTTAGTAAAAAGGTCGTAGTCAGCCCAAACCCCGTCTGTGCCACTACCAGTCCATTTTTTTGAAGCTGGATCTAGTTGTGTATATGTTGCTGCCATTATGTTCTTGTGTAGTTAATCATTACTCCGAGCAAACACGCATCAGCATCAAAGGTGTCCTCCGAAATATCTCGGTAAATCTTGAACTGTACCAATTCAGAAGCGGTAGCATCAGCAATCGTTACGTTGCCCGTAGCCGAACTGATGTGCATATCTCCTGTTGTGATAAACGTATCTTCAATACCTACAGCTGTACCAAGTGCTTGGTCTATCGCATCATTATCAGCATACGATTGACCTTGGATGTACCATTTAACTGTACCTGTCGTACCAGCTATTGCAGTCCAGTAAAAGGTAGCTGTAACCGTTCCAGCATCCCAATCAGATGGCATGACTACATTACATTCAGCATTTTCATCGGCATCTTTATCAAATGGCAAATGATACATATTGATATCATTGGTCGCAAACTCATTTTTTGTGTTCGTTCCACAACCCGCAGTAGTAGAAGCCCACATTCCAGCTGCACTCAAAAAGAGTTGTCCTGCTGGCTTTGTTCCCGCAGTACCCGATACACCACTCACACCAGATATCCCACTCACCCCTGATATTCCTGAAACACCACACGCCCCAGCCACTCCTGTCACACCTGAAACTCCACTTACTCCAGAAACACCGCAAGCACCCGCTACTCCAGACACCCCACACGCTCCAGCTACCCCAGAGACTCCACAGGCACCTGCAACTCCACTTACACCACAAGCACCACTTCCTGTCATTCCACTGACCCCACACGCTCCAGCTACCCCAGATACCCCACACGCACCCGCAACAGTAGAATCAGCACCTGATACACCTGAAACTCCCGAAACTCCACACGCACCCCCCGCTCCAGTTGTGCCACTTACCCCACAGGCTCCCGCTACTCCAGAAACGCCACAAGCTCCCGCTACTCCGCTAACTCCGCAGGCACCTGCCACTGTTGAAGCGACACCTGACACTCCAGATACACCACTAACACCGCAAGCACCCGCTACTCCACTAACCCCACAAGCTCCATTAGCCCCATCTGAACCAGAAACTCCGCTTACTCCAGAAACACCACAAGCACCTTTGTTTGCTAATACCTGCCAATAGTCTGTATCAGTCGGTAAAGTTCCAGCTAGTGCATCCACATACATGATATAAGATGAACCGTTGTAATCAACAGAATCACCCACAACATAGTTAACTAATTCTTCATACGCACCTAGAGGATTGATTCCACCACCAGCCACACCACTGACACCTGACACACCACACGCACCGTTACTGCCAGCAGTACCACTTACCCCGCACGCACCTGCGACTCCACTTACACCACAGGCTCCAGCAACAGTAGAATCAGCTCCCGATACCCCAGATACTCCACAAGCTCCGTCAGTTCCTGCTGTTCCGCTAACCCCACAAGCCCCAGCGACACCACTCACCCCACAAGCACCAGCCACACCCGAAACACCACACGCTCCTGCTGTTCCACTCACTCCTGAAACTCCACTGACCCCAGATACACCAGAAACTCCCGATACACCTGACACTCCACTTACTCCAGAAACTCCGCAAGCACCCACTACAGCCTCTATTCCAAAAGAGGTAATTGCATAAGACACGCTAGTTGTTCCTTCATAGACAAAGTGTCCTATTTTTCCAGCAGATGTATTCTTCATGAACACTTTAACAATAATTCTGTCAGTAGAATCCATCGCTACGGCTGTTGAAAAAGTATACTTAGTTATATATTCTGTTGATGAAGTTGCATTTATTTCATCGGTAACAATACCCCCAACAGGAGTAATCTCTGTTTCTGTGGTATCTGTTTTTCTTATATAAACACGATAGACTGCCCGTAAATCACCAACAGTACTAGGTGCATCCCCATAGTGATAACAGTGAAATTGCCATAAACCTACAGGGAAAGATGATAAACCAGGAACTCCAGCCATCGTAGCGTAGCCATCAACTAGGTATTCAGTATCAGCTAGGGTGCAGGTGACTGCTTCATCATCTTCCGCAGACTCGTTAGGTATTCGTTTGAACCCCTCATAACCAACAATGTCTGAGGCATCATTATGAAACCAATATAATTGTCCAGAAGTTGCTCCATCTATACCACTAACTCCCGAAACTCCACAAGCTCCATCTGCACCCGAAACTCCTGAAACTCCAGATACCCCACAGGCACCATCACTGCCAGATGCGCCACTTACCCCCGAAACTCCGCAGGCTCCAGTATCTCCTTTGACACCACAAGCCCCCTCGGCTCCATCAGCACCTGATACACCAGATACCCCAGACACTCCGCAAGCTCCATCATCGCCATCGGAACCAGAGACACCAGAAACACCAGAAACACCACACGCACCAGCTACCCCAGAGACCCCAGATACACCACACGCACCAGATACTCCATCTCCTGAAAGACCTGATACTCCAGAGACTCCTGATACACCACACGCACCAGCACTTCCATCAGCACCACTTGCTCCTGAGACACCCGAGACCCCACACGCACCTTGTTCAGCTAACACTTGCCAGTAATCAGTGTCGGTTGGTAAAGTACCAGCAGCAGCATCTACATACATCACATAGGAAGAACCGTTATAGTCTACTGAGTCACCTACTGCATAATTAGTTCCAGCAGCGTAAGCACCGCGAGGCACATACCCACCTGTGATAATAACGGGTGTTTTTTGGTTTAATAGATGTACAAGTGTAAAATCACTCATATTCTCTTTCTGTTGCGTAGTCAATCAATCTCCAAAGTGTTTCAGTATCGTTAAATACTTGTGACCAAAAGTAGTCCCTCGCATCATCAAAGTTTTCTCTCTCAAATCTGTAGTCTTTTAAGTTGTTTCTCGATCCGTTGTCTTTTCTTGTCCAACCTTCTACTATTACGAACTCCATACCTCTCGAATCGTGACCTTCTACTACGCTCACCCTTGGTTCTAAACTAGCAGTCTCATCACGTGACTGCTGATTTGCATTTGTTCTAACTTTTATCGTGTTCTCTCTGGGTTGTCGTTCTTTTCTATTACCCATAAGCAGACCTGACCATTATTTTTCTGTTGTTTTGTAGGTGGTCTCACCTGACCACTTAGACAACCAGTCTGAGAGTAGTTGATAAAAGCCTAATAGAGCCACCATGAAGGCTAATTTAGGCTCAACTCCTAGTGCTAGTTGAGCAAAGAAGATCGCAAATGACGGTGCTACAAACTTAATAAAATTGATTACCAGTTTTTTGTAGTCCTCTGGGATCAATTCTCTACGGGGGGAGATAACTGTATTCTTAGTAATCTTAGTAATCTCACCTTTATAACCAGCTGCTTGTTTTGCTGGATCTGGTTTTTTTTCTGTCATATTGCCTCTTTCAGTTGAGCTATCAAGATTTTCTGTTCGTGTTCTGGTACACCAGACTCTTTAACGGCAGACTCGATAGCCTTGTTTTTAATGTTATGACCAATAACTAGACCGATTAAGTAAAGTAGAGCGATTAAGACGATAGAGATTAGATTATTAAAACTCTGTGCCCCGTAACCAGAAATTTTTGCGTACTCGTAAACACGGTTGAGAGAGGAGAAAAAGTAGATCAGGATTAAGGGAGTGATGGTTATTAAAGACTGCTTGAAGCCTGAAAAGCCGTGATTCTGTTTCCAGCCCCAGACCATACCAAAAATAAAGATTGAAGCAGACCAAGCCCAGAAGTTAGCCCCTGTGGTGACCCAGATAAATGATTCTTGTAATTCTGTCATAGCTTATCCTCGATTCTCTCGATGGTCATCAACACAGTGTCGATCTTGACAGTATTCTTGGCTACCTCAATCTGTAACAATGCCATTTTCTTGGAGTAATCCCACAAGAGAAATAGAATAATTACTGGTAGGATGCCGATCTGTGTGACGGCTGAGATTAACTCCTGCATAAGTAGCCAATATGTATTTGGTTAGTACGTTTTTTTTTATCATGCTGGTTTGTAATTGGTTGTTGTTTTCTTGTTACCCTCCGTCACCTCAACCATTAAGCCGTTTTCAAGCCATTTGGCGGGGTCTATCTCTGGTGCTTCTGCCTCACAATCGGCTAAATCCTGTTCTAATTGAGTTATTTTTGCCTTTTGTGCCTCAATCTCTGTTATGTGGCTGACATTAAGAGCCGTTAGTTCGTTGTTCTTTTTCCTCTCAGAGCCTAGATAACCACCTTGATCGCCTGTTAGTCCCCAATTACATTTAGAGTTAGCTTCTCCTAGATGTTCTTTTAATTTAGTTTTAGCCTCAGCGTCAGTTGAAACGCCTAGATATGTATGCAGTTCTGTCATAGTTCCTTTCGGGTGTAGCCAACCTAATGTGTTGTTGTAGTTGTACGATTTAATATGTGTCTCTCGGTTGATAGGATCGTTTTGTGAGAGAGCCTTGAATGAATTGACCGTTGCCTCTGTAACAATCGCTATGTGACCAAATTGACCATAACCTGATCCCCAGACCATGACATCACCTGCTTGAGGTACGCCTGTTGGTGAGTTGGGTATCTTGTCAAAGTATTTGTTAAGGTTTGCGTCAGTCTCGTAATTTGTCCAGAAGTCTTTAGCACCCGTTACGCCTTTGGGTTGGGGAGTTCCCATAACATCACGCACATAGAACCTGAATAAATCTACACATTGCGCACCATAAGAACCGTCAAAGTCTGACTTCTTTCCGTTGTAGGTGGTGATAAAAGATTGAAGTGTCATAGTTCTGCTGAGAAAGTGAAGTTACCCCAGACTCCGATATTACAAAAAGCGGGAATTAATGTTGTATTTAGACTTCCCCATACAACCTGAACCATACAATCCCCCTCAGCGTAAGTCGCCCCGACACTTACTGGAGTAGCACCAGCACCATCTAAAATATCTCCAGCCCCAACCGCAGTTGTTCTTAATGCCCTTAAATAAAATCCAGTATTTAGTGTTATTGCTGGTCGCATTGGTGTACAAAGTGGGAATGAGACTCTTAAAGAACCAGCCGTATCCCAGACCATACCCATGACTACTGGTACAGTTGAGCCAGTTACAACCTTTTGGTAATACCGCCGACACGCTCTCGATTCTTCTTCATAACTCTTTGGTTGAAAGGGAAGGGCGACACTACCCATATTCATTTGCACCTGACTTATATAAACAATATCCCCTATGGTTTCTTCATTAGGTAGCCAGATAGCTAGGGCTAGGTTGTTTACAGTTGCCTCATCAATTGCGATTCCCTCTACTTTGACCGTAGTCCAACCACTTGTTACTGTTAGATCAGCAGGGGTGGCGTTATCAGCCCAATTAGTTGCCCAAGTTGGAGTCTCTCCCCAAGTACCTACAATGTCTGAGGTTACACTATCAGCAGTTGAAGCCCACGAGAGTACGGTTGCTCTAATTGCTGAGATATTTGCACTCTTGACAGCAAAAGAGATAGATACGGTTTTACCCTTGAACTTCTGTGCGTCTTTAGCTTCTAGGAACTGAACAATACCTGCGCGTTTGGCAGTTTCTACGTCTAGTTTAATAGCGTAGTTAGACCCAGGAAGATCAGTAACAGCCTCTTGAGATACGTCTAGTACGTCATTTCCGTCACTGACTAAGTTCCACCTATCTAATGTGTAAACATCATCATTATTCGCACCCGCTACAAAAGTAGTAGCACGTTGAGATACATCAAAGTTACCATTGATAATAGCTTGACGAGAGAGGGAGGAGTACCCATAGGGGGCTGCTGCTAGTGGAGTAACTATTTTAGCGTTGTCAGTACCAGTGGCGACTTCTGCCTGAGTGGCAATATCTGTCGTAATGACGGTTTCAACTCCAGCATCATCTTTGGTGTAGGCTTGTCCATCTTTTAAGTAAAAGAGTGTTTTCCCAGCATCAGGTGTGGCAGGGTCATCATCTTGATCTACTAATCTGACATAATCTTCATTAACAATCTCGCTATATTGATTAAAAAATTCTTCATGATTAAGACAGGTTAGACTGACATCTTTTGAGACGTTTTCAGAAACACCTGAAAGTAAAGTAACACCAGTTAGAGCATAATTTGCAGGACTATCTCCAGAAGTACCTGTGACAGAGAATTTCTTCTCTGAGGTTGAACCAGCGTTGGAAGTAATAATCGTTGGTAGATTGTCTGGAATAGCCGTAACTGACATTGTGGTATCAGCTGGATCGGCAGTCCAAGTTGCTCTTAAGCTGGCTTCATAGGTGTCATTGGCTTTGTAAATCATATAATTTCCTCCTTACTTCATTATACAGAACTAATAGGGTGCAAACCAGAAACCTTTACTTTGTGCTCTGGCTATTGTCTTGGGTTTAGGCGACCCAGTTCGCTCTTCTTTTATCTTTGGTAATTTGGGGAATAGAGAGGTCAGGGGGCGGGTCTGAGACTCGTATTTGGGCGTTTCAAATAGTTTGTTTACTTTAGCCAATAAAGCAATCTCTTGTTTGAGAGTTAGCCCCGAACTACCAACTCCTGAACCCCCCTTGTAATCTCGGTCAAAGTAGAACGTGCCAGTCAATTCATCAAACTTGACTGCGTTTATAAACTTCTTTTCATCCTCTGAAATAAGTCCTTTGTCGTAGAGATAATCAATTTCTGTACTTGTGATGATGGCTTTATTACCAACTTTCTTCTTTAAGCTAATCAGGGCATCAACCATCTTTTCTTTATCTTGCATTGAAGCTAGGCTAGACACTAGTCTTAATTTCTCGTCATTAGGTTCGTTGGCTAACTGGTAGTGCATGAAGTCATTGGGATTGACTCCAGATTGTTGTAACAATTGTTCAAACTCTTGTGGTTCAAGATCTTCTGAGGCTTTGTAAAGACTAGTGTAGAAAGCGTCTGATTCTTTAACGGTCTTCTGATCTTGTAGGGTTTTTCCTTCAAGATAATAGTAATTAGCCTCTTCTGGAGAGAGTGGTTCACCTAGATCAACCTTACCAGTCAGATATGATTTGTAGGCTTTGTGTACTGTTGGAGGATCATCCTTTGTAGGGATAGCCAGATCTTTTGATTTAGCCCCCAAGATGTTAGATAGGAAGTTGCCTTTTGTTGGTTCTTCCATTTCAGCCTTGGCAGTTTTAATTTCTTCAGTCTGCTTGTTTAAGGCACTCATCTTGTCAAAGAAGCCAGTCTTATCTGATAAGTTTTTGTAAACATCTGATTGTTTACCAGTCAAAGCTGATGATTCACCCTTTTTGCGATTAGAATCATACTCCTGTCTTTTAGGATCGTAACTAGGTCCGAAACCAAGAGTCTTAATTAAATTGATTGGGTCTCTACTCACTTCATTAGCCACATTCCCGCTAAATGTCTCTTGGTAACCTTTGATCTGATTGCCAATGGTTCTGCCAGTCTTTGAGATCTGATTGAATGCTGGAATAGTAGCCACACCCAGAGACCTTTGAATGTTTTTGTTTCTTTGTTCTTGGTCATAATCACTTAGTTGTTTACCAGTAATCTCATCTGATATGTTCTTTGAAATTCCAATGAATGATTGAACTAAAGGTGAAACTGGTATTTCTCCCTTAGATAGATCTGAGGCAAAATCCCAAGGAGTATTTGTCTGGTTTCCGAATCCAATTTGATTAAACATTGCTTTGAAAGCCAACATCTGGATAGCTGATAAGGTGGCATATTTAACAGCGTAAGCCGCATCTCCCTTATCTCCACCAACAGCCCCAGCAACCTTATCAACAAAAATAACCGAATCTTTAACTGGATATTGACCAAACTGAGCCAAAGTTTTTATTACTGGACTTCTGTATAAACCGATATCTTGACCCATACCATATTTGATTGCGAACTGATCTGTCTTCTTGGTTACATATTTCCACAACTCATCTCCCTTGAGACCCTTCTTAATTCCCTGAGCCTCAAATCCAGCCAACATTAGATTGTCTTTTAGTCTCTCAGACTTATCAAACATATAGAATAAAGCTGGATCTATCTTATCGATAGCCGCCAAAGCTGCCAATCTACCCTCATCAGCTCCTCTTTCAAGAGCAGTTCCTCTCTCAGAAGCATAACCATATTTTTTAACATAATCTATTCCAGATGCCACGCTCTTAACAGCCTTTTCCATCGAATCTTTATTTATAACGGAAGCCAATCTTTTATTCTCAAGCAAATTCATTATTGGTGAAGTTATATTAAATCCCAAAGCACCTCTACCTGAGAATTTCCTTATTTCAGTCATAACCTCATCTGCAACCGAAGCCTCTCTAATACTCCTACCAACATACTCATCAAAAATGTCGTTAGTCAATTCTTTGAGCCAGTCTTGTCTGAAGTCAGTACCACGCACGGCTTCCTTGAAAGCATTGGTTGCTTGACCCATTAGTTCTCTCCTATTACTTGAAGACATCATACCTATTACTTGATCTCTAGTTATAGGTGCGTCAAAACTCATGTTCCTTTCAAGTAGTTCCTTGGCAAAATCAGCCTCACTCATATCTCTCAACCGACTCTCATAAATGTTTGAGTCTGCAATGGCTTTTCTAAATGGATATAGGAATGAATCATAATACTTATTACCAACCATAGCTGCCCGATCATTTACGCTTCTGAATGTTCTACCAGCAAAGTTTGAGAATAGGTTTTTGGGAATATCATAGACTGTCTTTTCAACATTACCAACATCTGGTATTTGATTCTTTATCTTGCTAACCACGTCAATTGAATTAGATCCCCAACCATGAATGCCTTTCCTGAATAAAACACCTATTTCTCTCTTGGTCTTGCCAGCCTTTGTTTGGGTTTTATCAAATGTCTGAGCGAACTTACTCCTGATTTCATTCTGAATTTCATTAGCCAATTTAATATCAGATGCTTCTTCTGCAGAAAGATTGGCGTTCTTGAACGCCTCTTTCATGTAGGCTCTTAAAGTATCTCTTGAATAAATAGGATCTACCTTCCATTCTCTCCTATTAGTAAAGATTGGTTTTGATAGAACGCTCCCGAATGTATCTGGAGTTGGTATTTTATCAAGAGCTTTCCCAATCATTGACTGAGAGAAGTGGGGTACATACTCAACCCCATGTTTATCTTTTGAGATTGTCCCAACACTAAAGCCAAGGTCTTGAGCCAACTTCTTACCGAAGTCAAGTTGTTCTTTTATAGATTCAGTTAGAGGACTGGCTACTCCAGCTTCCCTCTGTTGGAAGGCAGTAGACCAAGCATTTTCATCTGGCAAGACTGAGTCTAATTTGGGTAATACGGTTTGCTCCCACTCATCAAAACTTCTTGGAACACCCAAATTAGTCTTTGCTCCCTGAGTCTTTACGGCGGCTTCCTCAGCCACCATTTTTCTAACATTATTTAGTGCATTGATTGCATCTTCTTTAAGATCTGGTTTGTTTTCTATGATGTCTTTTAGATTTCTAACAAGAGGTACATCGCTGGGGCTAAGTTTACCAACCTCATCCACTATCCCTTGAAACTCATCTACCTTTGGTGTAGTACCAACTTTATTAGAATAATATTGTATTACCTTATTCAAATCACTTTTTATAAATGCTGAGCCACCAACTACGGACTTGCCTTGTTCTTCCGCCATCCTAGCCATGTTTAACTTTTTTTCTAGCTGATCAATCACACTTTTTAATTGAGGACCATCTAAGTTCTCCAAATTAACTAGCACCGTATCTAATACTGGAGTCTTCAACTCATCTACTTTTTTAGCCACTGGTTCACTTTCAACCAACCCTCTCATGTACTCATCATTATTAAAAGCTGGTTTATTACCAAGTAATTTGTTTATGTAATTTTTTGCATACTTTGAATCAGCCGCTAATGTGTCATAAGTTTTCTGAGAAACACTAGACATAACCTGTCTTATCTTAACTGGACTAACACCACTATCTACAAGCTCATCAATTACTCTTGAATCTACCTTGCTTGATAAATACTTATATGCCTCACCAATAGCCTTCTGAGCATCTTGAACTGGCAAGCCACTATCCAGTATTTTAGGAGCTACTTTGGCTTGTTGTTTAAGTAGGTCTTGAACCTCACTAACTGTCTTGGCTACTTTTGGAGCCGCTTTTGCTACCTTAGGAACGGTTTTCATGCCAGTTTTCTTTAAGATGTCATCAACTCCTGGAGCAGAAGCATCACCTACAAAACCAATAGCAGCCATTGGAAGAATGTATTTTTCTGGGTTCTTGACACCAAACTCAGATAGTGTTTCAACACCACCAGTTTCAGCTTGATTTAGTTGAGACTTTAATGGTTGTTTACCAAAGAATAAATCTGTTAGTTTATTCTTACCTAACATTTGTTGTGGAGTTGGATTGGTTCTTTTGCCACCAACAAGTTCATTTACCATAAGAGGAGCTTCTAGAACTCCTCTTGATATAGCTCTACCAGTATCAAGAGCTGGTTCTATTGCTTTTGGCAAGTATGGAAGTAGTAATTTCTGAGGAACGTCTGGGGCTTGAGTCTGAAGCGACTTGCCTACTTGACGGGCAACTGGAGCAAAAAGATCAGAGATATTCCTAGGATCTGGATTGTTGTAAGTCTTTCTGGCAGGTTCTAAGGTTTGGGGAAGTTTATTGTAAGCAGATCGAACACTACCTAAGAAGTTGGAAATAGAGTTACCACGCTGATAGGTGTCGTTTACTTTACTGTAACTATCAGAAGCCTTGGTCTTTATTTTTTTGAGTAAATCGCCTAGTTTCATAAAAACCTAATGCTAGGTCTTTATGCATAAAGACCGCGTCTTTTATTAAGATCTGCCAATCTAGTAGGATTGTACACGTCACCAGCTTCATTACCTCCAGCCATTGCAGTTTGTGAAGAAGGTAGCCCAGCTGCAGCTTGACCTACCATATCACTAACTTGAAACTGAGGAGTGTAGGCAGTTGGTTGGAAAGCAGAGGCTTGTTTGTTAGCCAAGCCACTAAGCCCAAGTTGTGCAATCATTGCATTCATTTGAGCCTGTTGAGCCTGAGCATTTGAGAACCAATTAGCTACATCATTTGAATCTGAACCAAATTGACTTCGAGCACCTTGTTCGGTTAGATCAAGCTGAGCCATCAAGTCATCATTGGCAAAGCGTTTTGATCTCTCTTGTTCCTCAGCATCAGCAAATCTTTCATCTAAGAGTTGTCTGTTGGAATTGGTATTCTGATCTCTATTGAAGACGTTTTGCTGGGCGTTCTGTTGTCTTTGTTGAACCACATTACCCTGCTGACCAGCTAAAGCCTTATCTAAGTCTTGTAGACCAAACAACATGGTACTAAGTCCCATTTTATTTAATCTATTGGTAGACTTGGCTTTTAGATCATCAAAAGTGTTTATGTTCTCCCCCAAGTTTCTTGAGGAGTTGGTTACATTGTCACCCTCAGCAAAAGAGAACTGTTCGCCAATTTGACGTTGAGCCTCTTCATTGGCTTGTTTTGATCTGTCTCTGTAACCTGAAATCGCTTGTAAAGCCTGTTCTAAAGCAGAACCACCCCTACCTCTTGCCCCACCCACATAACCTAATATGTTATTTAATCTCTCATTGTTGGCTGCGATTCTAGCTTGACGTTCAGCTTCCATTCTAGCAGCTGCACCATCGTCTTGTTGAGGACCTGGATTTGGTGTAGGAATTGGTCTATCTGAGGATCTGTCTGAATAATCTTGTGTGGGAGCACCAGTGCTTGCTCCGAGAACCTGACTTCTTGGATATTCTGTCCCACCAGAAAACCCAATGTTTCCAGAAGCCATAGACATCTGAGGCTGTGCTGTTTGAGCTAGATGAGGACCAGTAGTGCCAGTTTTTAAGTAAGGATTTCCTCCAGAAGTTGGAGCTACATAGGGTGTTGGATTTGCAACTGGAGTGCCTCTCATTCCAATACTGCCGTCAGAATAAAGAATTCTCCCATCTGATAATGTTGCTATTTGAGTTGCCATATACACTCCTTTTCTATACCTCTATTATAGAGATTTTTTTTGTCTACTGTCTAGTTAGTTGAGCCTCGAATGGAAGCATCCTGTTACTATCTGAGTAATAAAGGTTCATTCCTAAAAGAGACAGCTCATCATCAACTCCGTCATTAGTAATGGTGGCTTGTACCCAGAACATATCTTGTTGAGCCAAGTCAATGTATTTTACAAATAAAGAGTTCGAGGCTGTAATCTCGCCAGCATAACCAACCATTACACTGCCCCATTGCTGAGTACCAAATCCCACTCTTGACCTAGCAGAGAGTATTGGAAGAGGGTCTTCAGAGAATGTTCCGTTCTCATTGGCGTAGGAGATTGCAACCTTAGTATTGTTCCCACTGAGGAAGGCAAACACAAAAACTATCTTATCAAACTTCTTGAATCTATCTGGTAGTCCCATTGTATATTGTCTAGTTGTTAGTGAGTAAACAACCTTAGTTCCATTCTTACCAGTAGTGCCGTAATCAGTTTTGCCAGTGTTCATTTCAACTACTCTGGGATGAATAGATGAGCCGTAAAATAAACGAGTCTTTTTACTAGCATCCTTGAACTTAGATAGTACCTTGGCATACATACCAGTCCAGAGCGACCAAGCATCATATCTTTCGTCATAAACTAACATTTGGTTATTTTTACCATCGTCACGGGTTGAGAATGAGAAGTATGATTTGTGATTCAAGAAAGCTGAAGCCACTCCGCTCTGAGCTGAATCTGTAATACGATTGGCGATGTTCTCAACTTTAACTCCCATAACTGAGTATCTTAAAATACTTCCATAGTTTTTCTCATTACCCAACATAGCTGGACCTTCAGGCGACCAGAACCTTAAATTATTTCCCGCAATATGAACTGAGTTTGGAGCTAGACTACCAACAAAAGCCGTCACATCTCGAACACTACCACTATCTTCTGAGAACTCTAACACCCCAATTCTTGAATCCTTAAAAACATAAAGACCTCCAACGTTATTAGCCGTGTAGGTTTTAATGACGTTTATATCCTCTCCATCTCCAACATAGTAATCATCAAAACCAGCAATCTTGGGCGTGTGATAAAAGTCACCCTCTACTGGATATGGGTCTGACCACACTACAATTGACCTGCCCTCTTCAACTGTCACACCAACCATCCTTCTCTCAAACACATCCATTAAGTAGTAGTGATAACCCTTGGTGGTGTTGGTGGTTGGAGTTCCAGCGGTATTAGTAACTTCCTTTTCTCCTTGATCTACATAAGTTGTTTGGCTAGTAGCCATATCATCTAAGTATCTCAATCTAGTCGGATCTTCCCCTCTAAAGATAGCTCTTCTAGTAGTGCCAGCTGGAGCGGCTGGAATGGTAATTGTCAAGTAAGTTGAAGTATCTAGTGTGGCTGGCATGGCGTTTTTGTAACCAGTACCATCTGCATCACCAGACTCAAAACCAGGAGAAGCCAGAGTACCCCCAGCTGAGTTGTAATTAACATATTGATAGTAATAAGTAACCGTACCAGTACCAGCACCAGTCTTGGCTACTGTAGCCTTGACTGTAGGATCGGCTAAAGCGGTTCTTATGTACCAAGCAGAACCATCAAACCAAACCATATCATTCACGGGATTGGAGAACCAGATGTTTCCATAAGACTGAACTACTTGAGTGGGATAACTCATGTCAAAAGTGGGTACTCCAGCCGTGAACTCAGGATTAGTCCCAACATAAGCCACTGGAGCTGTACCAGCCAGATCAGTCCAAGCGTAATTATCAAAGTTGTAATACTGAGGAATACCATCTGAATTGATTCTAATTAAGTAATCGTTTCCACCAACATCATAGGCTGCAAACAAAACATCACAACTATCACCCTCGCCATCACCTCCTAAGATAACAGAGCCAGGTCTTTTCGAAGTAGTACCGTACTGAGAATAAACTGCATTTAATAACTCAGTGGCTTCCTCATTCTTGTTCATTGAGGGGTGGGCTAAGGTGTTTAGTTCTTTGAACCCCTCTGTTGAATCCCGTCTGACAGGGGGATTTTTTCTCTTGGGTGGGTAATTGAACATTTTAGTTTGATTGACGATCTAGTCTGCTTGAATACAGTCTGCGATTCCAGATGTTGAAGATCTTTCTGGGCTTAGAATTGAATTGGAGAAGCTCGTATCTAGCAGGAATGTTCTCTTGGGTGAGGTAAGATTGAAACCTATTCTCCGCTTCGACACGAGCATCATCCTGAGACCCCTCAGCTCCAGTAGACCTGAAATACTCAGAGAGAACTCCGTAAGCTAATAGATCACCAGGAAGAATCACTTTATCAGAACCAACTGTTGGAATGGGTGGATTCTTAAAGTACCAAGCCGTAGCCGAGATCGCTGAGGTCAATGGTTCAATAAATTCAATTTGCCACTGACCATAATCCTCATCAGTATCATCAGTAATCATGGTGACGAATAGTTTATTAGCTCCTTCTTCAGCCCAGTCGGTTTCATTACCATACTCATCAGCCACCTTGAAAACATAAAGTCCATTGGCTCGGTGAAAGTCGTCTGGCAAAACTGCGGTTTCAGCCTCAGCTGCAGCCGTAATAGTTGCCTTGGTCAAAAGTCTTTTCCAATAACCTCTGCGAGCATACTCATCTTGTTTGGTTTGAAGCCACCTCATCCAGTTAGCGTATTGTTTTGAATCATCAGAGGGAACTGAGCCTCCTGCGTATGGAGAGATGTAGTTGAAGATTTGAGTACAGGTTTGGAGGGCTTGTGGTGCATTATTCATACCTTCATTATACACAAAAAACACCTCTCAAGGCTTAACTTCAGAGGTGTTTTAATGTAAAGATTACACTCTACAGTGGCATGGTGTAAGGAATACGAACATCAGTAGAAGTGTACAACACAACGTTGTCAGCTTCATATTCGTATGCTTCACCCGTAACATAGGTACGCATATCTCGGTTTCCCTCGACTGCGTTACCCATCAGAACAACAGTGGTAGCCGTAGCTGTACCAGAGATTCTGTTTGAATTGGTCATCATAGTTTTTACTCCTTTCTAATCTAAGTATAACTGGTTTATGAGAGTTGTATGGGGGGGGTATCAAAAAGCCCCCTCAGTGAGGGGGCTAATTGTTTGAGTCTAATTTACTTAAACTCCCAAGTTGTAGAGATATACCATACTCTCAGGAACTGAGAATTTAGCAGTATATTCCCCCACCATCATCCATTGATGACGGTCACCAGACTTGCCTTGTTTCTCGACCTTCCAGCCACGATTCCTCATAGCTTTATAGCCGACTTGGCTTTCATCAACCAAGAAGACAAGATCATCCATGATACCAGCTCTATCCTGGATCATGATGACATCGATGTCACCAAAGAGATGTGACAGATAAGTGCGGACGAATCCGACACCTCTTGCACCTTCTCTTAGGGTAGTGCGTGTGGTCTCATCCTGCACATTTTTGAATTTGCGCATGAATTTAGCACCCACATACATCACTGGTTTGTCAAAAGCCTTGGCGGCAATTTTGTCAAACCCATCGTCTAGCTTACCAATGACTCCAGCATCGGTAGACCATGTACCAGAACCTCCGAAGTTGATAACATTTGCCGAAGCATATGTATCAATGAAATACTTGAGACCACCTAGAGTATAGGTTTCTCTTGTATCATCGGCAGTCCTCTGACCCAGAAGTAACTGAGCCTGGAGATCTTCTCCTTTGAGCTTTTGCATGGTGACAATTTGCTCATCAGAACCCTCGTCTCCACGAATTAACGCCTGTTCTTGAGTATCTGAAAGAGTCAGATAGTCAGTGATGATAGACGTGTAGTTGAACAAAGGTGTTTTACCCCTTGCTGAACCATCGTGCATACGAGAACCTTGTGGGGCAGCTCCACCAATACGAGTGACTGTTTCTCCGATTTCAACGGATTCAGGAGTCCCTGCCAACGTTCGGAAGGTGACTTGCACACCACCCGATACCGCAGTTACTACACACTGCTCACCATCTGGCTTCTTGAACAACTCGTTCACCTGAAGAACACCTGGGGTGTTCAAGATGAGGGTAGTTGCACCAGAAGCAATTGCGGTGGCAATTGTAGAACTAACTGGGCGAAAGTCACGGATGTCCCATCGATATTCGTGGGAGTTCACGGCTTTCTTAAAATTCTTACCGTCCCAACGTTTGAGCAACTCTAACCGAGGATCAGGATATTTCTGGATCTTGTCCTCGATATTGACATAAAGGTCATATGAGTTAGCACCAAAGGTTGTTTGCATACCTGTTTGTACTGGCATGATTATTTTTTCCTTTTATTTGCTAATGCAATACGCTGGGCGATTGAGAGCTCACTATAATCTGGCTCGCTCTGACTCGGTTTCCCAGAAGTAACAACTTTACCCATGCTTTTCTGCTTGACAACCGTTTGTGCTTCCTGACTAGCAGATTGTTTAGTCAGGTTGTAGGTGTCCATGATTGTCTTGGCTACTCTGTGTAGCGGGTAGCGATCAGTGTATCTGACCTCTCCCCCAGTTTGCTGTTCCAGTTGAGGATCGTAGTTGAGCTCATGATAGAGAGCAGACACTTGCTTCTCTAAATGCTCATTGTAGCTAGGATCTCCAGACCTTAATTCAGGATATGTGTCCTGAACCAGCTTTGTCCCCTGAGAAATGTTTTTTTCAACATTGTCAGCGAACTGCTTAGTGGTCATTTGACCCAATTGACCTTGAAGTGCTCTGTTCTGCTCCTCTACCGCAGATGCTTGCTTTCGCAAATCATTTACGACTTGGACTAGATCTTCAACTGTTTGAATGCTATCTGGCGTTATTTCTTGTACTTGAGGTTTCCCTGCAAGTTTGCCAGCGAACTCTTGGTATAGATTCGGGTCATTGAGAACCGTCTCATATGCCTTGAGTTTCCTTTCAGCATTCGCTAGTTGTTGATGTGCTGCAGACAGAGGGTTGGGGTCTAGCTTTGTACCTTCCTCTGTAAGTGGCGGTTTGGTTTCCTCAGTTTCTTCAGTTGTTTCAGGAGTTGCCTCCGTTTCTTCAGGCTGAGTTTCCTCAGCTTCAGATTCTTCAACTTCAGTCTCTTCAGACTCCTCTACCGCATCACCGTCAGGAACAATTGAACCTTCTGACATAGGTATCCTTTCTTGCCCTTCACTTCACCTGACGAGTTATATGACGAGGTTCGCACCCCGAAGTTCCGCAAAGCAGAAAGGCGTTTATTACTTAACTTCATTATACTGAAAAATGATGTGTGGTGTCTTAAACGACCTCACCAGTTTCTTTGTGAGTCAAAACACCATCCTTGAAATTGTAGGAAACGGGGAAGGCTCTAACGGTTCTCTTACAGTTATGACAGGCGAAAAGATAGGTATGAATGTTTTTAGAATACCAGTTGTGGTCGCCTGGCTTGCAGACTATCTTAGTTCTTTTAGGATCTAAATACATGACCTTCTGAGTATGCCACTCAGTTTTCTCTTCAAGCTCACCCTTGTCATTTAGAGAGTGAACTTTGATTGGAACTTTCTCTTCAATAAACTCATTGAGTTTCATCTATGAGAACCTTTTCTTCATTGATAAGTTTGAGCAGATCGTCTCGCTGTCTAATCTTGTTTTCAAGCATCTGAGTGACTTCAGCCAACATCTTATACCTGCCTGAGAGTTCTTGTAGTTGGTCTTTTTTGGAAGTAAAGAAGGATTTCTTAATAGTCTCAGATATGGAATGTTCTTCAGTAACATCCCGAACCGTGTTGTTTAGTATCATCCGTTCAATATCTAGCTTACCCTGAATTAAGAAGTTGGCGAAAAAAGAGAAGGATTTGCCCTGAAGAAGAAGTTTGGCAGACCTAGCTTCCTCTTGAATAGTCTCCCACTGGGAACTGGTTATTTTTCTTTTCATAGGTTGAAGATGTAATCGTAATCTAGTGAGGCTCTGTTTGTCCAATTGGTTACAAAATCTGAATCACCAGTAGTATACCTCATTGATTCGTTTTCGTATTTTTTAATCATCCATGCTCCAGCAGGAGTAGCAGAACCAACATATTGAACTCCACCAGACTCAGTCTGCTCAAGAAGATAATATTTCTCTTCAGTAGTAGTAGCCGTGACCAATCTTCCCTCGTCATCTACTAGGGCTCTGGTTGGCTGACCCAAAGAGTTTTTGAAGGAAGTTGTACCTCCTCCACCCCCACCCCCTGAGATCACTAAACTCGCCATTTTAGTAGCCAGAGTGTCGGCTAACTTCTTGTAATCTATTTCCTTGGTAACAAGTGACACCTCTTTTGCCAACTTCTTATAATCAATTTCTACTCTTTCAACAGTAACTTGGGCGGGCGGAACTACCACTCTCTCAGGTTTTGGAGCTTCTACATTGATTTGGGGGTTGAATTTAATCTTGGAGAGGCTGTCAGATACCTTAAAAACGGCTTTTTCTATTGCAGACAACTCTTTGGTCGGTTGATTAGTAACAAAAAACTTCTTATCACTGGTTGGTTTATGTAATGTCGACACTTTTTCACCCACAGAATCAAGAGCCTTAACTATATCATCTGTTCGATCTACTGGAGGATTGTCAACCTTAATAGAAGTGGGGAAGTTATTAACTTTAATCTCGGTAGGAATAGATTCAACCGAAGTCTTAACAGCCAGAGTAGCCTCCCTGAGTTGTTTGAGTGGCTTATCTAGGTTTTTAAGATTGGAAACCACCACCTGTCCCTTAACCTCTACCTTCTTAACTGGATTTGCAATCTTGACCGAGAGAGTGTTTTTGAGAGAACGGTTTATAGAAATCGCTGAGTTTTGAACTGCATCGATAACAGCTTGAGTCAGTCCAATTACGGTTTTGTATTCCATTATGCGATCTGTCCAAGATTATATGTGCCCATGTTTGGCTCTGGTTCACCCATAGCATCTGGGGCTACTCCACCCCCACCACCACCACCTTGTAACATTTCAGGGCTGGCTAGTTGGGGCATCTGAGGTTGGCTCATGGCGTTTATCTCTTTTTGAGACTGAATAAATGACATATGTTTTTGTACATACTTGCCCCAGACTTCCATTACTTCAGGAGGATATTGATTCTCTTGTAGATGTAGAGTGGCTAGTTGTAGTAACTCCATGTGGGAGTCCCGCACCTTAATCTCAGGTAACTGACCTCGTAGGATCATGGAAG
>Ga0105096_10000102_pt1 | contig 20770 bp, 22 predicted proteins | sample PPLLak3cmMay2015_FD_87036 | JGI IMG/M metagenome (GOLD analysis project Ga0105096, IMG submission 87036) | Freshwater sediment microbial communities from Prairie Pothole Lake near Jamestown, North Dakota, USA - PPLs Lake P7 Core (1) Depth... | ecosystem: Environmental > Aquatic > Freshwater >... | reverse complement strand
GATGCCGTTCGACGTCAACGCGCTCGGCGCGACTCCGCGTGGAAGCGCATCACGTCGTCGTAGAGTTCCGCCGGGCAGTACGGACCCCGCAGGCCGGGATAGGCCTGCATCGCTTCCTCGCGCCAGCGTGCCCGTTCCGCCTCGGTGAGCACGGCGACGGCAAGGCCGCGCTTCTGCATCTCGCGGATCGCATCCTCCCCGGCCTTGCGCCCCACGTCACGCATCGCCACCCCTTCGCGGCGCGCCGCCTCGATGAGCCGCGGACGCAGCTCCGCCGGCACGCGTGCCCAGGTGTCGGCGCGGACCACCGTCGCCGCGTTCAGCGCGCCCCAGTGAATGTCGATCATGTTGTCCGCGACCTGGAAGCTGCGGTCGAGCAGCGCGTACAGCGGTGGCGCCGCCATCGCGTCGATCAGGCCCGTCTGCAGCCCCGTCATCAGGTCGGTGACGGGCAGCGGCACGACCTGGATGCCGAACGCCTTGTAGACCTTCTCCGTCTCCGGCGAGCCGGAGGTCATCCAGAACCGCGCGCGACGCAGGTCCTCGGGCAGCCGGATCGGCTCCTTCGAGAAGATGTTCACCCATCCCGCGATCGCCCAGTTGAGGACGACGAAGCCCTTGGCCTCGAGCCTGCGCTCGATCACCGGGGCAATGCGGTCGCGCACGTAGTCGAGCTCGTCGCCCGACTCGAAGAGCAGCGGGATGCTGAGGCACTCGAAGCTGCGGTCGAGCGTCGGCAGCCCCGAGCCCGAGAGCGTGACGCCATCGATCACCCGCCGCTGGAGCTTGCGCACCAGTTCGTCTTCGCCGCCCAGCACGCCACCCGCGAAGATGCGCAGCTCGACCTTCCCGCCCGAGGCCTCCTTCCATGCCTGGGCGATGCGCTGCAGCGCATCGCCCCACACCGAGCCCTCCGGCGCGATCGTGCCGAGCTTGATCACCACCTGCGCGTCGGCAGCCACGGCGAGCGCCATGCCGACGAGCATCGTTGAGAGCCAGGTCGCAAGTCGTTGCCGCATCGTCGATGTTCTCCGCTCGGATATCCCGGTCACTCCACGAACAGCCGTTCCGCGTACACGGCGAGCCACTGCGCGCGACGCTTCGCCAAGGCGTTCTGCAACTTCTCCTGCGGACGCGCCTCGGCATCGACGGCGAGCGCACGGGCAAGGAGGCTCTCGAACAGCACGCGGTCCTGCTCGCGCACCGCGACCGCTTCGGCGTAGGCGACGAACAGCGCCGCACGCGTGCCCCGCGACAGCGCGAGCGCCCGGGCGTAGTGTGCGTCGACCGCGGCGCGATCGAGGATTCCGGGACGTGCCGCCCGCCAGGAGACGGCGAGCTCGTGCAGCGCGCCATCACTCCAGCCTTCGTCGAGCACGATCGCCCGCGCGAGCAGCGCATCCACCTCGGAAAGGCGTGCAAGCATCGCCGCGTCGCCTTTCGCATGGCCGATCGCGAGTCCCAGCGATGCCGCGGCGGCGTGCAGCAGGTCGACATCCTGCGCGTCGGCAACCGCCAGCACCGCCGCGCCGGGATCGGTGGCGAGTCGCGCCGCGAGCCCCGGATGCCGGACCTCCAGCCCACGCATCGCGTAGCCGTGGGCGCGCATCGACAGGTTGTGCGCCCGCGCGCGCACGACGTTGGCGCGGTCGACGTCCTCGCGCGCGATCTGCTCCGCCTCGAAGCCGACGAAGCCGTAGGCGTAGAGCAGATAAGCGCGACTGCCCGCGGAGAGCAGGCCGCGATGCCGCGGCGCCTCGGCGATCAGGCTGTCGAGAAGCTTCAGGCTGAACGGCAACGCATCGCCGACCAGCGCGACGTCGGCGTCCGCCTCGTAGACCGATGCTCCGCTCGCCAGCGTGTCGCCGAGCGTATCGATCGCCATTTGCCGCACCGAACAGCCGCCGAGCGCGATGGCCGCCACGGCCGCCAGCAGCGCAGACGCGAATCGACCGGCGCGCGCCGCGATAGCGCGGTCGCTGCCTTCGCGCGTCGAGGATCGTTGCACACGCTCTCCGCAGGGCTACCGCTCACTCCCACTCTAGAGTCGGTCGCGCGGAAGCCCTTGATCCAGCGCAATCTCGCGCCGCCGCGCGCCGAAAACGCATGCGGCGCGGCGCCTCGACACCGCGCCGACCCGACGAACGTCAGGTTGCCGCGGGAATCGCCCGGACTGAGAGCACGCCTTCGATCGCACCGATCGCGCGCACGACCGAGGCGTCGACGGGACTGTCGACGTCGACCAGCGTGTAGGCCATCTCGCCGCGCGACTTGTTCACCATGTTGTGGATGTTGAGGCCGGCCTTGGCCATCGCCGACGAGATCTGGCCAAGCATGTTCGGCACGTTCGCGTTGGCGATCGCCACGCGGTGCGGCGACTCGCGCGGCATCTCGACGCCAGGGAAGTTCACCGCGTTCTGGATCGTGCCCTGCTCGAGGTACTCGCGGACCTGGTCCACCACCATGATCGCGCAGTTCTCCTCGGCTTCCGCCGTCGACGCCCCGAGGTGCGGCAGCGCGACGACGTGCGGCTCGCCGATCGTGTGCGCGCTGGGGAAGTCGCAGAGGTAGGTCTTCAGCCGGCGGCTGCGCAGCGCCGCCAACACCGCGGCCTCGTCGACCACCGCGTCGCGGGCGAAGTTGAGCAGCGCGGCGCCCGGCTTCATCACGTCGAGGCGCTGCTCGTCGATCAGGTGCCGCGTGACGGGGAGGAGCGGCACGTGCAGCGAGACGTAGTCGGAATGCCGCAGCAGGTCCTCGAGGGAATTGGCCCTGCGCACGGTGGACGGCAGGCGCCAGGCCGCATCGACGGTGATTTCCGGGTCGAAGCCGATCACCTTCATGCCCAGCTTGATCGCGGTGTCGGCTACGAGCGACCCGATCGCGCCGAGACCGACGATGCCGAGCGTGCGCTGGGGCAGTTCGACGCCGGCGAACTCCTTCTTGCCCGCCTCGACGCGAGCCTCGAGGTCCGGCGCGGCGGCATCGAGGCGCGCCACGAACTCGAGCGCGGGCACCAGGTTGCGCGAGGCGAGCAGCAGTGCGGCGAGCACCAGCTCCTTGACCGCGTTGGCATTCGCGCCGGGCGCGTTGAACACCGGCACGCCGCGCTTCGACATGGCGGCGACCGGGATGTTGTTCGTGCCCGCGCCCGCGCGGCCGATCGCCTTGACCGACGGCGGGATCGTCATGCCGCGCATGTCGTGCGACCGCACGATGATCGCGTCGGGCGCGTCCGCGGCCTTGCCGACTTTGTAGCGATCGCCGGGGAAGCGGTGCAGGCCCTGGGTCGAGATCTGGTTCAGCGTGAGGATCGTGTAGTGGCTCATCGCGGTCAGCCGTTGCGGCGCTCGAAGTCCTGCAGGTAGTCGACCAGCGCCTGCACGCCCGCGACCGGCATCGCGTTGTAGATCGACGCCCGCATGCCGCCGACCGCGCGGTGGCCCTTCAGCTGCAGCATGCCGCGCGCCTCCGCGCCCTTGAGGAATGCGCCGTCCAGGGACTCGTCGCGGAGCTTGAACGGCACGTTCATGCGCGAGCGGTCCTCCCTGCGCACCGGGTTCGTGTAGAAGCCCGTGGCATCGAGGTAGTCGTAGAGGAGCTTCGCCTTGGCGACGTTGGTGCGCTCGATGGCCGCGACGCCGCCCTGCTCGAGCAGCCACTCGAAGACCAGGCCCGCGATGTAGATCGCGTAGGTGGGCGGCGTGTTCAGCATCGACTCGGCGTCGGCCTGCTCCTTCCAGTGGAACACCGACGGCGTGATCGGCAGCGCGCGGTCGAGCAGGTCGTCGCGCACCACGACGACCGTGAGCCCCGCGGGTCCCATGTTCTTCTGCGCACCGGCGTAGATCACGCCGTACTTCGCGACGTCGACCGGCCGCGAGAGGATGTGTGACGACATGTCGGCGACCAGCGGCACGTCTCCGGTGTCGGGCGTCCACGAGTACTCGACGCCACCGATCGTCTCGTTGGTGCAGACGTGCACGTAGGCCGCGGCAGGGTCGAGGTGCCACGCCGACTGCGCCGGAACGTAGCTGAAGTTCGCGTCCTCCGACGAGGCAGCGACGTTCACCTTGCAGTACTTCTTCGCCTCCTTGATCGATTTCTTCGACCACTCGCCCGTGTTGACGTAGTCCGCTGCCGATTTCCCGCCAAGGAGGTTCATCGGCACGATCGCGTTCTCCGCGATCGCCCCGCCCTGCAGGAACAGCACCTTGTAGCTCTTCGGGACCGCTAGCAGCGTGCGGAAATCGGCCTCGGCCTTGGCGGCGATCGCGATGAACTCCTTGCCGCGGTGGCTCATTTCCATCACCGACATGCCGCTGCCGTGCCAGTCGAGCATCTCGGCCGCGGCCTTCCTGAGGACGTCCTCGGGAAGGACGGCGGGGCCGGCACTGAAATTGAAGACGCGCATGGATTCGTTCCCGGGTTCGATCTGACGAGAGTGCAATTGTAGCGGCCGCGCGCAAGCGACCCGGGGCCGTGCGCGCGCGGACGCGCCGGATACGCCACGACGACCGGTCAGGAACGGACCGGCTCGAGCAGATACGCGCGGCTGTCCTCGAAGAAATGCGGGCCGGCGTCCGAACGCACGGCCGTGCCGACGCCGTCGGCCGTCAGCACCTCGAGCATCAGCGCGCTCGGCGTGGCGCCGTCGATGATGTGCACCGAGCGCACGCCTTCGCGCACCGCGTCGAGCGCCGCCTCGACCCGGGGCAGCATGTCCTCGGGCACGACGCCGCGCGTCACCAGCGCCGCGACCTCGCTGGCGGTGAGAATGTAGGCGAGCTTGCCGCTCTCGTCGTGCACGCCGTCGACGTTGGTCATCAGCACGAGCTTCTCCGCCGAGAGCGCCCGCGCGAGCGCTCCGGCGAGGAGATCGGAGTTGATGTGGTAGGCAGTGCCGTCGTCGCCGACGCCGATCGGCAGGATCACCGGCACGAACTGACGCGACAGCAAGAGCTCGATCAGCTCGACGTCGATGCTCGCGACGTCGCCGACGAAGCCCAGGTCGACCCGCTCGCCGGTCGGCAGCGTCTCGAACGGCAGCCGCCGCGCACGGATGAACCGCCCGTCCTGGCCGTTCAGGCCCACGGCGCGCCCGCCCTGCTGGTTGACGAGGCCGGTCAGCTCCTGATTCAGCTCGTCCAGCGCCATTTCGACCAGGTTGAGCGTCGCCGCGTCGGTCACGCGGCGTCCCCGGACGCGGCGCGGTTCGACGCCCATCTTCAGCATCAGCTCGTCGACGCGCCAACCGCCGCCGTGGACGACGACCGGTTTCATGCCGACGAGCTGCAGCAGTGCGACGTCGCGCGCGAATGCGGCCTTGAGCGCCGGGTCGGTCATCGCCTCGCCGCCGAAGCGGACGACGACGACCTTGCCGTGCCAGGCGCGGATGTACGGCATCGCCTCGGCAAGGATGCGGGCGGTGGTGGCGGGAGGGATCATGCCGTGATGCTACCGCGACGCAAGGGCCGGCGTCCCGTCCGGGCCGCGCGGGCGCCGCACCGGGATGTCAGTCCCGAAGGGCCGTCCCGAGGGACTGACCCACCCCGGCCTCGATGATGCCTGGCGCCAATCGAATTTCCGCGCCTCGGCCGGCGCCCACGCGCGCGGTCGGGCTCTGCGAGCCTTGGCTTCGCCCCGCGCGCATAGGCGTCCCGGGAGGCAGCGAGCGAAGCGAACGTGGGGGTCGTTTGATCCTAGGCCGCCGCGAGATGCGGCTCGAGCAGGCGCTTCAGCTCCTGCATCGACAGCGCACCGACCGCGCCCTCGACCGCCTGGCCGCCCTTGAACACGACCAGCGTCGGAATGCTGCGCACGCCGAGAGCACCTGCAACGACCTGGTTCTCGTCGACATTGACCTTGACGATCCTGGCGCGGCCGGCGAGTTCGGCGTCGAGCGCCTCGAGCACCGGCGCCACGGCGCGGCACGGTCCGCACCACGGCGCCCAGAAGTCGACGAGCACCGGCACGTCGGATTCGATCACGTCGGTCTTGAAGCTCGCGTCGGTGGCGTACAGCATGGCATGCTCCACGGAATCGGAGCGCGCACGATGCCACGCGCGAGGCGCCCGGTCCGTGACCCGCGTCACGCAGCGTCCACGAGTCAGAGCACCGCAGGCGCGGCGTACGCCTTCTGCCGCCGCGCGAGGCGCTCGACCGTCGGCGTGAGGTTCAACTCCGTCTCGGCGCGAAGGGCCCCGGCCCGTGCCGCCAGCTCGCGCGCGTCGAGGTCGACGGTGGCGCCGCGGGCGGCGAGCGCGATGATGTTGCCGCTCGCGCAGGGCGCGAGCGACATCGCCCGCCGTTCGAAGGTCTCGGCCAGGCGCGCGAGGCTCGCGTCGATGCCGCGGTGGCGCGACAGCAGGTTGGTGGCGAGGAGTCCGTCGTCGGAGAGGCGGCCCCGGCAGTTCCGGTAGAACGACGGCGTGTCGAGCGCGCCGACGCGGCCCTTCGCGTCGTAGCCGTCGACCAGGATCAGGTCGAAGCGCGGCCCGGGTCCCGACACGAACGAGACACCGTCCGCGAGCTCGATCGAGAGCCGATCCGGATCGTCGGGCAGGCGGAAGAACTGCGCCGCGGCGGTGACGACGTCCTCCCGCGTCTCGACCACCGTGATCGCGCAGCGTGGCCGATGGCGCCAGAGGAACTTCAGCAGCGAGCCCGCACCGAGCCCGATCAGCAGTGCCCGCGCCGGCCAGTGGGCGGCCGGCCGCAGCAGCAGCGGCAGCATCATCTCGCGCGTGTACTCGAGCTCGAGGGCGTACGGCCGCGACATGCGCATCGCGCCCTGCACCCAGTGGGAGCCGAAATGCAGGTAGCGAACCCCCCGCTCCTCGCTGACCTGGATCGCACCACCCATTGCCACTCTCGGGGGTCAGTCCCGAAGGGCCGCCCCGAAGGACTGACACGCCCCGGCCTCGATGATCCCTGACGCCGTGCGGATCTCCGCGCCTCGGCCGGCGCCCGCGCGCGCGGACGGGCTCTGTGAGCCTTGGCTTTGCCCCGCGCGCGTGGGCGTCCCCGGGGGCAGCGAGCAAAGCGAGCGTGGGGGTCGTTTCATGCCGACGGATTGGGGTAGCGCTCGAAGATCGCCGCGAGGGCGGCCAGCGTCTCCGCGTCGAGCTCGGTACGCGCTGCGGCCACGTTCGCCTCGAGCTGGTCGACGCTCGTCACGCCGACGATCGATGCCGCGACGAACCAGCGGCTCCGCACGTAACCGAGCGCGAGCCCGGCGAGCGGGATGCCGCGTTGCCGCGCCAGCGTCGCGTACGCGTCGACCGCCTCGCGCGCGAGCGGCGTGCCGAAGCGAGCAGTGAAATTCGAGTACTCGGTGAAGCGGGCGCCGGCGGGCCGCGCGCCGTCCAGGTACTTGCCGGTGAGCATGCCACCGCCGAGCGGACTGTACGCGAGGAGCGACACGTGCTCCCGGTACAGGGTCTCGGCGAGCTCGTGCTCGGCGCCACGCGACACCAGATTGAAGCCGTTCTGCACGGTGACCGGGCCCGGCACGCCGAGCTCGTGCGCCATCCGGCTGAACGCAGAGACACCCCAGGCCGTCTCGTTGGACAGGCCCCAGTAGCGGATCTTGCCGGCGCGCTGAAGCGCTCCCATCGCCTCGACCTGCTCGGCGATGCCGGGCCCTTCGCGCTCCTGCGCCGGGTCGAACAACTTGGCGCCGAACAGCGGCACGTTGCGCTGCGGCCAGTGGATCTGGAACAGGTCGATGCCGTCGATGCGAAGCCGTGCGAGGCTGGTGTCGCAGGCCTCGGCGATGACGTCGCGCGTGAGGTCGGTGCGACCGCCGCGGATCCAGTCGCGCCGCCCCGGTCCGGCGACCTTCGTGGCCACGACGAGTCCCTGCCGACCGCGCGCCGCCAGCCAGTTGCCGAGGAAGGTCTCGGTGCGCCCCTGCGTTTCCGCGCGGGGCGGCGCCGGATACATCTCGGCCGTGTCGATGAAGTTGATGCCGAGGTCGATGGCGCGATCGAGCTGGGCGTGCGCGTCGCGCTCGCTGTTCTGCTCGCCCCAGGTCATCGTGCCGAGGCACACCTCGGAGATGGAGAGGTCCGTACCCGGGAGGATGCGCGTTCTCATGTTGGTCCGTCGTCGTCCTGACTGCGGGCGATTATAGGGAGGGGCCCGCGCCGTGCCGGAAACCGCCGACTTGTGGCATGCTCCCGCCCGTGATGCGCCGTGCTCTCCTGCTCCTCCTGCCGCTCGGATTCGTCGCCTGCGCAGGCCCGGATCGCACCTCGGTGCCGATCACGCCGGCCGGCGAGCGCGCGGGCGCGGCGGTGGTCCGGACACCGCTGGCCGACACGCAGCCAAGCCCCCCGGTCATCGCGTCGGCCCCGCCGTCCCGCGACGTCGTGCCGCCCGCGTCGCGTCCCGACGTGACGCATCCGGGCGACGCGATCTACGTGTGCGTCGCCGACAAGCCGAGTGGCCGCGAGCAGACGGTGATCGCGTTCGCGCCGAAGGTCCACGGCCTGTGCAAGCGCCATCCCGAGATGGGGCCCTGCCAGTACGAACGCAATCAGTGCCGCGCGGCGGGCGGCCGGGTCTATGCCAGGGGCGGCGCGGAGATCACGCTCACCCACGAGGCCGAGTACGACAAGAAGGTCATGCGGGTGCGCTTCCGCGCCAACTGACGTCCCGGTGGCCGGCGCCGGCCGGTGGCCACGGTCCGCGACGCTGCATCGTCGCGCGCCCGCCGCGGGCCCACCCGCCCGCCCGACGGCCCGCGAACCCGGTGGACGGCCGCGCGGGGACCGGTTATGCTGATGTCATAGCCCGCCCCTACCGTCCGCCCGCCATGAAGACCCTGACCCTGGTCACCAAGCGCCTCTACTTCGGCATCGATCCGCTGCGGTTGCGCGAGGCGAGCGGACGCGTGCTCGCCCGCATCCACGGACTCGCGCCGTCGCGCGCGTCGATCAGCGCGGACGACCTGCGCCGCGACTTCGGCCTCGATACCGTCGACGGCCGCACCACGGTGGACGCGATGGTCGCCGACGGCCTGTTGCGGCCGCGCTCGTCGGCGCCGTCCGAGTACCGGGTCACCGGGCGTTTCGTCGAGTACGCGAACGCGCGGGTCGTCGAGCCGCTGCCGCGCTCGCGCGCCCGGGCGCTGGTTGCGCGCGCCTGCGACCTGGCGAAGGAGATCAACGACGCATGGACGCGCAATCCGCTGGAGATCGGAGCCCTCGCGCCGTTCGGCGTCTACCTGTCGCGCGAGCCGCACCTCGACGGGTTGCCGCTCGGCGTCGTGCTGCGGATGCGACCGGTTTCGCGACGTGCGCGCTTTCGCATGCTGCCCAAGGCCGATGGCGTGCGCGACGTGCGCGCCGCGTTCGAGGCCCTGTCGTCGTTCGCGCAGATCCGTCTCGCCACCGAGGTGGACCAACTCCCGCAGCCCTGCGCGATCGTCTTCCAGGCCGAAGTGGACGCGGCGGCCTGACCAGGGTCGGTGCGCGCAGCACACTTCGATGTCAAATTTGTTGCAACTCGGCAACCGTTTGGATAATGTGTGCACCACAACGTGTGACGCCGAGGCAGAAACGCCTTGCAGCATGACGAGATGATCACGGTACGACGGAGCGCGGTTCCCGCGGGAACCTGCTTCGTTACCGCGATCCGGCGCAGCGTTGCGACGAGCCGGGCCTTCGGGCCCGGTTCTTTTTTGTCCGTGACGAACGCCGCCGGGACGCGGCGGATCGATCGGCGGTTGGCACGGGGCCCGCTGCGCCGGGTGGCCCCACGGGGAGGTGCCGGATGGTTTCTGCCTGGTGGTTGATTGTGACGTTCATGGCCGGCGGCATGTCCGGCGTGCTCGTGATGGCGCTGATGTACCTCGCGTCGGACTCGGCGCGCGACGACGCGCTGCCGCCCGCGACGCAGCAGTAGCAAGGCCAACCGGCAGCATCCCGATCGCGCGCCGCCACGGTCGCGCGACGGAAAAGTCACCTCCGCTTCCGGAAGCTCCGCGCAAGTCTCGCAGAGCCGGCGCGTTGCGCAGCGATTCCTACCGCTTCGCGCCCGGGCGACAGGCTTGGGGCAGGAACCGCTCCGACACACCGACCGGGACGCAGAACCACCGGATGCGCTCGCGCTGATCGATCGCGGGCGCAAGGAGGATCGCCTTCCCGGCCAGTTCCGGAATGGACGCGCCGACCTCGAGCCGCACCCGCCCGGTCTCGGCGTCCACCGACACCTCGTCGAACAGCACCGCCCCGGCACGTCCCGGCATGCCCGCCGCGAGTGCGGGCCAGGGCCAGCGGCGCATCGCCTCCCACGAGTCCTCGACCTGGGCCTTGATCGGCTCGACGGCCGCTAGCGCCTTCGACACTTTCACGCGCACGGCATGCTCGTGATACGCAGTGCTGAGCACCGGCCCCGCACCGCCGACGACGAACGCGAGCGCGAACGATCCGAGGGCGAGCGCCGCGTGCGGCGACACCGGCATGATGCTGGCAATGCGGCTCGCCACCTGCGCCGGCGACGCGGCGACCGCCTCCGCGTCGCGGATCGCCTTGCGGATGCGCCGGTAGAGGAGCCCGCTCGCGAGCGTCGCGCCGGCGATGCCCGGCAGCAGCACCGTCAGGAGGATGGCGCACGCGACCCACACCCAGGTGTGGTCGCCGAGCCATGGCGCGACCATCGCCATCGTCGCCGCGCCGGCCAGGGGCAGCACCGTGAAGAAGACGCCCGCGCCCCACAGCCGACGATAGAACGCCCACACCGGAGGCGCGAACAGCGCGGGCCAGTGCCAGCCCGCCATCGCCCGGCCCGCGCGCTCGAACGCGAGGAAGCGCGGACCGTAATAGTCGGCCGACGGTCCGAGCGCGATGCGGAACAGCACGAACAGCGCGGGGCGGATCACGCGTTCCTCGGCGAGCTCCGGCGGACCCGGAATGCGCACGCTCACCCCCGACATCGTGACGGGACCCGTGTCGCCTGCGGAAGTCGCCTCCCGATTCGTGACGCGCAATCCATCCGACGCGCTCGAGACAGGAGGCCTGCTGTACGTCCCTGGCACCTTCGACTTTGCTTTCGACCGTTGCGAGTTGCCATTTTACCCCGAATACCGGGCTTACAACCTGTAGCGCACGAGACGCGGCGGATCGTGGCCGGGCGCTATCATGCGCGCTCTCCGGCCCGGCCCGACCCGGTCGGGCGAACTGATCCCATGCGCATCTGCGGTCCACTTGCCATGTTGCTCGCGCTCGTCTGCGCCGCGCAAGGCGTCCTCGCGCAGCCGCCGGCGGTCGAAGCGCGCACGATCGAGTCGGTGCGCGGCTGCGAGCTCCGCTACCGCGTCCATCGCCCAGCGGCGCCGAAGGCGGCGCCGGTCGTGCTGATCGGCCACGGCTTCATGCGCGACGGCGCGTACATGCAAGGCTGGGCCGAAGCCTTCACCGACGCCGGCCTGACGGCCGTGACACTCGATTTCTGCGCGTCGTCCGTGGGCGACGGGAAGCACGCGGACAACGGCGCGGACCTGGTCGCCGTCCGGCGTGCCCTGCTGCAGGACGAAGCGATCTACGTTGGCGTTTCCGCGGGCGGACTGGCGGCGCTGATCGCCGCGTCGAACGATCCTGCCGGCACGCGCGGCCTGCTGCTGCTCGACCCGACCAACGCCGGCGGGCAGGCACGTCGTGCCGCCGGGCGCGTCCACGCCCCGGTCGCCGCACTGGTCGCGAAGTCGCAGGTGTGCAACGCGTGGCGGAACATCGACCCGGCGCTGCAGACACTGCGCGAGGTGACGATCGTCGCCATCGACCGCGCGTCGCACTGCGACTTCGAGTGGCCATCGGACCAGTTCTGCCGCGTCGCGTGTCTTGCGACCACGAGTGATGACGAGCAGGCCCGGGCGCAGTCCCGCATCCGCGAAATTGCCGTCGGCTTCGTGAGTGCGGTAGCCGACGCGGCGCCATCGGCACTGGCCGGGTGGAAGGCCTCGATCGGCAGCCTGTTGCACTGAGCGACGGCACACACCCGCCGCGTCCCCCCCGTCTCCCACCGCCACAGGATTGCCCATGCGATTGCCCATGCCCGCTCCTCCCCGTCTCGGTCGTCTCGCCTTCGTGCTCTTCCTCGCGGCCACCGCGTCCGCGGCGCAGGAGCGCAAGCCCGAGAGCGCCGGGCCCTACGTGCCGACGCCATGGATCATCGTCGACGAGGTGCTGAAGCTGGGTGGCGTGGGTCCCGCCGACTACGTCGTCGACCTCGGATCCGGCGATGGGCGCCTCGTGCTCACCGCCGTCGCGCGCTACGGCGCGCGCGGCGGCTTCGGTGTGGACATCCTCGCGGACCTCGTCGCCGAGGCGAACGCCACGGCAGCACGGCAAGGCGTGGCCGAGCGCGTCAAGTTCCACGTCCGCGACCTGTTCGACACGCCGGTCGGGGACGCTACCGTGGTGACGCTGTACCTGCTGCCGACGTCCATCCCCAAGCTCGAGGGCAAGCTCCTCGCCGAACTTGCGCCCGGCTCGCGCGTCGTGTCGCACGACTATCCGTTTCCCGACTGGCCGCACGACCGCTTCGTGAAGATGGACGTCCCCGAGAAGGTCGCGATCACCGGCACGCCGCGCACCACGCTCTACCTCTACACGGTGCCGGCACGCATCGCGGGCGACTGGGAGGTGCGGCTTGCCGGAGCGCCGGCGAAATCGCCGCCGCTGCGCCTCGCGGTGCAGCAGCGGGCCGCTGGCGCGACCGGCCGCATCGGCACGCGCGAGCGCATGGTCGACGTGACAGATCTCTCCGTGCACGGTGCCGACGTCCGCTTGACGCTCCCCGCGGGCGTCGCCGGCCCGCGGCCGGTCACGCTGCAGGGTCGCGCCGTGGACGGCGCGATCGAAGGCACGATGGACGGCGGCCGTTGGCGTGCCGTGCGGCCCTCCCCTTGAGCACGAAAGGATCGCGATGCCTCCGGACCGCCAGCAAGCCCTCCTCGACGACGCCGGGCGCTACCTCGCCGGTGGCGGGCTGGGTCTGTTCGTCATGCCTCCCGAGCACAACCTGGTGATCGCACGGGGCGAAGGCCCCCGCGTCTGGGACGTCGCCGGACGCGAGTACCTCGACTACCATCTGGGCTCCGGTCCGGCGCTCCTCGGTCATGCCCACCCGGCGGTGACGGCCGCCGTGTCCGCGCAGCTGCCCCGCGGCACGACCTACTACTTCCTGAACGAGCCCGAGATCGAGCTCGCGAAGCGGCTGGTGGCGGCAATCCCGTGTGCCGAGGTCGTGCATTACACGGGATCGGGCACCGAGGCCACGTACTACGCGCTCCGCATCGCGCGCGCCTACACGCGGCGCAACAAGGTGCTGAAGTTCGAAGGCGCGTGGCACGGGATGCACGACTACGGACTCTGGGGCACCGTGCCCACCCGCGCGTCGGACTACCCGCGAGCCCTCCCCGACTCCGTGGGCGTGCCCGACGAGACCGGTACGACGGTGCTGGTGTCGCCGTTCAACGAAACGGACGCGGCCGTCGCGATGATCGAGCGGCACGCCGGCGACCTCGCCGCCGTGATCGTCGAGCCGCTGCAACGCGTGCTGCGGCCCGAGCGCGGCTTCCTCGAGGCATTGCGCGAGGCGACGCGGCGCCACGGCATCGTGCTGATCTTCGACGAGATCGTCACCGGGTTCCGCATCGCCTGGGGCGGCGCGCAGCAGGCGTACGGGGTCGTGCCCGATCTCGCCTGCTACGGCAAGGCGATCTCCGGCGGCTTCCCGCTGGCCGCCATCGCAGGAAGCCGCGACGTGATGAGCGTCCTCGACGCTCGCGCCCGGCCGCGCGCCGAGGTCGTCTGGGCCACGAACACGTTGAACGGCAACCCGGTCTGCGCCGCCGCGGGCCTCGCGGCGCTCGACGTGCTGGGCGGGGCTGGCATCTACGACCACCTCGCGCGCATCGGCGCCCGCCTGCGTGAGGGCCTGGTCGCCGCCGGCACGCGCCACGGCTTCGCGGTACAGGCCCCGGGCGAGGACGCGGTGTTCGGGCTGCGCTTCACCCCGCGGCGGCCGCTGCGCACGTGGATGGACCTGACGACCGCCGACAAGGACCTCGGCTGGCGCTTCGCGATGGCGTTGCTGGCCCGCGGGCTGCTGGTCAATCCCAACGAGAAGTTCTACCTGTCGATCACGCACACCGACGCCGACGTCGATCACACGCTGGAGGTCGCCGACGACGCGTTCGGGGCGCTCGCGCGCGGCTCTCGCTGATCCGCGTCCGGGGGCCCGACGACGCCGGCGCTAGCGCGCGCCGCGACCGTCGCGCGCGCCGGGACCGGTCAGCGGCACGAAGCGCACCGGCAGCACGACGGTGCGCGACAGCGTGCCATCGGCGTGCTTGCGAATCAGCAGCAAGTCCTGTCCGAACGCGCCCGCGTCGACCGGGATGACCATGCGCCCACCCGGCTTCAGTTGCGCAACCAGCGGCTCGGGAACGTGCGGCGCTGCGGCGGTGACGACGATCGCATCGAACGGCGCGCGCTCCGGCCAGCCGGCGTAGCCGTCGCCGATGCGCACCACCACGTTGCGGTAGCCGTTCGCCGCGAGCCGCCGCTCGGCCTCGCGACCGAGCGGCTCGACGATCTCGATCGAGCAGACCGTCCCGACGAGTTCGGCGAGCACGGCGGCCTGATACCCGGAGCCCGTGCCGACCTCGAGGACCACGTCGCCGGGCTTCGGCTCGATCAGGTCGGTGGACAGCGCCACGATGTACGGCTGCGAGATCGTCTGCCCCTGCCCGATCGGCAACGGACTGTTCTCATAGGCCCGGTGCGCGAGCGCGGGCGGGACGAACCGATGGCGCGGCACCCGGCCCAGCGCCGCCATCACCGACGGCGCCAAAGCCTCACGTCCGGTCTCGAGCGCGGTATCGCGCGTCATCCTGGCGACGGCCTCGACCATGCGCCCGCGCGCCTCCGCGTAGGAACTCTCGTCGCGCTGCGCGGCCGCGGGCCCGGCCAGGGCAAGGAGGACCGCGGCGGCCAGCAAACGTCGCCCCACGCTATTCGTCCGGCGAGTTCTTGATGTAGCTCCTGAGCATGCGGTTCTCGAAGCTCTGCTCCTCGTGGACCGCCTTGGCGACGTCGTGGAACGACACGACGCCCATCAGCGTGCCGCCATCCATGACCGGCACGTAGCGTGCGTGGCGCTCCAGCATCGCGCCGCGCAGTTCCATCACCTCGAGATCGGGCGCCGCGGTGAGCGGATTGCGCTCGTAGATCGCATCGATCGACACGTCGCCCAGCACCCCGTCGCGACGCGCGAGCACCTCCAGCACCTCGCGGAAGGTCAGCATGCCGGCAAGCCGCCCGTGCTCCATGACGACCAGCGAGCCGATGTCGTGCTGCGCCATCACCTTCACAGCTTCGAGCGCGCGGCCCGTCGGCGCCGTCGTGAACAGCGTATGGCCCTTGATCCGCAGGATTTCGCGCACGAGCATCAGGCTCCTCCTCGGCAGTCCGCGTCCCTGCCGGGACTCTAATCCGCGCCGGCCCGGATGCGCAACCCGTGCCGCAGCACGACTACCGGTAGAGCGTCTGCGGCAGCCACAGGCCGATGCCCGGGAAGATGTAGAGCAGCGCCAGCGCGATCACCTGGATGCCCATGAACGGCAGCATGCCCGCGAAGATCTGGTTCAGCGTGACGTGCGGCGGCGAGACGCCCTTCAGGTAGAACGCGGCCATCGCGACAGGCGGCGACAGGAACGCAGTCTGCAGGTTGAGCGCCACCAGCAGGCCGAAGAACAGCGGGTCGATGTTGAAGTGCGGCAGCAGCGGGACGAAGATCGGCATGAAGATCACGATGATCTCGGTCCACTCGAGCGGCCAACCGAGGATGAAGATGATGCCCTGCGCGAGCAGCATGAACTGCACCGGCGTCAGGTCCATCGACAGCACCCAGCGATTGATGATGTCCTGGCCGCCGAGGAGCGCGAATGACGCCGAGAAGATCGACGAGCCGACGAACAGCCAGCAGACCATTGCGCTGGTATTCGCGGTCAGGAACGACGACTCCTTGATGATGTCCCAGAGATCGGCGAGCGTGCGCGCCGTCGGCGAGACGGCCGCGCCGCGGCGCGCCTCGCGCAGGTGGCCGTAATAGCGGTACGCGGCGGCGAGCACGAAGCCGCCGAACGCGCCGACCGCCGCGGCCTCGGTCGGCGTGGCGAGGCCGAACACGATCGACCCAAGCACCGCGAGGATCAGGATCGACAGCGGGAAGAACGACGCGAGCAGCATCTTGAAGATCTCGAGGCGCTGCCATGTCCAGAGCACGTAGACGAGCACCCCGAACGCTGACGCGATGGCGGCGACGACCCAGAACCACGTCGGGGCCGGAAGCCTCTCGGCAGCGGCCGCCGCGGGCGCCTCCTCGACAGCGGTTTCCGGTGCGGCCGCGTCCGTGGCAGCCGCCCTGGCGGCAGGAGGCTCCGCGACGCCGCCCTGGTCGGACGGCGGCTCGGCGAGGCCCGTACCGGAGGTCGTCTCCTCGGCTTCGGACGCAGGTGGCTCGGCGAGTCCGGTGCCGGCCCCCTGTGGTTCGGCGAGACCCGTTCCCGTTCCCGCCGTGTCCGCCGCGAAGCCGGAAACCTGCAGACCGGTGGTGTCGACGACCTCAACCGGCTTGGTCGCGCCGATCCAGATGACCCAGACCAGGCCGATGATCGAGAGTGCCGGGACCAGCGACACGAACAGTTGCCCGAACACCGTCCCCGCCGGCACACCGAGGCTGCGTCCGCCCACCGCGGCGAGGAGGCCCGTGAACGCATTGCGGCTCGTCGCCGCGAGCGGCGCGAGACTCGGCGGCACCGGAACCCGCGCCTCCTCTTCGCTGAGCTTGGGCGCCAGCGCGGGTTTCAGCTTTGCCACGACGATCACGTAACCGACGTACAGCCCTGCCAGCATGATCCCGGGGAAGAACGCGCCGGCGTACAGCTGGACCACCGACACGCCCGCGGTCGCGCCGTAGACGATCAGCAGCACGGACGGCGGAATCAGGATGCCGAGGCAGCCGCCAGCGGTGATCGCACCGGCGGAGAGCCTGACGTCGTAGCCGGCCTTCAGCATCGCCGGGAGTGCGAGCAGCCCCATCAGCGTCACCACGGCGCCGACAATGCCGGTCGCCGTGGCGAAGATCGCGCAGGTGACGATCGTCGCCACCGCGAGCGAGCCGGGGACGCGCGCGAGCGCGAGGTGGAGACTCCTGAACAGGCGCTCGATCAGCGCCGCACGCTCGACCAGGTAGCCCATGAACACGAACAGCGGGATGGCGATCAGCACGTCGTTCGACATCACCGAGTAGGCGCGCTGCACCATCAGGTCGAGGACCTGACGCACCGCGAGGTCGGGGTTGACGCTATTGTAGGAGAGCCAGGCGAAGAACACGCCCATGCCCATCAGCGTGAACGCGGTCGGGAAGCCCAGCATGATCGCGACGACGATCAGCGCAAGCATGAGGAGCCCGAGGTGGCCGTTGGTGAGGCTGCCCCAAGGCATGAATACCGCGATCGAGACAAGGATCAGGCCCATCAGGCCGAGCCCGAACCACAACTCCTTGCGGATCTTCATCGCGCGGTCTCCCGAACCACGGCGCCGGCGTCGAGCATCGCCTCGTCGGCGTGCACCATCTCCTTCAGCTTCTCGACGTCGACCTCCTCGACGTCCTCCTCGCGCGACGGCCAGGCGCCGTCACGCAGGCAGATGACGCAGCGGATGATCTCGACGAGACCCTGCAGCAGCAGGAACGCGCCGGCGATCGGGATCACCATCTTGAACGGGTAGACCGGCGGCCCGTCGGCGGTGATGTTGCTGTGCTCGTTGATCGCCCACGACTCGGCGGCGTAGAAGTACCCGGCGTAGGTGAGTGCGAACACCCCCGGAATGAAGAACAGGAAGTAGAGAATCAGGTCGATCGTCGCCTGCGTGCGCTGCTCGAAGAACCCGTAGAGGACGTCGCCGCGGACGTGCCCGTTCTTGGAGAGCGTGTACGCCCCCGCCATCATGAACAGCGTGCCGTACAGCATGATCATGCCGTCGAACGCCCACGCGCGCGGCGCGCCGAGGACGTAGCGGGAGAACACCTCCCACGAAACGTGCAGCGTGAGCAGCACGATCAGGAACGAGAACGCGTGCCCGACCAGCGTGGAGAGCTTGTCGACGGTCAGCAGGAAGCGTTGCATGGCGCGCTCGCTCGAGATCGGCGCGGGCCGCGACGGCCGCCCGGACGCCGGAAACCAAGACAGCCACCCGGAGCCCGGGCGGCTGTCGTCACGTTACGCCGGCATCAGCCCTTCTTCGCCGGCGCGGCGGCCTTCGCGAAGTAGTGGTTGTACGCCATGCGACGGCCGACGTTGGTGTCGAGGTCCCAGCGCACCGCACGCTCCGCGAACGACTTCTGCGAGTCCGCGATCTCCTTGAAGAGTGCGTTGTCCGCGGCCTTCTTGGCGGCCGCCGCGTCGTAGGAAGTCAGCTGGGTCTGCAGCACCGGGTCGGGAGTCTTGTAGAACTTGACGCCCTGCTTCTGCTGCATCTCGATGTAGTCCTTCGAGTAGCGGTCGATTGCCTTCCACGACATGTCGGCCGAGGCCGCTTCGACGGCGTTCTCGATGATCGACTTCATCTTCGCGGGCAGCGCGTCGAACTTGCCCTTGTTGAACATGATCTCGAACTGCTCGGCGTTCTGGTGGTAGCTCTGCAGCATGCACACCTTGGAGACGTCGGGGAAGCCGAGGATGCGGTCCGAGGTGGCGTTGTTGAACTCGGCGGCGTCGAGGAGCCCGCGATCCATCGCGGGGACGATCTCGCCACCCGGCAGGGCGTTCACTGCGGCGCCGAGGCCCGTGAACACGTCGATCGAGATGCCGACGGTGCGGAACTTGAGGCCCTTGAAGTCCTCGTTCCGGGCGATCGGCTTCTTGAACCAGCCGAGCGGCTGCGTGGGCATCGGGCCGTACGGGAACGACACCACGTTCGCACCGATCGACGCGTAGAGCTTGTTCAGGAGATCCTTGCCGCCGCCGTACTTGTGCCAGGCCAGCAGCATGTTCGCGTCCATGCCGTAGGCCGGGCCGGAACCCCACAGCGCGAGCGCGTTCTGCTTGCCGTAGTGGTAGACGAGCACGCCGTGACCGCCGTCGAGGGTGCCCTTCGACACCGCGTCGAGCAGGCCGAACGCCGGAACCACCGCACCGGCCGGCAGCACCTCGATCTTGAGTTCGCCGCCGGTCATGTCGTTGACCTTCTTGGCGAAGTCGTTCGCGTACTCGTGGAAGATGTCCTTGGCCGGCCACGTGGACTGCCAGCGCATGGCGATCGGGGTAGCCTGGCCCTTCGCGATCATCGGGAAGCCGAGCGTCGCGCCCGCGGCGGCAACGCCGGTAGACGCCTTGATGAACTTGCGACGAGTGCCGGCGTGCGCCGGCGACGTGATCTTGCGAGTCATGAATCCTCCTAAGGATGGCGCAACGCGGCGCGAAGGCGGGCGGATCTTTCTTGTCCCCGGGACCGACGTTCCCATGTCCGAGCCGAAGGCGCGCCGGTGTCCCTGATTATAGTCACAGATCCGCCAACAATGGGTCGGCGTCGGCGCGGGCCGTGCCGGAAAACGCTATGGTGACGAGCCGTTGCGCCCGCCGGCGCTCAGCTGCCGACCGACCGGCGGTCGCGCAGGGCCTGCGCAAGCGTGCCCGCGTCGACGTACTCGAGCTCCCCGCCGACAGGCACGCCGCGCGCCAGGCGCGACACCGCGAGCCCGCGCGCGGCGAGAAGCTCCGCGATCGTGTGTGCCGTGGCCTCGCCCTCGTTGGTGAAGTTGGTCGCGAGAATCACCTCGCGTACGACGCCGTCGATCGCGCGGCGAATCAGCCGGTCGAGGCGAATCTCGCGGGGCCCGATGCCGTCGAGCGGCGACAGGCGCCCCATCAGCACGAAGTACAGCCCCGTGTAGGCATGGGTCTGCTCCATCGTGAGGAGATCGGCCGGCGTTTCCACGACGCAGAGGAGCGAGGGGTCCCGCTTGCCGGAGCGGCACAGCGCGCAGATCGCCTCCTCGGTGAAGGTGTTGCAGCGCTCGCAGTGGCGCACGCGCAGGGCCGCGTGCTCGAGCGCCCGGCCGAGCGCCCGGGCGCCCTCGCGGTCGTGCTGCAACAGATGCAGCGCCATGCGCTGCGCGGCCTTCGGCCCGACCCCCGGCAAGCACCGCAGCGCGCGGGCGAGGTCGTCGAGGCTCGACAGGGGCTCGGCCGAGGGCATCGGCCGGGCGTCGGGCATACGCGCGGTCACGGGACTACCCTTCGCGCTGAGCGCTCCGGGCGTGATTCGACCTCGGGGCGGCCCTTCGGGCTCATCGCGTCATCGTCGCGGGGCAGGCGTGGCGGTTCCGCTGTCGGCGAAGCCGTCGTGCCTAGAACGGCATCTTGAACCCCGGCGGCATGCCCATGCCGCCGGCGAAGCCCGCGAGCTTCTCCTGCGTCGTCGCCTCGACACGCCGCACCGCGTCGTTGAACGCGGCGGCGACCAGGTCCTCGAGCATGTCGCGGTCCTCGCCGACGAGGGACGGATCGATCGACACGCGCTTGACGTCGTGCCTGCAGGTCATCACGACCTTGACCAGCCCCGCGCCGGACTGTCCCTCGACCTCGAGCTGCGCCAGCTCCTCCTGCGCGCGCTTCAGGTTGTCCTGCATCTGCTGGGCCTGCTTCATCAGCCCGGCAAGCTGGTTCTTCATCATCGTTTCGGCTCCTCTCCCG